>N._stephensi_703_cecum__coassemble_195_pt1 | contig 9322 bp, 7 predicted proteins | sample N__stephensi_703_cecum__metabat2_low_PE_004 | metagenome-assembled genome bin N | reverse complement strand
GCGATAAGTATACCATTAAATACAAGGTATCGTCTGTACAAAGCGGAACGGCATACTATCCGGCAGTGAGTGACAACACCGCATCGGGAAGCGAAAGCTATGCAGGAGTTTTCGGAAAGCCGGTTGATAAGTTTATGGCTTGGATAGAATAGGTATAGGTATGCTTTGCAGTATCTTTGCAGAGTGAATATTTTGTAGAATATTGTATAAATTTGTGATATTATGTAAGTGCTGTTGAAGCCTCCAGCAGAAAGGAGGTGAAGCCGATGGATGAAATTGCTATTGCTTTTCTTATCTCTGTTATAGCAGGTGTAGTCAGCTGCTACATATGCAAATGGCTGGACAGGGATGAAAAATAACAGCACCAGCCTAAATGGAACAGCTCACCATTAAAGAGCAAGAAACCCCTCAGAGTTGCAGCTCTGAGGGGTTTTGCTTTTTGTCCGATGGACTAGCTATTGCTTTTCTAGCTAAGGATATAATACTTTATAAGGCTTAAATTGTCAATAATTTATACAAAATAAACCATCAAAACATATTTATTAATTTCCGGCATAATATCCTCCACATCTGCATAATATTTAAAGTGTACATTATTGACATAACGTACATAAAATGATACTATGGAGGTACTACAAAGGAGATGATAGATATGTTAATGAAAAATGCTACAGAAGTACGAAAGGAATGGAGCAGTATAGTGGACAGCGTTGTCCGTGATAAGCCTAAATTTATAAAAAGAACGCGTGATAAAATGTGGCTGTCAAATCTTGAGACCATGTCAGAAATTTTGGAGGCATATCAGTTCACCGCAGAGCTGCTTAAAGAGGATGACGGAACAATAACAATGTCCTTAAACGAGATTGATTTGGTTGAAAATGCAAAGGATGAAGCCGCAGCACGCACACAGATGGGAAAAGCCATAATGGAGTATTCTATGGATTACTATAATGATTATTCATACTGGAGCAGTGCACCTAATCGAAAGAAACATATACCATATATATTTAAGGCATTAATTATGGATGATATACAAAAACTGGGGGACAGTATAATATGCCACGATGGAATTTGAGAGTAATGCAAAATCGGATGATACAAAAACCATAGGCTATTGCAGTACGGAGGACCAGATGGAGAAATGGCTGCCAGCATGCGTTATCTTTCACAGAAATTCGCATTTACAGACCCAAGAATAGCAGGAGTATTAAACGACATAGGAACAGAGGAGCTTGCCCACCTTGAGATGATAGGAGCAATAGTCCACCAGCTTACCTGCAATCTTAAACCGGAGGAGATAAAGGCTTCCGGCTTTGATAAATACTATGTAGACCATACGCTTGGCATATGGCCGCAGGCAGCAGGAGGCATACCATTCAATGCGTGCGAGTTCCAGTCAAAGGGAGACCCGATAACAGACTTATTTGAGGATATGGCAGCAGAGCAGAAAGCAAGAACAACCTATGACAATATTCTCAGAATGGTAAAGGATCCTGACATAGTAGAACCAATAAAATTCTTAAGGGCAAGAGAGGTAGTTCATTTCCAGAGGTTCGGTGAAGCACTTAGAATGTTACAGGATAATTTGAATTTCCGAAACTTCTATGAGTGCAACATTTCATTTGTAGAGGGCTGCGGAGACGGAAAGTGCTAAATAAATCCAAAGCCGTTATAAATCCTTAAACCTTAACCGATAAAAAATAATAAAAAATAAAAAACAAAAATACAAGGTATTATATAGAAAAAAATAAAAAGAGGATGCTGTTTTCTTTTGGCAGGGAAATTTATCAGATGTTTCTGATAAATTAATATAGCTGAAAGAATAAAAACAACATTCTCTTTTTAAATTAAAAACCATTAATGTTATTTAAGTAAATGCCATTAATAGCTTTTAAATAAATAACATTACTTAGCGTTATTTATTTAGCATTATTTACTTAACGGCTCAACATCTGTAAAAATCTCATAATGAACATCTCCAAACGGCGAGCTTCTTAACAAAAGCACAGTGCCCCCTATAGAAAGACCGTCAAACTCCTCCCTATTCTTTACAGGAAATGCAGTGGTGCAGTAATGTGAGTCCGTTTCCAAAATAATATAATTTTGTGCAAGCTTTTTATTTTCCTGTTCAAACTTACTCTGACTATATTTTTCCGAAACGGTACAATATAAAATCTCCGGATTGTCAGTATATAGGTCCATTTTACGCTTTAAGACAATATATCCGTATGAAAGAAGATTAAACACTATAATTGCAGCGGCAATAAAACCGAAAGCACCTAAAATAGTATTTTCAATATGCTGGTTTTTTCTTCCAAAAAATTCCCCGACAGCAATAACAATGCCCAAAATAACAGATATGACGGCTCTCTTTTTAAAGCCCGCAGATAGTAATTTGTTTCTTGCATTGCTTATGATAGATATTTCCCTTTCACCGGCTGTGGCAAAGACAAGATCATCTGCACTAACGTGAATTTTATTGTTTATACTCATATTTATAAATCCTTTCTGCAGCAATATATTTATGGTTAATATCCTTTCAGTAAGGAATTATCCGCCTTGCTGCTTAAATAATATAAAATTCTGTATAATAGTAAATTACACAATTCAGCAATAAGCATGAACATATTCTTTTATAAGTATAACAATAAATAGTAGAAAAGTCTAACAATTAATGATATTATATATGTATATAATTTTTTTAATTATAGGAAATTACTCTAAGCGATCCGCAAGTTTGGCTAAGTCTTTAGACTTTTCGAACTTGCAAGTGTCGGCAGAGCCGACACTTTTTTATAAATAAATCTGAAAATTACGTCAATATAGCCTAAACTCAGCTATAGACGACATTTTTAAAATGTATTACATATGGAGGAGTAGAAAAAATGACAGGTGCAGAGAAATGTAAAAGAATTATGAATGAAATTAATAAGGTTATAATAGGAAAGGAGGCCATAATAAAAAATGTACTTGCAGCCATTATTGCAGAGGGACATGTGCTGTTGGAGGATATACCGGGAGTAGGGAAAACCACACTTGCCATGACATTTTCAAAGGCAATGAGCCTTACATACAGCAGAATGCAGTTTACGCCGGACGTTATGCCGTCAGATGTGACAGGCTTTTCTATATATAACAGGGAGACAGGCAGCTTTGAATATAAGGAAGGGGTAATTATGAGCAACTTCTTCCTTGCAGACGAAATAAACAGAACATCATCCAAGACACAGTCTGCATTGCTGGAGGCAATGGAGGAAAAAAAGGTAACGGTAGACGGAAACACCTATGAGCTTAAAAAGCCTTTTATAGTTATGGCAACACAAAATCCGATAGGCTCCATAGGCACGTCAATGCTTCCCGAGTCACAGCTTGACCGTTTTATGATGAGGCTCTCAATGGGATACCCTGACGGCGTAAGTGAGATAAGGATGCTTAAGTCAAAGGAAGGAAACGAGGATATTATAAGCAGTGTAAATTCCGTAGTTACCATGAATGAGGTTATAGATATTCAAAATGAGGTAGCAGAGGTATATGTCCATGACGACATATATTCATACATAGTTTCCATAGTAAATGTAACAAGAAAAAATGATAATATTCTCTTGGGGGTAAGCCCGAGAGGAACCATAGCCATAGTAAATGCAGCAAAGGCGATGGCTTATATATCAGGAAGAAATTATGTTATTCCTGATGACGTAAAGGCAATTATAAATCCTGTCATTAATCACAGAATAATACTTTCAGGCAAAGCAAGGGCAGCCCACACAAGCGTTGAGCAGATTATAAGCAGTATATTAGGCAGTGTTGCCATAGCGGTAAAAAAATAAAGGGGAAACGACATGATAAAAAGACGTATTATGTACCTGATTATATTTGCGGTGTCCTTTTGGATAATGCTTATGTATGATGGTGTGTTTATGGAGGGACTGTTTGCAGCAGTAGTATTTTTGCCAATTATATGTATTATCATAAAATACATAATTATTCATAATATAGATATAAATTGGACATCAGATTCAATAAAAGCCGGTCAGGGCACAACGATTAATGTTATGTCAGTGCTGTGTAATCATTTTTTCCTTCCGGTAAGCAGGGCAACCATAACCTTTGAGCTGGAGGACGTACTTGGCAATAAGGAAGAATATAAAATAGTTACAAACCTTCTGCCTTTTATGAACAGATATTGTACGCTGGAGCTGTGTCCTAACTATAGCGGTTCCTTTTTAGTGAGGCTGAAATCCGTTAAGATAAATGATATTTTAGGACTTACAAGTGCAGCAAAAAAAATAGGCTCTATGCTGACGCTTTTGGTTTATCCGAAGATACGTGACGAGAGTATTCCTGTGACAGTGGAAAATGATGCAGTTTACAAGGAAGATAGCGATGAATTTTCAGACCTTATTTCAGGAAACGATAAATCTCAGATATTTGACATAAATCAGTATCAGGTTGGCGACAGCATAAGAGATATTCATTGGAAGCTAAGCTCAAAAACAGATAATCTTATGGTAAAAAGATACAGCTATCCCATAGAAAAGCAGATAAATGTTTTTATCGATTATGCAAAGCCGGATAACAAACGGATAACAACAGCAGGAATAGGAAGATTTTTTGACAGACTGTTTGATTTTCTAAACGAATTGGAAAAAAATAAGGAGTCTGTGTGTCTGTATGCCTTTGTGGGAAATGAGGGAGAGTGCAGACCCATAAATAAGGAGGATTTGCTGTATCTGAATATAAACAACGGCAGCCATACTGATACGGTATGCCGGTCCTTTATGAAAAACATTGGCATGGGAGGAAATATTCTTATATCCTCAAGGATAACTAAAGAGAAGCTGTATGATTATGATAATCTTTCTTCCTATTATATAAATTGGGACGAGCTGTATTCTGATAAGGAGAATGCACCAAAGGAAATTTTTATAGAGGACACGGGAATCATAGGAATATATCCTGATAACTGTGATGAAGAAAAGAAACCTTTGGCAGAGCTTGGAGATGAGGTATACATAAACAAGGACGATGAGGAGATAGAGGTATATACATATATATTTCGTATGCTGCTTGTCTTGTTAGGCAGCATAATACCTGCATTGATATTTTATGATGTGCTTGTGGTTTACGAAAGCACACCGATACGAATTGTAATATTTCCGATGCTGGCAGTGTTATTAATGTTTATAGCCACATTTATAAGGAGCAGGGTAATAAAGGCAGCATACCTTATTGTGGCATTATCAGGAGGTGTTTTGCTGCTAGGTATCAATAATATTATAGATGGAGCAGTTAAGACGGTTAAGGCATTTGGAAATTCAATGATGTATTATGACACAGGTTACGGCTTGTCTTTGGCATATAAGGAGCAGATTGCATATTTTGTGGCATTTGTGGCATTTGTATATGCTGTGTTGCTTTTTATGTTTACATGGAACAGCATAGCAGTAATTATTCACATGATACTTACAATTCCGCCGGTTGCATTGTGTCTGGCATACGGCTGTGTTCCTGATAATATTTATACTGTTATGTATGCGGCATATATAAGCGGCATTTTTGTCTACAGTGTTACATACAAAAACATAGTTAAGGCGGAGAAGCGGGTGCTGAAAAAAGCATTTTATGAGTCTACCATAAATATAGGGGCAATATTGTCATATACGGTTATGGCGATAACTATAGCAGTTATGCTGATAAATGCCGTTAAGGGATATCATAGACCTGAAGTGCTAAGCAATATGAAGGCAGAGATAAATTCATATATAGATGGATATGGCTTAGAGAAAAAGAAAATTAATAAAAATACGGCGACGGGAGGCTTGAACAGTGGTAAGCTTGGTGCTGTAAGCAGGGTCACATATTCAGGGGAAATCATACTTAATATAAATGTATCAGGAAAACTGAATTTTCCATTGTATCTTAGGGGATATATAGGAAGTACATACACAGGAGACAGTTGGGAGATTTTAAGTGAGGAAAAAGATTTTGAAATGGAATATAGATTGGAAGGAACAGGATTAAGCATGCACACGATATATAATCTTCCTTATTATATAATGGATGAGGAAAATAAAGGGATAGAGGAGATGCGGCTTGGAAAGGTAAACAGCGGAAATGTTATAATTGAAAATATGATAGAAACAGATTCTACATATTATATTCCATATGGAGCATTTATTTCACCTGATGTAGTAGTAATAAGGGATGGAGAAATTATAAATAATGTATACGGCTCAAAAAGCTATGATGTATATCAGCTTGAGGGAATAGACAATCTGTCGGAATATTTTAATCAGAATTTTGAAGATGGTGATACTGATTATTTAACTATGGAAAGATTATACCGCAGTATTGCATATGATTATTACTCACATTTTGACGGCAATGACAAAACGGAGGAAAGGCTTAGGAGCGAGATGCTATGGGAATGTGAGTACAACGGCGTCACATATAATCTTAATGACGGACCGGAAAATATAGGCTATGAGCCATATATTCAGGCAGTAAAGAATTATCTTAGCGATAATTATACATACAATCTCTCTCCGGGAAAGCTTGGAGCTTCAGAGGATTTTATTGAAAAGTTTATGGATGATAGGAAGGGCTATTGCACGCATTTTGCTACTATTGCTACGGAAATGTTCAGAATATACGGTATTCCTGCCAGATATGTTGAAGGGTATTATGTTAAGCCTCAGCCTGTTGATATGCTGGAATACTATAAAAATCAGAGCATTACTCTGAATGTACAGGATGATTGTGCACACGCATGGACAGAAATATATATAGATGGTCTTGGCTTTATTCCGGTGGAGGCAACACCGGGCTACACAGGTATGAGATACGTATATGAGGAGGAAACCTCAAGTGAACCGGTTTCAAACAATAATCCAAGACCAACCGTCAGTCCAAATGAAACAACCACAACGGCCCCACAGCAGCAGACCACGCCTGAAAAAGACATTACCACAACGACAGATGATAAATCAGAGGAGTCAGAGGGAGTAAACCTGTTTGGATTTATGAAAAATAAATATATTGTATCAATCTTAATTGTCGTTATTATTGTAGCAGTCATTCTTGGAAGAAAGAGCCGCTATGACAGAAAAAATGACGAAATTGTCAGAAGGAAACGGACTAAGGAGGCTCTGATGTGGGAGAGCCAGCTTGAAAAAATGGCAGGTACAATAAGGCCGGTATTAAAGCTTCCAAATGACGATACAAGACAGGAGCTTTCAGACAGGATAATCAAGTATATTGATGAGAGCAAAGGGGACAATAAAAAATTAAACAGAGAAGAAGTGGAAAATATGTTTCTTGTGTTTGATAAGGCCATTTACAGTGAGGAGGGTGCAGACAGTGAGGAATTAAGCAGGGCGGCATCCACAGCCTCCGATATACTTGATGTATTATATAAAAACCAGTCCTTTATGCGAAGAATATATATCAAATATATCAAATGCTTGTATTTAAAATAAAAATGAGTTATACTAAAAATAATTCAAATATTTAAAATAAAAACGGAGGTATAAATTATGTTAGTTTCAGCAGAGGAAATGCTAAAAAAAGCAAAGGCAGGAAGGTATGCGGTAGGACAGTTTAATATTAATAATCTTGAGTGGACAAAGGCTGTTCTATTGACGGCAGAGGAGCAAAAGTCACCTGTTATTTTAGGCGTGTCAGAGGGTGCCGGAAAATATATGACAGGCTACAAGACAGTAGTAGGCATGGTAAATGGTATGCTTGAGGAACTTAAGATTACCGTACCTGTGGCACTTCACCTGGATCATGGCAGCTACGAGGGCTGTTTAAAGTGTGTTGAGGCAGGCTTTTCATCAATAATGTTTGACGGCTCACATTATCCTATAGAGGAAAATATTGAAAAAACTAAGGAGCTTGTAAAGATAGCTGCGGATAATGGAATGTCACTTGAGGCAGAGGTAGGCTCTATCGGAGGAGAGGAAGACGGCGTTATAGGACAGGGCGAGTGTGCAGATCCAAACGAGTGCAAGGCTATAGCGGATCTTGGCGTTACCATGCTTGCTGCAGGCATCGGCAATATTCATGGAAAATATCCTGCAAACTGGAAGGGCTTAAGCTTTGAGACATTGGAGGCTGTAAGCGAAAAGACAGGGGATATGCCGCTTGTTCTTCATGGAGGTACAGGTATTCCTGAGGATATGATAAAGAAGGCAATATCACTTGGAGTAGCAAAGATAAATGTAAATACGGAATGTCAGCTCTCATTTGCGGATGCTACCCGTAAGTATATAGAAGCCGGAAAGGATTTGGAGGGAAAGGGCTTTGACCCAAGAAAGCTTCTGGCTCCGGGCTTTGAGGCTATAAAGGCTACGGTAAAGGAGAAGATGGAGCTGTTTGGTTCTGTAGGAAAGGCTGAATAATAATGAAAAGAAATGATATAATCAGATATGTTGTTATGCTTATTGCGTTGTGTGTTTTCGGATACGCAGCCTATGAGCTGACACTCATACGTTTGGAAAGTGTTCAGGCTCAGGATATTAAAAGCGAAATATCAAATTTATTTATGCAGGAGGATGACGGTGACAGTCAGGCAGAAACAGAGACTAACGCAGAGGGTCAGGTTATCTCCATGAACAATGCCGGCAACGGCGTAAAGTTTAAATATGATTATAATCTGCTTCTGTCCTATAACAGCTCGGCACTTGGATATATAAGGCAGGATGAGGGAGATTATATTGATAATCCTATTCTTATACACACAGATAATGATTACTATCTGAGCCATTTGCCAAACCATGTCAAGAGCAGTGTGGGAAGCATATATGTGGATTATCATATAGAGCAGGGCTTAAACGCCAAAAATCCTATTGTGTACGGACACTGCATGGGAACAAGGGTAAATAATATTATGTTCGGCTCCCTTCCTTGGTATATCACAAAGTACGGATATTCAACAGAGCATCCGACTATGGACATTTATATTGCCGACAAGCATTATAAGTATTATGTGTTTGCATGCTATTATACGGAAAGCGTTGGAAGTGATACATATCAGTATCAGTTTGCAAGCGATGAAAGCTTTTTGGAGTATGTGGCAAAATGCAAGGCAAGGTCTGTGAAGGATTTTCCGCTGGCGGGAGAGATTACGGCGGAGGATAGTATTATTACATTGTCTACGTGTACGCTGGACAGTGATGATTCTAAGAGAACTATTGTGCAGCTTGTGAGGCGTGAAGAAATTGATGATAGTGCAGAGGAGTAGAAATTGTTCCCTGTATGGAGTCCGGGTATGTCCAATTAACAGGATTTAGGGCAGCAGACAGGGGTGGTTTCCACAGGG
>N._stephensi_703_cecum__coassemble_193_pt1 | contig 9426 bp, 4 predicted proteins | sample N__stephensi_703_cecum__metabat2_low_PE_004 | metagenome-assembled genome bin N | reverse complement strand
GCATAAGTTTCCTTTCCTTTCGCATAATTATATATTATAGCACAAAGTTACATTGTATATCAATATTTTATATAATTTTGATGCGTGAAAATTAAAGGCGATTTTTGACATTTGCAAATTGCAGGTGATTTTTAATGTGTGCAAATCAGCTTTATAAAATTATCTTATAATATAATCAGGCTTGCACATGATAAATCTTCACCTAAATCATATACATTGCCTGTTTCCACACCTACTACCACAGGTCTTAAGATATAGTGGGGATTATTTTTTACTACTGTTGCTTTTTCTCCATTGCTGAGGTCGACAATAGATCCCACCGGATACAATATCATGCTTTCAAGGAAGCTTTTCATGGCTGACATATCAAGCTCCCCTGTCATAGACATTATCATTTCTACGGCATTTCGCTGTGAAAACGCCTTTTTGTATGGACGCTCCGTTACAAGAGCATCGTATATATCGGCTACTGTTAAAATTTTTGCATAGGGTGTTATCTGATTTGCCTGAACTCCTAAAGGGTATCCTTTTCCGTTGTTCTTTTCGTGGTGCTGCAAAACTGCGTACTGGACTGCAGGAGTGAAATCCTTGCGGTCTTTAAGCATATTATATCCAAATACGGAATGCTGCCTCATAACGGCAAATTCATCGTCGTCAAGCTTGCCGGGCTTGTTCAGTATTTCTATTGGAACCTTTGTTTTTCCAACATCATGCAGCAGTCCGGCTACGCCTATCTCATATATTTCCTTTTTGGATAAGCCCTGCTGCTTTGCCAAAATCATAGCTATGGTAGCCACGTCCACACTGTGCTTGAAGGTGTATTCGTCACTTGTCTTTAGCTCATTTATGTCTATAGCTATGGCATCGTTATTGTCAATGGCTCCTATCAGGTCTCTTGCTATTACATCCACTGTATCTGACATATCCTTAGATTCCGTGTTGTTGTAAATATACTGAATTCCATGTGCTACACGTTCACGCACGCTGTTTGACAGCTTAACCTTTGAACGGTCATCCGTGTGGAGCTTTTCTATATTTTTCCGGGCCTCTGGGGATATGGTTATCTTTTCCTCTTCCTCCTCTCCGTCCTGAATATATACGGTCATTATCCCCATCTTTAGCAGGGAATCTATGACATATTCATCAAGAAAGGCTCCTTTTGTCACAAGGTTTCTCCCAAGACGGTCTACTATCGACTGGTCTATTTTCATTCCGGGCTTTAACTGCCTGGTTCTCATAAGCTTTCTTCTAATCAAGGTTATTCTCCAATGTACAAACTTTTTCTTTTTATTATAGCGTATTTTTTCTAAGTTGCAATGAGAAAAAAGGAAAAATATTTTTCAATTTTGTGACAAGCCTGTTTTTTTAACATTTTATACAGCCTTCACAGGCAATTCCTCTGAAAAATTCATAACTGTACTGCCGGTTGGATTTTTTTTGTAATAAAAATATCCTCTTGGATTAATATTTGTTTTAACATCAATTCAAGAGGATATGTAAATTCTTATTTTAATTTAAAAATCTTTTAAGTTAATTTTTAATTACTTTTTGCAGACTATAGTCAATCTAAGCACATCTCATTACCTGTAATTATTTTTTATTTTTCAACAAATGTGCAGCCATTTTCATTTGCATATGTTTCTGCATAGGAACTCTTTGTTCCACAAACAGTAACGGAATTTCCCACAACGGAAATTTCCAGTGCCTGATCTTTTATACTTGTTACACTGCTTGGAATTGTTATTTCCGTTAAGCTGCTGCAGTTATAAATTATATGCCTGCCTATACTCGTTACACCGTTAGGGATTATTATTTCTGTCAGTCCGCCGCAGCCATAAAATACTTCATCTTCTATACTTGTTACTCCGCTTGGGATTGTTATTTCTGTCAGCCCGCTGCAGTTATAAAATGCCTGCTTGCCTATACTTGTTACACTGTCCGGGATGGTTATTTCTGTCAGTTCGCTGCAGCCATAAAATGCCTCCTCTCCTACACTTGTTACACTGTCCGGGATGGTTATCTTTGTTAAACTTCTGCACGTATCAAAAGCTTTATCTCCTATACTTGTTACTCCGTTTGGGATTATTATTTCTGTTAATTCATAGCAACCGGAGAATGCAACATGTCCAATACTTGTTACGCTGTCAGGAATGGTTATTTCTGTTAAGCTGCTGCATCCTTTAAATGCTCTGTTTCCTATTTTTGTCACACTGTCAGGTATTGTTACATCCTTTAATTTTGTGCAGTCAACAAATGCATCATCCCCTATGCTTTTTACTCCGTCATCTATAACAACAACCTCTATAGCTTCAGAATATTCATACCATGACGGATAGCCAAAATAATCATTCATAGCCTCATCCTCATGAACATACAATGTATTGCCCTTTACTTCCCATCCGGTATCATTTTTCTCTGATTTATCTGTTGTTTCTTCTTTACTTTCGTCTTTACCTAATATCTCCCCGGTTGTCTTTTCCTCTTTTGTCGCTTTTTCTTCAACAGTGTTTTCTTTGCCGCAGGCACATAAACCTAATAATATACCAAAGCACAGCACCACTGTCAAAAATTTTCTTCCTAATGTTTCTCTCATATGTTTCACATTTTTTCCGCAAATCAATTTACCTGTTACCTCCTAATACCTTAATGACATATTTTTTTAAGTGATAGATTTCATCTGCTAATAAGAACACAGTGTAATTATAGTAATAAAAAAACATTTAGTCAATAGTTTTTACTTACTATATAAAGCCTATCTCCTGTTAATTCTTTACCTTTCTTTTTCTTACTATAATTACTGTACTTATCACTATTGCGGCTATAAGCACAGCCACACCTGCTATGATTCCGTAAAACAACGGTTTATTAGCATATAAAATAACCATTCCGCTTTGTGATACGGTTATTCCTGTATATGTTCTTAACCATTCATTTGTCTGTCCTTCAGTATTTACGGCACAATCACTGCATAGTACCTGAACCTGATTATTCATTCCTTCAGGAATGGTAAATGTAATTTTTCCGTCATTATCATTCAGATAGTTTATCAGTTCATCACCTGTCATATCAAATCTAATGCTTATATCTTCTCCGGTTCCGCTGCTTAATGGTACTCCGGCTTCATCAAGCACTACTACCTTAAAGCTGTTAAGCTTTCCACCGTCATCTGTCGGTATTGCCGTAACTGTCTGCTCTGTAGTTTGATATCTTGCATTGTCATCGATGCCACTCATAGTTACTGTAGGTGCTGTCTTGTCTACCACAAATGACACATTTAGATTTTTTACATCACTATATGCTGTAGTATCTGCTTTATCTATGGACTCAATAACTATATTATTTTCACCCTCATCCTCAAACAGGCTCTTTTTTATTGTATACACATATTTGCTCCATTCTCCCAAGCCCCCTGTTATTTCTACCGTATAATCAACATTTTCACTAAGCACTGTCCCATTATTCTTTACAACATATTCCATAATGGGATCAACATTTACTTCTATTATTCTGATATCCTCACTTACAGCCTGAACATAGTATTTTTCTATCAAATCCAGTGTTGACTGTTCAAGTGAAAATGCTGAACCGTCACGATTAACGGAAAATGTAAGCAATATGTTATCTTCTGTTTTGTTGTTCTCCTGAATATTTCCCTCATCATCTGTTATGGAAATAATATCAAATGTATTTCCCGCCTTATCTGTGACAGTACACTTTAATGTGTATATTCCGTCACTGTCAAGATTCTGTATAGTAAATATCCTTCCATTTGAAATATCCGATAACACACCTTCTATAGCTTTTGTTACGTATTTTCCGTTTTCATCTGCTATTGTAGTAAGTACCGGTTCAAACACATCAAAATTTGTATCTGTACATTCAAGCACAAACCCAATATTTCCTTCAGCATTATTTGCAGACTGATTACCTATGCCTTTAACCGATACACTCGGTGCTGTTTTATCTATATAGAAGCTTTGAGTTTCCACTGCATTGCTGTCATTTCCTGCCATATCCTTATATGAGATATTCATTGTATAAAGTGCATCATCTGTAAAATTGATAACTGCTATGTGAGTATCTCCGATATTTTCCCACTGTCCTACAGCAGGTACGGCTTTTTCCTGTCCATTGTCGATTGCCGTAATGGTTATTTCAAAACGTGTTGTCTCAAAATTATGCTCCTCTACAGTAATCATCGCTGTTCTGTCTGCAGCATAGTAATTTCCATTTTTTGCATCATTATTGTCATATGAAACGGAAATTATCGGTGCTGTTTTGTCAATTGTAAATCTAACAGGAGCCAGTGAGCCGCTATAATCCACTGCACTATTATTGCTGTTCCCTGCCTCATCCGTATAGCTTATATCAAATGTATAATCTCCGTCATCAGAAAATAATAATGTAGCTGTATGCAATGTATCATCTCCATTATCTGTACCTTCTATGGTTGTCCAGCGTGATATAACAGGCACGGTTCCCTCTGTATTGGTTATGGTAATAATTACGTCGCTGTCATCAAAATTTCTTTCCCTGATTTGCACTGTAGCTGTTCTGCTTTCCTTAAAATATGTATTTTCCGGAAATGATACATCACCGTTATTGTTATCATATGTAACGGTAATTTCAGGCAATGTAGTATCTATTTTAATATTTTTAACGGCACTGCCTGTATTATTTGCGTTATCCACTGCATATACTCTTATTTCTACATTATTGCTGTTGTTCAGGCTTTTATCTACCGTTATATTTCCGCTCCAATCTCTTTTAAGGTCGCTAATTGCAGGATTTGTTTTGTCAAATGTATACAATGTTCCTGATTGTGTTCTATTGCCTCTGTTATATACCTCATAGGTAATGCTTTTAATACCTGAATATGTATTTCCTTCAACCACATCTTCAACTGAAACTGTAATATCTGTATTATCTTTATATATTCCATTTTCCGTAGCTGCCGATGACAAGCTGACTATAGGTGCTTTGTTATCTGCTATAACTCCGTTTGTACCTATATATGAAACATTTCCTGCATAATCCTGTAGCTTAAGGTAAACTACAAATTTTTCGTTTGCTCCTATATTGATAGTATTAAATTCTTTCCAATCAGTTATTTTATCTAATTCACTTTCTGACTTTACGGAATTGTCACTTGTTTTATAATACATTATCTTCTCTATAGGACTTGTCTCATCAGAAGCTGCTCCTACTACACTTAACGTTTCATCAGACCATAATCCAAAGGTTATAATGTCCAGGAGCTTACTCCATGTTCCCTTTCCGCTTACTGTTACCGTTCCCACAGGCTTTGTATTGTCTATTGTAAATTTATTTGGAGTCGTGCTATCTCCATATGATACATTGCTATTAACATTTCCTGCCTTGTCCGTATACTCTATTGAAAATGTATAGTTTGCATCTGCTATAAAGGAAACATCCGCCATATGAGTTGCTTCATCTAATGAATTTCCTTCCTCTGTTATCCAATCACCTATAAGCTGTACATTCGACAACTCAATATTTTCTCCTTTTGAATTTTTTGCCGTAATAGTTATTCCCCTTGTGGCTTCTTCCGGCTCAAATCCTGATGTTCTTTCTGTTATAACTATTGTAGCTGTCCTTTTTCCCGTATAATAGCCAACACCATCTGATATTTTATTGTAGTTATTATTGTCAAAGCTTACCTCTATAGAAGGTGTGACAGTATCTATTCTAAGCGATACACTCTCAATGCTTTCATGTCCTGCTATATCCACAGCTCTGACATATAAGCATACGTTATCACTGTTATTATCCTGAGCAGAAACTATAATAGTATCATTATACTCATTTACAGCATTATCTTCATATAAATATAATTTTTCTCTCTGGGTTTCAATGTTTCCTTTTCCGTCCTGTTTATCTGATGTTACCCAGTATTCTGCCTCTTTTATTCCTGAGGATAATGTGGTATCATTAACATTAATTTTTACGCTGACATCCTTATTATAGTATCCTTTATCATTTGAAGCCTCCTTGTCAAAACTGATTTTTGGATTGTTTGTATCTCTCCTTAAATCAACGTTAATGGCATCTGTTATTCCTTTATCACTCTTTGCATAAAAGGTATATGTATGTACCCCATCCTGTACCAAAACATTATCCAGCGAGGCGGTCCATACATTTCTGTCATCTGATGCTGACTGATTTGTGCTTAATGTATAACCTGTTTTAGCCTTTATATTAATAACGCCTGTATACCAGCCGCTGTCATTAATATGTTCTCCTGTTATCTCATATACATCTGACATATTTTCTACTTTTAAATATTCTATTGTTATGTCATATGCTGCACTTGTGGCCATATATTGCTCATCTTCCGCTTTTTCCGCAGTGATTGTAACCTTACCGTTTTTTTTCATCGTAATGTTTCCCTGTTTATCTACCACAGCAATATTTTCATCAGAAGATTTATAGCTTATGCTTCCCTTTGCCGGTTCACATGATGCAATGTTGCTAAATGCAGTTCCATATGTTACTGTACCCGGACTTGGCTTTTCAAATTTAAGCTCAGGTGCTTCCGCTCTCTTAACTTCTAATGTATATGTTATCGTTGCTTCGTTATATTTGCCGTCTCCGGCTTTTTTTGCGGTAATGACTGTCTCTCCTGCCTTTAACAGTCTTACTTCGCCTGTCTCTGCATTTACCTCAGCTACTGATATATCACTTGATGTATACGTTACGTTTCCTTCACCTTCTCCCCCTGTTGCTTCATTTATATACTTCTCCCCATATGTTTTCACAATTTTCCCTGTTTCTGTTGTCTCATTAAATTTAAAGCCCGTCTGTTCTCTTGGATTTATTATCAGCATATATGTTGCCTTTGCTTCGTTATATATATCATTTCCCGGCTTTGTTGCGGTAATAGTAACTTTTCCGGTATTTTTTATAGTAACTGTTCCATCTTTTTCATTCACCTCAGCTATTAACTCATCACTAGAGCTGTAAGTTACATCTCCTTCTACATAACCCCCTGCTGCTTCATTTTTATATTCCTCTCCAAATTTTTTTGTTATTGTTCCCATGTCTGTAAACTTAAAGTTATCCTGCACACCTTTGTCTACTTTCAATGTATATTTTGCCTCTGCTTTTTTATATTCTTCATTTCCTTCAAGCACTGCCTTAACCGTTACAGTGCATGGCTTATTTATTGTTAATGTTCCATCATCACTAATAGCTGCTATACCCTCTTGCTCTGTCACGTCCGTTGTTTCCACACTCTCAATCTGATACTCTATTTTGCCTTCCTCATAGCCTCCTATTGCTGTATTCTTATATTCTACAGTAGCAGAGCCTCCTTCAAATTTCTTATTGGCAGGGTTTGGCTCTTCAAATTCAAATTTCGCCTTTTCCTTTTCATTCAATGTAATGTTATGCTCTCCGTAATTCACGATTTCGCCAAACTCAGAAGTTTTGTACTCTGCTGATGATATATTATACCCTCCGTAATTTATTATATAGTCACTCGCATTTATGCTATAACCTCCATCTTCGTCCGTAACTATTTCAATTACACTTTCTTCACACTTTGAACAGGTAAGTGTAAACTTGGTGTTACATATAGGATTGCCATTATTGTCAGTTATATTTCCTGTTATTTCACTGTCTGAATACTCTTTTTCGGGATATATACAGATTACAAATGTATCATTTTCAGGCTCATTTAACGATATTTCGATATTTTCCCTACTTTCATAGCCTTCTGCCTCTATTGAACATTTCCATTGCTTTTCCATATTCAGTTCAACTTCATATTTTTTATTATCCTCACTGATGCTTCCTGTTGCTTCTGTTCCATCCTCGTCAGTTATTGTAATTGTGACATTTTCCATTTCAATATCACTATCATCAATAGCATTTTTTAAAATTATAGCTATGCCTTTAACATCACTATCAATTTCTCCTTCACTACTACTTCCCCATACATATGAAGGCAATACTGACAATACCATCAATACTGCTAAAGCAACTGCTAAAATCCTGTTTTTTTTCATTTTTATACAATACATCTCTTGTACTTCCTTTCCTAAGCTTTTATAAATACATATAATTACCTGTATCTCATTTTCCTTATGTAATAACCTCATTTGTATGAATATATGTTATATCATATTCAACAACAAATATATTTTCCGTTTTCAAATTCGGTGAAAGCAATGTTGTCTCATTACTCATTCCTGAATTTAAAACCGCAGTTTCTGCAGAATATTCATTCAAAACCGTAGTTTCACTGCTGCCTTCACTCATGGCTTCCAGTATTTGTGTATCTATTTTTTCTGTTGCCATTGCAAGTCCGCTTGTCATATCATTTGGTGTTATTCTTCCGGAAAGTGATATTTTATCGGTAAGCTTTCCTCTCTCAATATTTACACGACTGCTTTTATATGCTTTGTCTCCTGTTTTCTCATTTTCTTCCCTTATACGGCTTATCGCTTTTTTAGCTGTCTTACCGCTTAAATCACCTATTACCTTTGGAATTCTCAGTGAAAAAAACAATATAACTGACACTGCTGCCAAAACAATGCTAAGAATTAAAGCAATCATAAAAATATTTCTGTATATTTCATATGTCATTTTACTGCCTCCCTATTTGGCTGATTCTATTCTTTTTATGGTAGCATCAATAGATTCCTGCAATTCGTCAATGTCTGTCTGAATTACAGATATATCTACCTTTTCGGCTTCCTTAGAAATAGCAGTCAGCAATTCTTTTAATTCTTCGGCATCTGTTACCTCCAAAAACGGTGCAACCTTTGAATCTATCATACTGTTTATCTCATTCCATACCTGCAGCTTTGAATCAATACTTTCAAAGGTATCTGCCTTTTCCTTCAAATTCTTTATCATACTCCAAAGATTTGAATATTCATCATACATTTTTTCTGTCTGTTTTATTTTTGCTCCGCTATACTGGTTTATAAGTTCAAGACAGCTTGATATATCACAATATATGCCTGCTATAGGATATCTATCCTTACATTCCCTGAACCATAATGAAGCATTCGTGTATCTGTCTCTTTCCACGCTTATATCATAATAAAACAAAAATGATTCTCCTATTTGATAGCATACCTCCTCGTATCCCTCATCGTTGCCGGCTTTAAGTTCATCAAGTACATCATACCTTTCCGTAAAGCCTTTACTGTTTTCCTTGTCCAGACCCGTCTGAACCTTAAGCAATATCTGTCCCTCCTCCTTTGTAAGTATAAAATCATTTGTAAGCATTTCATTCAAATTCAAATATGCTTCTGTTCTGGTTGGATCTGTCAATATTGCATCATAATAGTCCTCATATGTCTGTGCTGTTTTTATGATTTCATCATAATTTTCACTTTTTTTATTCTCGGCGGACACATACCCCCACACCGACCCTCCTGCACTCCCTAAAGC
>N._stephensi_703_cecum__coassemble_191_pt1 | contig 9567 bp, 8 predicted proteins | sample N__stephensi_703_cecum__metabat2_low_PE_004 | metagenome-assembled genome bin N | reverse complement strand
CGGAAAAACGCAAAACGCAGCGTTTTTCATATCTATTTGAGCCGCTAAAGCGGCATGGAGGTTATTATGAAAAATATTTTAATAGGCGGTGCGTGGCCATATGCAAATGGTTCGCTGCATATAGGCCATATTGCAGGTCTGCTGCCTGGAGACGTGTTAGCCAGATATCACAGGGCTGTTGGAGATAATGTTTATTTTGTGTCAGGAAGTGACTGTCACGGAACGCCTGTATCTGTAAGAGCAAAAAAGGAGGGAAAAACTCCGCAGGAAATCAGCGATTTTTACCACAGGGAATTTAAGGAGTGCTTTGAACGGCTGGGCTTTAGCTATGACGTATATACAAAGACATCATCAAAGGAGCATAAAAGCTTTGTAAGAGAGTTTCATAGGAAATTATATGAGAGCAAATATGTTTATGAAAAGGAGGTACCTTTGGCATATTGTGAAAAGTGTGGTACATTTCTTGCAGACCGCTTTGTAGTAGGAAAATGTCCAAGATGTAAAAAGGGACGCAAGAGGCGACCAGTGTGGTGAGATTTTAGAGCCGGAAAATCTTATAGAGCCTGTATGTGCCATATGTGGAGAGCCTATAGGCTTTAAAAAATCAAAGCATCTGTATATTGCAATTTCGCTGTTGGAAAAGGAGCTTAAAAAGCTAAAAGATGAGCAGACAGGCTGGAGAAAAAACGCAATAGCGTTTACAGACAGATATATAAATGAAGGCTTAAGAGACCGTGCATTGACAAGGGATTTAGATTGGGGGATAGCAGTGCCGAAGGAGGGCTATGAAAATAAAACAATTTATATCTGGGCTGAAAATGTATTAGGCTACCTGTCAGCAAGCAAGCTTGCGGCAGATGAGAGAAACAATGGCTTTTATGACCTTTGGGGAGAAAATTCAAGGCATTATTACGTACATGGAAAGGATAATATTCCCTTTCACACTATTATACTGCCGTCACTTTTAATAGCAAGTGGTGAAAAATATCATCTTCCCGACAGAATTATATCAAGCGAATATCTCACACTGGAGGGACAGAAAATTTCAACAAGCAGAAGCTATGCAATTTGGGTAAAGGACCTGCTTAAGTCCTATGAGCCGGATTCTATACGTTACTTTTTTCTCAAAAACGGACCTGAGAAAAAGGATGCGGATTTTTCGTGGAGAGAATATGTGTACAGCCATAATGGAGAATTGCTGGGTGCATACGGAAATTTTGTCAACCGTTCACTATCCTTTATAAATAAATATTGGAACGGCTGTATACCCGAAGGCAGAAACAATTCAGAGACGGAGGAACGGCTGGATAAATTATTTGCTGACACAGGAGGTCTTATAGAAAAAGGAGCATTTAAGGAGGCTATCGGCGGAATTTTTGATTATGTAAGGGAGGCAAATAAGTTTTTTGATACACAGAAGGCTTGGGTTACCATAAGCACTGATGAAGGTGCATGTAAAAATACGCTTTATGAGTGCGTTCAGATTATTGCCAATTTAGCCGTGCTTTTATATCCTTTCCTGCCGTTTTCATCGGAAAAGGTATGCAGATGGCTTGGTATAGACAATAAATGGGAAAGAAAGTCAGTTCCGGCAGGTCATAAGCTTTCAGGGGTTGAAATTTTGTTTCAAAGGATAGATAAAAAGGCTATAGAGGAGGAGACAGAAAAGCTAAGGAAATTATTATAAACCTGCAATAATACGACACAATATTATAAAATGAGACATATAATTCTCTAAAACTTTTTTAAGAAATAAGCTATAATAATTAAAAAAGTTTTGGAGGATTATTTTATGTACGATATGAAGCCATATTTAAAAACCATTGACAGGGTAATTGAGGAGGGACCATATAAGGATAACTGGGAATCTCTGTCACAGTATGAGGTTCCAAAATGGTATAAAAATTCAAAGTTCGGAATTTTTATCCACTGGGGCGTATACAGTGTCCCGGCCTTTGGAAGCGAGTGGTACTCAAGAAATATGTATATTCAAGGCTCCCCTGAATATGAGCATCACATAAAAACATACGGAAAGCATACGGAATTTGGTTATAAGGATTTCATACCAATGTTTAAGGCAGAGAAATTTAACCCCGACCGGTGGGCTGAATTGTTTAAAAGAGCCGGAGCAAGATATGTGGTTCCCGTAGCCGAGCACCACGACGGCTTTCAAATGTATAAAAGCGATATTTCAGCATGGAATGCCTATGAGATGGGACCAAAGAGAGATGTGGTAGGGGAGCTTAAGGCAAGCGTTGAAAAACAGGGAATGGATATAGGTGCGTCAACTCACAGAATAGAGCACTGGTTTTTTATGGGACATGGAAAGGAATTTGAAAGCGACATAAAGGAGCCTATGGAAAGAGGCGATTTCTACTGGCCTGCAATGCCGGAGCCAAACCACCACGATTTGTTCAGCAAGCCGGAGCCTTCTACAGAATACAAGGAGGACTGGCTAGTTAGGACCTGCGAAATAATTGATAAATACAGACCAAAGGTATTATACTTTGACTGGTGGATACAGCACAGCTCATTAAAAAAATATCTGCAAAGGCTGGCGGCATATTATTATAACAGAGCCCATGAGTGGGGACAGGAGGCAGTAATATGCTACAAGCACGATGCTTTTATGTTTGGTACGGCAGTGCCGGATGTGGAGAGGGGACAATTTGCGGAGATGAAAGCATATATATGGCAGACAGATACGGCTATTGCACTTAACTCATGGTGCTATACGGAAAACAATGTGTTTAGAAGCTCAGAGGAAATAATACAGGATTTGGTGGATATTGTGAGTAAAAACGGAAATCTGCTGCTAAATGTAGGGCCGAAAGCAGACGGAACAATCTCAGAGGAGGACGAGAAGGTGCTGCTGGAAATAGGAGACTGGCTTGCGGTAAACGGAGAGGCCATATATGAGTCCTCCACATGGAGAATTTACGGGGAAGGTCCCACACAGATAGTTGAGGGTCAGTTTGCAGACGGCATTAAGAAAAATTTTACATCAGAGGATTTCAGATTTACAAGGGCACATGGAAGGCTGTATGCAATAGCCATGAAGGCAAGTGAAACAAAAGAATATTGTATAAGGAGTCTTGGCGTTCAGGATATTTCAAGAAAGGCTAATTTTGGAGGAATAATAGATAATGTAAGCGTGCTGGGATATGACGGCGAGGTTAGCTTTGAGAGAGGCGAGGAAGGCTTGAGGATTTATGCAGATGTTCACAGTGACAAGCCAGTGACCTTTAGGATTGACTTAAGATAAAAAATACACAATTAGGCAGCAGATTTGACAGACGGTCATATCAGTTTACTAATCTGCTGCTTAATTGCAGATTTGTCATTATCAGCATTGGCTGTCAGCTTTCTGAATTTGCCGGGCGGCATATTGTAATATTTTTTAAATGCTGCAGAAAAATGCTCAAGGGAGGAAAAGCCTAAGCTTTCTGCAATGTAAGAAATACTATGGTTTTCTCTAAGCAAAATAGCGGCAATGGACATCTTAGCTTCAAGCTTTTTCTGTCTGAAATTCCTGCCGTAATATTCCTTTAAAATACGTTCCGTCTGTCTTGGACTTAAATTCAGCCTGTCCGACAGCTCCTTAAGTGAAAGGTGGGAATATTCATATAGAAAATACTCCTCAATTATAAGTGATTTATTATCGGAAAATGAAGTTTCAATGTGCGAAGGTGAAATAGTGCTTTCGCTTTTATAATTGCGGACAATACCAATAATTATCTGACAAAGCAGTGCTTTGATTTTTTCCTCATGACCAATCTCATTGCCCTGCAGCTCATTCTTAAGCTCATCAAGTATAGGCAATAGATTTTGTGTATCGCTGCCAAACCAAAAGGGAGTTGATGTAAAGCAGTTAAGGATAGGGCAAGCCTCTGATAAGCTGTCGGTCTGTTCCATTTTTATGTATATGCAATATTCCGACATAGGATTGTCGGATAAAGGGAGCTGTGCGTGGTTAATATGGGGACCGGTTACATAGAGAGTGTTGGGAGCAATGTCATATTTTATATTATCTGTAATAAGCTGTCCAAAGCCGTTTGGAATATAGTGTATTTCATAGCAATTACTGCCATGACTGTGAACCGGAATTGCATTTGGAATTTTGCTGAAAATAAAGTTTAAGGCATATAGCGTTGTATTCTCAATAGTAAAGCTAATATTCATCTGCAAAACCTCCCATTTTTCTTAGGGACATTATAGCATAAATTTCAGATGTTAAAAATCTATTTTAAAATAATATTATTTCTGAGGTTAAAAAGGCAGAGGAAAAATCTTGCGGTTTTTGTCATAAAAAGCTATAATATGGGAGGCTGCATGTACATTGCTGCATCATATGAATTGTTATAATATTCATGAGGTTGTGTTTAGTCATAATACTAATGACAGACCGGCAGTGGAAGATGAAAAAGCGATTGAAGGAGTGAATAAGATCATAGATTTTTTAATGGAGGATAAGATATGTTAAATATCCGATATGTACATACTGATGATAAAGAGTTTTGGTTTAAGCTTGACAGGCATTTACCGGAAGCAGAATTTACAAACAAGATTAGGGACAAAAGAGGATATATATTGTCAGACGATAACAAGCCTGTTGGCCTGCTAAGATATAATCTTTTCTGGGATAATACCCCATTCTGCACGCTGCTTTTTATTGAACGGGAATATCAGAATAAAGGCTGTGGGAAAAGGCTTATGGAATACTGGGAAAATGATATGAAATCACAGGGCTATGGAATGCTGCTGGTATCAACACAGGTAGATGAGTCTGCACAACATTTTTACAGGAAGCTGGGGTATAAGGACTGTGGCGGCTTGGTGATTGATATTCCAAAATATGAACAGCCAATGGAAATGTTTATGGTTAAGGAGATATAAAGCAATGAAGGATGGAATAAAGGATATTTTGGATAATTGGAATGTGGGGAATAAGGAGATTAATCAGATATATGACACGGCATGGCAGATTGGAAACGAATATGTATTAAAGCTATATGATAATCTTCAAATGCTGGAAAGAAATATAAAAATCAGCAGCATATTGGAGGATATGGGTATTCCTGTAGGAAAAATTGTTCCTGCAAGTGATAACAAAGCATTTTTAAGTGATGAAAAATATTATTATGTTCTTCAGGAAAAGCTTCAAGGCAATAATATAGTCAGCGTAAAGGAAGCGTTGGCTATAGCTTTTGAGATGGGAAGAACTATAGCAGGACTTCATTGTGCATTGAAAAAATGTGAGACTTTAGATGATTTTTGGGATAACAGCCTTCTTTCCGAGATGAATGGATGGATTAAGGAAACGTTGAGGGATAACGGCTGGAGGCTTATTGATGAAAGCAGATTTAATATGACAGTAACAAATTTAGAAGCATTATATGATAAGCTGCCGGTACAGCTTATTCACAGGGATGTACATTTTGGGAATTTTCTGTTTAGTGGAGGTAAATTTTCAGGCTACATAGATTTTGATTTAAGCCAAAGAAATATAAGAATTTTTGACTTGTGCTATTTTATGCTGGGCTTATTGTCGGAGGAGGAAGCGATGAAGCCCACAGAGGAGGAATGGTTTGAGATATTTGGAAAGGTTTTTGGCGGCTATCTTGAAATAATAGAATTGACTAAGGAGGAGAAAGCGGCAGTGCCATATGTTATGAAGTCGAAAGAGCTGTTATTTGTGGCATGGTTTGTTGGGGAGAAGGATATGGAATGTGCATGGAATGCTGTGGAAATATTTGAGTTTGTGGATAGGAATGCTGACAGGATATTATATGTAATAAAATAAGAGGTTGAAGGAAGCGATTGAAAAGATACCTTTTGGAGATATTAAAAAAATAAAAGGTATTGAGGAAGGCTACAGACTTCGAGTTGGAGAATTAAGAGTACTTTTTTCAATGGATGACGATAAAATATACATCAATGGCAGGAAATGAACAAAAAAATCTTACATAATACTGTAGAATTTTATCAAAAAATATGATATTCTTAAAGAAAACGTGTTCTATAAGAATAAAAGTAAAGGAAATGAGAATATGGAGCTTAACGTAGACCAGCTTAGAATTGTAAACAGTAAACCTAACGGCCATACCTTAATAAAGGGAGTAGCAGGAAGCGGAAAGACTACGGTTGCCGTTTCAAGAATACCAAATTTAATAAATCATTACATGAATAAAAATGATGATATATTATTTGTGACCTACAATAAAACCTTGATTGAATATACAAAATATCTTTTAAAGGATATGAATATTCAGCAAAATATATTTTTTGAATTTAATATTGACAGGCAGCTTGATATCAGGACAATAGATTCGATTATTTATGAGTATGGCAAAAAGCTAAAGCCGTATTTTAGCGTTGCAAAAAGAGAGCAGGTAAGAGAAAAAATGCTTGATGCAATAGGCTTTATAAAGAAAAAATATCCTGAATTGGATTTAATTTCACAAAAAAATTATGAATTTTTAAATGAAGAAATTGACTGGCTTAAATCCTGCAGATATATTGAAAGAGAGACTTACCTTAATATAGACAGAATAGGAAGAATGACCATAGGCAAAAATAAATATCGTCTGCAGAAAAATTCTAAAGAGAGAAATGCTATTTTTGATATTTATCTTTGCTATGAAAAAATGATGGAAATGTCAAAATTAACTGATTACAAGACAAAGGCACTTAGGGTTTTGGAGGCGGTAAACAGAGGAGAAATTGTGCCAAAAAGCTACCGGCATATAATAGTAGATGAAAGTCAGGATTTGACAAGAGTGCAGCTTGAGCTTATAAAGAGTCTTTATGGCGGTGACCTTGAAAACGGAAGCATTATGTTTATAGCTGATGCGGCACAAAGCATTTACACTCAAAGCTGGCTTTCGGGGCAGTCCTTTAAAAGCATCGGCTTTGATATGTCAGGAAAATCAAATATTCTAAGCAAAAATTACAGGACTACATATGAGATTGCACAGGCTGCATACTCTCTTATAGAGAAGGATGAGCTGCTTAAGGAAAATGACATATTTGTAAAGCCTGTTGCTATAGACAGGCATGGTGATGTACCCTATTACAGTCATTATGAGAGTGTTGAGAGGGAAGCTGAATGGATAGCGGAGAAAATAAAAAAGCTTTCAGGACAGTATGACTTAAAGGACATAGTAATTGCAGCGGCAAATAATGAATATCTTAAGCATATAAAGGGTATTCTTTTAAAAAAGGGCGTGTGTGCAGATATTTTTAACAGAGAGGATATGAATTTTAACGAACAGACAGTAAGACTGTATACATTACATTCAATTAAAGGGCTGGAATTTCCTGTTCTGTTTGTTGCCGGTATAAATGCCGGAGTTCTGCCTTATTCAGAGGAGCAGATATCTGTCGGAAGACGTCTTTTATATGTAGGAATGACAAGGGCAAAGCAGGAATTGTATTTAAGCAGTGCAGGAAAGGAATCTGTTTTTATTAAGGAATTGGATTTGAAGCTGTTTAGAAATGCGGAAACTGAATTTTCACCATTTTACAGAGTGGATATTTCAAGCTATATGTTTGTCAATAAAATTATGAATATACATTCAAGGGAGGAAGCAGTACGCCAGTGGTTTATCAATGAATTGATAACAAAACTCCAATACCCAAAGAGCAGCATAGATATAGAATATCCCGTTCAGCATTTTTCAGAAAGAGGCTATGCGGATATAGTGGTATTTCATAATGATAACGGAAGAAGGGCTCCGTTTATTTTGGCGGAAATCAAACAGCCGGGAGAGAATATGGACAGGGCAATGAAGCAGCTAAACGCATATGCCGCATGCTGTCCTGACACAGAATATATTGTAATTACAGACGGAATGAATATAAGTATGGCAAATATACATAATAAAAAATATGTGTCAGTGAAAAATCTTCCCGTATATAAGGAGCAGGAGGGAAATATCTATGAGAAATATGAATATATAAGCCGGAGAAATAACAGGCATTTTTACTATGACATTAATTCTGAGGATAAAAATGAGATAATTATTAAGGACTATGATACTAAGGAGGTAATTGAGTGCGGCAGCTACGACAATGTATATGTTATCGGAAGGGTGGCAGCAGGTGTCTTAAAATATGCCAACGAGGAAGATTTGGGATGTTTTAATATTCCGGATATATTTTTTCAGTCGGCAGATGATATGTTTTTCCTGAAGGTAAACGGAGACAGTATGATTGATTTTCACATTGATAATGGAGATTACGTGCTTATTAAAAAGCAGAATTATGCCGTTAATAATGATATTGTAGTGGCAGGAAAGCAGGGAGAAAATCAGGTGACACTGAAAAAGTATATTAATTTTGGAGAGCAGATAGGTCTTGTACCGGGAAATTCAAACTATGAGCCTATTATGGTAAAGGAGGAGGAGCTGTTTATAAATGGTATTTTGGTGGGAGTGCTGAAGGGAAACTGTAGCTTTTAATTTTATAATTGTCATATATAATAAGATTATTCTATATGTTGAACAGAAATTGAAAAAATATAATTTATATTCCGAAATTGGAATATAAATTGACATAATGTATATAATGTGCTATAATGGGAACGTTAATGGCGGAGGTGATTTTGTTGGTACAGAGAAAAGAATATTTGGATAAATTAATTCAATGGAAGGATGAGCAGGTAATTAAGGTAGTAACCGGTATTCGCCGTTGCGGAAAATCCACTCTGCTGACACAATACCAAGAGAGATTAAGAAAAATCGGTGTTTCGGATGAACAAATTGTATCCGTTAATTTTGAAGAATTGGAATATGAGGAGCTTCTTGATTATAAAAAGCTGTATGAATATTTAAAGGAACGATTAGTGAACGGCAAGACCACATATATATTTATTGACGAAATTCAAAAGGTAGCAGCTTTTGAAAAGGTGGTGGATAGTCTGTATGCAAAGCCGGATGTTGATATATATATTACGGGCTCTAATGCGTATATGCTGTCCGGTGACTTGGCAACATTATTAACCGGAAGATATGTAGAGATTAAAATGCTGCCGTTATCTTTCAAGGAGTTTCTTGAAATTACCGGCATGGAGATAGAGCAAGGCTTTGCAGAATATCTTAAAAGTGGAGGTCTGCCCTATGTTGCAGCTATGGACAGGACGGAAGAAAAGGTAGACACCTACTTGGAGGGCATTTACAATACGGTTATTGTTAGGGATATTGAAGACAGGCAATCACGCAGGGAGAGCAACCCTGCAAAACGGAAAATCACGGATATTGCACTTTTAAAGACGATTGCCAAGTACCTTGCAAGTGTGATAGGCAGTCCGGTATCTGTCAGAGGTATAACGGATTATCTTGTTTCCGGCGGAAGAAAAGTTTCTCCAAACACGGTAAACGATTATGTTGAAGCACTGACAGAAGCATTTATATTCTATCCAATAGAGAGATTTGACATTGTTGGAAAGCAGTTGTTGAAGGTTAACCGAAAGCTGTATATAGTGGATTTGGGAATTAGAAAGCATATCCTTCCACGCAGAAATTACGATTTGGGATTTTCTGTTGAAAATGTTGTCTACTTTGAGCT
>N._stephensi_703_cecum__coassemble_187_pt1 | contig 9844 bp, 8 predicted proteins | sample N__stephensi_703_cecum__metabat2_low_PE_004 | metagenome-assembled genome bin N | reverse complement strand
CACTTGCAAGTTCGAAAAGTCTAAAGACTTAGCCAAACTTGTGGATTGCATAGAGAAATTTCCTAATAATTTAAAAAATAGTGCCCCTGTCCCGGTAAGATAAGGCACTATTTTTTGCATATATTACCGGCGGCTAGGGTGCGTCTAGCTATCGGCTCTCTTGTTAAGTATATTATAGGGGATATTCCCCAATTTGTCAATTAAAAATGACCTGCTGCGAATTAATCTAATATAATCTACTTATAGCCCTCCGGATTTTGTCTCTGCCAGTTCCATGTGTCCCTGCACATATCCTCAAGATTTTTCTCTGCCTCCCAGCCTAAAAGCTCCTTTGCCTTTGTGCTGTCTGCATAGCATACAGCTATATCACCTGCACGTCTCGGGGCAATCCTATAGGAAATCGTAAGATTATTTACCTTCTCAAATGCCTTTACCATATCAAGCACGCTGTAGCCTACTCCTGTGCCTATATTAAATACATCCGAGCCTTTTCTCTTATCTGCATAGTCTACTGCAAGAACATGTGCCTTTGCCAAATCAACCACATGAATATAGTCTCTCACTCCCGTACCGTCAGGCGTATCATAGTCATCTCCAAATACGCTTAGCTGCTGAAGCTTGCCTGATGCCACCTGAGCAATATATGGCATAAGATTGTTAGGTATGCCCTTAGGGTCCTCCCCAATTCTTCCTGAAGCATGTGCCCCTATAGGGTTAAAATATCTTAAAAGCACTACGGAAAGGTTTGTATTTGATTTTGCCTCATCCATAAGTATCTGCTCGTTCATAAATTTTGTCCAGCCGTAAGGGTTTGTACATGGTCCAAGCCTCATGCTCTCCACAAGAGGCGACTGATTTTCCATTCCGTAAACTGTAGCTGAGGAGCTGAATATAATGTTAGCCACATTGTATTCCTTCATAAGATGCAGCAGGGAAAATGTTGTGTTTAAATTATTTTCATAATACATAAGAGGCTTTTGCACTGACTCTCCAACAGCCTTATAGCCTGCAAAATCAATTATGGCGTCTATCCTGTTTTCCTCAAACACCTGCTTCATAGACTTAAGGTCTGCCACGTCTATGTCATAATGCTTTATGCTCTGTCCGGTAATCTCCTCAAGTCTTTCATAAACTATAGGACTGCTGTTATAGTGGCAGTCAACAATAACCACGTTATAATTCTTATTTATCAGCTCTATTGCAGTATGACTTCCTATGTATCCTGCACCGCCTGCCAACAATACTGTTTTGCTCATATCGCACCTCATTTCTTCATTATAAAACATTCTTAATAAAATAATCTTATATATTCTGTCTGCGTATCTGCAATATGGTATATATATACGCTCATATCAATGACCCTGTATATTGCAGCATGCTTTTACACTCCTCTATCTCGCCAGCCTGTTAAGTGCACTAAACATTGCCCTTATTGACGCCCTCGTTATGTTTGTGCTTACTCCTGCACCATATGTGGCCTTTCCCGTATCTAAATCGGTTACACTTATATACGCCGCTGCCCTTGCTTTAGAGCCTTCGCTTAGTGCATGCTCCGTATAATCGTTTATTTTCACATTTACGCCTGTAGTCTCATGGAGTGCATTCTTTACCGCATCTATAGGACCGTTTCCTGTGGTTTCTATCCTCATAGGCTCGCCCTTATACTTAAATTCCATAGTAATGTGGGTATCTCCGCACGGCGTGTCGTCTACATCCTGAAGCTTACAGCTTGTAAATTCGTATGGGTATTCTCTCTCTGTCTTAAATGTGAGATATTCCTCCCTGAATTTCTCCATAATAGTCTCAGGTGAAACCTCACCCTGTGCCTCTGCTATAACCTGTATGACGTCAGCAAACTCCTTGTGCATTCCCTTCGGCAGCTTAAAGCCAAAGTATGTGTCCATAACAAAAGCTACTCCGCCCTTGCCTGACTGGCTGTTTATACGCACTATAGGCTCATATTCACGGCCTACGTCACTTGGGTCAATAGGAAGATACGGAACCTCCCAATGGTGGGTATTTCTGTCCTTCATAGCCTTAATACCCTTGTTGATAGCGTCCTGATGAGAGCCTGAAAATGCTGTGAATACAAGCTTTCCTGCATATGGATGTCTCATGTCTATCTGCATTTTGGTACATCTTTCATATACGTCAATAATATCATTTATATGCTCAAGATTAAGCATAGGATTGATGCCCTGTGAGAACATATTGTAGGCAATATTTAAAACATCTACATTGCCTGTGCGTTCGCCGTTTCCAAACAATGTGCCCTCAACTCTGTCGGCTCCTGCAAGAAGTGCAAGCTCTGCCGCCGCAACGCCTGTTCCTCTGTCATTATGAGGATGTATGCTTAATATGATTGACTCTCTGTTGATAAAGTTTTTATTCATCCACTCTATCTGGTCTGCGTATACATTTGGAGTATTCATTTCCACCGTAGCGGGAAGATTGAATATAATCTTTTTTTCAGGCGTAGGCTGCCATTCCTCCTGAACTGCCGTACACACCTCCAAAGCATACAAAAGCTCTGTTCCGGTAAAGCTTTCAGGACTGTATTCCAGCATAATATCTCCCGGAAAATCCTTTGCATATTTTTTTACCATACGTGTACCGTCTACGGCTATCTGCTTTATTTCATCCTTAGACATATTAAACACTACATCTCTCTGTAGAACAGATGTGGAATTGTAGATATGTACAATGGCTCTCTTTATGCCCTTAAGAGCCTCAAAGGTACGCTCAATAAGATGCTCACGGCACTGTACAAGTACCTGTATTGTCACGTCATCAGGTATAAGCCTTCTGTCTACAAGCTGTCTTAAAAAGTCATACTCTATCTGTGATGCGGAAGGGAAGCCTACCTCTATCTCCTTAAAGCCCAGCTTCACAAGCATATTAAAAAATTCAATCTTTTCCTCCACCACCATAGGCTCTATAAGTGCCTGGTTTCCGTCCCTCAAATCAACGCTGCACCACACAGGTGCCTTGCTGATTTCATTGTTTGGCCATTCCCTGTCCGGAAGACTTACCACCGGCACTCTTTTGTATCGCTCATAATTCAACATTTCTAAATAAACCTCTCTAATTCCTGTCTTTTTTCCAATAATCCTTATTCATGGTACAGGCCTCTATAACCTGCTTTGGAAGCTTTTTATATATTTTTCCAAGCTTCATTCCCATAAGCTTTAATCCGCTGTAATAAATAAGCGGTATAAGCATAATATATTTTTTTCTTCGTATGAGAAATTTGGCTGTCTCCTTTACCAGCTTTATCCCCTCGTCGCCTGAGTGATAATCCTTTAAAATATAGTCAAACTCTGCGTGAGACACCCCTAAATCAAAATATCTCTTAAAATATTCCACTCCTGAATAATTGTGGGAATGTATTACTACTGCCTTTGGCTCATATATAACATCCTTATCTGCCTTAAGTGCCTTCCCTGCAAACACCATATCCTCATTAAATATAGTTCTTCCCGGAAATCCTCCTACATCATTGTACAGCCTCCTGCTATACATAGCACATACATCTGAAGAAAATATTGCTTTTATTCCATTGTTTGTCTCTGCCGCCCTCTCCAGTCCGGAATGAGGTTCATCCGGATAATTAAAGCTTCTTGTATATCTTTCAATAATATTACAGCCCTTGTCCGGCTCCTGTCTGGCATATGCCACCGCATTAGTACTGACATCTGCCTTAAGTGCCTCTAAGAGATATTCTATAACCTTTCTGTTTTTCGGTATGGCATCCTGTGTCATAAAAAGCACATAATCAAAGCTCTCACATAGCTGCATAGCCTTATCTCTTGTTCCTCCGTGATCAAACTCCGCTTTTTTTACCCTTTCTACAGCTACCTCCTCCATATCATACGCCCATTCCAATTCCGTATCAGAGGTTTCCTCATCTACAGTGTGCATAATAAGAATTTCATCCGGTATGATAGTCTGTGCCTTTAAACGGGAAACTATCATTTTTAATTTTTCATCCGGTTTATATGCTAATATAACTGCTGCAATTTTACACATGCTATCCTTCCTTTCCATTCAGGCCTGCGTATACAACCGCAGGACCTCTTATTTTCCTGTATGAAATTTTATATGAAGCAGCTCAAGTATGGTCTGTATTTCAGACTGACTATACACCATATTTTGATTTAAGTATATCTGCTACCTTTTCTGCCTGCTCCCTGCAAATTTTGTCTGTTTCCGCCTCAACCATAACTCTCACGAGGTTTTCCGTTCCGCTTGGCCTGAGAAGTATACGGCCGTTTTCTCCCAAAGCATCGCTAACCTCCTTCTCCGCCGCCAATATCTCGGAATCCTCCATAGCGGCAATCTTGTCAGCCACCTTGACATTTATTAATATCTGAGGATATATTTTAAGCCCCTTTGTCAAATCCTTAAGGGTACTCTTTTTCTCTACCACTGCCTCCATAACCTTTATGGAGGTAAGTATTCCGTCTCCTGTTGTCGCATGCTTGCTGAATATAATATGACCTGACTGCTCTCCTCCAAGACAGTGTCCGTTTCTCATCATATTCTCACATACATATTTGTCTCCTACTGCCGTCTTTTCCGTTTTTATGCCATGCTCCTCAAATGCCCTGTACAGGCCGATATTTGACATAACCGTAGTAACTACGGTATTATTTGTAAGCTGTCCCTGCTCCTTCATATAGCTTCCGCATACATACATAATTGCATCTCCGTCCACTATATTGCCGTCTCTGTCTACCGCTATACATCTGTCTGCATCTCCGTCATATGCAAATCCGGCATCCACATGATTTTTCTTTACAAAATCTGCCAATACGTTTATATGTGTAGAGCCACAGTCAGTGTTTATGTTTGTTCCGTCAGGCTCGTTATTTATAACTATAGTTTTGGCTCCAAGTGCATCAAAAACGCTTTTTGCCACTGCCGACGCACTGCCGTTAGCACAGTCAAGCGCTATAGTCTTATCCTTAAATGAGCGTGTGGCTATGGATATAAGATAGCCGATATATCTGTTTCTTCCTGCTGAAAAATCTACCGTGCGTCCTATATTTTCCCTTAAGGCTAATGGTATCTCGCCTATTCTTCCGTCTATATATTCCTCTATTTTTTCCTCTACGCCGGCTTCCATCTTCATGCCTGCTGCATTTATAAGCTTTATTCCATTGTCATAGAAAGGATTGTGGCTTGCAGATATCATAATGCCGCAGTCAAACTCCTCTGTTCTGACAACATAGGCTACACTTGGCGTAGTTGTTACATGAAGAAGATATGCGTCTGCCCCTGATGCTGTTATTCCTGCAACAAGTGCATACTCAAACATATAGCTTGAACGCCTTGTGTCCTTTCCTATAACTATCTTCGCTTTTTTGTTCTGACCAAAATACCAGCCTAAATACCTTCCCACCTTAAATGCGTGCTCAACCGTAAGCTCTTTATTGGCTTCACCGCGAAAACCGTCTGTTCCAAAATATCTGCCCATATAAATCTCCAATCCAATTTCTTAGCTTAATTTTAAAAATAATATTATATGTTAATATTAATCTCCATGCCGCTTCTGCGGCTCAAATATATATGAAAAACGCTGCTTTTTTGCGTTTTTCCGTGTGAATTCACACTGTGAAAAATTTTCACACTGTAAAAAATTTTCACACTGTGAAAATAATACTTCTTAGGCTGCGTTTTTTGCTGCCTTAGAAGTATTTTTCACACTATTCACTCATCTTAAAGTCATCACCAAGACCGCTTTCAATGGCCTTTGCAATATCATTAAGTGCCTGCTCCTCATCCTCACCGTCACATCTAAGCTCTATCTCATCATCCTTCTGTACACATGCACCAAGCACGTTTAATATACTTTTTGCATTAAATGTTCCTTTATCTGTGATAAATTCAATTTTACACTTATATCTGCAGGCAAGCTTACATAAAATTCCTGCCGGTCTTAAGTGTAATCCTGTTTCATCTGCTACTGTAACTTTTCTGCTTATCATAATTATTCTCCATTCCTGCGTACCCTTACGCATATTTTTATTATACTCATGTATTTACTGTTGTAAAGACATTGTATTTTCCTCATCATTCCTTGTATCTGTCTCTCCGGTTGAAGCTCCGTCAGTTTCGACTGTAGATTCACCCGTGTCTCCTTCCGGCGGCTCTGCCAATGTTGTAGGTGGTGTTTCTGTAGTTTCCTGTTCTGTAATATCGTCCTCCGGCCGTGAGCTGTTCTTTTCAGTTACAACCACCGTAACACTTATATTTTCACTCTGACTTACATCGTCCGGCAATATTACATTTACCCTCATTTGGTTTTCGCCGATAACTGCTAAGCTTAAATCCACATACGGCGCAAGCTTTTCAACATCTATACTGTCAATGTCTGCCTGCCTGCCTGTCAATATAAAGGATATATTTCCTGAGCTGCTGATAGACGCCTCATATCCGTCAGGTATATTTCTTATGCCTATATCACCTGTTCTTAAGGTTATGGTCTTTGTCACCTTTCCTTCGGTTTCTGCCGTTATGGTAAATATATTGTCTTCACTATATACCATAACTCCCTCCGGAAGAAAAGTATTTAAGTCTATTTGTACTTCTCTTCTGTCATTGGTCAATGTGGTAAGCTCATCCGGAATATCTATGCTGTGTATATTATCAAGCTGCTCCTTTGCTCCTACTATGTCAACCCTGTCTGCTGACGCCTGATAATTTGTCATTATTATATTTGTGTCCATATTGTTTATCACATTGTAATTTATTTCTACTGACTTTTTGTAATACACAACTCCGTCAACAGAGATATTTGCATTTGATATGGTAATATGATTTGTCTTTGTATCAAGCATTGCATTGCTGAAATCATATGCTACTGCACCGCACAGATAGGTAAAGTTCCCTGTCTCGCTGCCTAAGAGATTTAAAATAAGCGATACCTTGCTTATCCTCTTATGAACAGCCTCCGGTGCCTTTATGATTACCTTAGTTTCCTTTGGAGTGGCTGAATAAAGCACATACTCCTGCTGCAATGTGCCAATCACCTGTACTCCTATGTCATATTCCTTTTCCACAAGAGCCATTACCGACAATCTCATTGCATTTTGGCTTTTTTCGGAAATGGAAATTTTACTTTCATATCTTGTACTGTTTACGGACACATTTATAGGTACGGCATTTGTCTTGGATAAATCCTTAAAATCGGCTGTTGCCGTAAAATCCTCTCTTGTCAGTGAGTCCACAATGGTTCTTGGCCCTGTTACCTTTATATCTACCATATCCCCTGATAATATATCATATGCTTCTTCATTCCCCGTGATTGCACTTTCATTTAAAATATGAACAGGAATATTTTTTATGGTAGTTGTAACCTGAGGATCTTCTATATTTATAACAAGAAGCCACACTGCCACAGCAAAAATGACAGATGCTATTTTAAGCACCACATTATTGCACAGCATATCTTTAATTATCGTACGGCTTATCTTCATCTCTTACCTCCTGCAGGTTTCCTTTTACTGTTTTTTTACCTTCCATAATCTGAATTTTTTTACATCCACCTTTTTGTTCTGTATCTTAATAAGGTGTGCCCTGAGCTTTTCCCCATCAATATTTCTTATAATCTTGCCTCCTATTGCCACAGACACCGCTCCTGTCTCCTCCGATACTATAATGGTAAAGGAATCCGTTACCTCGCTTACTCCTACCGCAGCTCTGTGCCTTGTTCCAAGTTCCTTGCTTATATCCATATTGTCTGACAGCGGAAGATAGCATGTGGCTGAAACCACCCTGTCTCCTCTTACTATAACGGCTCCGTCATGAAGTGGGGTATTATGCTCAAATATATTAATCAGAAGCTGACTTGTGAGAATTGCATCTATAGGTATGCCTGTGTTCTCAAAATCAAGCAGCGTAACCTCCTGCTCTATAACAATAAGCGCCCCTGTCTTTGTCTTTCCAAGCTCATATGATGCTTTTACCAGCTCATTAACGGTTTTATCACTGAACCTTGCCGACTCGTCATTGCTATCACCAAACATATTTGAAAAAACCCTTTTTCTTCCAATCTGCTCCAGTGCTTTCCTAAGCTCCGGCTGGAAAATAACTACCACCGCTATGATACCGACGCTTATTATCCTTTCTATCAGCCATAATATAGTGTTAAATCCAAAAAAATATGACACCATATAAAATATAAATAAAAACGCAATACCCTTAAATAATGTCCATGCCCTTGTTCTCTTTGTCCATACAAGAATTTGGTAGAACAATATAGAAAGTATAATTATCTCTATAATATCTGTTATTTGGATTTTTAAAGGTATATATGTCCTGACAAAATTCTGTAATGACTCTAACATACTGCACTCCTTATTTCGGTTCTATTACATACTGCAAGCAAAAAACAAATAATTACTTTTTGTTTGTTCTTACTTTTCTTGCATTTATACGCTTTACGTTTACCTCAGGCGTCGCCACCTTAATCTTTGGCACTGCCTTTACATAATAATAAAAATCATCATCCTCAAACTGTGTAAATTCCGTTCTGGAATAATCCACCGAATGAATAAAAAATCTTATGCCCAGTGCCAAAATCACGCTGATAATCCCCCCGACTATAATGGACAAAACTGAAATCGTCTCCTTTAAGTCAAAGGAAAGCGCCCCTATCAGCATAACCACTATACACAAAACTCCGCCGGAAATCACTGCTATTATCCATGAATAATCTACTGACAATCTCTTTACAAAATATACCACAAGGACTACCATAACAAATGCAATAATCGTAAGATATAAGCCCTGTGATTTGAATATTTCCATAGCAATTTTTGTCATCTGACCCATTCCGTCCGTCGCTGCTGCCGTAATGATAACATCAAGGTTTGTTCCTACATAGTTTAATATGAAGAAAAGCAGCACTCCAAAGGATACTGAAATAACTGAAAAAGGGGTGCATACCATTCCTACAACTATCGGCACCACATATGGTATTCTGATAAAGAACAGCAGCGGCACCATTATAAGCACAATACCATCCTTTGGCGTGAATCTGAAAAACAGCAGATACATCACCAGCATAATAAGAAATACCATCGCTCCTATCTCTATGGATATAGCTGACATATGTGCCACTATGACAAGTGCCAGCAGCACTGTAATAAGCTTCATTGACAAAAATGCTCCTAAAAGGCTTATCACTGCCACGACAGCAGGGTTTTTCAAAAGCTCCATAACTCCTACATTGGAATTTATTATAATCATAGATATAAGCACAACAGCAAAATGAAGAACCGGCTTTATGTAAGTTCCGTAGGTCCCGTACATTCTCCTCATCTGCTCTCTAATCATCAATAGCTTTGTCATCATTTATTCCTCCAAACTCTGCCCCTTTGCCTTCTCCCAGCCTTTCCATATCAAATCTGTCGTCAAAGAAGCTGTTTGTATTCTCCTCCTTTTTATATATCATATACAAGTCCTTTAAATCCCCATTGTAATTGTTTAGGTTTCCTCTTGATTTTTTGAACCTGTATGATGCTATAAAATATGTTGCCGCCATATTAACTGCAAACAAAATAACATATGCAATCAATATATTTCTTCCTATTGCAGCCAGATCCATATTTACTATATCTGATATAAACTCCTCAACTCTTACCAGTACTATGGTTGCCAGCAGAATAATATATCCTAACGACATGACTATAGTGGAATTTATCATCTTTAATGCAAGATAATCTGTTCTATAATACTTGCTAAGGGGCAAATCCTTTTTTCCCTCCTTTTGCTCATATAAAGCAAGCTTAGTCATAAGCCGTATCTTTTCTTCATTAAGCATAAGTTTCCTTTCCTT
>N._stephensi_703_cecum__coassemble_184_pt1 | contig 9937 bp, 8 predicted proteins | sample N__stephensi_703_cecum__metabat2_low_PE_004 | metagenome-assembled genome bin N | reverse complement strand
TATATAACCACTGCCTTAAGCCAAACCACCCTCCTTCTCCCTGCAATTCCCTTTATACGACATTCCCGTACTTCAAGTAAGATATTCTTTTCCCCTGAATAAAGAAAAATCGTTGAAATTAAGCCATTAATGATATATACTATATATTGTATAATTTTTATGAAAGGGAAACAATATGCTTAAAAACACAGCTTCAGATAAAACAGATACAGCACAGCTTCCGCCGTCAGACGAAACAAAACGCCAGTATTATTTTATGGAAAAATGCAGGGAAATAATAGAGGAGAAAAGCAAGAAAAAAGGCTGTCCTCTCACAGCCTGCGTCAACACCTTCGGCTGTCAGATGAATGCAAGGGATTCCGAAAAGCTTACAGGTGCCCTTGAGCTTATGGGGTATAAAATAACAGATGATGAAAATGCTGATTTTGTAATATATAACACCTGCACAGTCAGGGAAAATGCAAACCTTAAGGTATACGGAAGACTTGGATATCTTTCAAGGCTTAAGAAAAAAAATAATGATATGCTGATAGCATTATGCGGCTGCATGATGCAGGAGCCGTCGGTTGTGGAGAAAATAAAGAAAAGCTACGGATTTATAGATATAATTTTTGGAACCCATAATATCTTTAAATTTGCGGAAATTGTGTATAATAGATTAAATTCCGACAGATTAGTTATTGATTTATGGGAAAATACTGATATAATAATAGAGGATTTGCCTGTGGAAAGGAAGTATCCTTTCAAGTCGGGAGTTAATATAATGTTTGGCTGCGACAATTTTTGCAGCTATTGTATAGTGCCCTATGTGCGTGGCAGGGAGAGAAGCAGAAAGCCCGACGACATTATTGGCGAGATAAAAAGGCTTGCAGAGGACGGTGTTGTTGAGGTGATGTTGCTTGGACAAAATGTTAATTCCTATGGCAAAACACTGGAAAATCCTATATCATTTGCCAGGCTACTAAAAGAAGTGGAAAAAACAGACGGAATTGAAAGAATAAGATTTATGACGTCCCACCCTAAGGATTTGTCTGATGAGCTTATAGAGGTAATGAAAAGTTCAAAAAAAATATGTAAGCAGCTTCATCTTCCGGTACAGGCAGGAAGCAGCCGTATTCTTAAGATAATGAACAGAAAGTATGACAAGGAGCATTATCTTAAGCTGGTGGACAAAATCCGCAGGGCTATACCTGATATTTCTCTTACTACAGACATAATGGTAGGATTTCCGGGAGAAACAGAGGAGGATTTTTTGGAAACTCTTGACGTAGTTAAAAAAGCACAGTTTGACAGTGCATACACATTTATTTATTCTAAGCGTACAGGAACACCTGCGGCAGCTATGGAGGAGCAGATACCAAAGGCTGTTGTAAAGGAAAGATTTGACCGGCTGCTAAGAGAGATTCAGACAATAGCAAACCGGCGGATTAAGAGATTTGAGGGAGAAGCTCTGCCTGTGCTTGTGGAGGAAAAAAACGGACAGCTTGAGGGCTTTGTTACGGGAAAGCTTGACTCAGGGATAACAGTTCATTTTAAGGGTGACGCTGCACTTATTGGAAGAATAGTAAATGTAAGGCTTAAGGAGGCAAAGGGTTTTTATTACATAGGCGAGATGACAGAGGAGAATTAATAACAGGTAAGGGAAGCAGTATGTAAAATCAAAGAAAATTGAAAAGGAGAGAAAGAGAATATGGATAACAATTTCAATCAGCCAAATAATGGCGGGAACAATCAGAATGAAAACCTTCAGAGCTCAAACAGCAGCAATGTCTTTGGTTCTGTGGGGGGGGGTTCAAACAATGTAAATTATAATATGGGTACAGTTCAGGGAGAAAAGAACATTACGAATATGATTATCGGTCTTGTTGCAGCATTGGCAGTGGCTGTGCTTGGCGTAGTTCTCTACTGTGTACTTGGCAGGATGGTAAACATAATATTCTTCCCTATGGGAGCAGTTATTCTTGCAGGTGCGGTATTTGTTTACGGTAAGTTTGCAAAGACACTCGACCCTATTGGTCTTATTGTATGTGTGGTATTATCATTTATCGCAATATTTGTAGGTACAAGAATGGCAGAGATATATGCAATTAAGGGTGAGCTTGGCTGCACATATTCTCAGGCTAAAGCAGCCTTTAAGCTTGTTATTGAAATGGATTCAGCTTCAAAGATGGAGTACATAAAGAATATTGCATTTGGCTATATCTTCTCTATTGCTTATGCCGCATTATATTTTACAAACCAGAGAAAGAAAAGAAGATAATACAGTTATAAGAAAATTATTATATACAAAAGCTGTTTTTTGTAATGAAGGGTTACACAAAAAAACAGTTTATAAAGGATGTCATATCAGGTATTATTATGGCAGACATATATTTATACAGCCATAGCAGCAGGCTTTGTTACTTTGTTTCTTGGCGTAAGCCGGGTACAGGTAGCAAAGCCTACGGTTGTTTTTGCAGCTAAGATTTATGGCAGCCGGGATTTAGGAAAGGAAGAAGTAAAGTGGGACAGTTATCACCAATGATGCAGCAATATGTAGAGACAAAGGAGCAATATAAGGATTGTATTCTTTTTTACAGATTAGGCGATTTTTATGAAATGTTTTTTGAGGATGCTATTCTTGCATCAAAGGAGTTAGAGCTTACACTTACAGGCAAGGACTGCGGAATGGAGGAGCGCGCTCCTATGTGCGGAGTTCCTTATCATGCAGTTGATACATATTTAAACCGTCTTGTAAGCAAGGGCTACAAGGTGGCAATAGGAGAGCAGGTGGAGGAACCGAAGCTTGCTAAGGGACTTGTAAAAAGAGAGGTAATAAAGGTAGTTACACCGGGAACAAATATTAACGCACAGAGCCTTGACGAGGGACGTCACAATTATCTTATGTGTATAGTATACATGGAGGATGAATTCGGCATAGCAGTGTGCGATGTTGCAACCGGTGATTTTTTAGTTACGGAATTAGATTCCTTCAGAACATTAAAGGATGAGATTACAAAGTTTGCACCGTCAGAAATCATATGCAACACAGGATTTATTGTAAGCGGTGCAGATGTAGATGACATAAAAAACAGATTGGGAATTTCCATATTTACACTTGATTCATGGTATTTTGATGATGAGACGGCCAAGAAAGCATTGATGGAGCATTTTAAGGTTATGAGCTTAGAGGGACTGGGACTTGCCGACTATAATATAGGCTCCGTATGTGCAGGGGCACTTATGATTTATTTAAGGGAAACACAGAAGACCTCCCTTGCACAGCTTTCCTCCATCACCACATATACCACAGGTAAATATATGATTATAGACACGTCGACCAGAAGAAATTTAGAGCTTACGGAAACTCTTAGGGAAAAGCAGAAGCGGGGCTCTCTCCTGTGGGTTCTCGACAGGACAAAGACCGCTATGGGAGCAAGGCTTCTACGCTCATATATAGAGCAGCCTCTTATACAGAAGGAAGCTATATTAAAGAGACAAAATACGGTGGAGGAGATAAATAAATCCCTTATTACAAGGGAGGAGCTTAGGGAATACTTAAATCCCATTTACGATTTGGAGCGTCTTATAGGAAGGATAGCTTATAATTCAGCCACCCCAAGAGATATGACGGCCTTCAAAACCTCCATACAGATGCTCCCTCATATAAAAAGGCTGTTAGGAGAGTTTAAATCAGATGGCGGTAATTTTTTTAAAGAAATAAACGATGAGCTGGACGATTTAAGCGATATTGCTGATATGATAGACAGGGCTATAGCGGAGGAACCGCCATTGTCGTTAAAGGATGGCGGCATAATAAAGGACGGCTATAACGACGAGGTTGACAGGCTCAGGCTTTCAAAAACCGAAGGCAAGAACTGGCTTGCAGAGCTTGAAGCCTATGAGAGAGAACGAACGGGAGTAAAAAATCTTAAAATAAAATACAATAAGGTATTCGGGTATTGTATTGAAATTACAAATTCATATAAAAACCAGTTTGAAATGCCGCAGGATTACACGAGAAAGCAGACACTTACAAATGCGGAGAGATATATAACGCCGAGACTTAAGGAGCTGGAGGATACGATACTGGGGGCGGAGGACAGGCTTGCAGCCCTTGAGTATGAGCTTTTTGGGGACTTAAGGGAAAAAATATCGGAAAACATTAAAAGAATACAGTGTACGGCAAAGGCGGTGGCAAGGCTTGACGTATTTGCTTCACTGGCATATGTTGCGGAGAAAAATAATTTTGTAAAGCCTAAAATAAACGAGAAGGGAATTATAGACATAAAAAGCGGCCGCCACCCTGTGGTGGAGAGAATGATTGTAAACGATATGTTTGTGGCAAACGACACATATCTTGACAATGGCTTAAACAGGATATCCATTATTACAGGTCCCAATATGGCGGGAAAATCCACATATATGAGACAGACTGCACTTATTGTGCTTATGGCACAGATTGGCTCCTTTGTACCGGCTGAAAGTGCAAACATAGGCATATGCGACAGGATTTTTACAAGAGTGGGAGCCTCCGACGATTTGGCAAGCGGCCAGTCAACCTTTATGGTGGAGATGACGGAGGTGGCAAATATCCTTAGAAATGCCACCGCTGACAGCCTTTTAATACTTGATGAAATAGGTCGCGGCACAAGCACCTTTGACGGACTGTCAATAGCGTGGGCTGTTGTGGAGCATATAAGCAATACTAAGCTGCTTGGAGCAAAGACACTTTTTGCAACCCATTATCACGAGCTTACAGAGCTTGAGGGTATGCTTTCGGGGGTAAATAATTACTGCATAGCGGTAAAGGAGCAGGGGGACGATATTGTTTTCCTTAGAAAAATAGTGAAGGGCGGAGCTGACAAGAGCTATGGCATACAGGTGGCAAAGCTGGCAGGCGTGCCGGAAAATGTCATAAGCCGTGCAAAGGAGATAGTAAATGAGCTGATTGATGCTGACATATCAAAAAAAGCTAAGGAGATAGCTGCGGCAGGACAGGCGGCTAACTTGGGAAGAAGGAAGTCTGAAAGACCGGATGAGGTGGATTTGACACAGATGTCACTGTTTGATACGGTTAAGGATGAGGATATAATTGGGGAGCTAAAGGAGCTTGATTTGGGGAATATGACGCCGATTGACGCCATGAATACGCTGTATATGCTGCAGAATAAGCTTAAAAATCGGTGGTAATTTAAAAGTGTTAATTTAAAGGCAGCAATTTAAAATAGTTTTATGTTTTCAATTATTTAAAGCTGTGTTATAATTGTTACATCTAACAAACTTATTTATGTTTAAAAGCCCTGCAAATGGTACAACATTCTCATCAAATGAGCAATGAAAAGCTATGGGCTTTTAAGCAGCAGCAAAAAAGAGAGGAGCGAACGCATGTTACAGCATTTGGGAAACATTTTTTTCAGGGTAAGTGAAATCGACAGAAAGCAAAATCACACCGTACCAACTATCTATCTTGATATTTATAACAAAAATACAAAACAGATAATGGGACAGATAAGGTTTAACCATGACCCGAATTATTCTAAGGTGGACAAGGAAATAAGAATGGCATTTGACGTATTTGACCAAAATGACATTGACCCTCTTAGAAGCACTCTTTTGGAGGAGATTATAATAGGCGGATTTGTGTGGATTACTATGGATAACCACTACACCTATAATTTTCATCCAAGACCTTATATGGTAGTTCATAATTACAGGGAGGATACGGAGCTTATGAGGACAATAAACGCAAAGACCATACATATCCTTCAGAGCCTTGAATGTAAGAGAGGCGAAAGCGATGCGAATATGTATATATTCTCCAGGGAAAACACGACAAAGTATTTGTCAGAAAAGCTTGCAGGACATTCAATATATTTTTAAAGGGTCAGGAGAGGAATATGCAGGATAAGGAAACGGAAAAGCTGCGTGAATGGATAAATCAATCTGATAACATAGTATTTTTCGGAGGCGCAGGCGTATCTACGGAAAGCAATATACCTGATTTCAGAAGTCAGGACGGTCTGTATAATATGAAGTATAAATATCCGCCTGAAACCATTATAAGCCATAGCTTTTATATGAGAAATACGGAGGAGTTTTACAGCTTTTATAAGGATAAGATGATTTATAAGGAGGCAAAGCCAAACAGGGCACATTTGGCACTGGCAAGGCTTGAAAAGACAGGAAAGCTTAAGGCTGTAATCACGCAAAATATAGACGGACTTCACCAGCTTGCAGGAAGTGAAAGGGTATATGAGCTTCATGGAAGCGTCCTTAGAAACTACTGTGAGGTCTGCGGCAGGTTTTTTGACGTGGATTATATTTTAAATGCAGATGGAGTTCCATACTGTGATGCAGACGGCTGTGGGGGCAGAATAAAGCCGGATGTGGTTTTGTACGAGGAGGGACTTGACAGCGAGGTTATAGAAAAATCATTGGCAGCCATCAGAAATGCAGATATGCTTATTGTGGGCGGAACCTCCCTCACGGTCTATCCGGCGGCAGGGTTTATAGACTATTACAGAGGAAATAAGCTTGTACTTATAAATAAGGATGCTACGGCAATGGACGGCAGGGCGGATTTATGTATCCATGACAAAATAGGTGATGTATTAAGCTCTGTAGTTGAATAGCTTCGGGAGAAAAATATGTTTTTGGTATTGGAGGACGATTCTACCATAGGCTATGGTATTAAATATTCATTAAATCAGGAGGGCTTTGAGGTATGTCTCTGCACTGATTGTAAATCAGCGGCAGAGCTTATTGAAGGATGTCCGCAGAGCATAGATTTTGCCATACTTGATTTGACGCTGCCGGACGGAACCGGCTACGAGATATGCAGGAAAATAAAATCACAGGCTGATATACCGGTGATTTTTCTTACTGCCTGTGATGAGGAGGTAAATGTGGTTATGGGGCTGGATATGGGAGCGGATGACTACATTACAAAGCCCTTTAGGGTCAGGGAGCTTATCTCAAGGATAAAATCCATAATGCGTCGGTATGAAAAAAGCGGCAGTGCCGGCAACAGGCTTTCCATAAATGACATTACTGTTGATTTGGGAGCAGGGAAGTGTTATAAGGGCGGCAGGGAGCTTGAACTTACGGCACTGGAATACAGGCTGTTCCTCACACTGTTAAATAACAGAGGACAGGTACTGTCAAGAAATCAGCTTTTATCGGGAATATGGGATGTGTCGGGAGATTATGTAAACGACAATACGCTTACGGTTTATATAAAGCGGCTTAGGGAAAAGCTGGAGACGGATGGGAATGAGCTTATTGAAACGGTGAGAGGCAGAGGGTACAGGCTTAACTAAAGAGGTTATGGTGCATTGTACTGTTTGCGGTATAATTTTGATATTGAAACTGCAAAAGACCTAATCATTTGGAGATAAAGACTTAATAATATGGAAAAAAATGACGATATATATAAATGTATAGGATAAAAAATATATATTTATATTTAGATACATAGATATAAAATAGTATAAAAGATAAGAGTGGCGGCATATGCCGGCATACTTACATTGACAAAAAACTGCATTTCATGTATTAAAAAATGCAGAATATGAAAGGGTGGAGAACTATGAGCTTAACTATATTTGCAGGTGGAAACATCAATCCTGAAAACGCACTTAACATGGAGCCGGATAAGGTTAATAATACAAAACGAAATTCCGGCACCTTTTTTGCAGGAAATGCAAACCTTGACATGGATCCTATTGCCCTAAAGCGGAAAGAGGCACGCAAAAAAGCATGGGATATAGTTTCATCCGCATGGGACACCGATAAAGGCATTGATGCAAGCGTACAGGAAAAACGTGACAGATATGCTCAGATGAGGGAGCTTGAGGAGGAGTCAAACAATGAGCTTAACCGCATAAACAGTGAGATGGAGAATCTGAAAAGGGAATATGAGGTGGAGCCGGACTCTAAGGAGCAGAAGGAAGTAGAGCTTATTGTAAAGTATAATAAATCAAAAAATGATGTGACTGCCGAAAAGCTTACCGACGAGGAGATGGAGCAGTACAACAGCATAGATATGGATAACCTTACGGAATATCAAAGCCGTATGCTTGAATTGTATGACAGAAGGGAGCAGCCTGAAAAGAATTTAGAGGATGCGAAAAAGGAGATAATTAAGGCAGGCAAGGAAATAACAGCCATTGGAATAGAGAGATTAAAGAAGCACCTTATGGTTGATGCAGGTAAGGATGCAGATGCGGTGCTGAAGGCTGCAAGTGATGAGATTGTAGGCATGATTGTCGATGAGGGCAAGGAGCATGCTAACGAGAAGCTTGAGGAGATAAAGGAAGATTCAGAGAAGAAGGCTGAGGAAAAGGAAGAAAGGGAAGAAGAGCTTCAGGAAATCAAAGAGGAGAAGGCTTTACAGGAAGCGTTGATAGAGAGAACAAAGGAAGCTGTAGACAAGGCTAAGGCTGTAGAGCGTGAGGGCAATAGCAATGATATGGATATATCAGAAATGGCAGACCTTGCAGTGAAAAATATTACCAAGTCAGGCTCAGATGTATCTCAAAGCCTTGAGGAGGTTAAGAACAGCATGGCAATTCTTGAAGCTGATTTAATGGGCATAAAGGTAGATGAGCTTGTATAGCAGTATAAATTAATCAAGGAAGTAAGAGATTGATACGAAACAGGGAACTGATAATATTTTTTTTAACAATATTAATATTGGCATTACTTTCAGGCATATGTACGGGAGCAGGAAAAACGCTTCCGGCATATGCCTTCTTAGGATTGACAGTAGGCTTGTCAATATTGTTCACCCTGAGAAGATATGCACATATTAAAAGGCTTTCGGATTATCTTGTTAAAATACAAAATTTAAACAGCAATGAGGAGCTAAGAAGTGTATACCTGAATATGTCTCTTAAAAGCTATTCCGAAGGGGAGCTTAGCATACTTAAAACAGAGATTTACAAGGTTACACGTATGCTTATAGAGCAGAAGGAAAGGCTTTTGGCAGACAAGACCTTTTTAGCGGACTCCCTTGCCGATATATCACATCAGCTTAAAACGCCGCTTACAAGCCTTACGGTTATGGCAGATTTACTTGACTTAAAAGATTTGCCTGATGAAAAAAAGACAGAGTTTATCGAAAATATACATGTGCAGCTAAACAGAATAGAATGGCTTGTAAGCACCCTTTTAAAAATGTCAAAGCTTGATGCGGGAACCATCGTATTAAATGCTAAGGCCTGCAATATAAAAAAGCTTACTGATAAGGCCTTTAACCACCTCATTATACCTATGGAGCTGAAAAATCAAAGACTTATCATAGAAGGAAATATTAACGCCTGCTGCATATGTGATGAAAACTGGACGGCGGAGGCAATATCAAATATAGCAAAAAACTGTATGGAGCATACTAAAGAGGGCGGATATATAAAGGTCAGCTATGAGGAAAATGCCATTTATTCAAAGATTATTATAGAGGATAACGGTATAGGCATAGACAGGGAGGATTTGCCTCACATATTTGAAAGGTTTTATAAAGGGAAAAATTCATCGTCTGACAGCGTGGGAATAGGACTTGCCTTTGCAAGGCAGATAATTGTTATGGAAAACGGAAGCTTAGATGTAAGCAGTGCCATTGACAGAGGGACAAGGTTTGAAATAAGATTTTATAAGACAATAGTTTAAAATAAATTTTCAGGCGGCAATTTTGTTTTATGACAAAATTGTCACTTTTTTATTCACTAAGCTGTAAGAATATATGGTTAAAATAAATGTATGCTTAAAAAAAGCTAAACAAAAAGAATACGGCTGCTAAGCATACGGTTTTATTTGTTATGGCATTTACTGTATGCTCGGCGAGATCATATCAATTCCGCAAATTGGCGGCTGATATTATGAAAAAATAAGGAGGTAAATATGGAAATTTTAAAGGTTGAAAACCTTACAAAAACCTATGATCAGGGCAGCAATCAGG
>N._stephensi_703_cecum__coassemble_181_pt1 | contig 10070 bp, 16 predicted proteins | sample N__stephensi_703_cecum__metabat2_low_PE_004 | metagenome-assembled genome bin N | reverse complement strand
TGTTCCATTTCTCAACTTGGAGTAAATCATGATTTTAACGCTGGCCAGCAAATCTCCTTTACCTCCAATCTTCAAATTTTATAATTTCTTGTAAACATTTTCCTTGCCGGGTATCATCTGCCCGAAAATTGCTATAAGTACATTCTTAACTATGCTGTTTCCTGCCTGTTTATATAGCTGACTATTGCTGTTTACTTCTTCTGCCTTATGAAAATCTTCATCAGAAAAACTCATCAGCCGCCAACATTCCTTTGGAGATAACTTCCGTATTTTGTATGTATCTGTTTCTGTAGGGTCAACTTCATACGGATTAAGAATAATTGGCTTTTCTAACACCATATTATCTTTCTGCACTGTTGTAAGCGTATTGCAAATCCCTTGACTATTCAGCTCTAACCTTTGTTCTGTCGGACTTCCTGCGGTTCGGTCTGACGGATTGTCAAGATTCCTGCCACGCATGGCGACAATAATTTTTGGTTCTCTCTGACCACCCTGACAAGTATTTATCGTTGGAGATAGTCCTTCGCTGTCGTAAACCCTGCCACATTGCGGATTGGCAAAATTTTCTCTGTCATCGTCCATATTTCCTATTTGTTTCACTTCCATATCTTCGCTCCTAACTGCGGTAACAATCGCTAAATCATGCTTTTCTGCCTTGATACACCTTGCAATCGGGTAAATGCCCCTTTGAAAATCCTCTGATACTTCGGTGTAAATCGTTCCTAAGATTTCTTCCATTCAATCACTCCGTTTCCTATTGATTTTTGATTACTTATTCCTCTATCTTCCCTTGCTGTAATACAGTTGCTAACCGTTTTTTTGTTTGGCTCATTGACAGATAAATCAACGCAAGTCCTGTGGTTTTCCAGTGTTCCATTGTCAATAAACTGTTGTATCAATTTCTGTGCCTTTTCGGTGTTGATGTAATACTTCTCATCAACTTCATCTTCCAAGTAGTCTTTCATGGTCTTTTCAAGCGGTATCGGCTGCGGAAATTTATAATTCCACTTGCCCAAAAGGCTAACCATAAAGCACCTGTTACGGTTTTGAGCCACTCCGTAATCTTTGGCGTTCAAATCCTGCCAGTAGTTTGAATATCCCTTGCTTTCAAGAAAATCAATCCATTTCTGAAAATCGGGCATATTCGCTTGACTATGGACTTGCGGCACATTCTCCATCAGCAGCACTTGCGGTAGGCTTTCAACCTCATTCAGTAGCCGCTCTACTTCCCATAGTAACCCTGACCTTGTACCGCTGCCTTTTGTCATTCCCTTTTGTTTCCCTGCCACTGATAAATCCTGACAAGGAAATGAATATGTCATTATGTAACAATACTTGTCTGTGTCGGTTATACCTAAGTCTGCACCGCTAATCTTAGTTATGTCCATAGCCTCAAAATCCGTGCCGTGTATTGCGTTGTAACTTGCCATAGCATATTTATTAAATTCAACTACTCTGTAATGCTCAAAATCTGCCCTTAAATCACGTAGTGCCATTGCCTGACTGCCAATTCCTGCAAAGAGTTCTATCAAGCGGATAGGCTTGTCTATTTGGAATTTTGGGAGTGTTAGGTCAAATAAATTTATCTGCTCATATTCCATATCTAATCAATCCCTTTCCAGTAAAATTTTTTCCATTGCAGCATAGTCATATGTACGCTGATGAAAGTTGTTAAACTGATTTTTCTTGGCAGTTGTTGAAACTGATGGTACATAATTCGCATCCAAATAATCAATATAGCCGCTGTTAAAAAACGTGCTGCCGTTCTGTGGCTTCCTCCAGTCCTTATCCTTTTCAAGTTCCGCTTTGTATCTGTCAATCGCCCTGACCATTTCATCATAGCCGATTTTAAGCAGCTTTAACTTTGCACTGTCTGATACCTGCCCTTTGCCCTTCTTGTTTGGGTATAACGGCCATAAGCGTTCGAACAGTGCCGAAGCTTCAGCTTTGCACATATTATTTTCTTTTACTTTACTTTCTTTTACTTTACTTTCCTTTATGGCATTTCCGCAGGATTTATTATCATTTCCGCAGGATTTATTATCATTTCCGCAGGATTTATTATCATTATGGGTAACTTTAATATAGGCAGCCGTTTCTTTTTCTTCCAAAAGCCAAATTTTTGCATCAACATATATGTCACGCTTTCGACTCTTTATAGCTTCCTGATACCGTTTCTGTATTCCCGGTGAGGTAATGACAGCGGTCTTAACCTGTTTGGAATCGGTAATCTCAATCTTTGTTATCAATTCCCTCGCAGTAAGGCATATCATTGCCTGCTCTATAAACCCTTCCGTGAGGTTGAGGTCATCAATGGCGTTTTCAACGCTTTCCTCATCCCACCCTATGTAATATCCGTTGCGGTAGATTTCTGTCAGCAGATAGATGTAAAAGAGCAATCCATTATTCCCAAGCCTTGCCTTAACTCTTTTTATCCGCTTATCTGCAAAAAAGAAGTCTGTATCAAAAGGAAAGTAGAATAATCCGTCTTGTTTTTGACGTGCCATTCTCTAAATTCCTCCTGTGTCATCAACATCAATAATCTTTTCAATAATATTTAAAGTCTTATTCAATCTAATTCACCTCCTTTATTAATACTTCTATTCGTGGATTTTTCCTGTCCACTTCAAACCTGTCGGAAAATCCGACAACATACTTCCAGCCGTCATCTTTTAATACTCCTGTATTTACAAGTGCATCCTGTATGACCTTTCTGCCAAACGATGAAATATTATCCAAATCTCTCCGCTTATTTGGCTCAATCCATGTGTATTCCATGAATACGGGCTTTTCTATCTTTAAGCCCCTCATACACTGTCTTATTGCCAAAGCTACCATATTTCCGTTGTCTGCTTTCATCTTTGCACCTTTATGTCTGTTTGTGCGTTCGGCGGAAATATAATCGTTCAGGTTGTTGAGTGTTCCGGGTATTGTCAGTAAATATTCCATATCAATTCCTTTCTGTTCACAGCAGCACGACCGCACTGCTGTGAACATCTTCTTTCTGTGCCATTTATGATATGATTAAAAACTGCTCCCTGTACTCTGTCAGCTCACGTTCAAGGTACTCCTTTATGTTTTTCACGGCTTCGTTCTTCCATGCCCCACCGTCTGCCTCAAATAATGCACAACGTACACCGTCTTCATATTTGCTTTCTTTCAGTCTGAATATAAAACTTGACTTTGGCTGCTCCACCTCAATAAACGTCCTGTACGGTTTCAATGTAACAGGATTTGGAACCTTTGCATCCGATTTTGAAGCTATTCCTGTCTTAATGGAAGCTTTTTGCGATACACCATCATCTCCGTACTCAGCCACACTATTTATTTCTACCGTTCCTGCAAATTTAAGTACAAGTGATTTATCTGTTGCATCGTCATCAGGAAAATTTGCCTGTATCCCTATTATGAAATTTTCCTTATTCTGAAACTCTCCAAAATTAAATACGGGTATGCTTGCAGTTACATTTACAAGAGTCTCCCTTTTCCTGTCACTGTCCAACTGTGAATACAGTTTTACATTTGTAGGACTTGATGCTTCAATTATCATTTTCGGAGCCATTGTATCTATATTTCCCTTTATGTAATCTACAAAGCTTGTAAGTGTACTCATTGTAAGCGGCTCTGCCTTTGGATTATAGTTAATCCTGTGTAAATCCGTATCCGTGTATGTATTTCCGTTTATTTCCTTTATATACGGCTCCTTCTGTAAGCTTATAATGTACTGTAATGCCTGTTTAATCATAATTTTTCACCTTTTTTTAACCTTTCCTACTGTGCCATCGTTTTTCTGAAATCCACCACTGTATCATCAATTATTTCTCCCGTGTCGGTGTCAACCTCCTTACCGTTCACAACCTGTCTGTGGCTGTAATCATCAAGTGACATCTGCCCCCTTATCTGCTTTCCGTATTCCTCAGCATACATTTCCCCCGTTTCGAGGTTCTTGCCGATTAAGAATGCCGTTGTCATCGGTGACTGCGGTGCAAGCTTTTCCGCCACTGATACGTGTACCTGCACATCATCTCTTGTTTCGTTCTGTACAAAGTCAAGTGAGATTGTGATTTTACGCTTGACCTTGTATGATGTGTTTACATCCTGAAGGTTATCTATAACCTTTTCAAATGCCTTGCTGAATTTTTCCTGCAAGGCTCCTCCTGCAATTTCCTGTAACTTTGCCTTTTCCATTTTTGTCCTCCTTTGATATTTTTCTCCCAGACACATAAACTGTATCCGGGAGATTGGTTTGATTATGCCAGCCAACGTGAAAAAACAAATGATGAACAATCCTTATGCATTAAGCTGACTGCGTGTTTGTATATACAAATCCCTTTTCAGGGCCGTATATCATATCTCCTATTGCTGATTTCCAAATAATGCCTGCTGTACTCCTCCTGTCGGCTCTGGCTTCTTTGCCTCTGCATGTTTGTGTTCATCTTCAGGTAATGTGTATGATGTTTCCGGCTGTATTTCAGTTACATCAACTTCAATTACATTATCTTCCTGTCCGCTTTCTTCCTGCTCATTATCCACATATGTTTTTGTTCCGTCTTCGTTTATTACTGCCATATCTGCATCAATGGCATTCTGCATTTCTATGGACATTATTCCCCATTTGCTTATAAGCTGGCGGAGCATGGTCTTGTATGCCATTCCGTCAAAATCCTTGTACCAAAATGATGAATACATCCAAGCATCTTCCTCAGGATAATTCCCGGCTTCATAATCTGCAAATGAAACCTTTTTCTTTGTTATCCATGTATCTGTCTTTTTGTCCTTGTACTTCATTTCATATCCGTCTTTTGAAAATGCCTGACTGTATCTGTCTGCATGGGCAAGCATTTTCTTTTTGCTCCAGTACATTGCTTTTTTGAAGCCGTTTGTATACTCAAACATTGCATAATATCCTATGGTGGCAGCATTTTCTCTTTCTTCCTCATCTTCCATAAGCTTTACTTCTATTTCCTCATTCAAAGGGTCAAATTTTATAAGCTCACTTTCCTTTATTGCAAGCACATTAAGCTTCTTGTACTGCCCTGAACGGATTGCAAGTTGTATATAGCCTTTATAGCCTAACTGAAATTGAGCAACCTTTACATGATTTTTATTATCATTGAAAGGCACCATGTAATACTGTCCAAGCTGTGGAGATGGTGAAAGTTTCAGACTTTCACCCAGCAATGCTGCTGATAATATTGACTTATTCGTGCATTCCTGAAGTGCAGGATTATTGTTTACTGCGGATATTACAGCCGCCATGAATTTTGTGCCGTCCTTTCCTCCTATTACACTGTTAATCTGATTTTTAACCGCATCACCTGTCAGATATGCTGTTATTCCTATCTTCTGATTGCCTTTTGCAAGGCTGTTGTTTACTGCCATTTTTATATGCTCCTTTCCTGACTAAATCTGCTCATATGATATATTTCTTGATTTAAAAAACTGTCCAAGTGCCTGTGCATCCTCTACAGTAAGTAAACATTTGAAGGATACCCATTCCTTTTTAGGCTGATTTACTGTTTCTTCCTCAAATTTTTCTTTTACTGTTTGCTCAGGTGCAGCAAATTTCTGTTCCCTTACTTGAACCTCCTGCTTTGCCTGTTCTTCAGCTTTTGCTTTTTCAGCCGCTTCATGTTCCGCTTTCGCCTTCGCCACCTCTGACATTTTTCTTGCTTCGTTAATGGCTTTGTTAATGTCTAAGGTTCTTTTATATACCTCTGTTGCTTCAAATCCAAATTCGGGAAGTTTTTCAAGTGTCAGTATGTCGTTACCTATCTGATACATTCGCTCTTTCATCTGTTCTTCAATCTTACTAAGGCTTACGGATACATTAAGCCACTTTGGGTCCTCAATCATTTCCAACTTAACAAACGGCTGAAATCCTATGGTTGAAAACAATTCTTCTATAGCATTCTGCTTGTCCTGCTTTCTCTTTTCCTCATATTCCTTAAACTGTTTATCAAGAGCTTCCACAGGCTTGTCTATGAGGGCTATAAGTTCATTAATTTTTCCTTTAAAATCATTAAACGGCTGCATATATTCTCTTTCTACACGTATACGCTCATCATTCAATGCTTTTTTCAGGCTGTTGAGCTTTGCTTTCTCTGCTTTTAAATCTTTCATCTGGTCGTCTGTATATACCAATGTTTCATAATATGATGTCTTTTCGGTCAGCTCTCTCTTTAGCTCCTCATAGTTAAATGTCACCGGACTTGAGGGCTGTATTTCATTTACTATTAATTCCATTTATTATGTCTCCTTTTTGCTTTATATTTGCGGTAACAGGAGATTTGGTCTCTTTCTCTCCTGCACCTGTTTCCAAAACTTTTCCTCTGATTTTCTCAAATATTCAATATCTTCCTCTACCTCGCTCCTTTCAATGTGGTAGTGCTTGGTCTGTTTATATACCTCACCGCCAAATTCACTTTTTAATTGTGCTGCAAGTACAACAAAATCAAATTCCGTAACCATAAGATAGTGCAGACATTGTATGTAATAATTATCAGGTATTCTTTGGTTCCATTTTTCTTTCTGCATGCTTTGAAGGATGTTGGTTGTTTTTATCTCAAGAATACCCTTTCTTCCGTCTTGGTCCTGCAGCCATCCGTCTAATGATGCATGTGCAAACGGGTATTTATCATTCAGGAACATGTTGTTTTCCGCATAGCTTACCGTATACTGCGGATAATCCAGTTTAAATAATGCTCTGATATGTTCTTCCGCTTTTGTTCCGTATATTACATATGGCTTGTCTGATATGTCTTCAGGTGCCGTCTGTCCTGTTTTTATCTGCCACAGTTCGATGTTTGTCCTATACGGGTTCATTCCTACTACAGCTGATGCTTCACTTCCGCCTATTCTTGACCTGTTTTTCAGCCATTCTTCCCTTGATGCTAATATTTTTAGTTTAACCATTTGTTGACCCGCCTTCTGCCGCTAAGCAAAGCTGTCCTTTTGGCATGATTACAAGCCTGTTGCGGCTCTGCTCCTGTTGTACGGATTTAGTCCTTTTCCGTATTTCAGCTTCACGACATTCATCACAAATGCCGTTAATTAATTCTCCTGCATCGCAGTTACTTTCACATATGCTGCATATGTATCTGTACATGTCATTCACCTTCTAACCGGTCGCTAAACTGCTGTTGGACAGCAAGGACCTCCCTTGTGTAATCTGTTTCATATATTCCTGTTTCCCACAGCCTTGAGGCTCCTGTTTCTCCCATGTTGTAAGCCATCAGTACCCTGTTTACGTCATTGTATTTTTCAAACAGCATTCTCAATATATAGACACCTGCATATACGTTCTGATATGGGTTGAGATAGTCTGTGGTTCCAAGCTGTTTTGTCAGCCAAGAGTGATTCATTTGGTTTATCTGCATTAATCCGTAGTCATTTGTGGGGCTTACGGCCTGTATTTCAAAACCGCTTTCAACCTTTATTACTGCAAGTACTAAGGCAAAGTCCACATGATAATTCCGGCATATGTAATAGATAAATTGCTGTATTTCTTCCGTCAGCTCACAGATTTCACAATCAATGGGTGTGAAATCTGAATTGCCGGCACTCCATTCAAAGGGAACCGCTTCCCTGAATATGGCAGGACCATATGTCCTGTATAGGGAAATGTCTGCATTGTCCTGCATGCTTACCTGTGTTTTTTCATTCAGCTTGTCCTTTGTTGTTTCAAAGGTTTTGGGGACATATCCCAAAAACCAACCTGCAATGAAGCCGATTAATACGGCAATTACTACAAGCAATGTAATTCTTCTTGCTATTGCCGATTGTCTGAGTATTTTTGAATAGCTTATCTGCACTTTTCATCGCACCTCCTTTACAAATTTATATCCCGGTACTCTTATTGCCCTGCTGCTGCCCAGCTCCGCATCTGTTTCCAACATTCCTTCATCAAACATCTTTGTAAGGTGCAAATGTGTTGTTGCCGGACTTCTTAAACCTACAAGTTCTCCTATTTCTCTTACAGTGGGCGGGTAGCCGTATCTGTTGATGTAGGCTACTATTGAAGCTAAGATTTCTTCACGCTTTCGCTTCCCCTGTTCTATTTTTCCTCGTGGCATATAGCAACTCCTTTCTACCTCCTTGACTTTTATGTTCATTTCCTATAAAATGAAACTGTGATAATTTATATTTGCTCCTTAAGAAGTTGCCGCTTCTTGGGAGCATTTTTACTACCCTCCTTCCTGTGTTGGCAGTTTCTTGCCCATATACTCATCCAGCTTATCTCTAAAAATCATATAGGTCTGCCTATCACCTTTAATGCTTGGTAAAACTGAACCTATGTCAATCAGACCACGCTTCATGTATTCTCTTACACCCTGTGGTGCAAGTCCAAGCTCTTTGGCTGCTTGGGCTACTGTTACCCTTTGACTCATCTTCCTATACCTCCTTTCCTGCTTGCTTTTCCCATTTTTCTCCTTTACAATATATCCACAGGTGTTCCCAGCACCGAGTACTACGGAAGGAGAAAAATATGATTGACAAAGAAACTTCAAATAAACTGTTATCTATCATCATGGAACGAATTGATAACATGTACCCTGAAAAATCCGGCACAGATAAATTAGCTAAACAAATAGCTAAAATTGCGGCTACTGTCTCTGTTGTTGCTCTTGAGGAGTATGAAAATTTAAATCAATAGCACGTTTTATGCTATGTTCTAAATCTTCTGTTATCATTTGTAGCTGATTTTGTGATTTTATTTCAAGGTCAGCTACTCTTTTTTCTAAAGCATTTAATCTTTTCCTTATCCGCATATCTCATCCTCCTTTTTTATTCCATATAAATCATTGACATCTACTCCAATCGCAAAAGCTATTGCAGGAATATACTCAACTCTAAGAAGTTTTCTTCTTTCATTTAAAATGTTGCTAAACTCCTGTGAGGTAAAGCCTGCTCTCTCTGCTACAATCTTCTGTTTTAGTCCTTTAGCAGAAATAATATTTTTTATATTAGAAATTACATCTTCATAGTTACAATTAACCATATATCTCATCTCCTTTCTTACAAGTTTCTTGTAACTATCTGCATTTTACATCAGTATTTTTGTAATGTCAATAGTTTTTTACAAACTTCTTGTAATATTTGTATTGACTTCTTGAAAATTCTTGATATAATAATGTCATGGAGGTGATGAAATGAGCGTAGGTTCTAGGATAAAAGAACGTAGAGAGCAACTTAATTTATCAAGAAATGATTTAGCTACAAGAATAGGAGTTACTCCTTCTGCAATTGCTAATTATGAAAATGAAATAAGTTCTCCTAAAATCGAATTAATGTACAAACTATTTAACGCTCTTGAATGTGATGCTAATTATTTACATCAAGATGATATAAATGCTTTGGTTTATGAAAATGTTGCAACTCCAAAAGAATTTGAAAACATAATAAAAAAATATCGTGACTTAGACACTCACGGAAAGAAAATGGTGGACTTCACATTAAGTGAAGAATGGGAACGCTCAATAGCAGAAAAAAACAATAAGGATAAAACTGTTCCTATAATTCAAAATAACAATATGAATTATGTTAAGGCTGCCCATAATGATAATATTAATGACGAAGGCGAATTGGATAAAGTAAATAATGATATGGCTAAGCTTAAAAGACCAACTTAATATACTTTACATATATTATATATGCTTTTTGGGAGGTGATTTTTTGCAATATGAGGAGTTATTAGCTGAAGCTGAAAAAAATAATATTTACGTTATGGAAAAAGTTAATTTTGAGTCTAATTCAAAAGGACTTATAAACAATGATGTTATAGGATTAAGCAGTAAACTGCACAATGACACTGAACGAACTTGTATATTAGCAGAGGAACTGGGTCATTATAAAACCAATGTTGGTAATATTTTAAACCAAAAGCTTCCAAACAATCGTAAGCAGGAGCAGATTGCAAGGCTTTGGTCATACAATAAACTGATTGGACTTAGAGGTATTATAAACTCACATAATGCCGGATGTTCCAATAAATATGAAATGGCTGATTTTTTAAATGTTACCGTAGAATTTTTAGAAGAAGCTATCAAAAAATATACTGATAAATATGG
>N._stephensi_703_cecum__coassemble_178_pt1 | contig 10116 bp, 7 predicted proteins | sample N__stephensi_703_cecum__metabat2_low_PE_004 | metagenome-assembled genome bin N | reverse complement strand
TTAATCGTAGACGATGAAGAAGTAACCAGAGCAATACTTAACATGATGTTTAATTCCGACTATGAAATATTGGAGGCCTCCAACGGTAAGCAGGCAATAGAGCAGATAGAAAAAAGCGAAAATCTCAATCTGATACTATTGGATGTAATTATGCCTGTAATGGACGGCTTTGGAGTGTTGGAGTATATGAAGGAGAAGAACCTTATTGATAAAATACCGGTTATTCTTATCACAAGCATGACACCACAGGAAAGCGAAGAAAGAGCCTATACATATGGAGTGGCAGATGTAATGCGAAAGCCATTCGAGCCAAACATAGTTATAAGAAGGGCAAAAAACATTATTGAGCTGTACCAGAACAAGAAAAATATGGAGATACGCTTAAAGGAGCAGGAGGAGCAGATACTTAAGCAGGAGAAAAAAATACGTGACAGCAATGAATTTATGATAGAGGCACTTAGCTCCGTAGTAGAGTTCAGAAGCGTAGAGACAGGAGATCACATAAAGAGAATAAAATACTTTACCAGAATAATCGCAAAGTATATGGCAAAGTATTTTCCAAAATACGGACTTACTCAGACACACATAGACCAGATAGCAAGAGCAGCGGCATTGCATGATATAGGAAAGATAGGAATACCTGATGCCATATTGCTAAAGCCGGGCAGACTGACGCCGGAGGAATTTGAGATAATGAAGACTCATACCACCATAGGCTGCGGAATACTGGAATCCTTCAAGAAAACATATACCGATGAATTTTATCAGTACTGCTATGATATATGTCGTTATCATCATGAGAGATGGGACGGAAACGGCTATCCTGACCGCTTAAAGGGAGATGAGATACCAATCAGTGCCCAGATAGTATCTATAGCCGATGTATATGATGCACTGGTAAGCGACAGGGTATATAAATCAGCATACAGCAACAGCATAGCATATGAGATGATATTAAACGGAGAATGCGGACAGTTTTCACCGGACGTAATAGAATGCTTTGAGCTTGCGAAGGAGGACTTCTTTAATATTGTGGAAGTAATTAAGATGTTTGATTTTACATAGAGACAGTTTATTGGAAATTAACAGTTATAAGATAAAAGAGCAGGACAGATGCAAAATAAGCAGATATCCTGTTCTTTTTTTAATTTATAAATGCCGCTGCCTGCGACACTTTTATATTTAGGAAAAACAACAAAAGCGACAGCATATCGGAGAACGAAAGAAAATTTGCGAAGCAAATTTGTAAGTGCCGCTGCCTGCGGCACTTTTATATTTAGGAAAAACAACAAAAGCGACAGCATATCGGAGAACGAAAGAAAATTTGCGAAGCAAATTTGTAAGTGCCGCTGCCTGCGGCACTTTTTTTAAATAAAAGCTGCTGTAATTATTATATTAATATATTCATATATTATAAAAAAAGCCTTATAATATGTGCAGATATGCTAAAGGCTTATATTATAAGGCTATATTCAGAAATGGGGACTGAAATGACATATCGTGATAAAATTCTTTCAGAAAATTATGCAGAGCTTTTATATCCCGAGTTTAATCCGTCAGATAGAGTAATAGACAGGTACAATGTAGAGTTTTCACAAAGCATTGGCAATACACGAAGCACTCTTTATCTTCCGTTATCTAATATGGAAAATATTAATTTTACCAATTACAGCTATAACCTAATTCCAAAGATATATGGATTGATGGACACATCGCCCCTTGATGTGTCGGGGATAACAAGGCTGGCAAACCAGCCGGTCTTGTCCCTTAAAGGTCAGGGGACCATTATAGGAATTATAGATACCGGAATAGATTATACGAATCCGGCATTTATAGATTCAAACGGAAGAACAAGAATTTTAAGAATATGGGATCAGACAGATGCAAACGGCAGACTGCCTGCCTCTATGGGCAATGAAGTACTCAGAGAGGAATTGAATTTAAAGATTTATTATGGCAGTGAATATACGGAGGATGAAATAAATGAAGCCTTAAACAGTGAAAATCCAAGAGAGATTGTGCCTGTTACAGACGATATAGGACATGGAACATTTATCGCAGGAGTGGCAGGGGGAACGCCGGACATTATAAACAATTTTTCAGGTGCAGCTACAGAGGCGAAATTTGTAGTAGTAAAGCTAAAACAGGCAAAAAAATATCTGAGGGATTATTACTTTATACCTTCAGATGTTCCGGCATATCAGGAAAATGACATAATCATTGCTGCTAATTATGTAAGGATATATGGTATGGTTTATAATATGCCGGTATCTCTCATAGTAGGACTTGGCTCAAATCAGGGAGGGCATGACGGAAGAAGCATGCTTTCAGACGAGCTGTCAAGATATATAAACAGTGCAGGGACAGCAGTTTCCGTTGCGGCAGGAAGCGAGGGAAATGCAAGGCACCATTTTTTAGGGGTAGTTGAAAACGAGGAAAGACCGGTAGATATGGAGATAAGAGTGGGAGAAAATGTGGCAGGCTTTTCATCGGAGATATGGGTGACATCACCGCAGGTTTTCTCAATAGGAATAATATCGCCCACAGGAGAGGTGGTAAACCGTATTCCGGCACGAATAGGAAGCAGTCAGATTATTGACTTTATATTTGAAAAGACACGAATATATTTGGAATATGATATTATAGAGGGAGCTACGGGAGATGAGCTTATATTTATGAGGTTTAGAAATCCTACGGCGGGAATATGGAGAATACAGGTCTACGGAAGCAGCATAAATACGGGAATATTTAACTGCTGGCTGCCTATTACACAGTTTGTAGGTGATAATGTATATTTCCTGCAGCCGGACCCTTCAATAACAATAACTGACCCTGCTATGGCACCAAATATAATTACAGTGACAGGCTATGACAGCAGAAGCGGTGCATTTTTTCAGGAGTCAGGGAGAGGCTATACGATAAGCGGCAGGGTGGCTCCCGACATAACATCGCCTGCCGTAGGCATTACAGGACCGACAATAAACGGAGGCTTTGAAAACAGAAACGGAACAAGCGTCGCAGCAGCAATAACGGCAGGGGCATGTGCACAGGTGCTTACATGGGGGATCGTAAACGAAAACAGAAGTTTTATGTCAAGCGAGGAGGTAAAGAGCTATCTTATAAGAGGTGCCACAAGGGAGCCGGGAATCATATATCCCGATAATGTATGGGGATATGGAAAGCTTAATATATATAACTCCTTTGAGGTATTGAGAAATTCTTAAAGGGTATCATTTGACAAAAACGACAACAAAGAGTATACTAACTACTGCAAAAGAAAAATGAAAGGTATAAGCGGCATTATGGGGAAATTGTATGCAGTTAAGGCAGGGAGGATTCCCGGTATATATGAGAGCTGGGAGGATTGCAGGGCTAATGTGGACGGTTATCCGAAAGCAGAATACAAAAGCTTTAAGACTGCCGGTGAGGCAGCAGCATACATGGGTTGGATTAATGAGGCAGCTTTATCCGAAAATACAAAAGATATGGGGGAATCCCCTTTATATATAGCTGAGGAGGGATGCCTTACAGCCTATGTGGACGGCAGCTTTAATCAGACTACGGGAGAATACGGCTCTGGGGCAGTGCTTATAGACTGCTTTGGCAACATAGTGGACAGGCTGTGTGAAAAGGGTAATGATGCGGAGCTTGCGTCCATGAGAAATGTGGCAGGCGAGATCAAGGGCTCAGAGAAAGCCATGAGATATGCGGCAGATAAAGGCTACAAAAGGATAGTCATATATCATGATTATGAGGGTATAGCAAAGTGGTGTCAGGGGCTTTGGAGGACAAATAAGCCGGGAACCATAAGCTATAAGAGGGTGTATGACGAGCTGTCAAAGCATATACATATTGAGTTTATAAAGGTTAAGGGACATTCCGGAGATAAGTATAATGATATGGCGGATGACCTTGCAAAAAAGGCAGCAGGAATACTACAGAGCAGCAATTAAATTGCCGGTGTAATAAGTGAAGAAAATGGAGCATAAGATATTATGAATAAATTGAAAGGTTTTTATATACAAAACAAGCAGTTAATTATGTTGACAGCATCAGTTGTAATAGGAGTATTTATCATATTTGCCATTTTAGCAGTTATTGTAAACAGGAATGGCACAGTTGGGCAGGAGAAAAAGAATACAGCCTTAAATGTGGCGGCAGCCCGTGATGAAAAAGACAGCTATACGGACATAACAACTATTGATGACGGCGAAACTGATACTGATGATGAAGAAACTGAAACGGCGGCACTTCAGGATGAAACTACTAAGGAGAATGAAACTGAGAGGGAAACTGTAGACCCTAATACCCTTCCATATAAGATTATGGTAAACAGAGCAGCGAACTGTATTACGGTATATGAAAATGATGGAAACGGAAATTTTACAACTCCCGTAAAGGCTATAGTCTGCTCGACAGGCAAGGAGGTGGGAAATACTCCGCTTGGCAGCTTTTCCACTCTTATATCCTATAAGTGGCTTCGTATGGTTGACAATTCATACGGACAGTATGCTTACAGGTTTTTTGGCTCCATACTGTTTCATTCAGTGCCATATTTTACACAGGACAAGGGAGATTTGGAGTGGGAGCAGTTTAATAAGCTGGGAGAGTCAGCATCGCTTGGATGTGTAAGGGTGTGCTGTGCAGACGCCATATGGCTTATTGATAATTGTCAGGTAGGTACGGCGGTAGAGGTTTATGATGATGAAGAAAATCCGGGACCGTTAGGCAAGCCGGAGATGATAAAGATACCTGAGGACAGCCCATATAAAGGCTGGGATCCTACGGACCCTGACAAAAATAATCCATGGAATGACTTCAGACCTGAGATAAAGGTTGAGAAAACTTCGATTAAAATATATACTCACGCAACAGACGTTGTAAAAGCACTTGGAATAAAAGGCTATGACACCTGTGGAAATGATGTGACAGACATGGTAAAGATAACAGGTCTTGATGTACACAGAGAAGGCGTTTATAACGTAAGGCTCAGCCTTACAGACCTCATAGGCAGGGAAGCGGCTGAGGTTATGGTGACAGTGGAGGTAAGGAACAAAGAGAGCGGGTCACAGTCAGGCATGGAAAACAGCAGCGAAAGCACGACAGGGGAAACTGAATCCGAGAGTGATGAGGACAATTCAGATGAGAATAATTCAAATGAGGAGAACTCAGGCGAGAACAATTCAGATGAGGAGGGCTCAGGCGAGGACAATTCAGATGAGGGAGACTTAGGTGAGAACAACTCAGGTGAGAGCAGCTCAAATGAAGATAATTCAAATGGAAATAATACAGATGAGAGCATAAATGACAATACAGGAGGAGATAAGGAAAATCCGCAGGAGACAACCACAATACCTGAGGAATCAGTGGACAGCAACGATAAAAGCATTGAGGACGACAATGGAAATATTTAGCGGCAAAGAGGGTGGATATAATAAGAAAAATATATGAGAGCTTACAAAGGACCGGCAGAGGACTGTGGATAGTATTACTATTACTGGCATTTTGCTGGTCCTTTTACTTTCAGTTCAGTATGGTGGAAACAGGAGAAACCGGCAGCAATGCAGTTTTTGATAAAAAACCGCTGCCAATATATTCCGTAGATACGGAGGAAAAGGTGGCAGCTCTTACCTTTGACAGTGCATGGAACATAGATGATTTAGATGAAATACTTGAAATACTTGAAAAAAATCAGATAAAATGTACTTTTTTCATGACAGGCGACTGGGTGGAAAAATATCCTGATGCAGTAAAAAAAATATACAAGGCAGGTCATGATGTGGCAAATCATGGGGAAAACCATAAAAATATGAGTACCCTGTCTGATGAGGAATGCAGGGAGGAAATACAGAAGGTACATAACAGGGTTTACGAGCTTTTAGGCATAGAAATGAATTTGTTCCGCCCGCCGTCAGGAGATTATGATGACGAGGTGATAACGGTGGCAAGGGAGATGGGATATGAGCCGATACAATGGAACATTGAAATATTAGGTATAGACCTAATACAGGAGTAATATACTGTATAGAGAAAAATGTTTAAAGGGTAAGAAGCCTATGGTTATTGAGCATCAAGGAAAAATGACAATGGAAGAAAAGGTATACATATATCTTAAATTACTATCGACTATAAAGTCATTCAATACTGAAGAGGAGGAAAACAAAGGTGAAGAGGGTAATAGCAATCTACACAAGACAGTCGATAGACAAGAAAGATAGTATAAGTATTGAAACTCAAATAGAGCAATGTACCAACTATATAAATACTTATTCAAATAACAGTACAGACACTGGAAAACCGACTATAAAGGTATATTCTGACAGAGGGTACAGTGGAAAGAATACAAAAAGACCGAATTTTCAGAAAATGCTGGATGATGTAAAGCGAGACAATCTGTCTAAGATAGTTGTTTATAAGCTAGACAGGATAAGCAGAAACCTGCTTGATTTTACATCAATGTACCAGGAATTTGAGGCTCACAGGGTTCAGTTTTGTTCCGTAAATGAAACCTTTGATACTTCAAATGCAATAGGCAGAGCAATGTTAAACATAGCAATGGTATTTGCTCAAATGGAGCGAGAAACAATACAGCTAAGAGTAAAGGACAATTACTATCAGAGAATAAAAACAGATGGAAGGTGGGCAGGCGGACCTGCCCCTCTGGGTTTCAGAAATGGAAGAACTGCTGATAACAAGCCTACTTTGATAGTAGATGAGGAAGAAATGAAGATAATACAATACATATTTAAAAACTACTCTGAAAATTATTTCTCCTCTTTAAGTATGCTATGCAGGGAATTATCGAAGTTAGGGTTTAGGAGCAGGAGGGAGAATGGTAAGTTTGACAATGTAACCTTAGCAAGAGCGTTACAAAGTCCTGTTTATTGCATAGCTGACAGAACATTGTACAAGTATTATGAGTCAAGAAAAATCAATTTCCTAAATGATGAAGCTGCTTGGAATGGAACCACATCAGCTCACATAGTAGGAAAAAAGGCAGGAAATGCCAATGTAAGGAAGTATACAAGCCTGAACGAGCAAAGCATATATTTGACTAATTTCAGCGGTGTTATAGACAGCAGAACCTTTATTATGGTACAGGATAAGCTTTCAAGAAACGAGCAGATAAAGAAGGATACAAAGCCTACGCATATGAAAGAATTTCAAGGCTTATTGAAATGCTCAAAATGTGGGTATGCAATAAAAATGTATAATGTACCAAAGCTTTCCTGTTATGGTCATGTACAGTTAAAGGTATGTGATGCAGAGTATAAGCATATAGAATTTGAGAGCCTAAGAAAGCAGTTAGGAAGTCTCATGATGAGTAATTTAGATGAAGTCAGAAGAACAATAGAATTACAGTACTTAGAACAGGTAAGCATTAATAACAGAATAGCAGTGTTGAAGAAAGAGGTAGATAACCTTTTGGAATTGGCAGCTATCGGAGACGAAACAGCGGACATCATTTATAAAAAGATAGAGGAGAGGAGGGTAAAAATAAGTGAAATAGAGATGGAGCAGAGTGCAGCAATGAGTTTTACGGATAAGTTAGGTTTAGAGTGTAATATATCAGTAGATTGGAAGAACCTGACGGATGATGAGAAAAAGAGCATATGTATGGCATACATTGATAAAATATTATTGAGTGAGGATGGTTTATTGAGCATATACTGGAAATAGCAATTTCCGCATAATGTGTAATATATTACATATAAGGAAAATGCAAACTACAATGTAAAAGTGATTGAAACTCACTGTAATACATAGAAAAATATATAAATCACGTCAAGAAAAGTTAAAGATTAAGAAGTAAAAAGAGAGAGGGAGGAAGAATAAATGGATTACAGTGAGTATAATAATGACAGCTATGTAAGAGACATAGTAAAATCCTTAAATAACAAGGTAAAGCGAGTAGCTCTCTATTGCAGATGTTCCACAGATAAAGAGGTACAGATAAATGCAATAGAGATACAGGAGCAGGAGTTAAAAAGAGAAGCAGAGGGTAAAGGATGGCTAGTGGTAAAGGTTTATAAGGAGAACATAAGTGGAACCACAGAAGAACACAGATTACAATACAAAGCAATGCTAAATGAGATGTCAGCAGACATCTTTGATATATTAATGATAAAAGATACAGACAGGCTAATGCGTGATAATTACCAATGGTACAAGTTTATAGATACCTTGACCAATAATAACAAGCTGCTATTCGTATCAATGGCAAATAAGTTTTATGAGCCGTGGAATGATGAATTATTGTATGGCATACGAATGACCCAAAACAGTGAATTTAGTAGGAATATGAGTAGAAAAATTTACAGGGCACATAAAACCCGTCAGATAAATAAGACATCTCCAAATATAACAGTTTGTCCTTATGGTTGGAACAGAATAGACAAGAATACCTTTGAAATTAATGAAAAAGAGGCTGACTATATAAGACAAGCATACGAACTCCTAAGACAGGGCTATGGGTTTTACAGTATAGCAAACATCATGAAAGAGAGAGGGGCTTTAGGGAGACACGCAGGTAAACCACGTAAGAATAAAGACGGAACAGTTACCATATCAACAGGATATATAGATGCATACGTATGGAGAAAGATATTATTATCGACAAGGATGTACGGAACGGTAATAATGAATACCACCAATAGTAATTTTAAGCGTAAAGGCAGGATGAAATTACCAGAGGAGGAATGGATATATTATGATAATGTATTACCGGCTATAGTGGATAAAGAATATTGGGATGAGATAATGTGTATATATAACGAGAGGTCAGACCATACACCACCTGGTAAACATCGTAGAAACAATGATAGGATAGGTATACACACATTTTCAAACAAGATATATTGTGGATATTGCGGAAACAAATATTACAGACTAAACAACTACGTAGACAAAAATGGAAAAAGGCATATCCGTTGGATATGCAGCTTACGATTACATTTAGGCTCAAAAGATTGTAAAAATACAATGATAGATGAAAACAATTTAAGGGAACTGTTAAGTGCTGAAATACTAAAACAAAATAAGGAACTAACACAAAATATAGAGGAATTGACAGAGCATGTAAGAGTTAAGCTGTTGAAAGTAATGGCAGAAGATGAAAAAGATGTTGATGAACTGGAGATGCTAATAGAAAGAACCAACTCAAAGCGTAAAGTACTTTTAGAAAAATTAATGAACGAAGTAATCTCCAATGAAGAATATAAAAGTGGCTTGAGTATCATAGAGTCAACGATTGAAAATGCAGAAACGGAGATACTACTTATAAAATCAATAAGTAAAAAATATGACAGTATAGAGGATAGGATTAAATACTTAGAGTTACATAAAGTAATTCAAGAAGTGGTATTGAAGAACATAGAAAGCTGTATAACAAAAATTACAATAACAGGGGATGATTGTGAGTGTGAGTTAGACAAAGAGAAATTATTAAAGGTTTATGGGGCATCGGACTTGGATACCGTAGATGATGAGAAACTTGATGGTACATTAAAATTAAGATTTAGGTATAACAAGTCGACAGTATACACAAGGCACAGAAAAGCAGTTACCATAGGAGTAGTGGATTGTATTTTAAAATACAAAGGTATGACAGTGCAGGAAATAGCAGATGCACTCAATGAAAAACACAGTTATGTATATACTTCCATACTTCAGTTAAAGAGTAATGGAGTTTTGGAAAGGACAGGACAAAATTGGATAATAAATGAGGGAGAATGGAATAAATACAAGCAGAATCTTTAGAAAACATAGGAAGGAGTAATATTTAATAAAAATAAAATTAAATAAACCTTTTCATTAATTCTTTACAAGTTAAAGAAGTTATGTTAAAATAAGAATGAAAAGGGAATACCAGACGGTACCCCTCAAGTTTACAAATTACAAAAGTATGTAACCGTCACTATCGGTAGTAGTGGCGGTTAGTCTCTTTTACCCTTGAAAATCTGATAGCACAGACTAACAAGGGCAACTATGAAAATACAAAACTGAATGAAGTCAGTATATGTAAACATAATTATCGCCCTCCTTTCCAAAGAATGAGGGCAAGACTACCCTCAAAAGAGGGGTGACCGCCTGTCAAGTATTCCCTTAGAACCTAAG
>N._stephensi_703_cecum__coassemble_177_pt1 | contig 10132 bp, 7 predicted proteins | sample N__stephensi_703_cecum__metabat2_low_PE_004 | metagenome-assembled genome bin N | reverse complement strand
AGAGCAACCGGCTCATAACCGGTCGGTCCTGGGTTCGAGTCCCCGAAGGTCCATTAAGATGTTAAAGAGTCTGATTACAGGCTCTTAAATATCATTTTGAGTAGTTTTGGCCCGATGGCTCAGTTGGTTAGAGCGCCGCCCTGTCACGGCGGAGGTCGTGGGTTCGAGTCCCATTCGGGTCGTTTGACATCGTTATATATAAGCATATGGGATCTTAGCTCAGCTGGGAGAGCATCTGCCTTACAAGCAGAGGGTCATAGGTTCGAGCCCTATAGGTCCCATTTAGCATTTTTATATTATATTTAATTATTATAATTATGCGATACATATGCTGGCGTGGCGGAACAGGCAGACGCACAGGACTTAAAATCCTGCGGGCTTTATCTCCCGTACCGGTTCGATTCCGGTCGCCAGCATTTAAAAGGCTCAATCTGCTAAGAAAGTGGGTTGAGTTTTTTAAGTTGATTTATATTTTTGAATGGAGTAAATATCTATTCAATTATATTTGAAATGGAGGAAATTAATATGTGGTATGATGAAGCAGTGTTTTATCAGATTTATCCCTTAGGATTTTGTGACGCATTATATAATAATGACGGAGTTCTTGTATCAAGGATAGGAAAGGTAAAGGAATGGATTCCCCATATGAAGAAGCTGGGGATTAATGCAGTATATTTTTCACCTGTATTTGACAGCGAATATCATGGCTATGACACAAGGGATTTCAGAAGAATAGACCCAAGACTTGGAACAAATGAGGATTTTGCCGATGTGGTTAGAGAGCTTCATAGGAATGATATAAGAGTAATTATCGACGGAGTTTTCAATCATGTTGGAAGGGAATTTTTTGCCTTTAAGGATGTGCAGGAAAAGAAGTGGGAAAGTCAGTATAAGGATTGGTTCAATATAAGCTTTGACGGAAACAGCAGCTATAATGACGGCTTTTGGTATGAGGGCTGGGAGGGTCATTATAACCTTGTAAAGCTAAATCTTAAAAATGGTAATGTGGTAAATTATCTTCTTGACAGCATTAGGGGCTGGGTAGAGGAATTTGATATAGATGGCTTGAGGCTTGATGTGGCATACCTTCTTGACCATGACTTTATGAGTAGGTTAAGAGGATTTTCAAGGGATTTAAAGGAGGATTTCTTTTTACTTGGAGAGATGCTTCACGGTGATTATAATACTATAGTAAATGATGGAATGCTTCATTCAGCTACAAATTATGAATGTTACAAGGGCTTGTATTCAAGCTTTAATTCCATGAATATGTTTGAGATAGCACACAGCATACAAAGGCAGTTTGGAAAGGAGCAGTGGTGTTTGTATCGTGGTAAGCATCTGCTCACATTTGTTGATAATCATGACGTAAACAGAATAGCCTCCGCATTGACAAATGAGAAGCATTTGCCTCTTATATACGGGCTTATGTGCAGTATGCCGGGAATTCCATGTATATATTATGGAAGTGAATGGGGTGCAAAGGGCGTCAAGGCAAATGGCAGTGACAATGATATAAGAAAATCCTATGCGGCACCTGAATGGAATGAGCTTACGGAGGTTGTTGCAGCATGTGCAAGAGCGGCGTCAGAGGAAAAAGCATTACAGTATGGAGATTATACTACACTTGTGCTGACTAACCACCAGTATGTGTTCAGGAGAGAGTTTGAGGGGGATAGGATAATAGTGACTATAAATGCTTCTGACAGTCCGTATGTGGCACATTTTGATGCAGGCTGCGGTAGAGCTGTAGATTTAATTACGGGAAAGGACCATGACTTTGGAGGAGGCAGCGAAATACCGCCATATACTGTTGCATACTGGAAGTGTGAATAAGAGAGTAGAGAATACTGAATAAAGAAAAGGAAAAGTAATATAGCAGTATGTAATGAGGCTGCCCCTCTGAAAAATGCTATACAGGATATGATACCTATGAAAAACAAATATTCCTATATCCTGTATACATTGTTATTAGCGGGGCAGCCTCATTTTCTGTTATTTTTTTATTTTTATTTTTTAAGGAAAAGCAGCCGTTTTATTTTATAATATTGTTAAAGGCCTCCTTGAGTTCAGGAAATTCTGACATGCTGCATGTATATCTGTTGTAAAAAGAAAAGCTGCCTGTTGTATCCCAAAGAACCGGACACATATTGTAATCATAAGCCTTTTGTGCAACTGTTTTTAAAAAAAGTGTGGCATTAGCTTTGTCCTTATTGTCCATAGCCACTCCAAATTCTCCTATGATTACCGGAACACCTTTGGTTACAAATGTATCATACAGCATTTTCATATATTTATCCAGCTCTGCTATATCTGCATCGCTTCCCCACTCTGTCTGTGCTTTTGCCCAGCTTGTATCCTCTGTAATAATACAATATGCTGCCGGCGTATAATAATGAACCGATACGGCACATCTGTTCTGTGGGTCTTTAGGCATTTTAAAACAGTCATCACATGTAAGCGTTATATCGGTTGCATATCCTGCAATAAGTAAATGCCTGTTTTGGTTATTGCAGCCGGATGACCGTACAAGGTCAACAAATGTCTGATTAATTTCATTTAATAAATCATATGCTTTCTGTTTGCCGGCTGCAGAGCTGTTATAATGATTCCAAACTGAATCCCAGCAGCCTTCCTCATTTAAGGATTCAAATATAAGCTTATCTCCATAATCACAAAACTCATTTGAAATCTGTTTCCAAATGGACGTATATTTTTCCATACATTTTTCTTTTTCAGTGGGAAATTTGTCCCACCAGCCTCCGTCCCAATGGATATTGATTATTGCATACATATTGCTGTCAATGGTCCAATCTGCGATTTCTTTTATACGAGCCATGTATTCAGGGTTGATGGTGTAGTCTGAGGCCATCATATTCGACCACGCAACAGGAATTCGCAAGGCTCCAAAGCCCTCCGCAGCATAGCCTTCTATCATTTTTTTAGTGATAACAGGGCTTCCCCATGCTGTCTCATAGCTTTGTACAGTGTTTCCCGTAATCCAGTCGCCGCATGCTTCAAAGGTGTTGCCCAGATTGATTCCTATGCCCATATCACGTACAATATCTGAGGTTTCCATATCACGCATTTCCTGTGGAAAATGCTCCCTGTTATCGATGGTTTCAATTTCGGAAGATATGGTTTCAGATGATGCTGTCTCAGATGATGTTGTCTCAGATGATGCTGCTTCAGATAGTGTGGTTGAAGCTTTTTCAGAAGCCTCCGGTGTGCTCTGTTTAGCTGTACCGGAATCCTGCCTGTTTGTGCAGGCGGTTAGCACAAGCATGGCAGCTAATATGGATATTACTGATATTTTTAATTTCATTACTTACCTCCGTTGTATGTTTTTTATTTATTGCAGAAAAATATTACATGTACATTTTATCAGCAGCATAAAAAAAGAAAACCGGTTGTATGTGATATTTATCTGTCAAAATGTGAACTGTAATTATTTAAGCATGTATGATGATTTATATTAAAGATATTAGATGTATGGAATGTGAGAGTATGCGGATATATTGAAGCTGTAATACAGCTGCCTGAAAAAGGGTACGGCTTAGAGAAATCTAAGCCGCACTCTTTCCTTTATATCATCTGCCGTAAATACAGATAATTCATTCATTAAATTAATATGATAAGTTCCAAGCCCACAGCACATTCCTGCCACATGGCTGTTAATTTCCGCCAGCTCACCGCATATCCCGAGAATAACAGCTCCAAGTATTACCCTTAGCATATTGGCACCAAGCTTTGGAGCAGGTATATTGTCGGAGGTACAGGAGGACGCCTCCGGCTTGGAATAGCAGGCTGAAATATCAGCAGCAAGCATAGTGCCGATTATAACATTCAGCATACAGCCTGTGCCGGTAATCCTTGTGAGAAGCTTGGAGCCGTTTTCCACAACAGCAGTAGTAAAGCCGTCGGAAATAATATCATGGCTTCCTGTAGCCGCTATGATACAGTTCCTTTTGGCAGCCAGCCTTTTAATAATATCAACAGCATTTTGAAGGTCATTCTCATTCTCAATTGTCTCTGTAGAGTCAATGCCTGAATAGTCAGCCTTTACATGGGCCAGCTTTTTAATTTCAGCCAGATTGCCCTTAATGGCTGTCGGCGTTATATCCTCAAGGAGACTGTTTACATATTTATATCGAAGCTCGCTGCAATTTATCCCGACAGCATCAAGTATAAATGGAATGTGGGAATTGTATGCGGCGGCAGCGGAAATTTTTATGGACTCCATTCTTGCGTCAGTTATATTGGCTATGTTAAGACAAAGGGCAGACGCCTTCTCGGTAATTTTTTTAACCTCCATAGGATGCTCAGCCATAATAGGTCTTCCGCCAAGAGCAAGGACTGCATTGGCACAGTCATTAATGGAGATGGGATTGGTAATGCAGTGTATAAGAGGACTTCTATCCTTTATGCTTTTCAGGGCAATATCCGAAATGCTTAAAAAGTCATTATATAGCTTTGCAAAAATGTTTTCCGTCATATGTAAACCTTTCTGTAATAATTTTTATATTGTTAAAAATAAAAGCCCTTACAGGTCAGCTTTCTTTTTTGATGTCCTGACAATATAATAAATAAGTGCAAAGACAAGTATGGCGGCGGCAGCGATAACCTTAATGTAAGGAATAAACGGTGACGAGCCGGAAATAAGGTTATTTTCAATAACAAGGGCTACCAGATAAGCAATAGGGGCAGCAAAGGCTATAGCCAAAGCATCCTTTGTTATATCATTTGCATTTTCATATACCTTAGAGCCTAAAAGCATTTGGATTTTGTTAAGCTGTCCGATTTTATTAAGCTGCTTAAGCAATATAAATGCAATGCTTCCGCCAATAAGAGTTCCCGCAACAAATGACGGCACGTAGAAGAACCATGTAAGACCGTCACGTCCCCATATATATGTCATAACAGGATATGAGACAATGGCACCTATAATGCCTGTTCCAAAGACCTCTCCAAGTACTGCAAAAAGGATTTTACCCTTTGACAGACGGTAGAAAAGTCCTGAGAAAAATGCTCCAAATACGGCACCTGTGAGAGCAAGGGGAGGTATGCCCATAAAAATCATTCTGATAATGCCTATGAGAGTTGCACATACAAGTGATGGGAAAGGTCCTATAAATACGGCACAGGTTACATTGATAAGATGAGCCATCGGACACATGCCCTCCACACGTAAAATAGGTGAGATAACCACACCTATGGCAATCATCATTGCCATGAAAATAAGCTTGAATAGTTTTTTGTTTTCTGTCATATTCGACACTCCTTTATAAGATGATAGGAAATCACAATAAAAAAATACAAGGCATAAAGCCTTGACACACGTATCGAATATATGCTTATCCTATAGTGATTGTAATAATAAAAGCCCATGTGGGGCATTATGTATTATACAAGGCTTAATCCGGTATTTTTAGATTTCCTGCGGTCGATACTTATGGTATCCTCTCAATCGGCAACACCGACTCCCATCGCTATAAGATAAGTAAATCCAAATCTAGGGAGCTCCCCCTCTACTTGGGCTTTTTATTTACTTATGGGACGAGTATACAATCAGATATTCAGGTTGTCAAGGTAAAATTTTTTAAATAAATTATTTTAGAAAATTAAAAAAAACAGAAAAATTCAATTTGTAAGCAGTATGTATCATTGAAAACAAATGTGATATATCATATAGTAATAACCATATAAAAAGCTTGGCTTAGAGTTAAGAAAGGAGATTACATGAAAGAAGCAAGTATCAGAACAGAAAAGGATTTTACGGTAGGGGAGGTGGATAAAAGAATATTTGGTTCCTTTATAGAGCATTTGGGAAGAGCCGTGTATGGAGGCATCTATGAAGCAGGAAATAAATTTTCCGACGAGGATGGCTTTAGGAAAGATGTGCTGGATTTAATAAAGGAGATTGATGTTCCGATTGTAAGATATCCGGGCGGAAATTTTGTCTCAGGCTTTAACTGGGAGGACAGCATCGGACCTGTGGAGCAGCGGCCAAGAAGACTGGAGCTTGCGTGGAACGTAACGGAAACAAACGCATTTGGTCTCCATGAATTCTGCAAGTGGGCAGGGCTTGCAAAAACTGATGTGATGATGGCTGTAAATCTTGGAACGAGAGGTGCTGATGCGGCACGAAATCTTGTGGAATACTGCAATCATCCAAGCAACACCTACTATAGTGATTTGAGAAGAAAAAACGGTGCAGAGGAGCCTTTTAAAATTAAAACATGGTGCTTGGGAAATGAAATGGACGGTCCATGGCAGATGGGACATAAAACTGCCACTGAATATGGCCGTCTGGCATGTGAAACAGCTAAGGTAATGAGAATGGTTGACCCTTCCATTGAGCTTGTTGTCTGCGGCTCGTCAGGCATTGGAATGCCTACCTTCGGAGCGTGGGAAGCAGAGGTTCTTGAACACACCTATGAGCAGGTAGATTATATTTCACTTCACCAATATTACGGAAACCATGAGAACGACACGCCAAACTTCCTTGCAAGAACGATGGATATGGACAAGTTTATCACAAGTGTGATTGCTGCATGTGATTATGTAGGAGGCAAAAAGCACAGCAGGAAGAAAATAAACCTTTCCTTTGACGAGTGGAACGTATGGTATCATTCAAATGATGCCCGCCATACTCCGTGGTGCGAGGCTCCGTCACAGCTTGAGGATATTTACAATATGGAGGATGCACTGCTTATAGGCTCAATGCTTATAACACTTCTCCGTCACGCAGACCGTGTTAAGGTGGCATGCTTAGCACAGTTAGTCAATGTAATTGCACCGATTATGGCTACCCCTGAGGGTGCATGGAGACAGACGATTTTTTATCCGTATATGCACGCTTCGCAGTATGGCAGGGGAACAGTTTTACAGACGCTTTCTTCGTCACCGAAATATGACACAAGGGACTACACAGATGTTCCGGCGTTAGACACTGTAGCGGTAGACAACGGAAACGGTGTAACAGTGTTTGCTGTAAACAGGGGAGAGGAGGACCTGATGGTTACATGCAATCTTGGCGGCTTTGGAAAATTTGAGAAAGTACAGCATACAGTGATGGCAGACGGAGACATGAAGGCATGTAATTCTTTGACTGAGCCTAACCGCATAGCTCCAAAGACACTTCCTGAAAAGAGAATAGGGGGAGAGGATGATTATAAGATTATGGTTCCTGCAAGGTCTTGGAATGTGATAAGATTTGTATAGATAAGATTATGGGATTAAGAATAATAATTATAAAGGCTTCTTAAGGAGGCAGGAAAATGCTGCCGTACTGAAGAAAAATATTCTGTGAATATGTTGAAGGTTATAAATTTACTGATACATATTGCAGATATTTTCCCGGTGCGGCAGTATTTTTGCGTTATTAGGAAGGACAAAGGAGGCTTTAAACTGCGGAGTGCAGGGATATAGCAAAATGGCTGCGGAAAAAGTAAAAAATTAATAAAAAAAGATTGTTATAAATACAAATGAGATATATAATGAATTTAGAGCAAAGATTAAGGCAGATAAAAAAGTGTCGGCAGAGCCAAAAGTGTCGTCTAAAGCCGACACTTGCAAGTTCGAAAAGTCTAAAGACTTAGCCAAACTTGTGAATTGCATAGAGAAATTTCCTATAATCTATAATTTAAAAAAGGAGAGAGAAAAATGACAAAAGAACAATATAAAAAGGCAAACAGCACAGTATATCCTATCCTTGTAATTATTTTAGGGTATTTTGTTTTATCCATGATTGCATGGATGTTTACTGCTTCGGGAACATGGCAGACATTTTTGCAGCTTGGAGTTTCAGCAGCAGCGATTATAATATGCACAGCAGCCTTTATAACAAAGAGGACGACAAAAGCATGTGCCGTTATTATGCTTGGCAGTGCCGCTGTGGCGTATGCAGTAATCCGTCTGGTAGGCACTACGGCAGGAACTTGGGCGTATGTATTCCCGGTTCTGTTTGCAACAATGGCTTTTTTAAACATAAGACTGATTGTTGCCGGAAATCTTGTTGCAATCGTATCTTCTCTCCTGCGTTTGGCAATAAATTATAAGACAATAAATAACGAGACACTTTCATCAGAGGTGCTGGCACTGCTGGTAATGTTTTTGGCTGCCTATTCTTCTATCCGGATTATAAAGCTTTTAATCAGGTTCAACAAAGAAAATATGGACACAATTACAGACTCCACCAGACAGCAGGAGGAAAACAATAAAAAGATGGTGGTTGTGGCAGAAAATATCATGCAGCATTTTGAAAGTGCCGCAGAAATGATGGAAAGCCTGAAAGGCAGTGTAGATACAAGCAATTCTGCCATGAGCGATATAGCTGAAAGTACTGAAAGCACGGCAATGGCAATACAAAAACAGGCTGCTATGTGTACGGAAATTCAGAACAGCACTGACAAGGCGGAGCAAACCACAAAAACAATGATAGAGGCATCTCAAAGGACAGAGGCAACCATTACGGAAGGTGCAGAGGCTGTAAGGGAGCTTAAGGAACAGGCAAAAATGGTAGAAAATTCAAGCAGTATAACGGCAGATACCATTGAAAGCCTTACACGCAAGGTTGAAAATGTACAGAATTTTGTAGGCGTTATTATAGGTATTTCCGAACAGACCAATATGCTTGCGTTGAACGCCTCCATTGAGGCAGCAAGAGCAGGCGAGTTAGGAAAGGGCTTCTCGGTAGTTGCTGAGGAAATAAGGCGGTTATCTGAACAGACAAAGGAGGCTTCCAATAATATTACAGGCATTATAGCTGAGCTGAATGAGGATGCAAGGCTGGCAAATGAAAGCATAGGAAATTCAAAGGCTTCTGTTGCGAAGCAAAATGATTTAATTGAAAATACGCAGGAAAAATTCCAAAGGATAGACGGAGAGGTTAATGAGCTTGCAAGGAATATACAAAATACGGAGGCTGTTGTTGAGGAAATATTAAAATCCACCGATGTTATTTCCGATAATATTACACAGCTTTCAGCTGCCAGCGAGGAGGTTGCAGCATCATCCACAGAAGGTTTGAAAATCTCAGAGGCTTCCGTTACAAATATGGAAAAAACAAAGGAAATTCTGGAGGAGATTTTCCGCCTTGCAAAGGATTTGAAGGATTCTATGTGATTTAAAAACTGCTTGACAATTTAAAGTAAAGTAAGTAAAATTATGTTGTTGTGTAAAAATCATTTGTTTGATTATGCAACAACATATAATATGTGTGTGTAGCTCAGCTGGATAGAGCACTTGGCTACGGACCAAGGTGTCGGGGGTTCGAATCCTCTCACGCACGCTAAAAGACCTTGAAGGCTGTAAGCATTCAGGGTCTTTTAAATTATAGGAAATTACTCTAAGCAATCCACAAGTTTGGCTCTTTAAGAAAATTAATAGTATTTAAAGAGCTTATATGGTATAATTGTCAAAAATTAACAGCATATTGATAATGTTAAGAAAAGGAGAGAAGCAGAGAATGGACAAGCATGAGTTTCTGGAAAAGCTTTCAGAGGCACTTAGAGAGTCAATGGATGACAGCAGTGCATATGAGCATATAAGCTATTACAGTAATTATATTGATGAGGAGATAAAAAAGGGAAGAACGGAGCAGGAGGTTATTGACGAGCTTGGAAATCCACGTCTGATAGCAAAATCCATTATAGACAGAGGAGGATATACCTTGTCAGAATCAGCTTATGCCACATATGACACAATGAGGCCAAATGCTTCAGATGGGGAAAATAATTATGAAACAGGCGGAAGTGGCTATCATTTTTACTTTAACGGAAAAAGCATTAACCCTGTTGCCGGAAAAATTATAGGTATAATTATACTTATAGCCGTAATAGCACTTGTTTTTCTCGTATTGTGGGGAATATCATGGCTGGTGCTTAAGGTTGTATTGCCGGTTGTATTGGTGTTAGTTTTGGTTGGAATAATAGTTGGATTGATAAATTCAGTTAAAAGAAGATAGTAAGTGCAAAATATAAGCATAATAAAGAAAAATTAATAATTCAGGCCTGTATTATATCCTATGAATGAGGTATAATACAGGTCTGAATTGCTTTGCAGATCATAAAAAAGTGTCGGCAGAGCCAAAAGTGTTGGCTCTGCCGACACTTGCAAGTTCGAAAAGTCT
>N._stephensi_703_cecum__coassemble_175_pt1 | contig 10190 bp, 8 predicted proteins | sample N__stephensi_703_cecum__metabat2_low_PE_004 | metagenome-assembled genome bin N | reverse complement strand
ATATTGGTATCAGCCAAAATGCTGTCAAAATTAATGCTATAAATACTTATAAGCTATAATATATATTATACCTATATTTTTTTATCTGTAAAGATTTTTTATTTGACAGACAGAAGTATTAAAAATTTTTAACATTCTAAAACATACAAGAACCTTAAATCATCTCCACTAACGTTCTGTAAAATTCCGGATATTCCTTCTTTATCATAACAGGCTTTGACTCTTTATCCAGAAAACAGTGCTCAGACTCCCCGATAAAAACAATCTCTTCATCATTATTCTTTCTCATCTCATACCCTATCACAAGCCTGACGCCGTTAAATTCCTTCACCTTTACATCCACAAGTATTTCATCCGGAAATGTTGTGCTTCTCTTATACTGACAGCTAACCTTGAGAACAGGAGAAATAATTCCCTCTCCCTCCAGCCTGTCATAGGACCACCCTGTTCTCTCCAAAAAATCAATCCTTGCTTCCTCCATCCATCTGATATAATTAGAATGATGTGTAATTCCCATTCTGTCAGTTTCATAGTACTGTACCTTATGCTTATACAACAGCTTTTCCTCCCTTATATCTTAAATCGGTATCCTACGCCCCATATGGTTTCTATATACTGGGGATTTGATGTATCAACCTCTATCTTCTCTCTGATTTTCTTTATATGCACTGTAACTGTAGCTATATCTCCTATAGATTCCATGTCCCAGATTTTTTGGAACAGTTCCTCCTTAGTATATACATGGTTTGGATTTGACGCCAAAAAGGTAAGCAAATCAAATTCCTTTGCAGTAAGAAGCTTTTCCTCGCCGTCGACACTTACACGTCTGGCTGTCTTATCTATTCTGATGCCTCTTATCTCAATAATGTCATTTTGGGCTATACTGCTTCCCACCAGTCTTTCATACCTTGCCATATGTGCCTTTACTCTTGCTACCAGCTCACTTGGGCTAAAGGGCTTTGTAATGTAATCGTCCGCTCCAAGTCCTAAGCCTCTTACCTTATCTATATCATCCTTCTTTGCCGATACCACCAGTACAGGCGTATTCTTTTTTTCCCTTATTCTTCTGCATATCTCAAAGCCGTCAACATTGGGAAGCATCAAATCCAATATAAATAAATCAAAATCTTCCTCCAACGCTCTTTTTAGTCCCATGTCACCCTTTGTTTCTATCTCCGCCTGAAAGCCCGACATCTCCAGATAGTCCTTCTCCAGCTCTGCTATGCTTTCTTCGTCTTCTACTATCAAAATCCTTTTTTCTTCCACCTTTCTTTACCTCCTGTGTATATGTGTACTCGCTGTAATCGTCCGCCGCATCGGATTTCTTTAATATAAAATGTATGGACAAACCTGTTCCCTGCGTGCTGAACGCCCATATAGTCCCGCCATGTGCCTCTATAATTTTCTTTACTATGGACAGACCTATTCCACTGCCGCCCTTTTTGGAATTTCTTGATGCATCTGTCCTGTAAAATCTCTCAAATATATATGGCAGCTCCTCCGGCGATACGCCCTTGCCGTTATCCTCTATCTCAAAATGGACAAAATCCTTTTGATCCTTTATGCGTATATTTATTATTCCCTCCTCCTTATCATTGTATTTTAGGGAATTGCTTATAATATTGTTTATTACCCTCTTTATCTGCTCCGGGTCTGCCACCACCTTAACAGACTTATCCGTATAATTAAAATAGTTAAGCTTAAAACCCTTGCTGTCAAGCTCTGTGGAAATCTCCTCTATGCAGTCATCAAAATAATCCCACACATTAAGCTTTACAAAATGGTACGGTATCTTATTTGTATCTATCTTCGAGTATACCGTAAGCTCACCTATAAGTCTGTCCATATCATTTGCTTTATTATATATGGTTTTTATATACTTATCCATCTTTTCCGGCGTGTCTGCAACGCCGTCCATTATTCCTTCAACATAACCCTTTATGGCTGTTATAGGCGTTTTCAGGTCGTGGGAAATGTTGCTTATAAGCTCCTTGCTCTCAGTGTCATTTTTTAAATTTTCCTCTATTGACTGCTTTAAATGTATTCTCATTTCCTCATAGGCATCATACAGCAGCCCAAATTCATCATCCTTTGGATACGACAATGTAAATTCAAGATTGCCGGCAGTTATATTCATAGTGGCATCCTTAAGGTTATTTACCGGCTTAAGAATACTCTTATATATCCATACAGACAGACAGGCTCCCGTCATAATCATAAGCAGTATTGATATGATTATAAATTCTACAATAAGGCTTTTAATCTCGGGAAGCATATGACCTATCTTACCTGTTATATACACGGTCCCAAATCTGCCGTTTCTGCATGTAAACGGAACAGGCTTTATAATATAACTGCTTTTTCCTCTTATATAATAAGTGGCGACTGATATGTCAGATACATTATCATATTGGGGAAGCATGGATACTATATCATTATCCTCATCATAAAGTCCGTTATATATAAATCTTCCATTGTAATTTACTATAATGGAGGTTATGTCTATACAATTTTCACTGTCAAAGCTTTTCCATATATCCTTATCTGACGGATTAAAATCCTCACCGTCTATCTTATCATTTATCTTATCCCTGATTGATTCCGTTATGAGATCAAGCATAGCTGTCTTGTCAAAAATCTCGCTTTCTCCATTAAGCTTAATATCATAATTTTCCTCCATCTCCTCAACCTGATATTTTCCTAATGAAATTCCAAACAGGCTGATCATAAGGACAGGAAACACAATTATTATAAAAAATGAAATTTTAACCTTTGTGGTAAGGCTCATAAATATGCTCCTTTTAGCAGGACTCATATATACTGATATCCTTTAATATATTAAGAGCAGTATAACATATTTCTTTACATATATATAATTAACTTTTTATAAATTTGATAAAAATTACCGTTGCATCCCTAACCAGTATATAAACAACAGGCGATAAAAACATTCCGGTAAAGCCAAGCAGCTTAAAGCCAACATATATTGATATAAGCATCATAACAGGATGGACGCCTATTTTGTTCCCTATAAGCTTTGGCTCCATAAATTCTCTGGTAAAGTAGCACACCAGAAATATGGTAAATATAATTGCCGCATTTATAAAATTTCCCGCTGCAATATATATGATTGTCCATGGTATAAGCACCGTTCCCACTCCAAATAACGGCAGGGCATCCAGTATACCTATAACAATGCCCACAAGCAGGGCATATCTGTTCCCCAAAAACATAAAGCCTGCAACACATTCCGCCGCCACTACAGCCATAATAATAAACTGTGCCTTGATATACGCCTTTGCCGTATTGAGGGTTCTTGAAAATACAAACCTTATCTCCCTGCTGAAATAACAGCTTTCAAGATAGCTTCTTATCCTGTCTGTATCCTTAATAAACAAAAACAGCGATACTATTACAAGTGCTATTCCTATTATAAAATCAATTATGGCTACAATAGCAGGAATTGATGTTCCCATTATCAGTGAAGTAATTTTTGCCTCCATATCACACATAAAATTGTCTATATTTTCGGATACTGTTCTAAAGAGTGAATCTCCCTCCATCCCCACTGCTTTTCCTACAGAATTGCAAATATCGCACAGATAATCATCTGCCTTGTCCATATATATATCCATATTTTCCAGAAGTGTGCTTATCTGTGCCATTATTCCACGCAAAAGCCAGCCTGACAATATAACAAGCACCGCTGTTACGAGAATTAATACTAAGGTTGTTCCTATCATTTTGTTTATATGGAAATATTTTTTGAGAAACATTACTACAGGCTTTATAATAATGGCAAGCACCAGGCCGGCAATAAACGGCCACAGAAGCGGCAGCATATATTTTAAGAACAAAAAAGATACAAGAAGCAGGCCGGAAACAAACAGCAATACCCACAGCTTACGTCCGTATTCGTCTATGAACTTTTTTTTGATTTTCTCATTCATATTATCACCATGCCGCTTCTTGCGGCTCAAACAGATATGTGAAACTTAATGCTTCTCAGGCTGTATTTTTTGCTGCCTTAGAAGTATTTTTCACACTATCACCATATTTATATAAGTTGTTAGTATATTATTTCCATATATGTATGAGTTATACAAAAAAATAAGCGTCGAAAAAACGTAAGAAATTCTATTAATGTATGCAATACCGCCGGCTTCTAAGCTGCGTGCGTAACTTGGAAAGGCTAAAGAACAGTCCTTCCTCAAACAGACGCACTACAGTAAGAATCCGGCGGTATACTCATTGATAGAATTTCTTAAAACATTATTCGTTTGTCCACTTTCTGCACTGTTCAATCCTTGCTCCGGGAGGATTATCTCCATGTTCAGAATCACAGGAATACTGCGTTAATAAATCACAAGGAAGCTGCGGACACTCTCCACAGTGGAGAAGTCCTTTTTCCTGACAGCAACCGGCAACAGGACATTCTCCATGAAAAGGATGACCGTTTGTTGCAATACATCCCCCGCAATTACAGCTTTGAATAAATTCACAATTCTCACATCTTAATCCGCATCTTGTATCTATCATTTTTATCCTCTCAAGTTTATTTTTTCATCCTCCCGTCTGCACAAATGTATTATATATGCTTATGCGGCTCAAATATTCTTTTTTCCGTAATCTGCGGCTTCTTTGCTTTCCTTCGTGCCTCGTCACAGAAAAACCTTTGTGCCTCTAACGGCTCTTTGCCTCTTTTATCCACCTTCTCATATACTCCCTCTCCGTTCATAACATGTGCCTTAAGGGTATCCCTTAGCTGCACGTCAAGTATATGGATAACCTGCTTCTTTAATTCCTCATCCTCCACAGGGAAAAGTATTTCTACCCTCTTATCAAGGTTTCTTGGCATCCAGTCGGCACTGCCCATATATATTTCTTCTTTTCCATCATTATGGAAATAGAATACTCTGCTGTGTTCAAGAAAATTTCCAACGATAGAGCGGACGTTTATATTTTCACTAAGTCCCTCCACCTGTGCCCTCAGGCAGCATATTCCCCTGATAATAAGGTCTATCTTTACTCCTGCCTGACTTGCTTCATAGAGCATATCTATTGTTTCCTTGTCACAGAGGGAATTCATCTTTGCCACTATAAATGCTTTCCTGCCGTCCTTAGCATTTTCCGTCTCTCTTTTTATAAGGTACTCAAATTTATCCCTTAGCCAAAGCGGCGCTAATGCCAGCTTGTTCCAAGCCTCCGGCTCGGAGTAGCCTGACAGCATATTAAATACTGCAGTTGCATCCTCCCCGTAGGACTGGCGGCACGTAAAAAGTCCCATATCAGTATAAAGCCTTGCTGTGGCATCGTTGTAATTTCCGGTTCCAAGATGAACATATCTTCTGATACCGTCCTCCTCCTCCCTGACTACCAGTGTTATTTTACTGTGTGTCTTAAGCCCCTTAAGACCGTATATAACATGACAGCCTGCCTTTTCCAGTTTTTTAGCCCAGTTTATATTGTTTTCCTCGTCAAATCTTGCCTTAAGCTCTACCAGCACCGACACCTGCTTTCCGTTTTCAGCCGCCTCCGCCAGAGATGCTATAATAGGAGAATTCCCGCTTACTCTGTACAAGGTCTGCTTTATCGCAAGGACACTTTCGTCCTTTGACGCCTGACGCACAAAGTCAACTACCGGGTCAAAGGTTTCGTAAGGGTGGTGGAGAAGTATATCCCCCTCTTTTATCAGGTCAAATATGTTTTCATCAGGATTTATTCTCGGATTTAGCTGCGGAGCATATTTTTCGGCACGAAGCTCGTTAAAGCCTTCTATTCCGTAAAGCTTCATGAGAAAGGTTAAATCAAGAGGTCCGTTTATCATAAATATATCCTCATTGTCAACCTTAAGCTCCTCCTTAAGTATGCTTACAAGCCTTTTGTCTGCCTTCTCCTCTATCTCCAGCCTTATAGCCTCACCCCACTGACGTTTCTTTAGCTGCTTTTCAATCTCCTTAAGCAAATCCTCCGCATCGTCCTCATCTATTGTCAAATCGGCATTTCTCATTACCCTGTAGGGATGTGCACAGACTACCTTATAATTTAAAAACAGCTTTCCAATATGTCTCTCAATTATTTCCTCAAGAAGCATTACCGTAGTTTCCCCATTGTTTTCAGATGGGATTTTTACTATACGCGGAATACCTGACGGCACCTGTACTGTGGCAAACTCCAGCTCATTACTGATGTTTTTAGCTTTATCCTTTGATTTTTCCTCCTTTACCTTTCCCTTTCGCTTTGCATCTGCCTTTTCCTTAATATCCTCCTTTCTTTCAAGGAGAGCCGCTATATTTAAGGATTTATTTCTTATAAGCGGGAACGGTCTTGAGGAATCTACTGCCATAGGAGTAAGTATAGGATAAATATTTTCCTCAAAATACCTGTCTACATACTCCTTTTGTGCATCGCTTAAATCCTCATGGCTTTGCACAATCACAAGCTTTGCCTTTTTTAAAGCTGTAATAAGTGCTCTGTTGTAGGCAGAATATTGCATTGACACAAAGTCATGTGTCTTTTTGCTTATGGCGTTAAGCTGCTTTGCAGGCGTCATGCCCGATATATCCTCTTTTTCGTATTCGGCATTAACCATGTCCTTTAACGACGCTACCCTTATCATAAAAAATTCATCTAAATTAGATGAGGTAATGCTTAAAAATTTACACCTTTCCAAAAGGGGGTTATTTTTGTCTTTTGCCTCTGACAATATTCTATAATTAAAATCAAGCCAGCTTAGCTCTCTGTTTGTATATCTTTCACTCATAGTAATCCTCCTATCTATCTTAAGGCTCACAGCTTTACATTATATTTTTCTGCTTAATTAAAAGCTCCCTATTACCTTGTCTGCTTCATTAAAAGCTTTACTCTATACCCTTTCTCTGCTTTAACAACAGCTTTATTCCAAATACTTCCTCAAAAAATTCTGCCTTATCCCTTAGCGAGCCCTTTTCTAAGGCTATATCCTCATTAGTTTTCACGGTAATGCTTAGCTGTCCGTCCTTTAAATTTACCTTAAAATCCTTAAATTTCTGCTTATGGCTTCTGTCTAGGGCATTTGCCACACGAAGTATTGCCAGAAGCTTTGTAACCGTAAGATTGTCTGTATTTTCAAGCTCTATATTATTATATTTTACCACATTTGCAACAAGCTCTCTCTCCACATGGGACAATCCGAGAATTTCCGTTGCCATAATAATATCATATGAGCACTGTGGAGAAGCGTTTATGCTTACGTACTTTCCGCAGTCATGGAGCAGTGCCGATATCTCTAACAGCAGCCTTTCCCTTTCCCCCATGCCGTGTACCTTTTTTGCTGCATCAAATATGGCTGTCGCTATTTCACGAATATTATTTACATGGGACTGGCTTGCCTTATATCTCTTTGATATGCTCTTGGCTGTGCTTAATATATCTGCGTTAAAGCTGTGCTCTATACTGATTTTTTTCTTTCTGACACCATAGTCTATCACCATTCCGTCCGGAAGGCTGACACAGGATATCCATATTTTTTTTGCTCCCGTCTCGTTTAGGATTTTCTCATATATCTTTACCGCAGGCAGAAGAATCATCGTCTGCTCATTTGTAAGCCCATAATCCTTCATTATCTCCATAGTTGATTTTTGGCTGAGCTTTTCACATTCTCGCTTAAATTCCTCTGCCGTGTAGATAATATTCTTTTTTCCGCTGTTAAGCTTTTTTGCAAATATCGATATCTGTACTCCTGTGGCTATAATGCTTGTTATCTGCCTGTCCCTTATAAACATTTTCCTGTAGGTCTGCCAGTCATTATTGATAAGCTCGTCCACAAGCTTATCAAAATGCTTTAAATTATCCGACAAATCATATAGCAGCTCCCTTATTCTCATAGAGCCAAGCCTGAGATTCTGTGTAGCCACCAATGCTCCCTTTTCCACCAGTGAAATCTGTAGGCTTCCTGAGCCTAAATCGATATATGCCGTTCCGTCATCTATAAATTCCCTGCTTTCCTTCTCATATAAGGACAATGCCTTATAATCTATGAGACGCTCCTCCGAATTGCTTAAAATACGTACCTTTAAGCCTGTTCTCACCTTTATTCTGTCAAGGACAACCGCTGCATTTGCCGCCTCCCTTATGCCGCTTGTAGCCACAGCGTCATAGTCTGTGACCTTATATTCCTTAATGACCTCATTAAAACGCTCCAAAACATCACACAGCTTTTCTATTGTTTCAAAGCTGATTTTACCGTTAGAGTAGGTTTCGCTTCCCAGACTCATTACCTGCCTTATATTCTCTAAGGTCTTTATTTTTTTATCCACCGTAATCTGATACAGCTTAAGCTCCAGTTCATAGGAGCCAATGCTTATAACTGCATATTTCACCAACGCCATATTCCACCCTGCCTTTCTCCATATATTAGTAATTTCGGCAATTAATAATTGCGTAAATCAATAATTTCGGCAATTAGTAATTGTGGCAATTAATAATTGCGGCAATTAGTAATTGCCTAGTATAGCCAGCTTACTTACCTCCTCGCTTATTCCTCTAAGTGCATTTGTAACCGATGCATCGGAAAGCTTTCCCTCTATGTCTATCATAAACCTGTATTCCCACTGTCTGTCCTCTATTGGTCTTGACTCTATCTTTGTCATATTTATGCCATTGTAGCTAAAGTGGGACAATACATTATACAATGTTCCGCTTTCATGTGCCAGCTCAACACATATGCTGACCTTGTCTGCCTCCTTAGTATATATCCTTTCTCTGCCTACTATCAAAAATCTTGTAGTATTGGCATCTGCCTGATTTATTCTTTCCCTCAGCACCTTAAGTCCGTGTATTTTAGCTGCCTTTACGCTTGCTATCGCCACATGTGTTTTGTCCCCTTCGGCACATACCTTCTTTGCACTTACGGCTGTGTTTTCACAGCTTATCTGCTGCCAGTGAGGGTGCTCCCTTAAATACCTCTGGCATTGCATAAGTGCCTGCGGGTGGGAATACACTGTGGTAATATCGCTGATTTCACAATCCGAAAGTCCTAAAAGTGCATGCTCCACCAAAAGATCTGTCTCCGCCACTATGTAATTATCATACTCCAAAAGCAAATCATGAACCTGTGTGACGGCCCCTGCCGTAGAATTTTCTATGGGAAGCACTGCATAATCCGCCCGCTTTGACTTTACCTCCTCCATAGCATCCCGCCACGACTCTACGTGATAGCAGTTTACATTATCTCCAAAATACTGCAATACTGCCTCATGTGCATAGGCACCCTCCACGCCCTGATATACTACCTTTACATCAGGCTTCTTTATTGTATCCACAGGCTGAAAGGAGACGTCGTTTATAAGCCCATGCTTAGCCATAAGCTTATACTGGAGCTTCCGGCTCATAGCCATTATCTGCTTAAACAGCTCTCCCACATCATGTCTGTTTTCCTCTCTTGCTGCATTAAGCTTTACCTTGTTAAGCTTTTCCTTCTCCCTGTCTGCATCTAACACCTGCTTTCCCGTGCTTATCTTATATTCTGCCACTTCCTCGCAGAGTGCCATTCTATTTTCAAAGAGCCGAACTATCTCCCTGTCTACCTTGTCAATCTGTTCTCTTATCTCACCTAAATCAGCCATAGTATTTCCTTTCTCTTGTGATATTATTAATATTTTACCATATTTTCTCCTGTTATTTCAATGGTAAAATCCAATACCGGCATATACTTTTTATAAGCCGTCTTAAACCAATCTTAAGAAATTCCTAAACTTTCATCACTTTACATAAATTGTCAATATATGCTATACTTATTTCCGTCAAATCCATCGGTTATGTAATTGTATTTTTACAATTTACCTTCCGCTTAAAATTTTACATAAAACATTCCCGGATTGACAAGTATAATAATTTTTAAGGAGGAAAACGTAACGCATGAAAAAATTTCTTAAACGTGCAAATCGCGGACTGCTGCTTGGCGGAGTTATATTGATTGCCCTTATAATCTATATTGCTATAGATTATTCCCGTTTCAGCAGCGAAAAGGACACTATCAAAAAACAGATTGAAAGCTACATGGACAGCTTTTTTACGCAGCTCGAGGGCAACGACTACAATGCACTGTCAAAGCTCGTGAATGAAAGCTGGACGGGAAAGGCTGTTATGAGTGAATTTTATTTCACCAACATTGATGAAATGGTCTCTAATATCAGCATGATTTTAAATCA
>N._stephensi_703_cecum__coassemble_169_pt1 | contig 10564 bp, 7 predicted proteins | sample N__stephensi_703_cecum__metabat2_low_PE_004 | metagenome-assembled genome bin N | reverse complement strand
GAGAAAAGTGCTGCTTTTTAGCACTTTTCGAGTTATGCCCGCCGCTTAGTGAAAGGGGTTTTTGGGTGATAAAATTTCTTACCTCCTCCGAAGCTTTAGGAATTATTATATAGCGGCAGTCTCCCCCACGTTCACGGCTTTCAGGCTCCTAAATACCTGCTATATGCTGCACACAGGATATGCACGCTGCCACAGAATATAATGCAAGGCTGAACCGCCATACAAATCAACATTACAATCTATTCCGTACTCTTTAAAGCCTCCACCATATCAATCTTCTTATTCTTCCCTGCAACCATAAAGCTTACCGCAAGCGACACCCCAAAGCTCACAATCAGGCTCACGGAATATGTCAAAACCCCAAGACACACCCTTAATTCATATTCACTTGCAAGAGTCACTACAAGAAGCTGCAGCGTTCCTATACCTGCCGGAAGTCCTACTATAACTCCCACCAGTGTAAGCCATATATTCTGACTGATAAGCAGCTTGCCAATATGCTTATCCCTAAAGCCAAGAACCTTAAGTGTGGCAAGCTCACGGCTTCGCTCTACATAGCTCATTACGCCCAGATTATACAACACCACTATTCCCAGAACAACCGCCGCAATTACAAGCATAAGCACCATTATGTTCATAATATCCATAAAGCTGTTATAGGTATCCATTATTGTCTGTTTTTCCTGCTTATCGGCAATTTGCTCATAGTCTCCAATCTCGCTTGCCGCTCTGTCCGTATAGACAGATGAAATATGATACTCAATTCCCACGTTGTCAGCATAAGCCTCCGTCATAACAATGGTTTTTGACATAACAGAACGCAGATATCCTGCTACTCTTACCTTATAGGTTTCCTCACTTCCATATGGCGAAAATTCAATGGTATCTCCTATCTCTGCCTCGTCCTTCAATCGCTGACAAAGATATACTCCATCATCTGTCAGCTTCATTCTGTTATTTTTTTCATCAATAAACCTGATTTTGCCGTTTTCCACAGAGTAAACCTCCATCACCACAGTTTCTCCCTTTAGGCTTACTCCACAGGATGCCACCCAGTCTCCTTCAAGGTCTTTGGCAAGCTTATCACTGTCACTGTTTTGTGCTGTCTCTGTCAGATTTACTTTAGTTGTATAATTGCTGATTTCCTCGTCAAGAAGTCTCATAAAATCATCCATCGTATCCTTCATCCCAAGTCCTCCAACAAGTAAAACCATACAGCCGATAACTCCAATCAAGGTCATTGCGGAGCGTGATTTATGCCGCATAATGTCTCTAAAATTCCACCTTGTTCCAAAGGAAAGCTTCTTCCATATATTAAGACTCTCAAAAATAGTTTTTTTCATTGCCTTTGGCTCATAAGGGCGAAGTGCATCCGCTGCCGTTCCCTTAAGCATCTTTTTTACGGAGAGAAAGCTGATAAGCGTTAAAAAAACAACAGTCATTACAATAACAGGAATACAAAATACAGGCATAACCAGAGACCAATCCGGCATATCAAAGTATGTGCCCATCATACCATTCGGACTGATTATAACAGCGGCAATGCCATACCCCAGTGCCACACCCAGCAGGCAGCCTGTAAGCCCAATCATAAAGCCATAGGAGGTATAATGTATCAAAATTTTATAATCACGAAAGCCAAGTGCTTTTAATGTTCCAATCTGAGTTTTCTCATTTGCTGCAATCCGGTGCATTGTTGTAACCATTGTCAGAATGCCTATGGCGAGAAACAGAACCGGCAATATTGAGCCCATAGTTTTGCCTTCCTCAGCCTCTCCCTTTGCATTTGCATAAGCAGTATGCTCCTCCTTCGACGTGACAAGAATAGTTCTTCCAAGTGCCTCCTTTATTGCCTCCTCCATTTCAGTCTTTTTCAAATCAGAGCATATGTTAATCTGTGAATAAAATTCTTCGCCCGTTATGCTTTTCATTTTGCCCGGCGTTATGTATGCAAAGCCAAAGTTTTCAAAATCCGGCATAAGCTGATTTTCATCTGCTGTACAGATTAGCATTTCTCCGCTTTTTACAAGACCTACAATCTCGCCGCTAATCTCTATTCCCCTATATGAAAGCGTTATCGTATCTCCTACATTATAGCCGTTCTTTTCGGCAAATTTATCCCACAGCCAAATTCCATCGGATTTTTCATCATATTGGCTGCCTTCGGAAATGTGCATCGTCGATACCGTGTAGTTTTCAGAAATCAGCAGGGCAAGAGACTTTTTTCCATCTTCAACCGCTGCATTTACGGACAAAAATCTTGAAGCCTTATCTACGCCGTCAATTCCCTGTATTTTTTCAAATTCCTCCTCAGAAAATCCCGTTTCTGAATACAGCCTGAAATCAGCATAATTTGTTTCTTCAAAAAATGATGAGGTATCCTCCTCAATGCTTTTCCATTCAATATTAAAGCCAAGAAATATGCCGCAGCCAATGGTAACCATAATTACCATTGAAATAAACTGTGCTTTATAATTCCAAGCAGTCCGAAATAATTTTCTTAAAAGCATCTTACCACTCTACCTCCTCCGCACTCATTGGATTTGGCTGCTCCTCGCAGGACTTAATCCGCCCGTTTTTAACTCTGATTACCACGTCTGCCATCCTTGCAATATTCTGGTTATGTGTAACAATAACAATAGTCTTCTTATAGTTTCTTGCCATAGATAACAGCAGCTTTAAAACCATCACTCCTGTCTCCGAATCCAATGCACCTGTCGGCTCGTCACACAGAAGAATTTTAGGATTTTTTGCCAATGCCCTTGCAATGGAAACACGCTGCTGCTCACCTCCCGAAAGCTCCGAAGGAAAATTTTTTATATGGTCATCAAGGCCTACCTCTGAAAGCATTTTCTTTGCATCTAAGGCATCCGGTGCAATCTCCCTGACAAGTGCCACATTCTCCTGCACTGTAAGTGTTGGAATCAAATTATAAAACTGAAATACAAAGCCCACCGTCGACGCCCTGTAGTCGGCAAGCTCGTTCTTTGTAAGTGTGGAAATATCCTTTCCATTGACAGTTATGGTGCCTTCCGTAGGGCTGTCAAGACCTCCCAAAAGGTTTAGCAGCGTACTTTTTCCGGCTCCGCTTGGTCCTAAAATAACAACAAACTTTCCCTCGTCAAGGGAAATATTTACTCCGTCCAAAGCCTTCTGCTCATGATCACCGCTTTTATATATCCGTGTCACGTCCTTAAATTCTACGATTGCCATTTTGTTTTCCTCTCTTTCCGTTTTTTTCGGCTGGTCTTTTTAGTTAGTTTTGGCTAACCTATGTTTTTTAAATAAAGCCGCTGCTATATGTTAGCAGCAGCTAACTCGATTTAATAGTTTATCATAAAAGTATTATATTTGTCAAGATATATACAGATATAAAATACTCCCTTTCCATATATCAGGTAATTTTATTATTTTACCTGAATATATGAAAGGGAGTATTTCTGAATATTAAGCTCCTTATAATGTGCTTTGATTTTTAATTTTTAACTTATTTCTTCTTTTTCTTAAGTAATATCAGAATAACTACTGCCGCTACAGCTATAACCACTACAACAACACATACTATTATGATTGTTGTTGAAGAAATGCTGCTCTCATCCTTTTTGGTGTCGTTTCCTGTTGCTTCGGCTGCATCATTTTTGTCAGCCGCATCTGCCTCCAATGCTTTTAAAATATCCTCCGGCATATAAATTTTTATATATGCAAGATTTAAGCAAAGTGTGGCATCCGGCGAGGTGATGTTAAGCGAAAGAGTTCCGTCCTCTACCTTAACCTTACCTGTAACTGCTTTATTTATCTCTGCGTTTTCTACAATAACAGTACCCTCTGCCGATACAATAGGGTTCTTTGAGCAATTCCAAGGGTCCGTGAAATACAGCTCAATCTCATATTCACCGTTTGGAAGCTCAAAATCATAATTTAAGTTTCTTGCAATGCCGTTTTCATACTGATTTTTTGTATATCTGTTTGTAGCTGTTTTTGCAGCTCCGTCCTTCATGGCATTGTCTGTCTCAAAAGGCCACGTATTGTCCGTATATGCTGCGTTTGTAATCTCTGCATTTGTAGCTGTGCCATTCTTTAACGGGTTTGAAACCGAATCAACAATACCCCATTTATATCCTGTCACAGGGTCCTCTCCATATGCCTGATCCGTAACGCCATTAAGCACTCCAAACAAATCGCCCTCTGACAATGTGTTTACATCAAAATCTCCGCAGTCCACAAAATATGCCAGCTTTCTGTCTGCATTGCCTCTGTTAAATATATCAACATCCTTGTCAATTACTACCGTATATTTCTTTGATGTCTCATGATCCTCCGCATATACCTCATATATGAGTGTAATATGATTATTGCTTGTAAGGTCTACCGTGTACGGTGCTGTTTCTCTCACAACAGTGTCATTTATTCTTATATAGCCGTATGTATCTGCTATGGAAGCTGTCAAATCTACGCTGTCTGTATTTCCGTCTGCCTTAAGCGTATATGTGTCACCATCCTGTGTAAGCTTACCGGCAGATGCCTCCAGTGTCATAGAGGCATTTGTTTTATATGCCTTTGTCATATATATAAAGCTGCATGCTCTTGCAGAATCCTCATTGGCCTTTCCGCTTTCCAGCTTTACGTCTGCTACCTTTACCTTGCCTGACTTTTCTTCGGTATTGTCCTCCTTTTCATACATGGCATCTGCTATAACAGATTCCTTTACAGGTATTCTTACCATATACTCATCATCGCTGCCGTCGTAATTAAGCACCTCATCATATACAACACTGTCACCAACTGATATCTTGATTGATTTATTATTATCAGCCTTTCTGAAATACATCTGAAGGTAGTTATCCTCTCCTTCACTTACCTTCATAGTGTAAGTAAATGAGCCGCCTGCCTTTGCATATCTGCTTGTTCCGTCTGCAGTATCTCCTACAGTGCCGTTGCCCTCCTCTTTCATAGAATGAAGGTCGTCATTTTCATACTGACCGTAGCCCGGCTGTACAGTGTCTGTTTTAGCTGCATCAAGTCTGTCCTGTGCCTTCTGGCTTATATACTTTGCAGCATTTATGGCTCCCGTGTTGCTTACATAATTAAAGTAAATGCCGTATCTCTCCGTGTGCTGGCTGTAATGAGGTACAAATGTAAGGTTTGCATCTGTATTGTCAAGTGTCCACTCAAGCTTGCCCTCTGTCTTTACAAGATTGTCATTGACTGACTTAATAAAATCCGCAACTGTGCCGGAGGTAACTGAAACCGTATCACTTCCGTCACTTATATATTTATCCTCTATAAGCTTTGCCGCCGGTATAAGCACACTTACGCCTGTATAGGTTGTTTCCATCTTCTCTGTACCAAGCCTTGCACTTAAGACTACAGGACCATATTTAAAGCCGTAGGTGCTTTCTCCGTCAGGGAGATTATATGCCTTAATATCCATAGGAAGTGTAATTGTTATCACATCTCCGTTTTTAAGGTTTGACACTATGGCATAGCCTGACTTATTTTCTACTGTGCCGCCGGCTCCGTTTACCTGTACTGCTGCATCCTTTGCAAGCCATGAAGGAAGCCTTAATGCCACTGACGTACCTGCTGCCTCTGCACCGTCAAGTGTGTTTACCGTTATCTTAACGGTGTCCTGTGACGGAATGTCTGCCTCCTGTGTAAGCTTTATGTTCTTACTATTATCTGTAAGGACAGAGCTGAAATATCCGCTTACCACAACCATATCATCATTGCTGTAATACAATGCTCCTCCAAGCTTTGTAAAGTTCTCCATACCGCTTCCCGTACAGCACCAGAAGCTTCCTGTCTCTGTAGTATATACCTTAAAATAGCCTGTGGCCATAGGCTGGAAATATGTGGTCATTCCTGTTTCAGGATTTTGTGACGACAATATTGTATTGTAAAACGTGTTCTCATAAAAATCCGTATACTTTGAGTTTCCTGTTATCATATAAAGAGCCTTTGCAAGCTTAAGCATATTGTAAGCATTGCAGGTCTCACAGTTACAGTTTGTTCTCTCAGCGTCAAGCACATTGTCTGCACCAAAATGCTCCCACTCGCTGTTATCGCCTGTGATGTACGTATGCCTGTCATTTACCATATCAAAAAACTTTTCTGCATACTCAAGATATTCTGACGCATCTACCGTCTCACCGTTTATGGTCTTTCCGTTGGTTGTAACATATCTGTTAAGTGCACCTAAAAACTTTGGAATGGTGGTGTTTGCATGCCTGTTGTTAAGTACGTTTGCATTGCCTGTGGCAACTGATTTAAAAAGAGTGTCCTCATCAAACTGATGTGCCGCTATGGCGTACTTTTCTTCACCTGTGACAGCGTAAAGCTCATAAAGGCAGTCATTCATGCCGCCGTACTCTATGTTAAGAACGGTATTCCTTGTGGCTGCGCTCCATGCACTTGTCCTGTCATAAACCCAGTTTCCAAGTCCCTTTGCCACTGTAAGCGCAGTTTCATTTCCTGTATATTTATATGTATCTGTAAGTCCTGCCAGTATTTTGTGCATAGTGTACCATGGCACCCATGCCTGTGTGGTAATGTTGGTCTGTCCCTTTTCCACATTGTCAAACTGGAGATAAATATTGCTCTTGTCTGTAAGTGTGGCACCAAAAATATAACCTGTTCCTACACTGTCCTGACATTTCTTAAGCTCATCTATAATGTAATTAAGCTTCTCACTAACCTGAGCTCTCCTTGTGTCTGTTTCAGGAAGTGATTGAACAGCCTGTGCCATAGCAGTAAGATAATGACCTATCGTGTGGCCGCCGATAAGTGAATTTTCCCATCCGCCATATCTTGACGCCCCCTTCATATCTAAGCCTGCAGTTTCCCTAAAGCCTGCCAGAAGCTTATCACTGTCAAGAGATAAAAGATATTCAATGTCCTTATCCAAAGCATTTGTAAGGTAGCCGTCCGTAATCTGTACCTGCGACAAATCATAGGCAGACAGGCTTCCTATGAAATCCTTATCAGCATCACTGCCTGTGACATCGTTTTCCGCCAATGCTGTCATTGACGGCAGATTTAATGTCTGAAACGTAAGCATACATACCATAGCTGCTGCTACGGTCCGCATTAATTTTTTACTTCTCATTTTTTCCTCCTTTTTCTTTCTGTTTATAGCACCTGTATTTATATTACCACCTGTGGACAGATTTTGTCTTTAGAAAAAAGTTTGAAAGGGTGTAAAAAAGTCATATAACTTTTTTACACCCTTGATTTTCTGATTAATCTACATTATGTTTAACAGTTTGTATAGAGTATCTAACGGATGCTCCTCCTTATCCGTATAAGTCTGTTCCCATTGCTCCAGTTCATCCTCTGAAATATACTCAGATACTTTGGATATTCCGTTTAGCTCTGCGGTCATATCCCAATCCTGACTCCTATATTCATTCAGCGGTCTTATTCTCATATAATTTGCAATAACGTTTTCTGTATATACCCATGGCAGATACCTTCTTGAAAATGTTCTGTTTTCACAAATATACTGAATATCGTCTGTATTAAAAAATATAACAGCCTCCGCCTTGTCCATCATTTTAACTGATGCTACATGCAGCATACTCATTATGTGATTTAAAACACGGGTTCCGCTTCCGTAATCCAGCACCTCTCCGCCATTTGTCTTTCTTCTGCGGTTACAGTATATTCCATTATATTCATCTGTCAGCTTCTTTAAGCTGTCCCATACATATGAATCAATCATACACCTAAGTCCGAAGGTTGAATACAGCCATCCCACAAATGCAAGCTGCATGCCGTCATCTCTCCATAAATGAGCTAAAAATACATCTATGCGAAGCTCCGGGAACCAGTCGCCGTCAATAATAAGCTGATCTGTGGTATTCACATTTATACATGCCCGCATATCCTTTTCAAAGCATCTTGCCATATGCTCAAGATGTTCTATTCCTATATCAATATATTCATCATATGTATATTTCTTATTTTCAAAAAAATCTATTTGGATGCTAAACTTTAATTCTGAAAACATATCTTTATCCTCTCATTTTCATCTGTTAAACTTTATTTTTTTCTCAACTACTCCCCAAAGCAGCAATACGGAACACAATACCTCCGAGCTTACACATATGGCGGCTCCCGCCTCATAGCCAAAATACTTAAATATATATGACGCCACAGCTACACATATGCTTAATATTCTAACCTTTTTTCTGTTTTTTTCAAAATCCCGTTTTTCCAAAATATGATCGTGATGCTCAATAGGTGCAAACAGCCAAATACAGCTTATACACACTGCCATTATCGCTGTCATTACAGCTATATGTATTCGTATGATGCCGGATATAAGAAGCACTGCCTCAAAAACACTGCATGAAACAATATAACAGCCATACCATGTTTTCATATGCTTTCCTCCACATCCTGAACGCAGCGGATATAATGCTGCCAAAAGCAAAAGCAGTTCGGTAAGCTTTCCTGTAACAGCCGCCAAAGTAAACATTGTAATAAAGTTGACAGCATAAATTATAGCTGTCTCTATGGCATATCTGTAAAAATCCCTGTCTTCCTTTTCTACTATGCTTTTTCTCACTAGCATATCCGCAAGTGTTCCTGCTGCCTTTTCCATGACTACTTAGATTCCTTTACAGCACTTGAAGCTAAGCTTTCGCCTCTCTTGCAGGCCTTTGGCTGATATAAATATAATGGGCATACTGCTGCATTTGACTTATCGCCAATCTTACCCAAACTTTCCTTTACTAATCTTTTTACACTGTTCTTCATTATAAATTTCTCCTTTGCTATTTATTTTGCGTTAAAAAGCAGTCTCACATATAATTACCCGTAAATATATCAGACAACAGCCTTAGCCGTTCTGTAATTATGACGTTTTTCGACGCATCTATATAATAGCACATTTTTTTCTCTATAACCGTGATTGTAAAAATTAGTTTGATTTTTGTAATAATTCGTCTTTTTTTATATTTTTTTCCACATGATACATTAAAATTTCCACCTTAAACACATTGTCCTTTGCCGTCCATGACATTTCCCCACCATATTTATTTACTGTTTCCTTAACATTCTGCAGACCTACTCCATGATTAAGAGAATCCTTCTTTGTTGTCTCCGGCAGCTTTGACTGCACATTGACATTTCCTACGCCGTCAAGGCTCCCGTTATATGTATTTTCTATCGTAATAAAAAGATTGGCTAAGATATACTTTACCTCAAGCTTTATTTCCTTATTTCCCTCTGTTTTTTCACATGCTTCTATTGCATTATCCAAGAGATTTCCAAATATGATTACAAGATCCATGCTGTCACTTTCCATATCCAAAGGAACATTAATTTCCGCATCAAATTTTATTCCCTTTGACAATGCGTTGCTTTTCTTTATTCCCACAACAGCATCCAGTGCCATATTGCCTGTTTCCATAACTGAGTTAAAATGCTGATATTCCATTCCAAGACTGTCAAGATACTCCCGTATCTTCCTAATATTTTTCTCGGGAGACTTCCTTCCGTCATCACAGAGCTTTCCCAGAACACTAAAATGGTTTCTCATATCATGCCTGAAGGATATAATTTCCTTTCTTACGTTTTTTATCTCCTCATACCACTCTTCATACATTAACAACTGCTTCATCTGAAGCCTTGTCTTAATTTCCGCTTTATTTTTCTGTGCAAGCATAATATAATAATAGTAATTGAAATAATTTATAACTATAAGTATTATGTATATTGCAATATATCCTTTGTACACTTCTTCTTCATATAACGCTTTTACACTCAATATACTTATAGACGCAAAACATCCTAATGACACAAATAATATCCCTATCCATTGCCGTGTTGAAACATTATATTCCTTTTGCCGCTTCCAAATGTATATGACTAACATTATCACAAAAGAAACTAACATTTGCGTCACAATAAGCACCATATTTGATAGCATCCGATTCAGCCTGAGTGTATCAATATCCTTACCGCTGAGTATGGAAAGCATGTTTACTATCAACACCTCCATTGCAATTACAAACACATCAAAGGCCAAAACAGCAAAAAGCTTTTTCTGCCATGAACCATTACACATAATAAAGGCTACAATTTCCATACACAATAAATATAAAACGGCATTTACCAAAACATTGCTGCCATTTGTTTGACGGACAATTAAATCATCTATACCTGTTACCACAAACCAGCTTATTACAAACCATCTTATTTTTCTCTTTAGTCCCAGTATTTCCCTAGTATATATTAAAAACACAATCATTTGGACAAAACACGCTACCAAATACAAAATAGTATCTTTCATATATTTATCCAACCTTTCTTTTTTATCATATGCTGCTTTGGCTTGTGTGCCATTTCTTAACCTCTGTACGATATTTCTGGCTTATATTTAACACAGTTTCATGTCCATTAGCACTTAGTATAACCTCTGTATAATTAATTTCTTTAATATATTTCACATTAATCATATATGACTGACTTATCCTGCAAAAATTATCACTTAACCTTTGCAGATTTTCTTCCATCTCATCCATTTTGCCATAGAATTCATCATTACAGCGGATTCCCA
>N._stephensi_703_cecum__coassemble_166_pt1 | contig 10586 bp, 12 predicted proteins | sample N__stephensi_703_cecum__metabat2_low_PE_004 | metagenome-assembled genome bin N | reverse complement strand
TTTTTTGCTGCCTTAGAAGTATTTTTCACACTACATACTTCCTTTCTTTTTAGGGTAGTGACAAATTTAATTGAAACAAGTTTTCCGTATAATAAAAAGCCCTCCTCTCTGAAAAATTTCTTTTTCAGGGACGAGAGCATATGCTTCGTGTTACCACCCTAAATTCACCTATACCTCACGATATACGCCTTATCAGCTACGGACGGGAAATGACTCGTCGATAGCCTGTCACTGTAACGGGTGCACCCGTCGTAGCCTTGTCTTAAAAGATTCGGTACGCAGCTCCAAGACCATTTTCAACAGCTCCTTCTGTGCCTGCTCTCACCTAATCAGGCTCTCTGTGACATATCTAACTGTCTACTCTTCTCTTCATTGCCTTTCTATGTATTATATCAAACGGTGTAAAAACTGTCTATAGCCTATCTTTTTATTTCTATGGCTTTTTCTACAAAAAATTTCTTCAGAACGCCATTTCCGTTTCCATAATTCATCAATGCAATCGTGCCAATTACAGTATTATTCTCAACTGCAATCCAAAACTCTCCGCCATTTTTCTGATAGTAGTATGGTATATCCAATAAATCCTTCTGTTCCTCAATAGATAAATCTATTTTGGCTTCACTGTTCTGGATATGCAGTATTAAATCTATTATTTGCTGTCTGTACCTCTCCTTATAAGCTATAATCTCCATCCTGTCACCTTTACAAATGCTCTGCACAATCCTTTAATCTTTCAATTACTTTAATCTGCTGTGGACACGCATTCTCACACTGACCACATTCAATACAGTCAGCGGCATTTCCTCTATCCTTAACTGCCTCCTTATATGCAGCCTTTCCTTCATCAAGCTGTCCTAAAACCAACTGCTTATTCCTTGCAGCAAATATTTCCGGAATAGGAATCTGCTGTGGACATCCGTCGGTACAGTAGTGGCATGCAGTACATGGAATAGACTTCACTCCGTTAATTGCCTCCTGTGCCTTTTGTATTGTCTGCTGCTCCTGTTCGTTAAGAGGCTTAAAATCCTTCATGTAAGACAGATTATCCTTCATCTGTTCTATATTGGACATTCCTGAAAGCACTGTGATAATTCCGTTTAGAGAAGCCACGTAGCGGATTGCCCATGAGGCATACGATGCTTCCTGATTCATCTCATTAAATAGCTTCTTTACCTTTTCAGGTGGATTTGCCAAAGCTCCGCCCTTAACCGGCTCCATAACAATAATTGATTTTCCATGCTTTCTTGCAACCTCATAGTTTTCCCTTGAGGTTATATCAGGATTTTCCCAGTCTGCATAATTTAGCTGAAGCTGTACAAACTCTGCATCAGAATGGCTTGTAAGTATTTCATCAAGAATGTCCGGCGTTGCATGGAAGGAAAAGCCCCAATGCTTAATTAAGCCTTTTTCCTTCTGCTCCTTAACAAAATCCCAAATATGATATTCGTCATACAGCTTATAATTTCCTGCCTGCAAGGCATGAAGCAGATAATAATCAAAATATCCTGCACCTGTACGCTCTAAGCTGGTAAAAAACTGCTGCTTAGCCGCCTTTTCACTGTGATTTCCTGCCCATGCACACAGCTTTGTAGCAAGCGTAAAGCTCTCACGAGGATACCTGTCAACTAATGCCGCCTTTGCCGCACGCTCTGAATCACCGCCGTCATAGACAAACGCAGTGTCAAAATACGTCTGCCCTGCTTCCATGAACATATCTACCATTTTCTTTGTCTGCTCAATATCAATTTTACCTCCTGACAGCTTTGGCAGCCTCATAAGACCAAAACCAAGCTTTGGTGTTTCCTCTCCAAAATAATGTTCCATTTTGATTCCTCCTTCTAATTTTTTAAGAACACGTTAAACCTTTTCCATATTTATATATGGCAAACAGAATGACAGATTATATCAAAGCCTTGAACAACCTTCATTCTGTTGTCTTTCTTTTATTGCACTTAAAATATAAAATCACAACGCTTTTGTATCTGATAAGCGGTAAAATATTTTTCCTCCAAAGGAATCCAGCAGTCACGGAACCTTTTAACCGCAGCTTCCCCATTTCGGCAGCATATACGTTTAAGCTGCTCCTCAGGCTCAACACTCAGAAACACCCGCAAATCATAAAAATCCCATAAAGCAGGATGACAGCTATAGGAGCCCTCCACAATCGTAACCTGATTAGGCTCTGACTGAATTACCGAAGTCAGCTCCTGTTTTTTGCAGTCAAATATCTGATATGAAAATGACTGTCCTTTGCTTAAAGGAAGCATTACCTCCCTCAACACTCTCTCATAGTCCACATTTCCTCCCGGCTCCTGCATACGCTCTTTTGTCCGCTGCTCCTGACGAAGAAAAAAATGGTCCATATGTATTATATTACAATTTATCTCTTTTTTCAACAATTCGGCAAGCGTTGTTTTTCCGGCAGCACACCTTCCATCGATTGCTATTATCATCGGTGATTTGTCATGGTTCTTGATTTGCTGCATAATTGCAGAAAAAGCATCCGTCATTTTTAATTCCTCACATTTTGTGATGATGCCGTCTTCTGTGAATACTGCACAAGTCCTGTTCGATTAAGTGCAACCATAATGGCAGGAATCAAAACCAACTGCAAAATAATTCCCGGAATTGCATTCAGGAACGCACCTGCAACAAACATTTTCCATGTAAAGCCGTTTTCTCCCAAGCCAAGCAGGAATATCTGAACGATTCCCCACACTACACGTCCTGAAAGCATTGCAATAATCATACTGCGGTACAGTGCAATTACACATTTCCAGCGTGAATGTGAATACATCAGCCCTACAACCAAGCCATATGATGCAAGCTCAAATGCCATTGCAATTCCTGTCGGAAAAAGCACCGGCATTCCAAACAGCACATATCTAAGGGGCGGCAGTATAAAACCAACTGCAAGACCATACTGCCATCCGCAGATAAGTCCGCATAAAAGAACCGGTATGTGCATAGGCAGAAGCATATTTCCAATTCTCGGAACCTGGCCTGTCAAAAACGGAAGTACCAGCCCTATAGCCATAAACATGGCTGCCAGTGTTAATTTTAAAACCTGATTTTTCTTTTTTGTGTCCAACTTGATTATCCTCCTTTATATAATAAAATATATTAGTACCTGTGTTTTTATGATTATTATACAAGCTTTTTTTGGTTTAGGCAATTTCTCTTTTACAGATATTTTATAAGTTTTTCTAATAGTGTAGCAGCTCAGCTCTGCATTATATTCTGCATTCAGCCTGCGGCAGGTATCGGGAAACTTAGGAGCGTTGACCGGCAGCTCCACCTACAGCCAATTCAGTCTGTTTTCAAATACCACCTTGCTGTTTTCCTTTTCTATCCTTCCAATTTCATAGCAGTCATAATATTTTCCAACATGCTGCATAACCATCTCCTTATCCTTTGGAGATACAATCAGGTTAAAGCCAACGCCGCAATTAAATGTATGCAGCATCTCATCGTCACTAATATTTCCACTGTTACGGATATACTTGAATATATTTAACACCTTCAGCTTAGACAAATCTATTTTGGCACATAGCCTCTCGGGAATTATTCTGCATAAATTTCCCTCTATTCCTCCACCGGTAATATGTGCCATTCCATGAATTACATCCCTGTTAAGCAGCTCCTTTATTGCTTTATAATAAGATGTATGTGGTTTCATAATTTGTTCCATAAATGTTAATCCGTCTATCCTGTCTAATTTAATCTGAGGCATTTTATCCATCAGCAAACGTACCAATGAATATCCGTTTGTATGTAAACCGTTTGAAGCTATTGCCAAAACCAAATCTCCTTCCTCTGCTGCCGAACCATCAATAACTTTTGATTTTTCTACAATACCTGCAATGCTTGAGGTAAGGACATATACTCCTGAAGCTACCACCGACGGCTGTATTGAGGTTTCTCCGCCAACCAGTGAGCATTCATTGAGCCTGCAAGCCTCTGATACTCCCTTCACTAAACTTTTAATTGTATCTTTCTCTGCATTGCCGCATACTATTGTATCTAATACTGCCAGCGGTCTTGCTCCCATAACTGCTATATCATTTACTAGATGATTAATCATATCATAACATATAGACTCCGTATAGCCATATTCCATAGCAAGCTTTTGCTTAGAGCCCGACTCCTCTGACTTAAGAACAAGTACAGGCTCTTTTATTTCCGGAAAATTAATATCATACAAAGCCGCAAAGGGACCTAAGCCGTTCAATACACGTTTATCACCTGTTTTCAAGTGCTTTGACATTTCTCTCTTTATTGTATCCATATATGCAATATCAACGCCTGCCTTGCTATAAGACAAGCCTTCCACGTCCTTTTCACTGCCGGATAAAATCTCATCTACCGTCACATCCAATGCGATTGACAAATCCTTTAGAATTTCAATATTAGGGTAGCTTGTTCCGTTTTCCCATTTTGATATTGCCTGAAAGGAGATTTTTAATTTGTCTGCTAATTGCTGCTGCGTAAGCCCAAGCTTTTTGCGTTTGTCCATTATAAAGCTTCCAATTTTAATACTGTCTAACATTTGTGTACCTCCGTTTTTCTTTTATTATAGCTTGGCAGTATTTATTTTAGCAATAACTATACAGGAGAATTAGATGTGTTAATTCTACCTTTAGTTGAAATTGGATTGGGGTTGGTTTATATAAATTTTGTGTATGGTTTTGATATAAATTGTAAGCAGATATGACTTAGCCGGTAATTGTCATAAAAGAAAAAATATGGTAGAATATCTGATAGGAGCAATCGTGTTGCAGGGTGGCAGCCTCCCTAAACTTGAAAAAGAGGGGAGGTGGTGTATATGAGTACATACGAAATATTGACACTGTTAATTCTTTTCGGAACGTTTCTTGTTGCACTGCTTGCCTATATTGATAGGAACAACAAGCGAAAATAAATAAGCCTACCTTGTATCTTGGCGGATCAGGTAGGCTTATCGTCTAATCTGGAGGCTAACCACTTTGTGGGCGGTTGTTTCCTCTTTTTGTATCTACACTATATCATGTTTTAGCTTTTGTTTCAAGTACAAATTTCCGTTAATGCAAACCATTAGGAACGTTATATACCGCTGTCCTCTGTGATTCTACAGACTTGAAATAATCATCCGATTTTCCTCTGCTTCTGTCAATTCCTGCCGACATTATCTCTTACTAAACTGCGGTGCCCTTCTTGCTGCCTTCAAGCCGTACTTCTTTCTCTCTTTCATTCTTGGGTCTCTTGTAAGATATCCCTCTTTCTTGAGAGTCGGTCTGTAATCAGCATCAACCTGAAGCAATGCCCTTGAGATACCATGTCTGATGGCACCTGCCTGACCTGTGTATCCGCCGCCATGTACGTTTACCAATACGTCAAACTTTCCTTCTGTCTCTGTAGCTACTAAAGGCTGCTTAACAATAACCTTTAATGTCTCAAGTCCGAAGTACTCATCTAAAGATCTTTTATTTATAGTAATCTGACCATTTCCCGGTACTAAATATACTCTTGCTATGCTCTTTTTTCTTCTTCCTGTTCCGTAAAACCTATTACTTGACTTTGCCACTTTTATTTCCTCCTTTCAAAGTTTCCTAGAATGTTAATGTTTCCGGCTTCTGTGCTGCATGTGGATGCTCAGCTCCTGCATATACATGAAGCTTTGTGAACATTTGTCTTCCTAAAGGTCCCTTTGGAAGCATGCCCTTAACTGCAAGCTCAATAACCTTCTCCGGCTTCTTTGCAAGCATCTCTCTTAGAGTTGTCTCCTTTAAGCCTCCAACATAATCTGAATGGCTGTAATACATCTTCTGATCTAACTTTCTTCCCGTTACATCAATCTTTTCAGCATTTACAACTATCACATAATCGCCTGTGTCCATATGCGGTGTGTAGATTGGCTTATTCTTTCCTCTTAACACCTTAGCTATCTCAGATGCAAGGCGTCCTAATGTACATCCCGCTGCATCTACAACATACCATTTTCTTTCAATTGTTTCCGGACTAGCCATAAAACTCTTCATCGGTTTTCCTCCTATAAATAATAAAATCTTTTTAATCAGGATTTTCTTTTCAAGATAATTCCCAAACATATAATGAATGCTCCATCGGGGCTAAGATTTTGCAATTCATCTGCAAGCTTACAGATATAATATTAATATCATCATGCCTAAATAAAATACCCATATATAATACCTATATATAATACCTAACATAATGCCTATATATAACCTATAATTAATATATAGCTTATCTTATCTGTATCTTGCCAACGTTTGGTATTATAGCCTAAATAAAAACATATGTCAATAGTTTAGAGGCAAAACTTTTCGGAAAACCATCAAAAATTTTAGTTTGCGAAAGTATACGCATATTTCCTGCTGTATATTGCCAATAGCTCCGACGTGTCCTCCTTGCTGCTTATATCCGCCATAAGCTCTGCTGTCAGCTCATAATTTACGTCTGTTTTTACATTTGCCAAAATTTCCGGCATTATTTAATAATCCATCCCTTCATATTCCAGCTTAACAAGTGTAAGTCCACAGGCCGCCGCCTTCTGACCTGCCTGTCCTCTGTCCCTCGCCTCTATTATTTCCTTTACATGCTCAGGGGGATATACATTTAAACCCACCTTCATAAGTGTTCCCACAATAATGCGTACCATATTATACAAAAAACCATTTCCCCTTATCAATATTTTTATCATATCTCCGCTTTTCGTTATATCTATGGAATACACAGTGCGAACCGTATTTTCCACCCGGCTGTGGGAGGAGCAGAAGCTTTTGAAATCATGCTCCCCTACTATATATTCTGCTGCCTGACGCATTTTCTCCACATCAAGCTTCATATATACAAAATGTGAATACAGCCTTTCTGTAGGCATTGGAAAGGTTCTGTTTAAAATTTTATACTCATATGTTTTTATGCTGTTGCAATATCTTGGGTGGAAGCAAGCCTCCACCTCCTTTGACTCCTGAATGCGAATATCATTGGGAAGCCTTTGGTTCAGGGCAAATGATATTTTTTCTCCGGGAATTTTTGTCTCCGTATCAAATACTGCCACATTGCCGAGTGCATGAACTCCTGAATCGGTTCTGCTGGCACCTATCACATGAATATCCTCATTTAACAATCTTGAAAGCTCTCTGTTTACAACCTCCTCCACTGTTATCCCATTGTCCTGTATCTGCCAGCCGCAGTAATTTGTCCCATCATATGCTATTCTAAGAAAAACCCGTTTGCTCAAGTCCTATCCTCCTTAAGCAGATACTGTAAAAAGCTTTATTTGTATGATAAATATTTCCTTTGTATCTGCTCATATCCATATTTTCAGCATTACATTTTCTAAAGCAGCACCTCTATTGCTATCATTACTCCCAGATAAACAGCAAGAATAATATATGCCATATAATCTGCTCTTTTATATTTAAGAGGCTTCATCTTTGTTCTTCCGTCTCCGCCTCTGTAGCACCTTGCCTCCATTGCCGTCGCCAAATCCATTGCCCGCTTTACTGCCGATACCACAAGGGGTACAATAAGAGGTATCATTCCCTTTGCTTTCTTTAAAAAGCCTCCTGTTTCAAAGTCGGCACCTCTTGCCATCTGTGCCTTCATTATCTTATCAGTCTCCTCTGTAAGAATTGGGATAAATCTGAAGGCTATAGACATCATCATTGCCACATCATGGACAGGCACCTTTATATACGAAAGAGGTCTGAATGCTTTTTCCAGACCGTCAGCTATGTCTGTAGGCGTGGTGGTAAGTGTCATAAGCGAGGAGCCTATAATAAGATAAATAAGCCTTACTATAACCTTTGCACCTCTTATAAGTCCGTTATCCGTAATCTTTATAAAGCCAAGCTTAAATAACACCTCTCCGTCCGTAAAAAACACCGTAAAAACGGCACTGAATACAAGGAGGAAAAGTATTGACCTAAGCCCCTTAAGCATATATTTAAACGGCACCCTTGATAGCTTAATACATGCTGCTAAAAATACAGTGGCAATAATATATCCATACACCGTATCATTGACAAACAATGAAATAAGGAAAATCATTGTGCCAAACAGCTTAACTCTCGGGTCGAGAGAATGTACCTTTGAGGCTGCCGGATAGTATTGTCCTATGGTAATGTCCCTAAGCATCCCCGCTCACCTCCAATACCTTAAGCAGCTCCTCCACTGCCCTGTCTACAGTAGTAACATGATCGCTTAATTCTATATTTTTTTCCTTAAGTCTGCCTGACAGATACGTAACCTGCGGTGCTGCAAGGCCTATCTCCTCCAGCTCCCTATAATGGGTAAATACCTCACCGGGAGTGCCGTCATATGCCACCTGACCTTTATTCATCACAATGATTCGGTCTGCATATTTTGCAACATCCTCCATACTGTGTGAGACAAGTATAACTGTTATTTTACGCTCTCTGTGAAGCCTGTCTATAAGTCCAAGTATCTCATCTCTTCCTCTTGGGTCAAGCGCTGCCGTCGGCTCGTCAAGTATAAGCACCTCTGTCTCCATAGCCAGCACTCCCGCTATTGCCACACGTCTTTTCTGTCCGCCGCTAAGCTCAAAGGGTGATTTATCCCAAAGGCTTTCATCTGCCCCTACTGCACTAAGTGCATCCATTGCAGCCTTCTTAGCCTCCTCCTCGCTTTTCCCAAGATTTTTAGGGCCAAACATTACATCCTCTAATACAGTTGCCTCAAAAAGCTGGTACTCGGGGTATTGAAATACAAGTCCTACCTTTTTTCTAAGACCGGGCATTACAAAATCCTCGTCGTATATATTTTTATCTTTATATAAAAGCCTTCCGCTTTCTGCCTTTATTAAGCCGTTTAAATGCTGTATAAGAGTAGATTTTCCAGAGCCTGTATGTCCTATTACACCTATAAACTGTCCCTCGTACAGCTTAAGGCTTACATCCTTCAGGGCATGTATGCGGAATGCAGTATCAGCACTGTAGGTGTAATTTATATGGTCCAGCTCCATTATCACCTGAGGATTTTCCGGCACAGTTAATGCACTATCGTCATTACTGACAGTGTTTTCCTTTTTATTACATTCCTGCTGCTTGGTTCCGCCATCTGATAATTTTATATTTCCACACCTTTCAAGCTGCTCTGCAAGCTCATCACTTCTGCACCCTTCAAGCTGCTCTGCAAACTCATCTATAGTCAGCACCCCGTCTTTAAAATTCACACCCTTTTTCTTAAGCTTATAGGCAATTTCCGTAATCTGCGGCACATCCAGACCTAAACTCTTTATTTTTTCCACATTTGAAAATACCTGATGCGGCGTTCCCATTAGGGCTATTTTTCCATTGTCCATAACAAACACCCTGTCTGCATCTGTTACCTCGTCCATATAGTGGGTGATAAGTATGATTGTGACCTTTTCCTGCCTGTTAAGCTCCTTAAGGGTTGAAAGCACTTCCTTTCTTCCGTTTGGGTCAAGCATTGCCGTAGGCTCGTCAAGTACAATGCACTTTGGCTTCATTGCCATAACTCCCGCTATTGCTACTCTCTGCTTTTGTCCGCCGCTAAGCTTATTGGGAGAATGGTGCCTGTACTCTATCATTCCCACATTATTTAAAGCCTTTTCCACTCTCTGCCATATTTCCTCTGTGGGAACTCCCAGATTTTCAGGTCCAAAGCCTACATCCTCCTCCACTATCGTGGCTATAATCTGATTGTCGGGATTTTGAAATACCATGCCTGCCTGCTGTCTAATGTCCCACAGCCTTTCGTCATTTTTGGTATCTATCCCACCTACATATACTGTTCCCTCTGTTGGCGTAAGTATGGCATTTATATGCTTTGCCAGTGTTGATTTTCCTGAGCCGTTATGCCCTAAAACAGCTATAAACTGTCCGGACTCTACCTCTAGCGATACATTGTCTACTGCTCTGAAGCGTTCCTTTTCCTTACCTTCCTCATCTATATCCGTAAAATCGTGCACCAGTCCCTCCACCTTTACTATATGGGTGTAGTCCGGCTCTAAGTGCAACGCCTGTGGGGCTGTCGCCTTTTTCTTTTTTCCAAACATTTCTATCCTCCTACAATATACCGTCCTCGTATGCCTTTACAAGAATTTTTAAATCCTCTATAACCTCATGGAGCTCTGCACCTATGTCCGTATCTGCTACCATTACACGCTCTGACATTGCCTCCGTAATCTTCATTTTAGGTGCTATTTTATATTGCTTATTCTCACTGCTTTGTCCTGCAAGAAGGGCTTCGCTTTTATCTGTATTAATATTATGCTCTGCCAATGCAAGATGATGTGAATTATATATAAGTGTATAGCCTGCTATGCCTGTTCTTGTCCTATATGCCTTTGAAATGCCGCCGTCTATAACATACAGCTTTCCGTTTGCCTTTACGGGGCTTTCCCCGTCCTTAAGCTTTACCGGCACATGACCGTTAATAATATGTGAGCTGGCAGGATTTAAGCCAAATTCATCAAATATTTTATCGCAGATATCCTCTCTGTTGCTAAGGGCATAGTATGGGTTGAAAATCTCTATTCTAGCCTCCGCATCGTCTATAAAATAATTTTCAAAGGCTGCCATCTTGCTTTTTCCATA
>N._stephensi_703_cecum__coassemble_162_pt1 | contig 10730 bp, 12 predicted proteins | sample N__stephensi_703_cecum__metabat2_low_PE_004 | metagenome-assembled genome bin N | reverse complement strand
CTATCCAATCAAAAGGATAGCCTTTTCTCAATTCTCGGACCTGATTTTCTCAATATGCAGTAAGTAAAATTCAAAAGACAGTCATTCAAATTGCGTAAAAACTTAAGAAATGTATGAATATTCACTAAATTCCCTAAAAATAGCAGCAAGAACACTTTTCCGAAAATGGAGTAAAAATATAAACATAATATCAATTTCTCTCTTACACTACCCACAACGCCTTTTTCCAATGAGGGTATGTGACGGTAACAGGATTTAGGGCGGAAGCTTGGGGCGGTTGCCACAGGGCAGACAGCTAGATATATTTTTTGAAAGCAATCAGAGAAAAAGCGTTAGAAATTCATCAATGCGTATACCACCGGCTTCTTAGCGTAGTGCGTCTGTCTGAGGAAAGGCTGTTCTTTAGCCTTTCCGAGTTACGCACGCAGCTTAGAAGGTGGCGGTATCGCATTGATAGAATTTCTTACGCTTTTTCGATGCTTTCAAAAAATATATTTAGCTGTCTGCCCTGTGGCAACCACTCCAAGCTTCCGCCCTAAATCCTGTTACCGTCACATACCCGGCCTATATGCAAACTCCATGAAACCCTCATACAGAACTCATTCTAATTAAAGCCCATACTTCTCCTCGCAGTATTTACACCTATACACCTGCTTTTCCTCATCCGTAAGTATAAACACCTGCTTAAGCTCCTGCTCAATAGACGTAATGCAGCGGGGATTTTTGCATTTAAGCACATTATAAACAGTCTTTGGCAATGTAAGCTTCTTCTTATCAACAATCTCACTATTGTGAATTATGTTTACGGTTATATTGTGATCAATAAATCCAAGTATATCAAGATTTATAACATCTATAGGACATTCAATCTTAATGATATCCTTTCTCTCCATTTTATTGCTCTTTGCATTCTTTATGATAGCTACCTGACAATCAAGCTTATCCAGTCCAAGATAGCTGTATATCTGCATTGCCTTGCCCTCCTGAATGTGGTCTAAGACAAAGCCTTCCTTTAAGCTTCCAACATTTAACATATCCTACCTCCTGTTAATCTACATGAATACCCAGCAATGTGAGAATAAGTGCCATTCTTACATATACGCCATACTGCACCTGCCTGAAATAGGCGGCACGCGGGTCACTGTCAATTTCCACTGATATTTCATTGACACGGGGAAGGGGATGGAGAATGTACATATCCTCCCTCGCATATGCCATTTTTGCCGAGTCAAGAATATAGCTGTCCTTAAGTCTTATATAGTCCTCCTCATTAAAGAAACGCTCCTTCTGAACTCTTGTCATATAAAGGATGTCAAGCTTAGGAAGGGCATTCTCAAGCCTTGAAACCTCCTCGTATTCTATATTTTTTTCATCAAGAACCTCCTCGCAGATATAGCTTGGCAGACGAAGCTCATTTGGAGATATAAGGACAAATTTAATATTGGAATAGCGTGACAGGGCATTGATAAGTGAATGAACGGTACGTCCGAATTTAAGGTCACCGCATAAGCCGATAGTAAGATTTTCAAGTCTGCCCTTTAGGGAACGGATTGTCATAAGGTCAGTAAGAGTCTGTGTAGGGTGCTGGTGACCACCGTCTCCGGCATTTATAATAGGGATGCCTGAATGCTCGCTGGCAACTAAAGGAGCACCCTCCTTTGGATGACGCATAGCACATATGTCTGCATAGCAAGAAACTACACGGATAGTATCAGCAACGCTTTCGCCTTTGGAAGCAGAGCTGGATGCAGCAGAAGAAAAACCCAGTACACTTCCTCCAAGATTCAGCATAGCAGCTTCAAAGCTTAATCTTGTACGGGTGCTGGGTTCATAAAATAATGTGGCAATTTTTTTGCCTTTACATGCCTCTTTATATTTATCAGGGTTTTTCTCAATATCGGCTGCTAAGTCCAGCAAATTTGAAAGCTCGTCCACTGAAAGGTCTAAAGGACTGATTATATGTTTCATTTGGCACCTCCATTTTATGAAAATATTGTCATTTTATTGCAACGTATTTATGATAGCACAGTTAAAGGATAAAAACAATAATATGTTACAAATAAGTTTCAGATATAAGGAGATATTTTATTATATTTTGTGCTGTAAATGATTATTAATTATTATTTTTCAAGAGTCAGGAAGTCGTATATCTGTCAGAAGCTAAGAATTTTGGTGTAATCATTGACATTACAACATTGCCCTGCTATAATAAATATGGCAAATATAGATGATATGTGAGGTTAAATGTAATGCAGATTTCAAGCAGATTTACAATAGCAATACACATTTTTTTATGTATTGATACCTTTGAAAAGGAGCATAAGATTACAAGTGACTTTCTGGCAGGGAGTGTAAATGTCAATCCGGTGATTATCCGCAAGCTGCTGTTGCAGCTAAAGGCCGCAGGACTTATAAATGTGCAGAGGGGCAGCGGCGGGGCGTCCATCGCCAGACCTTTGGATAAAATTACTTTTCTTGATGTTTATAATGCAGTAGAATGTATTGAGCATGGAGAGCTTTTTCATTTCCATGAAAACCCCAGTGAGGAGTGTCCTGTCGGCAGGAATATACACCATATACTGGATGATAAGCTGCGGCAGATTCAAGAGGCAATGGAAAATGAAATGCAGAAAATCACTATTGCAGATGTGATTAGGGATATGCAGAAATATATTAAGGAAGAAACGGAAAATTAAAAAGGTACCGAAAATCAGCCATTACCCATAATAGAGGGTGTATGGCTGATTTTTCTGTGATTATTATAAAATATTAAAAATATATTAAATACTTTACAAAAATAATAACATAGTGTATAATATAATTATCTTGAATCAGACAGTTCCTTATGGTTTTCATACAGGAGGTGGATTAGATTAAAAAGGCAAGATACATTGGTATACTAGGTTATGATACACTTGATTTTTCAGTATATTTAAGCATGGTGCTTAGAAATCTTCAGTATGATGTCATTGTGGCTGATATTTCATGCAGAGGAAGATTTTTCTTTCAGCAGGATTCCTGCGATTATTCCTACAAGGATATTTATTTTTACAGGGGAGATATTAAAGCCTTAAAAAGAGAAGCTGATTTTGTTTTCGTGCTTTCCGATAGGGTACAGTCCTCTTTCTTTGATTTGTGTGACAGTGTATATGCGGTGTCAGATAATTCATTTGGCATGTCTGAATATATAAAGGATATTATACGAGGCAGCAATAAGCTGGATGGAGTTGTTTTTCGTGATGTGACTGACAATGGCGTTACAGGCAGATACGTGGTAAATCATGTTATAAAGGATGATTATCTTATAAAGCTTTTGAATAAGGGATATGTATACGAGATTACAGATGATGCAATAGACAGAGAGTATAAGATATCCTTGTCATATGAGGGCATCAGCGATTTTAAAAGACTGTCATCAGGCTTTTCAAGGGTGCTTGTTAAAGTCGCACACAGACTGACAGACGCAAGGGAGCAGGACATAGAGAGAGCTTTATCCAAAGCAAAGGAGGGAAAGATAATTGAATATAGCATTCTGGAGTAATGTGGCAGGAAGAAGTGCTACATCAGGAAATATGCTGGCAGTAGGGATTATGACATCCGTACTTTATTCGCTGAACACTGTTATGGTACAGACTGATGTAAGAAGTAAGCCTATAGAGGAGATATTTGAAGGAAGAAAAAATGATTATATGGTACATGAGGATTACAGCTTTTATAACAGAAAGGGCATGAATGAAATTATAGACAGGTCAAAGCTTAATCTTTTAAACAGGGAAACGGTGGAAACAAATATGGTAAATGTTAAGCAGACGAGTCTTTACTATATACCTGCCGCAAGGGGAGATATGGAAATGGACAGCATAGATTCCGTAAACGCATATGCAAAGCTTTTAGAGCTGTTAAATGGCATAAGTGATGTGAATATGTGGGATTTGTCAAATGGAAGCTGTCTTTCTTCAAACACTATTATTGATAAATGTGATGTAATCGTTATAAATTTAAGTCCTGACCCTGTAAATATTTCACTTCCAAATGATGAAAAAATATTAGACAAAGCAGTTTTTCTTATAGGCAGGTATGACGGATACTCAAGAAAAAGTGTAAAGCAAATATGCAGGGAATACGGCATATCAAAAAGAGAGGTAGGCGTCATACCATACAATATACGATATCACGATTCTATCTATGACGGCAAGGCCGTACCCTTTATAATGAAAAATATTTTTTCAAAAAAGCAGGATGCCAATTTTGATTTTATAAACAATCTTTTTAAGGCTACCAATATCATATTGAGAAAGGCACAGGTAAAGGGCATTGAAGAATGAATATGATATATCGGGGATAGTTATGGCTGTAGAAAAAAAGATAAACGAGACGCTCAGGGCAAATCTCTATGAGGCAGGGCTTGGAGAGGAGGATATAAAAAGACTTAGAAATAAGAGAAATGAATTGAAAAATGCACTTGCAAACTGTGGTGTGGGGGATGTGAGGGCAAAGACTTACATAAAGGATATTATAAGGGATATTTTCACAAACCGTCTTAAATATGACAGCAGCGCCTATAACAGGATAATTCCCTTTGACAGCAGTATAAGGCTTTCAGCAGAGGAAAAATTTGATATTCTTTTATATTTATATAAGGAAGAATATGATACAGGTGCTTTGGAGCAGCTTGTAAAAAAATCAGGTGTCTTAGAAGGAAATTTTTACGAGTCAGGCTGTTATATAGATGAGAGTGCTATAGAAGCACTGTATGAAAAGGAAGCGGTACATCTTAAGGAGGAGGAGAAGCTGGACATTATAGTACAGAAAATATATTCAGCCTACAGAGGACTTGGGGTGGTAGACGAGATAAGGGATATGAAGATAGACGGAGTATCGGGAGGAGTGTCAGGACAAAATGATGGCTATGACTCTGTATGGATATTTTACAGGGGTATAAATATTCATCTTTCCTTTTTGTCATTTGGGACAAGAGAGGAGCTTGAGAGAGTATGTATGAACATATACCGCTATGGCAATCCGGGTCAGCTTTCAAAATCAAAGGGTTATATCATAGGAGAAATGAAGGATCATTCAAGAGTTGTAGTAGTCAGGCCGCCTTTTTCAGAAAGCTTTGCCTTTTTTGTAAGAAAGTTTGACACAATAGACAATAAGGCAATGGAGGAGCTGATTACGGATAGCGGCAGAGAGCTTCCTATAGATGTTATAAGGTGGATAGTAAAGGGGTGTCAGGTGACAGCTATAACAGGAGCACAGGGAAGCGGAAAAACCACACTTCTTATGTCAATGATAAGGTATATTTCACCTATGTATACCCTTAGAATACAGGAGGCGGCATTTGAGCTTCACTTAAGGGATATATATAAGGACAGGAATATACTTACCTTCAGGGAAACAGAGTATATAGACGGACAGACAGGTCTGGATGTGCAGAAGAAAACTGACGGAGCAGTAAATATATTGGGAGAGGTGGCAACTATAGAGGTAGCGGCATATCTTATACAGATGTCGCAGGTTGGCTCACTTTTTACATTGTTTACGCATCATGCCAAAACTACGGACAGTCTTATAAAGTATATGAGAAACAGTCTTTTGTCATGCGGTCTTTTCAGAGATGAGAAAATAGCAAAGGAACAGGTGGTTGAGGCTATAAGATTTGATGTTCATATGGAGAAGGACATAAACGGACACAGATACATAGAAAGAATATCAGAGATAGTGGCGGATGACAGCAGTACAGGCTATCATATTTCAGATATAGTTGTCTGTGAGAATAACCGCTATGTAAGAAAAGGAAGCTTTTCAAAAAATGCCTGTGAAATGATAGTAAAGCACTTAGGCAGTGATGAAAGGAAGCAGTTTAATGAAAAATATTGTGTATAGAGTAAGCAGCCGTTTTTTTCTTACTGCTGCCATGACAAAAAGGATTGAGCACAGAATAAGGCTATTATATCCGGCAGACAGATATTCTGTTATAAAAAAGACAGAAGCTTACCTTATAAAAATGTACATTCTCTCTCTTGTGATAGCGGCAGGTATGCTTATATTTGCGGATTTTTCACTATACTATGGCTGTCTTGTGGCAGTGATAGTGTATGTAATGATTTTATCCCATGTAAATACAGAGCTTGGCAAACAGGAGGTAAAGCTTTTATCTATGTTTGAGGAATTTATATCTGAGGTGCATTTTCATTATCAGTTTAACGGCATGCTGTATGAGGCAATAGAAAAGGCAATAGAGAAGGTTCCGTATGAAATGTCTGTACATGGACAGATGATATTGGATTATTTAAAGGGTGCATCAAGGGAGGATACCGGAGATTACAGGGATATTGCACCTAACAATCTTTTTCTTACGTTTTATTCTTTGGGAATGACAGTTTTGGCTTATGGCGACAAAAGTACAGAAACCGGCTCTGTTTTTTTAGACAATCTGGGGTATCTTAAGGAGAGTGTTTATCTGGAAATACTTAAAAGAAACAGGCTTGAAGCACAATTTACAGGCTTGTCTGCCGTTACCATACTTCCTGTTTTTTCAATAAAGCTTATAGAAATTTGGGCTGTATCAAATATGCCTGAGCTTAAGGCTTCCTATGAAGGGCTTGCAGGTGTACTGACTACTATATTCTTAGCCCTTGCTACAGCAGGTATATACAAGCTTATAACAATATTGAGAAATCCATATAGAAGCAGGGAGTACAGAACAATGTGGGCGGAAAGGCTCCTTGATAAGGAAATTGTCAATTTTATGACTTTAAGGCTTATAAGGAATAGTCTGAAATCATCTGAAAAAATCAATAATTTGTTAAAATCTGTGGCATATCCCTACAACATAAGGGAATTTACCCTGAGAAGAATCTGCTTTTCACTTATATCAGTGCCAATAGTGTTTATTGTTGCTGTAAGTACAGGTATTGCTTCAGGTATAAGCTTTATTGCATCAATGCTTTCAGGTGTGGTTGTATATAAGCTTCCATATTTTAAGATAGTATTGCAGCGGCAGCTTATGGTAATGGACAGCGAGGAGGAGATAGTAAGGTACCAGTCGGTAATACTTATGCTTATGCACATGGATAGAATAACTGTAGAGGAGATTTTAAAGCATATAAGGGATTATGCTGTTATTTTCAAGGATGAAATTGACAGCATGATAAATGGCTTTTCTTATGCAGGAATGAGGGTTTTCAGTAATGTAAAGGAAAATACCGGCTTTATGCCATTAGAAAAGCTGATGGATGGCTTTCTTGCCGCAGATATGCTTGGAATTGAGCAGGCGTTTTCAGGTATGGAAAAGGACAGGAATTATTATGTGGAAAAGCATAAGCAGGAAAATGAAGAAATAATAACAAAGAAATCAGTGGTGGCAAAGGCAATGGCATTTATACCATTATGTCTTGTCATACTTATTAAGCTTATTCTTCCTTTTGTATTAGAGGGAATGAAGCAGCTTTCAAATACGGGAATGTAAATATATTAACATTATAGGAGGAAATTCAAATGGAAAATTCTTTAAAGGGACTTATACTTGCAGCAGGAACCATTATTACATGCGTGGTTATATCACTGGGATTTTTTATATCAAGAGAGGCAAAGGAAACTGCTGCCAACGGAGCAAATCAGATAAACAAGCTTAATTCGGAGTTTGTGGAAAGTGATAAGATTATATATGACGGAGCCACAGTATCGGGAAGCGAGGTGGTAAATGTCATTAAAAAAATGCAGAGTGACGAGGTTGGAGTGCTTGTAGTTACAAATAAATCGTCAAATTACTATGGCTATGAATTTGATACCTCATCAGGAGATTTAATAAAGAAAATAGCAAGTGATTATGAGGAGGCATGTGTAAGTACAAATAAAAAATACATAAATCCCTATGCAAATTTTCAGGGAAAGATTATAAGGGACCAAAATGATGTGATTACAGGTATAATGTTTACACAGTAGGAGGTATAAATGGAGGAAACATATAGTCTTTTAAAGCAGTATCTTGGAATTGGAATGTTTATTCTGGCAGTAACTCTGTTTTTAAACTATATATCAATGTATAATAAAGCATTTGATGAGCTTTTAGACAGGGCTGTGAGAGATACCGTTATTGTTGAAGCGGAATAGGAAGTGATGAAAAATGGGAGAAGCCTATGGAACTGTTGTTGCCATAATGCTGTCAGTTTATATGATGTTTATTTTGCCTCTTAATAATATGCTGTATGAAAATGAAAAGCTTGAGCAGATGTACATAGTAAATGAGATAACATACTTTGTAGAACAGGCAAGAAATACCGGCTGCATAGATGAAAGCATGTACCTTACGCTGGAAAGAAATATTACGGGTCTTAATAACAGATATAATATTATGATAACTCATTATAAAAGCATATATAACGAGGATGAAAGTGAGATTATATATTTCGGTGAGGAAAATTACCTTTGGAATATAAAGGAGATCCTTGAAAAAGACAACATTTACAATATGTCAAAGAATGAGTATATTAAGGTTTCAGTTTCGGATGGTGAAAAAATGGTTGCATGCTATGGCGGAGGCATTAAAAGTGGAGAAAAAGCATCTGACACGGTGTGAGTATGGGGTGAGAGATGAAAATAACTGATTTTTGCATTATATTTACCATTTTTACCATATGCTTTTTTGTTTCTATGGATGTAAGGCAGCAGACATCATATGAAGTATTGTATCAAAACAACAGATATAATGTTATTATGGATAATGCTGTGGAGGATGCACTTAGGGCTGCCTATGAAAATATTGACACAGGAGGTAATCCGCAGATTAATTTAAAGACTGCTGCCTCCTTTCTGACAGATGAGCTAAGTGTAATGTTAAATGGAAAAACATATATGTCGGAATATTACAGGGACAGGCTTGTGTGTATGGTGTATACTGATAAGGAGGGATTTTATTATACAGACTTAAATGAGGATAATAACTGGAGCGAAAAGCAGAGGTTTAGCAATGGAGAGATTACGGAGCACAGCGATAAGGTAAATGAAATAGAGGCATTTATATATAAAAAATTCAACATACTGCTTGCCGTTCCTGCAAATGATGGTGAAAGCTATGAAAATACCATAGATGATTACACACTGATGGCTATATACAAGGATTACAATGGAATGTACTGCTTTTCAGCCGCCGCTGTAAAAAGAAAAAGCGTATTGAACAGCAGCTTATAAAAGCTGCAGGCTTTAAGAATAAAGGTTTAGGCAGCCGCATTAAGTAAAGCGTATTTAATATTTCCTTAATGCGGCAGCTCCAAACATTATTATGATACAGACATTATGACACAGACATTATGACACAGACATTATAATACTGTATTCTTAAGCTTACAAAAAAATTAAAGTGGTCATGAAACGGTCTCTGCATTTATGGAGCTTTTCTTATATATGTGTATTTTTTCAATACGGTTTTTTTCCATCTGTTCGACTACAAGTGTAACTTCGTCAGTTTCTACTGTATCGCCGGTGGCAGCAAGACGGTCAAGCCTTTCCATGATAAAGCCTCCAATGGAATCGTAGTCATCTGATATGAGATTTGTTCCAAGCTCATCATTGAAATCGTCTAAATTCATTTGGCCTTCCACAATGTATTCATTTTCATTGAGGGCCGTAAGCTGATCCTCCTCATCATAATCATATTCATCACGTATATCGCCAACAATCTCTTCAATCAAGTCCTCAAGCGTAATCATACCGGTAGCGGCTCCGTATTCATCAAGCACTATAGTTATATTTACGCTAGCCTTTTTCATTTCAAGCATTAAATCAGAAAGATTTTTATGCTCATATGTAAAGTAAGGCTGACGAAGGTAATTTTTCATATTAAAATCCTCGTCTGATTTATATAAAAGAATGTCCTTTACATTAATAATACCTATGATGTTATCGGGAGATTCACTATATACGGGAAACCTTGTATATTTATCCTCCTTAAAAACCTTTAGAAGCTCGTCATAGCTGCAATTAACATCAATGACAGACATATCTATGCGGGGGATCATAATATCCTTAGCCCTGTTGTCTCCAAAGTCAAACACATTATTTATCATTTCCCTTTCATCAGACTCTATGACGCCCTCCTCATGGCTTACCTCCACTATAGTTCTAAGCTCTGTCTCAGTGATAGTATCCTTTCTGGCGTCCGGATCTATTCGGAATACAGCCATAACACCTTTTGAAAGAATGTTTATAATAAAGATAACAGGGGTAAATATCCACATAAGTCCATATATAATGCGTGCATACTTTAATGCAAAAAATTCAGCCTTAAGAGTAGCCATAGTCTTTGGCGTAATCTCTCCGAAAATAAGGATAAGCATAGTTAATACGGCAGTGGCAAAGGTTACGGCATAATTGCCCCATATAGTCTGGGCAAAAATGGTAGTAAGCGAGGATACTGCAATGTTTACTATGTTATTACCAATAAGGATGGCACTTAGCATTTTTGAAGAATTATCGAGAATTTTTAAAATAATCACAGCACTTTTATTTCCGGCTTCCGCAAGTGAGCGGATGCGAATTCTGTTGACAGTAGTGAGGGCTGTTTCAGCAGATGAAAAAAATGCGGAAAGAAGCAGCAAAATAATGATTGCTAAAATCATAAAATCAGTACCGGGTTCCAATTGGAAAATCACTCCTTTTTAAAAAGTTTTTTTTCATTTTAAAGTACCGGATAGTGTATGTCAAGCAAATAATCATAAAAAATGTTCTAT
>N._stephensi_703_cecum__coassemble_161_pt1 | contig 10754 bp, 8 predicted proteins | sample N__stephensi_703_cecum__metabat2_low_PE_004 | metagenome-assembled genome bin N | reverse complement strand
TATAGAAAAATGTATAAAACCTCTTGACTTTATGTTGAAGTTTATATAAAATCAAACAATAAAGTGGTGAAAAGTGGATGATAGTGGATAAATAGTGGATGAAAGTGGTAAATTCACATGTCACACTTTATTTTATGGCAAAGAAGGTGAAGTCAATGTTCATGGGTGAATATAATCATTCCATCGATACTAAGGGACGATTGATAGTTCCTGCAAAGTTCAGAGAGTCGTTAGGTGATGTATTCGTGGTAACTCAGGGACTTGACGGATGTTTATTTGTGTATCCCGAAGAAGAATGGCAGGCATTTGAGGAAAAATTAATATCGCTGCCTACGGCAAAAAAGGACGCAAGAAAAATGGTCCGCTTCTTTTTGGCAGGCGCTGCACAGGTAGAAGTGGATAAACAGGGAAGAATACTGCTTCCCGCAAATTTAAGAAGCTTTGCAAATCTTACAAAGGACTGCACATTTGTGGGAGTAGGAGGCAGAGTGGAAATCTGGGATAAGGACAGATGGGAAGAAAGTACATCATATGATGATATGGACGAAATAGCAGAGCATATGATGGATTTAGGTCTGAGCATATAATGCTTACAGGCATTATATACCGGGCAGACAATAATGCTTAATATTTTAAATATTGTGCATATTGTGTTTGGCAGTCAGCTTACCATATAAGGAAAGGACACATATTATGGAATTTAAACATAAGTCGGTATTGCTTGCCGAAGCTGTGGAAAGTTTAAATATAAAACCTGACGGTATATATGTGGACGGAACCTTAGGAGGAGGAGGACATGCCTATGAGGTCTGCCGCCGGTTATCGAAGGAAGGGAGATTTATCGGCATAGACCAGGACGAAGACGCACTTTTGGCGGCTGGGGAGCGACTAAAAGGTTTTGAAGGGAATATAAAAATTGACAGGGTAAAAAGTAACTATTGTAATATTGCACAGGTTTTAAGGGACTTAGGTGTAGAGAGGGCAGATGGAATACTTCTTGATATAGGCGTTTCATCATATCAGATAGATACGGCAGAGAGGGGTTTTTCTTATAAGGAGGCAGACGCCCCTCTTGATATGAGAATGGATAAGACAAGCTTATTTTCTGCCGTAAATGTGGTGAATGAATACAGCGAGTCTGAGCTTTACCGTGTAATAAGGGATTACGGCGAGGAAAAGTTTGCAAAGAATATAGCAAAGCATATTGTGCAGGCAAGACAGAACAGGAAGATTGAAACTACAGGAGAGCTTAGCGATATTATTAAATCAGCTATACCTGCCAAAATAAGAATGACAGGAGGGCATCCTGCAAAAAAAACATTTCAGGCTATCAGGATAGAGGTAAACAAAGAACTTGAGGTATTGGAAAATTCTATAGATACCATGATTGACCTTTTGAATGACGGTGGAAGATTATCAATTATAACCTTTCACTCGCTGGAGGACAGAATTGTCAAGAACAAATTTAAAAACAGCGAAAATCCATGCACATGTCCAAGTAATTTTCCGGTGTGTGTGTGCGGCAAAAAATCAAAAGGGAAAGTAATCACAAGGAAGCCTATAATTCCGGGAGGCGAGGAGATAAAGGAGAATAAGAGAGCAAAAAGTTCGAAGCTAAGGGTGTTTGAGCGTGTAGATAACTCTTAATCTTTCCGAAAAGCAGTTGCATTAGGAGGCATAATATATAATGGAAAGAAATTACAGGTACGTTCAGGAAGGGAATACCATACGAAGGGTGTATGAATTTCCGGAGCGTGACGACGACAGAAGAAGGAAACAGAATAAAGAAAAAAGCCACAGAAGAACCTACAGGCAGGAAGAAAAAGCACCTAAAATGAGCTTGAAAATCACGCTGCTTATGGCAGTGTCGGTTATATTAAGCGTTATGAGCTGCATTAATTATCTTAAGGCTGAGGCGGATATTACGGAGACTAAAAAGAATATAACTGCTCTTGAAAAGTCCATAGATACTTTGGCTACACAAAACAACTCAGTTCAGTATGAAATTGACAGCTTTGTGGATGTAAATTATATTATTAAGACAGCTACGGAGGAGCTTGGCATGGTTATGGTAAAAAAGGAGCAGATTATAACATATGACAGCACCAGAAATGAATATATGGAGCAGTATGGAGATGTACCTGAAAAATAAAGCAGGAAAAGGAACAGGTTTTTAGGATGAACAGAGACATAGGAAACAGAAAAGCACCAATTTTTACAAGGAAGATGAAAAATAAAAGCATAGTATTTTTTTTGCTTGTAATATTAATGCTCTTTGGACTGGCTGTAAGAATGCTTTATATAAACAGCACAAAGGGAGAGAATTATACTGTTCAGGTATTGTCACAGCAAAACTATTCCAGCACCACGCTTCCCTATAAGAGGGGAGATATTCTCGACAGAAACGGAATGACACTTGCCACAAGCGTTAAGGTATACAACCTTATACTTGACTCGAAGGTAATGCTGTCAGACCCAAAGTACATAGAGCCTACCCTTAAGGCTTTAAATGAGTGCTTCGGATATGAGGATAACACCTTAAGAGCCCTTATAAATGAAAATAAGACAAAAAGCTATATAGTTTACGAGAAAAAGCTTTCATATGAAAAAATCGAGCCCTTTATGGAGCTGTCAAATGACACGGAGAACAATCCCAATATAAAGGGCGTATGGTTTGAGACGGAATATGAGAGAAAGTATCCGTATTCTACCCTTGCATGCAGCGTAATAGGCTTTACGGCGTCAGGAAATGTAGGAACATGGGGGATAGAGGAATACTATAACAACGACTTAAACGGTGTTGACGGCAGGGAATACGGCTATGTAAACAGTGAAAATATAATGGAAAAGGTGACAAAGCCGGCAACAGACGGATACACGGTTGTCTCCACCATTGACTTAAATGTACAGACTATAGCGGAAAAATACATAAAGCAGTGGAAGGAGGAATACAATCCTGAAAATATAGGCGTGATAGTTATGAATCCCCAAAACGGAGAGATATATGCTATGGCTTCGGATACGGTTTACGACCTGAATAATCCGAGAGATCTGACAGGCTTATATACGGAGGAGCAGTTAGCAGCCATGACAGATGAGGAAACGCTGACAGCCCTAAATCAGATGTGGAGAAATTACTGTCTTAACGACTCCTTTGAGCCGGGCTCTACATACAAGCCCTTTACAGTGGCAGAGGCTTTGGAGGAGGGTACAATAACCGAAAGCCAGACCTTTGTGTGCGACGGTTCTGAAAATGTGGGAGGATTTGATATAGGCTGTAGCAGAAGGTCCGGTCACGGAGTGATAAATGCAAGCCAGTCCATAGCATATTCCTGCAATGATGCGCTTATGCAGATAGGTGCCACGCTTGGAGTAGATTTATTCACGGCTTATCAGGACAGATTTAATTTTGGGATGAAGACAGGCATAGACCTGCCCGGAGAGGCAAGCTGCGAAGGCTTACTGTTTACAAAGGACAATATGAAGCCTGTAAATCTTGCCACAAGTTCCTTTGGACAAAGCTTTAATGTGACTATGGTTCAGCTTGCCGCAGGCTTTTGCTCCCTTATAAACGGAGGGTATTATTATCAGCCTCACGTTGTAAAGGAGGTTGTAAATGCCAGAGGAGGAGTTGTTAAGGAGGTGGGAGTAACGCCCTTAAAGCAGACTATCACAAAAAAGACCTCAGATATTGTAAAGGCTGCAATGGCGGACACCGTTGAGGAGGGTACAGGAAGCACGGCAGCGGTGAAGGGATATATTATAGGAGGAAAAACAGGTACCGCAGAAAAGCTTCCGAGAGGAAATGAGGAATATGTTTATTCATTTATAGGCTTTGCGGACTATGAAAATCCGCAGGTTGTCTGTTATGTGGTAATTGACAATCCAAAGGGGGAAAATATAGATTCATCTGTTTCATCAAAGCTTTTCAGCAGCATAATGACAGAGGCACTTCCGTACCTTCAGGTTTTTCCTGACGCACCTGTGGGAGATGATAACGGAAATGCAGCAGGAGAGCCTTCGTCACCTGACGGGGATAATCCTGACGGAGACAATCCTAATGAGGATAATACAAATGAGCCGGGAATGAATAATATTCCGCAGGGGGCATGAAGAATAGGTTATAACCTCACAAAAGGAGTAATACATTAGTATTGAAAATCCTTTGTGAGGTTTAATTTTAAATTGAAAAAAAGCTATGTTTACCAGCGGAAAAAACTGTTTATATTTATTATTGGCATAATAATGCTTGTGGTTATTCTTATCGGCAGGCTTGCCTATCTGATGATATATATGTCGGAGCATTACAATGACGAGGCAGTTAAGCTTCATGAGAGAGAAAGACAGATAAAGGCGGCAAGGGGAAAAATTTTTGATGCAAACGGGACTGTTATAGCCTCAAACAGCACAGTATGTACGGTTTCCGTTATATACAGCCAGATTACGGAGCCGGAAAGGGTTATACAGGTCTTGTCCGACGAGCTTGGCTTAAGTCAGGAGACTGTGAGAAAGAAGGTTGAAAAATTCAGCTCAAGGGAAAAAATCAAGTCAAATGTCTCAAAGGAAACAGGCGATAAAATAAGAGAGTATGACTTAGACGGCGTTAAGGTGGATGAGGATTATAAGAGGTACTATCCCTATGGAAGCCTTGCGTCAAAGGTGTTAGGCTTTACCGGAGCCGACAATCAGGGAATAATAGGTCTGGAGGTGGAATATGAGGATTACCTTAAGGGAACAGACGGAGAGATTTTGACAGTTACAGACGCCAGAGGCGTTGAATTGGATTATGTGGTAGAGAACAGAGTGGAGGCTGTTCCCGGACAAAATATTAAGCTGTCCATTGACGTAAATATACAAAAATATGCAGAGCAGGCAGCATATAAGGTGTTGGAGGAAAAGCAGGCAAATTATGTGTCCATTATTGCGATGAATCCTAAAAACGGAGAAATATACTGTATGGTCAATGCTCCTGAATTTGACTTAAATGATCCCTATACCCTGAATTATGAGCTGGCTGAGGAGGTGTCAGATGAGGAGCTTCAAAATTTACTTAATCAAATGTGGAGAAATCAAAGCATTAATGATACCTATGAGCCGGGCTCAACCTTTAAGATTGTGACGGCAACGGCAGGGCTTGAGTATGGAGTTGTAACTCCCGAAAGCACCTTTAGCTGTCCCGGCTATAAGATAGTGGAGGACAGAAGGATAAAATGCCACAAGGTAGGAGGTCACGGGGCAGAGACCTTTACACAGGCGACGATGAATTCATGTAACCCTGTTTTTATGGAGGTTGGTCTTAGGATAGGACCTGAGAGATACTTTGAAAATATGGCAAATCTGGGTCTTATGGAGAAGACAGGCGTGGATTTGCCGGGAGAGGCGGGAACGATTATTCATAAGCTGGAAAACGTTGGGCTTGTTGAGCTTGCCACAATGTCCTTCGGACAGTCCTTTCAGATAACGCCTATGCAGCTTTTAAGGGCTGTGTGTGCCGTGATAAACGGAGGAAATCTTGTCACGCCTCATTTTGCAGTGGGAATTGCAGACGACGAGGGAAATATCACGGAGGAATTTTCTTACCCTGTTAAGGAGGGAGTTATATCAGAGGAAACCTCAGAAACAATGAAGCATATATTAAATATGGTTGTTTCAGAGGGAGGAGGAAAAAACGGTCAGGTGGAGGGCTATAATATAGGAGGAAAGACGGCAACATCGGAGAAGCTTCCAAGAGGAAGCGGAAAATATATATCCTCATATATAGGCTTTGCCCCTGCAGAGGACCCTGACATAATAGCAATATGTATAATTGATGAGCCTGTGGGAATATATTATGGAGGTACAATAGCGGCACCTGTTATAGCAAGCCTGTATGAAAATATACTGCCATATCTCGGAATACAGGAGATGGAGGCTGCTGACACCAATGATAATGAAACCGGAAATTAGCATAAAATAAGTAAAATTTCATTAAGTAATTGATAAATAGTAAAAAAAATATTATACTATGGGAGTAAACAGTAATGAGTAAAGAGGTTATTTTAAGCATAGTTATTTCATTTGTCATAAGTGTTATTCTTTGTCCGATAGTAATTCCCTTTTTGCAGAGGCTGAAATTCGGTCAGTATGTGAGAAAGGAAGGACCCAAAAGACATATAAAGAAGACAGGGACGCCGACTATGGGAGGCTTAATTATACTGGCAGCTATAGTTATTACCTGTGTAGCCTTTCTTGGCATGGATAACGGCATAGTACCTATATTGTTTGTGATTTTGGGATTTGGTCTGATTGGATTTTTGGATGATTACATTAAAGTGGTAATGAAAAGAAATCTTGGGCTTAAAAGCTATCAGAAAATGCTTTTGCAGATAGTGGTGGCGGCTGTATTCTCATACTATTTAGTTCACTATACGGATATTGGAACCTGTGTATATATACCCTTCGGTCACGGAGCAATGCTGGAGCTTGGAGATGCCTTTATACCATTTACGATGATTGTTATTATAGGTACGGTAAACGGAGCAAATTTTACGGACGGTCTTGACGGTCTTGCTGCCGGAGTTACAGTGATTATTGCTGTTTTTTTTACTGTAATGGCAATGTCCTTCGGCGGTGGAATGGAGCTTATATCCTGTGCCGTCGTAGGAAGTCTTTTAGGGTTTCTTTTGTTTAATGTTTATCCGGCAAAGGTGTTTATGGGAGATACAGGCTCCCTTGCATTGGGAGGCTTTGTGTCGGCGATTGCCATTATGCTTAAAATGCCTCTTTTTATATTGATTGCAGGGTTTGTATATTTTGTGGAGGTTTTGTCGGTAATAATACAGGTAGTATATTTTAAGCTGTCAGGAGGAAAGAGAATATTTAAAATGGCACCCATACATCATCACTTTGAATTATGTGGATGGTCAGAAACAAGGATAGTTGCAATGTTTTCAGTTGTCACGGCAATAATGTGCCTTGTTGCAATTTACGCTATATAGAAAGGATTTATGGATCAGAATGAATTTACAGGAAAAGAAATATTTGGTAGCAGGAGCAGGAATAAGCGGAATAGGGGCGGTCAGGCTTTTAAGGGAGCTTGGAGCAAAGGTTATGCTTTATGACGGAAATGAAAAGCTTATAACAGAGCAGCTTACCGAAAAGATGAGAGTTGCAGGGGTAAGAGAGCCTGAAGGAATTGATATAGCTTTGGGAGAGCTTACGGAGGATGTGGCTAAAGACATAGACATATGTGTTATCAGTCCCGGAATATCATTGGAGGTTCCCTTTGTCAGGCTTTTGAAGAAGCTTGGAAAAACCATATGGGGGGAAATTGAGCTTGCGTACAAGTGCACAAAGGGAAGACTTATAGGAATTACAGGCACAAACGGAAAAACCACTACCACAGCACTTGTGGGAGCCATAATGGATAAATACTGCGGCAATGCGTATGTAGTGGGAAATATAGGAACGCCATATACCCTTATGGCAGCCAAAACTAATGATGCTTCCATAACCGTTGCAGAGGTAAGCAGCTTTCAGCTTGAGACTATCGATGAGTTTCACCCGGATGTTTCGGCAGTTCTAAACATTACTCCCGACCATCTTAACAGGCATCATACAATGGAGTGCTATAGCGATATAAAGATGAGCATATGTAAAAATCAGACAGACGGACAGGTGTGCGTTCTTAATTATGAGGATGAAAGGCTTAGGGAATACTCGGGGAAATTAAGGTGCAGGACTGTATTTTTCAGCAGCAGGCATGTGCTTGAAAACGGAGTATACCTTGATGAAAACGGAGATATATACCTGTCGGAGAACAAAGATAAAAGGCTTATCATGAACATTTCCTCCATGAAGCTTGTAGGCATACATAATGCGGAAAACGTCATGGCGGCCATAGCCATGTCAGAGGCTGTGGGAGTGCCGTCAGATGTATATGTGGAGGTTATAAAGAATTTTGATGCAATAGAGCATAGGATAGAGTATGTTGATACTGTAGACGGAGTTACATATTACAATGATTCAAAGGGTACAAATACAGACGCCTCTAAGAAGGCACTTGAGGCCATGAAGCAAAAAACCGTCCTTATAGCCGGAGGCTATGATAAGGGCTCAAAATACGACGACTGGGTGGAGGCATTCGGAGATAAAATAAAATGCCTTGTGCTGCTTGGAGCGACTAAGGAAATAATAGCAGCTACCGCAAGAAAGCATGGATTTACAAATATTATAATGGCAAAAAGCCTTAAGGAGGCAGTAATGCTTTCGGCGGAAAATGCGAAGGAGGGGGAAACCGTTCTTTTGTCTCCGGCATGTGCAAGCTGGGATATGTTTAAAGGCTATGAGGAGAGAGGAAGATTGTTTAAGGATTATGTGAGGGCTCTTAAAAGATAAGGGAAAGGAGCAGTATCAGGATGAAAGGTAAGCGTCAGAGGGAGAGAAGAATAGTAGGAAAAAAGGTAAGCATGGACTACAGTCTTTTGTTTATCATTATTTTCCTTTTATGCTTTGGTCTGGTTATGCTGTACAGCACCAGCTCCTACAATGCATTAATATATCATGAAGATTCGGCATATTATTTAAAAAAACAGATTTTTGCTACGGCACTTGGACTTATAGTGATGTTTATAGCATCAAAGCTTGATTATCACATGTACGTAAAGCTGGCTGCCCTCGTATACATAGCTTCGCTTGTATGCCTTGTGCTGGTTAAGACGCCGCTTGGCATAGAGGCAAACGGAGCTACAAGGTGGATAGGCATAGGCCCTGTAAGCTTTCAGCCGGCAGAGCTTGCCAAGGTAGGCATTATAATGATTCTGGCTATAAATATCACAAATATGAGAAAGCGTCTTGACAGCTTTATGGTTATTATAAAAATGTTTTTACTGGCGGTACCGCCTGTAGCCTTAATACTTCTGCTTACAAAAAATATGAGCTCCGCTATTATTGTTGCAGGAATAGCGGTTGTTATGCTTTTTGTGGCAAGTCCGAAATATAAGCCCTTTGTCATTATTGGGGTGACGGCAGTAGTCCTGCTTGCGGCAGTGCTTTTTTTCGGCTCCGACTTTAGAATGGAGAGAATACAGGCATGGCAGAACCCTGAGGCATATTCAAGCGGAACAGCCTTTCAGACCATACAGTCACTTTATGCCATAGGCTCGGGAGGCCTTGTCGGAAAGGGACTGGGACAGAGTGTACAGAAGCTTGGCTATGTTCCGGAGGCACAGAACGATATGATTTTTTCAATTATATGTGAGGAGCTTGGACTTTTTGGCGGAATTGCAATAATACTGCTGTTTGCCTTTATGATATGGAGATTTATGATTATTGCCAACAATGCAAGGGATTTGGTAGGCTCAATGCTTGTGGTGGGAGTGCTTGCACATATTGCAATTCAGGTAGTGCTAAATATAGCGGTAGTTACAAATACCATTCCAAACACAGGTATAACACTTCCCTTTATAAGCTATGGAGGAACATCAATATTATTCCTTATGGCTGAGATGGGTATGGTGCTTTCAGTGTCAAAATACGAAAGAACTGAATAGTTGACAAAATTATTTTTAGTAAATCTTTGGAGTGTCGGTTTTATGAAAAAAATCCTGATTGGAAAGACTACAGGATTAAAGGGAAGCGTAAAGATACAGGGAGGAAAAAATGCTGTTCTTCCAATACTTGCAGCATCGATACTTACTGAAGAAAAGGTAAAGATAAATAATTGTCCTGATATAGAGGATGTAAGGCAGACAATAAAGCTTCTTGAAATGCTTGGCTGTGAGGTATCATTTGCAGATGGAGCCATAGAGGTTAATCCCAAAGGTGTTGAGGACACAAGGATATCCTCCGGGTATACCGAAAATACAAGGTCAAGTATTCTTTTTCTCGGGGCAATGCTTGGAAGACTGAAAAGGATTGTTATTACTAAGCCGGGAGGCTGCAGGATAGGCGAGCGTCCCTATGATTTGCATATAAAGGGCATCAGAGGGCTTGGGGTGGAAATATTTGAAAAATATGGAGATATAGTGGCGTATGCCGACGAGCTTCAGGGCGGAAGAATACATCTTGCATTTCCAAGCGTGGGAGCTACGGAAAATATTATGCTTGCGGCGGTTCTTGCAAAGGGGAGAACTGCCATATACAATCCAGCTAAGGAGCCTGAGATAGTGGAATTAGCTGATTTTTTAAACAGCATGGGGGCAAGGATAAAGGGGGCAGGAAAGGAAATTATAATTATAGAGGGAGTGGAAAAGCTTCACGGCACCGAATACACCGTAGGCGGAGACAGGATAGTTGCGGCTACGTATATGGCGGCTCTGGCTGTGTGCAGCGGCAGAATAAAGCTTTTGGGGATAAGTCCCTTATATATGGAGGAGGTTATTAAAACCTTTCGCAATATGGGAATGAGTATAAAACCTTTATCAGGGAACAGGGGACTTGTTTGTAAGAGCAGGGGAGCCGTAAAGAATATATCATATATTGAAACTGCACCGTATCCTATGCTTCCCACAGATGTTCAGCCGATTATGGCAGCGGTTATGATATATGGAAACGGTGTGAGCAGGGTAAAGGAGAAGATATTTGAAAACAGATTTGCATATGTTTATGAGCTTAAAAAGCTTGGTGCAGATATAAATATAAAGGGAAACGATACGCTTATTATATATGGAAGAAATAAATTAACCGGCAGCCTGTTAAAATCTATGGACCTAAGGGGAGGCGCCGCACTGGTGGTGGCAGGTCTTGGGGCGCAGGGCAGTACGGTTATCCTTGAC
>N._stephensi_703_cecum__coassemble_160_pt1 | contig 10837 bp, 14 predicted proteins | sample N__stephensi_703_cecum__metabat2_low_PE_004 | metagenome-assembled genome bin N | reverse complement strand
AATTACTATTGTTAAAGAACAAAATTTTATAACCAATACGGATTATGTAATTTTAGATTTTGCTTTATAAATTTAATATTATATATTATAATATTTACATCTGTGGCAGTATAGGTAGATAAGGAATTTACTGTTTTGAGTACTATCTGCGATATAGTTTCTGCATGTGTAATGGTGCTTACACTATTATATATGATTTACAGAGACAATAAAAAGAAATAATAAGTAATACTTAGTACTACAGATGTAAGTAGCCATTTGCTCTTGTGAATTAGACAAGACGGTAGAAGACCAGTCACCTTCTGCTACACTAAACTATAACTGCAAATCCTATACTGCATAAGTCTTTGAGGTATAGCTAGACAAATGGTGAAAACATTTGCTTGACATCAATATAAATAATGTTATAATTAAGTCAAGCAGATAGAATGTCATTACAGACAAACAATCCTTATCTTAGAAATCGCAATCTGACTAATTGCAAGTGCCTAAGAGATTTACAGTAGGAGAGTAGTCAATATGGCAGAGGATAGCATCGTAGAGATACGGTGCTATTTCTCTTTTTTTTGCTTCATATACTTTTAGGCATATTCATTTCTATATTACTTCTATAAAAAATATTTTTCATTTCATAATATTATTTATTAATCTTCTTAAATGCCCTATCAAACATTTTTCCGATTTTATCAATCTTATCCTCATCCATATTTTCTAACTGCTCAGTTAGTTTTTCTAATACGGGTTTTAGTGTTACACCAATTAATTCACCAAAACGTGTAACCTGAGAACTTATAAAGGCATGAGTTTCATACTGGTTAGCAAGAAAATCATTTTTTGAAAAGTCACATAACATCTTTAATTCAGCAATTTCTTTTTCAGGAATTAGCTGCATAATCTTATCAATTAAGCCAAATTCATTTAATAAATCATATTCCTCATAAAATCCATCAGTTTCAATCTCTAAATCCGTATATTGTTCGATGATTATATGTAAAAACAAGAGATAATTTGCGGAAGAATTAATCTTAACATTAGCAGTTTTTGAGTCTGACATGGTAATCTTAGCGAGTTTATCTGCAAGAGTTACCTTTGTTAAATATGGTATATATGTTTTAACCTTGATATTCTCATTTAAAAAACTGTTCTTTAAGGAATTGGTGGCAATCTTGTTATATTTTTCTGTAAATTCTCTGATTTTCATTATTATTTCCTCTTTTCATTATTTTTTATATAATTTATAGTATTACGTTAAATGTTATTAACATATAAATGCTTATTGCAATAAAAAAAGATGGTTGATTGATGTCAACCATCTTTAAATTACTGTATATGATAACAGCCTATAAGCTTTTAATTATTTTTTCAAAATAGTCTTTTCGTGCCAATACGGATTCTTTAGAAGCAGTACCACTGGTATTTACAAGCTTTCTATAATCCTCATTAGTATCATATTCATCAAGAAATTTATTCAGCCAAGATGAGTATTCTGTTACAGATGAGTTGTTTTTTAAAACCTCATCCATAGTATACAAAATAAAAGGAATTGTTGTTTTTTTCAAAGTTTTCTTTTTATCTGTAATAATATCATTTAATTTCTCAACTGCCAAATCTATCTGTTTAAATAATTTATCTTTATCAATAGTGTCAAGATAAGGAACAAAACCATTATATATCTGTTCTGATTTGAAACCCTGTATATCATAATCAGAGATAAGCATAAGTGATTCTAAAAGAACATCTCTGGTTTCATCTTTCTTTACTTGCCCTGAAGTAAGGGAAGTTTTTGACCAGAACTCTTTTGAAATATTATTGTTAATCCTATCTAATAAATCATCACTTAATGCAACAACTGATTTTTGGGATTTTGAAAGAGCAGTACCACCATTTAGTCTTTTAAACATTTCTCTGACATCATTCTCAGTATAATCAGCTATGATATAAATCTGTAATTCCTGTTTCATCAGATAATCCTGTGTATCTGCATCTAATTTTGAAAATTTTTTACCTGCTATGTCTATTGTATTACCTTTAATAACAATACTTTTCGCATCCTTTGATATAGAAAATTTATTAGAACAGTAATCTCTTATACAGGATATTCTTTGTACACCATCAATAATAGAGCAATTTTTACCATCTTTTATTGCGTAGGTGGGGTTAATAGGATAACCTCTAAATAGTGAATCAATTAAATCTGATTTTTGTTTTCTGTTCCATTGCCCCTCTTTTCGTTGCAGCTTATGAAAAAGGGAAATCTCTCCGCATTCAACATCCTTAATAAGTGATGATAAAGCTCTTGTCTTTGTAGAATACTCCATACAAATACCTCCCAAATCTTATAATTTAAGAGGTATTATAACTCTTTTCCGGGAAAATGTCAAATAATGGAATGTTATTCACTGATTAAGTCATAGATAGCGACAAGTGCATCGGCAGGAATATCTTTGTCAATAACATCATCAGCTTTAATGGTGTCAACCTTAACAGTGGAAGACAGTAGCTCCTGCATTTCTTCCTGATATTTTTTAAACGCATCAGGCTCCTCCTCTGCATTAATGATTACCTGTCCGTTTTCGTCCTCTTTGCCGTATTCCTTTATCTTTTCATTCTTTACAAACTCAAAATTTGCAACCATCGGCTCCAAAGCCTTCATAATGCCAAGCAGCTTAAACTTTGTGATGCAGTTAATATTTAAAGCCTTGTTGTCAATAATTCTTTTTAAAAATTCATTTGCATTTATAATTTTATATAGTTCTAGTGTTTTTTGCATATTAAAATCCTTTCTGTGAATTATCTATTAATATATTCAAAAAATATTATTTTCAATCATATTATTTAATTATAATCTCAATTTCAGTTCTTGGATTATCCTTATCAACAAAACATTCCAATAGAAGAGAATTGACATGTTTACTGTCATCATCAACAATAAACCCACTTTCTGCAAATCCATCTAAAATAAATTTTATAACAGAATTATCTACATCATGTCTTCTGTTGGTTTTGTAAAATGTCTTAACATGTATATCACATTTTTCTATGTGTAGGTTAGAATAACCTTGACTATTTATAAAGTAACAAATAAAGTCCTTCCAACGTTGTTTTAAGGCATTCATCATAGGACGTTTCATTATCATCCATACATTTATAGATTCATGATAAGGATTAGATATAGGTTTTTTTGTTGCTTTTGGATGATGTTTAAAATAATATTTTTCATATTCAGAGAGACTGTTGTTATCAATAATTAATTTTATGGTTTTTATCTTAGTGACCTCCTTCAAATAATAAAAGAGCAGCCATACCATGAAACTGCTCTTTTAAGTCATTTATTAAATTCTATCCGTCTTTTCCCAAGTATACATTTCCTTTTGAACTACACTGTGAACAAAGGAATTGCGTCCGTCCGCCTCCTCATATTCCTCAATCAAATCCTCTAAGGCTTCAAGCTCCATATCGTTAATCTGACCAAGAGAATGATAATATCTGTATGACTGGCTGATTTTATCTTTCAGCTCCGCACGAATACGCTTATTGTTTTTACGTTCGCTTTCCTCAAAACGCATATTGGTATTTTGCTGCATATCATCTATTTTTTTAGACAAAACGAATATGGATTCTGAAAGCTCCTTTTGAGTATCTGTCAATTCCTTTTGAATTGCAAAAGACTGCTCCCTGTCATGAACTCTGTTATCCATTATCTGTTTTATAGCCGACTGATTTTCGTGGATGGTTTTAAGTAATTCTTCCCTGTTTTTTCTTCTGTTATATATGTTATTAAAGAAGTCAACAACTGTTTTTCTGTTTTTGAAAATACACCAACCGCATAAGAAGACAATAACAAATATGATTATCATTATACCTGGATTTATTTCAGATAAATATTCAGCTAAAAAATCATTCATTACATCTAAATCCGCCTTCCATTATGTTTCAGTCATTTGTTTCCATGCAGACTCTAATAATATACGAATCTGATCTTCGGTTATAACTTCTTTCTTTGAATTAAACATCTTATTAATAAATTCTATAACATATTCACGTTTTTCCTCTCCTGATTTTGGTGTATCAAAAAGCACCTCTGCCGCCTGAACAGCTTTAGTTACCCATTTTGATATTTCATCTAATTGTGCAGAAGAAATTTTTGTCTTTATATACGGAATAATAAAGCCTACAATTATTGAACCAATTACAGGAATTAATGCCATAATTATTTTAAATAAATTGTCACTCATAATATATTTTCTCCTCTTTTAATTATCTGTTGTTGTTAAAACAGTAGTTATAAGCTGTGTATAGTCTACATCGTTTTTTATATCATCCGGTAAATCGTTTAAAAGACGAACGGGTAATTGTATTTTATGATCACTCTTACACATCATATAATAAGCTCCGCTTGAAACAGCTAACTGAGCAATCCATATACCCAATAAAACACTAAATCCGTCTAAAGAAATAAGTTGGGGAACTGCCATACAGGATATATCAATACCATTATATAACATGGTATCAATAATATTCTTAGCATATAATCCATTGAGGCTTAAACAGATAAAGTATCCGATAATAAGAACAATGGCAATTATATAATCAATAAAGAGCAGTTTTTTGCTGTATTCTTTTATCTTCATGAAACAATCTCCTACTCTACGACAAATTGAAATTTTACACAGGATTTGTTAAAAACTCCTGCATAGCCATCCTGACCGTTTGTCTTTTCATTATCATATTGCCAGCTATAATAATTTCCATTTGTTGGAGCCAATCTGTATTTTGCTCTTTTTGAAATATAACCGCTTGGGGTAGTATAATATATTTCAATAGCATCAATATCTTTCTTACAGTCACCGGCATAACCATTATTGAAATCATTAATATTATAACCTGTTACATAAGGATACCAGCCGCCGCCTTTTACATGAATTCTGTATTTTACATTACCTTTATCAACCTTTAAGGCAATGGCTCTGATGGAATTTTTGCTATCTCCGGCATAGTCTTCAAGATTTTTTACCTCAGAATACCATTTACCTCCTGCATATACTCTGTAATAGGTGTTTACTGATAAAGTATTCTTAACAGGAGATACATAGGAAGCAGATGCAGCTTTTGGAGTATATATACCGCTTATATCACCATCATTGCAATATCTTTTACCATTATCAATCTGATATTTTGCCTGTCCATTAACTATAGCTGTGATTTGACCATTACCTGAACCGGATGTAGCATAAGAAATGCCACAAGGGGAAGTAGGAGAAGGATAGGATGTACTAAAGGTAACATACTGTCCAACAGAATATTTATTTGCGACGGCAGTAGCAGTTGCTTTTGGATAAACAATATTTCCATTACCGTCAAATACAAAATATCCATTCTTACATGCAGCCTTTGCATTTTCAAGAGAAGTGAAAGCTCCAAGCTGGCTTGCTGCATCATTCCATGTTTTCCTTACCCTGTAAAATACTGTGGAAGATGCAGTAGCAGTTGTATTTTGTGTTAATCTGCTCTTAAAGGTTGTCCATTTAGAACTGTCTTTTCCATACCATCCTGACCATCCGGGACAATGTTTTCCGTTTACATCAAAGTGTCTGTATACATTAGAAACAGGAATATTGTATTTAGCCATAATTTCTTTTCCCAAAGCTATAGCATTTGAGACAGTTGCTTCTGATATTTGTCCGTTAGTAGAACACATTTCAATAGAAATACTATTTTCATTAGTTATTTTCCCGTACATAGTTCCGCCACCTGTAGCATTGCAATCAGACCATTTATTTCCTCCAACTGACCATGCTGTAGTTAAATCGGGAACTGACTGATATACAGTCGTATCGTCAACAAAATAGTGTGCGGAAGCCTGTACAATATTGTTTTTAAAATAATTTGCATTGTTTACCGCAGTGTCAGTCTTATTTGCCGTATAATGATAAACAAGATATCTGATTGCAGCAGCGGTTCTTGCAGATCCATAATTACCTGCATTTGATATTAGTGTGTGTTTTGTAAATGCCATTGATATCATTCCTTTCGTTTTTATAATAAAAGAATTTTAATATTGATTCTTGTCTTTTGAATTGTTGTTGTATTATGTAAGAATTTTTAGATATGCTATATATTCTTTGACTTGTGGGGTTAATGCAGTAGCAGCAGCATTATCAAGAAATACATTCATTATAAAAACACCCCTACCTTAAATCATAATTGCACCACTTTTTATATACTTCAGCGGTATCTTCTTTAAGAAATATCATAGCAAGAATAATATTATTCGTTGCGGCATCAACACTGGTAAACATATCAATAGGATATACATTATTCTTAATATATAAAAGATACTGCTTAGGGTTCACAATTCTTACAACCTCTTTAGGTGTATAATCAGTTGGTTTCAAATTTGTTTTTATTTTCATATATTCTCCGTTTTATTACTTATAAATCGTAAAAAATAGGGAATATAACATTGAATAGTATATTTGTTATATTCCCTATAATAAATTTAAATCACTATTCAACATTGTTTTTACCTTTTCTGTTTCGAGGCTTTTTAATATTAAATTCCTCATTAATAATATAATTATTTTCCGTTGTTTCCGTATTTTCTGATATAGCTTTGTCGACATTTTGTCTGTCAATCGGGATAGAAACAGCTTTCATAATCCTATCAACAGAAGCTTTATAACTTGTGCCAAAATCAGATAATTTAGACAAATCAGACTTTTCAAGCTGTTCCTTAGCCTCAAATTCTGAAATCTGTCCATTTTCAAATTTAGATGTAATGTCGTAGATATTTTTACAATTCTCTGAACAGAATGCAAAATACCAGTTTGGCTTATCCTTATCTTCAGGGCATCTGTTACAAAATCTGTACTCATTGCCACAGACAGAACAACGTCTTAATTTTCTTTCCAAAAAATTTCCTCCTTAATTCACTATGAGGGTAACGAATAAACGTCACCCTCCGTAAATAAATTATTCTTCAATTTCATCAATAAAGTACAAAGTAAACAGCTCCTTAACAGTAGAACATGTATCAAGCATCATTGCACCCTTATAATCCATTGTCTGAGTATCACCGCCCTGAAGAGCTAATGTAAACTCAGGAGACGGCATAAATGAAGGTATATAAATAACTGCCGCTCTAAGGCTTTCCTTGTCACAAGGGTCAACCACGAGAGCCTTAAAATATAATTCGTGAGAGCTTGGAAACTTGTCGCCGGAGTTAGTAATCTTTGCACCGCTATAAACAGTCTTCTTATATTTAACAATATATTGAATTTCCTCAGCATCAGTAGGTGGTGTAAGAGTAGCACTTGCAGGTGTTCCTGCATCCGTATCTGCCGTAACGGTTACAATTGCAAATTCAGTATCAGAAGCGGCAGATCCTAACTTATATTCCTTGCCCATAGAACCCTTTGTGCTTAACGCATTTACAACAACAGAGCCTTCAACGAAATCCGTAATATCAAGTGTTTTGCCTGCATCTACAGTAGTAATTATTGGCATAACAATGCCGTTGTCCTTTGTTGCAATTTCTGCATCTGTGGCAGATAAGGTTTCGATGACGGCAAGATTCATGAATGCGTTCTGTGCAGTTACTTCGCCCTTCTTGCCGGTATATTTTCTATATACTAAGTTACCATCCTTATCTGTAATATCAGTTGAATTGGCAGTAATATCAATGCTTGCCTCTTTTAATTGGGTTAATGCGTATAATGGTGTACCATTTGCTCTTGCACCATAACCAAACTGAAGTCTGTCTACAATGACATCTCCTAATTTAAAAGCCATATTTGTGTCCTCCTTATAAAAAAATGTGTAATAAAAAAGAGCGATTAAGTATCGCCCATAAAATTTAACAGCTCTTTATCCAAGCTTTTTACATCTACAAAGCCGGAATACATTCCTTTGAGTACGGCTGTAGAGGTTTCATATTTTTGAATTCTTTTTACGGAATCCATAAACTGACAAATGCCAACATCTTTTAATTCTTTCAGTTTATATTTAAAACCCGGATGATTTATGCAGGAGGATATTAGCGAAAGAAGAGTAGATGTTTTTTCATTCTGTCCTTGCTGCAAATTCATTTTATCTTCCTGTATAATCCAGTTTTTTGCAGTTTTACCTTTTGCTTTTTCAATCTTCGGGTGAATGTTGAACATTTCACGTATATATTCAGCTATTGCCATATATTCATCTTCAGATAATAAGATGTCTTGACTTTTGCTGTATATGGCAAGATTTGAGCTTTCGTTTTCCTGATTTTCATTTAATGGTATAAGCTGAAAATCCTCAAAATCTATATTTTTAAAAAGTAATTTCAAGGGTTCCTTTTTCACTGTGGGAATTAAGCATGAAAATACTTCAATATCTTTTATGGTATTCCAATCTATTTTGTGTTCCCAAAGAAACAGGCGAATGGATGTGGAATTATATAAAAATGGAGATAAAGAGTGGTAAAAGTCTTCTTCTCCAATATTCAAAATATCACCAATTGTCGGTTGGGAAACGGTAATTCCCTTAACGACTTCATAGTCTTCACCAAAATACATTTTTAAGGCATCAAAATGATATTTTGCTTTGGAATTATTCTGTTTTTTCGGATTGTCATTAAGAGCAGCATCCTGAAGCTTATCCAGCATATTTAAACTATCCAAGAAATCACCGCCTTAATTTATAATTATTGACTGATGTCTGACCATTAAAAGGTGTGTTGGTAATACCGTTTACATCAGTTATTTGAAATATAAGAACTCTGGTAAGATAATTATTGTCAGTCATTCCTTCTTTAGAAGAAATGAGTTTTGTCTGCATACCGAAAATATTTGTCCAGTTAAATTTCTCACGTATGATAGAAGCAATCAAATCATGTCGGGGAATACCGGTCGCCTTATCTGTTCTGTCTTTGCCATTTACAAATATACTAAAAGTTATTTCCGTATACTTTTGAACATTACTATATTTTGGAATTTCGTCAAACATTACCTGATAACATATATAGCTGCTGACTTTGGTTTGAGTGTCCGGAATAAATAAAGAAGGACGTATAAGTGAATTGTCACCGAAATACCTGTCAACTTCACCCAGTAAATCACTGGTGTTTTTATCAATTAATAAATTACCGTTATCATCAAACAGTTCGTTTTCCAGCTCTTTATCATTCAGAGAATATAAAAGCTCGGGACAGTTTAATAATGTCTTTTTAATGATATTCTTATATTTTATATTATCATCATCAGAAGTTACGGCATAAGCTCTAAGCTTATTTAATAAATCTTCCTTTGTATTAAGTGCTGACATACCTCACCCCCTAAATAATAAGTTCAAGCTGAGCAGTGGTTTCAATTATCTCAGTGTTTTTTATAACAATACATTTGATATCCAGTATTTTATTCAAATAGCTTCTGTTGTCAGGGAATTTTATCTTTTTCTGATTAAAGGAATTACCGTTTAGCCAAGTAACTTTATCCGTTAAAACAGCCGTTTCATCTCCGGAGGTTATACCGCAAGACCACTCAAATTCAGCATTGGAATAATTATCTGTAATTTCATTATCATCGGAATCATATAATTTCAATGTAAGAGTCCTGTAGCTGCCGCCAACCTTAATAGCAGGAGTAGAGGTATTAATTTTACCGTATGTATTTAACAGGACAGGAGCAGAAGTATTCAATTCTACCGGTTCTATATCGGATTCCCAATAATCAGCCCACATACCGATTATATTTCCATTACTGTCTTTTTCAATATAGTCTCTGTGCTGATCAAAGAAATCCTGATATAATGTAAGCATCTGAATACCTAAAGTATTTGCATTTTCTATTTTACTGATAGTCCATGCAATAGGATTTTCGGTGAATGCACCAACCAATACACGCATATTTTTTGAATTGTCATTTGTATACCAAATTTTTTCGGTTACAGAATTAAGCGGCAGCCAAACCTTATCTTGGTTCTCCTGAGAAGTAAATCTGTAATCACTCCACAATCCTGAGTTATACGAGTTCTGATTTTTCAGAACACACCACATTTTTCTTTTTATTCGTTTTCGCCCACTTGTTTCAATCCACATAAAATGATAATTAATTGGCAGTACAAGATACTTTACAAATTGATTTCCTGCTTCTCTACGGCAAATTAACCATTTTCTATAAATACCCTTATCATCAGGAATATCGCAATATAGTCCGATAAAATCGTCATTATGATACTTATTACGATAATCAGTCTCAAAGTAATAAAGCTCATCCTCATTGGTAAACGATGTTTTTTGACTTGGTTTAAATTGTATATAATATTCCACCTGATCTTTATCAATGGATTGATATGATTTTACAATAAATTTTGCATCAATACGTGTTTTTATGGTATTGTCATATGTCATTCCTATATTTTGCTCAGGCTGGTCATCATGCCAATAATCATATATATAACAAACTTTACTTTGAATATTATTATCCCAAGTTTCTTCCATAAGAAAATCAGAGTGTTCTTTATAAATTTGTCCAACTGTTTTAGCACCACTGTTTTTTGCAGAGGCAATACGCCTTGCAGTTTCTAAACTCGGCATATTCATAGCCTCCTTATTTAAATTAAATGTTTGTAAAGATTTACATTATGAATCTCCGTTAATATACGAGTTATACATATAGCCATAATCCCTAATCATTTTATTCTGTTCCTTTTTCATACTATCAAGACGGTCAATCATATTTTTATAATTATCTATTAATTCTAAAAATGTACTCCCTTCCAAACTCTCAAAATCTAAATAAATAACTGGGTATGTATTTAACTCACTATAACACTCACTTTTACTTATATCTAAACCTTTAAA
>N._stephensi_703_cecum__coassemble_159_pt1 | contig 10862 bp, 8 predicted proteins | sample N__stephensi_703_cecum__metabat2_low_PE_004 | metagenome-assembled genome bin N | reverse complement strand
GCTGCATTTTATTGCTGCATTTTATTGCTGCATTTTATTGCTGCATTTTATTGCTGCATTTTATTGCTACATTTTATTGCTACATTTTATTGCTACATTTTATTACTACAATAAATCGCTGAGTTTTATTGCTGCTTATTTTTATCATATATTATCTTAAGTCCCTTAAGCAAAAGCCTTTGGTCCTCTATTATTTTTCTCTTGCAGTTTGGTATTATAACCCTTGCAAGTCCGCCTGTAGCCACTGCCGTAAGCGGATACCCGATTTCCTCCTCCATCCGTGTAAGCATGCCGTCTATACATGCCGCATTGCCATGTATAATACCGCTTTTCATACAATCAATGGTATTTTTTCCTATATATTTGTCTGTTGCCTCAAGGCTTACCTTTTGGAGCTGTGCTGTTTTTGACACGAGGGAATCTGACGCTACCCTTACACCCGGCATTATAACTCCGCCTATATAATTTTTATTTTTATCTACTATGGAAATAGTAGTTGCCGTGCCTATGTCTATAATTGCAAGGGGTGCTCCGTACTCATTTATACACGCTACCGCATCCACTATCATATCGCTGCCTACCTGTCTTGGATTGTCCATCAGAATGTTTAAGCCCGTCTTTACTCCCGGACCTACCACCAGAGGCTCACTTCCTGTAAGCTTAATAACCGCATTTTTAATAACCTTTAAAAGAGGCGGAACTACAGACGATATTATGGAGCCTGTGATTTTTTCTATGTCTGTCTTATGTAAATCCATTACCGTTTTAAGCAATACATAATATTCTATCTCTGTCTTTGAATAGTCTGTGGAAATACGCTCCTCAAAATGAATTTTTTCATCGTCAACGCAGCCTATAACTATGTTTGTATTTCCCATATCTATTGCAAGTATCATATTTACCTCATTTCTATCGCTGTATCGGCATCATTTTGCCGTCTTTATTATTGCACTTAAAATCCGACAGCCCTATTATTAAAATTTCAGTGATTTCTTCAATGCCAATATCGCCTGTCCTGCCGCCAGTGTAATCAATCCTGCAACTATTGCCTCCGGTATTCCGCTTCCGACAATAACGCCAAGTATACTCATATAAATTGCATCACCGATGCCCTTAGCTGCTGCCCACTGGTCTCCAAACAGCACAAATATGCCATTCATAACTAATAATGTGTTGGTGAGAGAGCCTGCTATTCCGCCTATAACAAGTGCGGCTGATACGCTTCCCTCCCTTTCCTTTAAAAGCTTTCTTATTCCTGAATACGCAAAATAAGCTGTTACTCCTACAAGTATTCTGGGAACAAAGCATATTATTATGCTCTTTATTCCTCCCCCTGATACAAAGGGTGAAAATACAAAGGATGTAAGATTTGGATTAATAAATGAATTATTAATCAGACTGGTAAGACCAAATATACCGCCTAAAAATGCTCCGCATTTTGGTCCCAGCAAAACGGCACCCAGTATAACCGGTATGTGCACTGTGGTGGCGTTTATAAATCCAAGCGGAATATATCCAAGTCCCGGTGTAAACGCCAAGAGAATGATTAATGCTGCAAAAGCTGCAGTCATTACCATAGTTTGTGTTTTTCTTGTTGTTTTTACTGCTTCTGTCATTATTTATTTTTCCTCCTGTTATTATTTCCCGTAGGGGAATACAATACATACGATTATATAATAACCATAAATCAGGGGAAAAATCAAGGGGTTTTGATTAAGTATATTAAAAATAGTATTAACCCATATATTTAAAGAACTTTACCCAGCCTGTCCACCATCCCCAGTGCCGACTCTATTACCTTATCCATATCATAGTATTTATATTCCGCCAGTCTTCCCCCAAATATAACTCTTTCTTCCTTTTCTGCCAATTCTTTATATTTTTTATAGAGCTCCCCATTTTTTTCGTCGTTGACAGGATAATACGGCTCGTCGCCATGCTTCCACTCAGAGCTGTACTCTCTGCTGATTACTGTTTTTGGCAGCTCATTTCCATTCTCATCCCTTCCAAATTCAAAGTGCTTATGCTCTATTATGCGTGTGTAAGGCACTTCTCTCTCTGTGTAATTGATAACGGCATTTCCCTGATAATTGTCCGTTTCAAGGATCTCCGTTTCAAACCGTACGCTTCTATACTCCAGCTCCCCATAGCAGTAATTAAAATATGCGTCAATGGAGCCTGTATAAACAATCATATCTGCCAGTTCATCATAGGATGCTTTATTTTCAAGGTAATCTGTTTCAAGTCTTATATCGCACCCCTCAAAAAGCTTATTGATAAGCACATTGTAGCCTCCTATCGGAATACCCTGATACAAGTCATTAAAATAATTATTGTCATAGGTATACCTGACCGGCAGTCTTTTTATTATAAAGCTTGGCAAATCCTTACATTCCCTGCCCCACTGCTTCTCTGTATAGCCCTTTATAAGCTTTTCGTATATGTCACTACCCACAAGGCTTATGGCCTGCTCCTCCAGATTTTTCGGCTCACCCTTAAGCATATCCCTCTGCTTTTCAATAATGCTTTTCGCCTCCTTTGGCGTACGTATTCCCCATAGTCTGCTAAAGGTGTTCATATTAAAGGGCAGATTATACATCTCTCCCTTATAATTTGCCACAGGGGAATTTGTATACCTGTTAAACTCTGCCAGACTGTTTACAAACTCCCACACTCTTTTATTGGATGTATGGAAAATGTGTGCTCCGTATTTATGTACATTTATTCCTTCTATTTTCTCACAGAAAACATTGCCTCCCATATGATTCCTTTTTTCAAGCACAAGACATTTTTTGCCCTGCTTAATCATATGATAGGCAATAACCCCCGAGTAAAGACCGCTTCCAACAAGCAAACAATCGTATTTCATATATTTTTCTTCCCTTCCATAGCATTTATTTTAAATTTGTGTATTCCTTATTTTCTCTCGTATTATATCAAAACCACACTCCTATTACAATAAATTATTAAAAAAGAAAGTGCATCCTTAATACAAATATATACTGCATTAAGGATGCACTAAGCAATAATTTTTATTTTTCCATTCCGGCCATGTATTCCCTGTACTCGTTTCTGACATCTTCTGCCGTTACCACATAATCACGTATAACAAAGCGTCCCACGTCAGCCTTTATATTCCCCAGCCACGGGTCACCGCCCAGCACTATACGGTATGGAGTTTCTACCACATGTGTATTGTCCGAGACGCCCTGCAATTCTCCGTCAACATATATGCGGCTTTGCTGTGTCTTTGAATTATAGGTTACGGTAATATAATGCCATATTCCAAGCTTAAGCTTTTTTCCCATAGCATCATACCATTCATCCTCATAGGCTGAATCCTTAACTCTGAACATAATCACGCCATCCCACGCATTAGGCATAATGTTGCAAAATCCATTTTCAAAATCCACATGTACTACCGCATTCCAAAGCCTGCACTCGTCCGTTTTGAAAAATACAGACATGCTGTAGGTCTTTGAATCCAATAATTCCTTTGGAATTTCAAGAGTGTTATCATAAACAGAGTTCAGGTTAATCTCCCCTCCGTTAAATCTGACAATCTGCCTCTTTAGTTTCTCATCATATGCAAATCCTGACTTGTTGCCTAAAAATTTTCCTTCATTTTCTCCGTTTTGGTCTGTAAGCCTTCCATCAAGCTCATAGATATATGTATGCTTTTCCTCACTTATATTTTGCAGTGCATACCCTACGAAATCTGCCGGCTTAAATGGATTTGAAAAGTATTTTCCTGTTGCAACGTCACAGCCATACTTGCTTAAATTATCTACCTCAGCTTTTTCCTCCACATCTCTTGCCACAACATCAATGTTCAATTCCTTTGCAAGTGATATAATGCTTTTTGTAAGTATAAGGTTTGTTCTATCGCTGCCAACTCCCCTTATCAGGCTTCTGCCTAATATCCACTCACTTGCCATAGTATCGTTTGCACTAAGCAGGGTAGATTTATCAGCACTTTTTCCTTTCATACAGGATACTTCGTATCCGGCTTTTTTCAAGCTTTTAACCATAGCCTGTACCTTTGGATGATTTTCAATATCAGTAAGTCCAATGCAGAATTTTTCAGGCTTTAGCTTATATTTTATCATATGTACATTCAGAAAATCCACAAAATCCTTTTTATACATATGCTTTTTACTCATTCTGAAGTTTACCACAAGCTCTTCTAACAGAGTATTCTTCCAACCGCTTACAATCCTGCATAAATCGTCAAACATCTGGTTTTCCAGCTCTACTATAAAGCCATCCTCCTCAAGAATTTCCATAAACTCATGAGGATATCTTAAGCCGTCCTTCGGATGCTCCCAGTATATACCTGCCTCCACGCCTTTCACTCCCATAGTGGATATATTTATTCTAGGCTGAAGATATATCTTAAACTGACCTGAGCTGAAGGCTGAATATTTCTCTCTGTCCACGCTCATTTGAAATTCAATTTTCTTTGCAATGTCGTTATATACTACGTACCTGCCCTTTCCTCCCTTTTTAGCCTGATACATAGCAACATCGCACCTTAAAAGTATATCGTCCAAATCCTCCTTTGAGGACTGCTCCAGCATTACACCTATACTGAAGGAAATAATAGAGCTTACATCCACGTTAAGCTGCACCTCGTCTACGGAGCCTATAATACTTTCAGCCATAGCTATTACCTGGTCCTTCGATACATTTCCGTCTACAATAACGGCAAACTCATCTCCGCTTAATCGTGCAAAAAAGGCATCTCCTATCTTCTCCTTAACCGTATGGGAAACCTTTATCAACAGCTTATCTCCCATCTTATGTCCATAGGTGTCATTTACCTTTTTAAAATTATCTATATCAATAAACATACAGTGAACTTTGTCCGATTTCAGCCCCCAACTGAAATATTCATACATTCCACGTCTGTTCGGAAGACCCGTAAGATAGTCGGTCTGTGCCGCCTGCTTTACATCTACCTCAGTCTCCTTGTTCTTCTCTGCTGCCGTCTCCATCTTTCTGTAATTAAGCATCATCTTTAATGACGCATAAATCTGTTCAATGGAATATCTTTTGTTAACCACCAAAATCCTGTTATCTTCCTCCACATCGATATCAAGTGTTCCGTCCTCTGTGCAGATAATAACATACATTTTTTTCGCAAACAGCCTAAGTATGTCCAACTCATAATTGGGTTTATCAACTATAACGCATACAGCCTTGTCAACTATATTTGTCACGCTTGTTACCTTTATAAACTCAATATTATCAAGAAACTCCCCATACTTAGGTGCATTGCTAAGGAAGTTATACAGCTCTCCGTTTTCGCTTATAACATATACCTTATCCATTTGCTTTTGCTACCTTTCCATGATTAATTCTTATTTCTGAACATATCAGTTATTCACATCATAGTACACATATGATAATTTGTCAATCTTTTTAGACGTTTTATGTACTTTTTTGAAAAAAAATTACTTTTACCCCCCCCCTAAGGATTATTTTCCATACTACTTTTTTGTATAAAAGAGGGGGTATTTCACATTTTTATCCGGTTCTTAGTCCATCCATACAGACTGACATTCCTTTATCACATTCTTAAGAAAAGTAAAAAACAGGCTGCCTCATCAGGATAAGCTTCTACATCATATATCCGGCTCTTAAATTGTTGTCAATAAATATGCTGTATAAACTTTCCCGCTGCGGCAGCCGCATTATTTTATGCCTGTATTATTTCAGACTAATTCTGTCCGTAATATGCGTTTGCTCCATGCTTTCTGTAATAATGCTTATCCTGAAGCTCCTGCGGCGCAGGCTGAATACGCGGATTAATAGTCTCAGCCCTATAAGCCATCTTTGCCACTTCCTCAAGCACCACTGCATTATGCACTGCCTCGTGGGCGTCCTTACCCCACGCAAAAGGTCCGTGATTTTTGCAGAGAACACACGGAACAGCCATAGGATCCTTGCCCATACGGTTAAACTCATTTACTATGAGATGTCCTGTATTTTCCTCATATGCACCCTCTATTTCCTCCGCAGTAAGACATCTTACGCAAGGAATTTCTCCATACATATAGTCGGCGTGTGTAGTACCGTAGCAAGGTATTCCTCTTCCTGCCTGTGCCCAGCTTGTGGCATATGATGAGTGTGTATGTACCACTCCTCCAACCTCAGGAAATGCCTTGTAAATCTCAAGATGTGTAGCTGTGTCTGATGACGGCTTATATCTGCCCTCTACCTTATTGCCGTCTAAATCCATTACTACCATATCGTCAGGCGTAAGCTTGTCATAGTCCACTCCTGACGGCTTAATTACAAAAAGTCCCTTTTCCCTGTCGATACCGCTTACATTTCCCCATGTAAATGTAACAAGACCATACTTTGGAAGGTCCATGTTTGCCTCATATACGGCTTTCTTTAATTCTTCTAACATAATCATATTTTCCTTTCTGTTATTTAAGGTTATCTACTGCTGCTCTCTCTATAGGAAGTCCTGCCTTATATCTTGCTGCAAATTCTTCAAAGCCCTTTACATCCTCAGCATCAGGCTCCATTGTCTCTCCCTCCTGACCTGCAAATATCTTACTGTCAAGGAAGTCGTCAAGGCTTTCACCCTCCGCCTTATTTACAAGGTAGGATGCAAGCACAGCCATGCCCCATGCTCCGCCTTCTCCTGCGGTTGCCATAACTGTCACAGGGGAATTAAGCGCCGCAGCTAAGTAGCTTTGTCCTACGCCCTTTGTCTTAAAGAGTCCGCCGTGTCCCGTAATACTGTCTACCTTAACTCCCTCCTCCTTGAGAAGAATGTCAAAGCCTGTCTTAAGCACTCCGAAGGATGAATAAAGGTTTGCCCTCATAAAGTTGGCAAGATTAAACTTACTTTCAGGAGTTCTTACAAACAGCGGTCTTCCTTCATCAAAGCCTGTAATATGCTCACCTGAAAAATAATTGTAAGCCAAAAGTCCGCCGCAGTCCTTATCTCCCTCAAGTGATTTTTCGTAAAGAGCTCCGTACAGCCTGTTCATATCCACGTCCATGCCAAAGCTTTCGGCAAATTCCTTAAATATATTTACCCATGCGTTTAAATCTGACGTACAGTTATTGCAGTGCGCCATAGCCACAGGAAGTCCTGTAGGTGTGGTAACTACGTCGATTTCATCATGAGGTGCCTTCATATCATGCTCAAGAACTACCATGCCGAAAATGGATGTACCTGCCGAAACATTGCCTGTGCGAGGAGATATACTGTTTGTACATACCATACCTGTACCTGCATCACCCTCAGGAGGACACATCGGTATACCTGCCTTAAGCTTTCCTGATACGTCAAGCTTTTTAGCTCCCTCCTCTGTAAGCACGCCTGCATTTTCTCCTGCCACAAGCGATTTTGGAAGTATATCCTTAAGCTTCCATGAAAAACCTCTGTCAGCTATAAGCTTATCAAACTTCTCAACCATGTCTGTGTAGTAATCCTTTGTGTTCATATCCACAGGGAACATACCTGAGGCCTCACCTACGCCTATTACCTTTTCTCCCGAAAGCTGCCAGTGGATATAGCCCTCAAGGGTTGTAATAAAGTCAATATCCTTTACGTGTTCCTCTCCGTTTAATATAGCCTGATATAAATGTGCTATGCTCCATCTCTGCGGAATATGGAAATTAAAAAGCTTTGTAAGCTCTGTGGAAGCCTGCTCTGTAATGGAATTTCTCCATGTACGGAACGGAACCATAAGCTCCCCTGACCTGTTAAACGGCATATAGCCATGCATCATGGCTGAAAAGCCTATGGCACCTATTGTTTCAATATCCACGCCATACTTTGCCTTTGCATCCTCTGTCATATTCTTATAGGCATCCTGAAGTCCTGTCCAGATATCCTCCAGAGAATATGTCCAAATACCGTTTTCCAATCTGTTTTCCCAGCCATGGTCACCTGCCGCTATAGGCTGGTTGTCATCTCCAACCAATACAGCCTTGATTCTTGTGGAACCAAACTCAATGCCCAGTGCCGTCTTTCCTGCTAAAATTGCGTCCTTTGCGTTCATTGTAATCCTCCATCCTGCAAATTTATTTATTGGACTGTTTAAAGTGCAAAATCGCTACACGAAATATATTCGCGTAGCGAATCTGCTAAATTATGACAATCCTGTTTTTACTTAACAAACTTGTAGTAAGCCTCGTTCCACTTTAATTCATTCTTTAAAGCGTGAATATTTGTGTTCTCATCAATTATTACACTCTCTATGCCCATAGCACTTGCCCAGTCAGCCATCTGCTCTACTGTCAAATCATATGAGAATGCTGTATGGTGAGCACCGCCTGCCAAAATCCAAGCCTCACAGCCTGTTGCGAAATCAGGCTTCGGTGTCCAGTAAGCCGTACCTACAGGAAGCTTAGGCATAGGCTTCTCTACCTTCTTACACTCTACTGCATTTATGAGAAGTCTGAAACGGTCGCCCAAGTCAATAAGAGAGGTAGCTACCGCAGGACCTGTCTTGGATGTAAATACAAGACGTGCCGGATCCTCTCTGTTACCCATAGAAAGAGGACATACTCTCATTGCCACGTCTCCGTCGGCACAGCTTGGACATACCTCAAGCATATGAGCCTGAAGGATTCCCTCCTTGCCTGCAACAAGATTATATGTGTAATCCTCCATAAGTGAAGAACCCTTAATCTCCTTCTTATTAGCTGTCATCAGCTTCATAAGGCGAACCATAGCTGCAACCTTCCAATCACCCTCTGCACCAAAGCCGTAGCCCTTCTCCATAAGCCTCTGAATAGCAAGTCCCGGAAGCTGCTTTAATCCGCCAAGCATACCAAAGTGTGTAACTACCGCCTGATAGTTGTTTTCCGTAAGGAACTTCTCTATACCGATTTCCTGCTGTGCCTGTACTGCCACATGCTTTCTGAACTCTGCTGCGTCCCTGCCGTCATCAATAATCTTATACTTGCTGTAGTACTCGTCTGTCAATGCGTTTACTTCACCCTCTGACACTGCATTAACATATTCAACCACATCATTTACACAGTAATGGTCTATCTCCCAGCCAAACTTAATCTGTGCCTCTACCTTGTCGCCCTCTGTAACGGCTACGTTGTTCATGTTGTCACCAAAACGGCACACACGGATATGGCTTGACTCAATAACACCGATAGCTGTGGTCATCCAGTCGCCAAGTCTCTTCTGAACGGTAGTGTTTGTCCAATGTCCGACAATAATCTTTCTGTCAATACCCATACGGCTTACAATATGTCCGTACTCTCTGTCGCCGTGTGCTGACTGGTTCTCATTCATAAAGTCCATATCTATGGAATCGTAAGGTATCTCCTCATTAAACTGCGTGTGGAGGTGGCAGAGCGGCTTCTTAAACTCCTTTAAGCCGAGAATCCACATCTTCGCAGGTGAGAATGTGTGCATCCATGTAATAACACCTGCACAATCAGGATCATTGTTTGCGTCATTAAATGTCTGCCTGATAGAAGCCTGACTGATAAGAGTAGGCTTTAACACTATTTCATAAGGTATATCAGATGAAGCATTTAATCCTTCAACGATTTTTGCCGAATGTTCAGCTACCTTTTTTAAGCACTCATCACCATAGAGATCCTGTGAACCTGTACAGAACCAGAATTTGTAAGTTTTGTTGTTTAACATGTAGTTAAATCCTCCTTTTTGTTTTTAATATTTCACGTGGTTATAGCGATTCCATTCAAATATTCCTTATTTTTAATAAATCCTAAGAATCCTCTCCCACTATCATATTTACATTATACAACGATACTCCGTATATTTACAAGTTGTTTTTTATATATTTTTCCGGTCGTTTTTTTACATAAAAATAATAAATATATTTTATTCTACCCCCAAATATTCGCATATTCCGTCACATAAGGCCTGTGCTACCTTTTCCTGATAGTCATCGCTTTTTAGAAGCTGCGCCTCGCTGTAATTTGATAAAAAGCCGCATTCTGCTATTACCGCAGGACACTTCACATTTATTAATATGTAATAATTATCATTCTTTTTTGCCTTTCTTTCATTGTTTTTGTCAAGCTGCTCCCTTAAGTGGTTCTGCAAAATAACTGCCGCCTTTTCTCCCTCTACGGAATGTGAATAGTAAAATACCTGTGCACCCTTTACCCCCTCTGAGCTGTAATTATTTTGGTGCACGCTTACCATAAGGTCAGGATTTACCTCATTTATAAGGCTGCATCTGGCTTTCATATCTGCAACCTTCTTATTTCTGTCGCTTTCTCCATAAAGCCCGGCGTCTGTCTCCCTTGTCATTACCACTGCTATTCCCCTGTCCTTAAGCTTATCCCTAAGCTTTAATGATATGGCAAGATTTATCCCCTTCTCCTCATCCCCCAAAACCGATACTGCTCCTCCGTCTATTCCGCCATGTCCGGCATCAATAACCACTGTCCTTATCTTATTCTCCTTTGAGTCTGATGCAGTTCCCAGTGCCGGCATTCTTTTGGAAAAAATATAGACAAAAATGAGCAGAAGCACCGCCATGATAAGCTCAGCATATTTTCTTACATTGCTGTTCCAATTCAAAAAAATCACCCTTAATTTAATAATGCAGATAGTCCATACATTATATTAAATCTTTGGGTGATTTATTCATTAATCCTGTTTAGGTATGCTTCAGTTGTTAAGATATGTCTGTATTACATCCCAGATTTCCGGCTTTTCAAAGCCAAGCTGCCAGCATGCTACCCCTGCCAGTCCTGCCTCATTCATAGCATTGAGCTTTGTCTCCATAGAGCGTTCCTCCTCAAGCCATATCCTTACAAAGGAATTTCCGATTTCATATGCTCCGTAATACTGCCCTACATCCTCCTGCCATATCTTTTCTCCGCCTCCGGCC
>N._stephensi_703_cecum__coassemble_158_pt1 | contig 10905 bp, 13 predicted proteins | sample N__stephensi_703_cecum__metabat2_low_PE_004 | metagenome-assembled genome bin N | reverse complement strand
GCATTTCAATCAGTTCTTTTCACCTGATTTATATTGTGTTATAATGTTTTATGTGATTTTGTTTCCCTTATTTTTTCCCTTATCAGGGTTCATAATGCCTTGTGGGAAGATATAACACAAGGGAAACGATAAGAGAAAGCTCACCTACGATAAATTCAGTGTTTTCAAGGGTTAGCGGCGATTTTGATAACAAAATGAGGAGGCTGTCAAAAATATGGAACATAGCACATTCAAAAAGGAAATGATATTTTTTGTTATATGGACAGCTATATACTTTATACTCGTTATATTAGCAAATGTGTTATCTAATTATATTATAAAAATACCAAATAGCATAAATGCTTATGTTGAGATACTATTTCCAATAGTTGTCATTACATACTTAAAGAAAAAACGATTACTTTCATACTATGGAATAAATAGTTTGAAATACCTTCACTATAAAAATTTACTTTTCTGTATTCCGATGATTATAATAGCTTTTTTGAATTTAGGATTTGGAATACATATAAATTATTCATGGCAGCAATTATTGCTTATTTCAATAGCAATGTCAGGCGTTGGATTTTCGGAGGAGATATTATTTCGCAGCTTTTTGATTAAGGCGGTGATAAACAAAAATACAAAAGCTGCTATCCTTATACCAAGTATTATTTTTGGAGTAATTCATCTGACAAATTTGTTTGGAGGAGCAAATTTAATTCAAACTGTGCTGCAAGTCATCTATGCAACCTCATTTGCGTTAATGTGTTCTCTATTCTTTATAAAAACCAATAATATAATTCCATGTATGATATGTCACGGCATAGCAAATATAACCAATAGCTTTTTACCTAATGACTTATCAATAGTGTATCAATGTATTGCATTTATAATTCCATCTGCATTTTATGCTTTGTTTCTATACAAAACAAATAAAGCTTTAATAAAAGATATTACATAATGTCAAATTCATTTTTGCAGATATATATAACGAGATTTATGGAGGTAGTAAGAAATGGTAAGAATTGCAACTGTGAAGGATGCTGAACAATTAGGCGTTCTAAATGAAGAATTTAATGGGAAAGATGAAACAACTATTGATAATATTAGAAATTCCATTGTAAATAATAAGCAGGAAATTGTTATTGTTGATGATGAAAATGGTGTGTTAGCAGGCTTCGTTTGTGTTCAATTAAAAAAATCCTTCTGTTACGATGAATATATGCCCGAAATTACGGAAGTATATGTCGCTTCATCATACCGAAAAAAAGGAATTGCAAGTAAAATGATTACTTTTGCAGAGGATTATTGTTCCGGGAATTATCCTCTGCATAAATATGAGCTTCTTACAGGAAAGAAAAATACTGCTGCTCAATCCTTATATGCTAAATTAGGATATACAGATGATAATGAACTACATTTATCAAAGAAAATAAAGAAATAAATATAAAGGTCAATTATACACACAATACTTATCTTAGACAGATACTTTAACAAAACATTTTGTATAAAACACAAAATAGTGGTATACTAATTCATATGTATTTTTGTAAAAAATAGGAGGATATACTATGAGTGAAAATTGTGATTCAAATTGCTCAGCCTGCGGAAAGGACTGTGACAGCAGAAAGGCGCCAAACAGCTTTCTTGAGCCGATGAATAAGGACAGCAATATAAAGAAGGTTATAGGAATAGTCAGCGGGAAAGGAGGAGTTGGAAAATCTCTTGTAACATCACTCCTTGCATCACAGACAGCAGAAAGAGGAGCTTCGGCAGCTATTCTTGATGCAGACATAACGGGACCATCCATACCAAAGGCTTTTGGGATAATGCAAAGGGCAGTTATCGAAAATGAAAGCATATATCCGTCTGTTTCAGCAGGAGGAGTTAAGATAATGTCCCTTAATTTATTAATGGTTAATGAGACAGACCCGGTTGTGTGGAGAGGACCCATTATAGCAGGAACGGTAAAGCAGTTTTGGACAGATGTTATCTGGGGCGATGTTGATTATATGTTTGTTGATATGCCGCCGGGAACTGGTGACGTGCCTCTTACTGTTTTTCAGTCATTGCCGGTAGCCGGTATTATCATAGTTACATCACCTCAGGATCTGGTAAATATGATAGTGGAAAAGGCTGTAAATATGGCATCAATGATGGGCGTTCCGGTTTTAGGTATAGTAGAGAATATGAGCTATTTTAAATGTCCGGACTGCGGAAAGGAGCATTATATTTTTGGCAGCAGCAAGGTGGAGGAAATTGCTGCAAGACATGGTATAGACACGGTTGCAAAGCTTCCTATGGATTCATCCTTTGCAAGGGCATGTGATGAGGGAAAAATTGAGGATGCAGGCAAGGGCTTGCTTACGGCGATAGTTGACAGGATAATGTCATAGGCTGTTTGCAGCTTAAATTTACAATGGGGAATATATCGGACAAAAAGTGAATAAATAAAATGCAAGGTGCAAATACCTTTAGAATTTTATGTAAGAAGGCGTACTGCTTGAGTTAAAATGAAACAAAAAGGAGTACGTTTTATTTATGGACAAGGGCGATATTGCATCAAATCTTAAGGAAATCAGAAAAGAAAAAAGCCTTACGCAGAGGAATATTGTGGACAATTTTGATTTTTCGGAGGTTCAGATTAGCAATATAGAGCGGAAAAAATCAAATCCAAGAACAAAAACCCTTGTAAATATGGCAAACAGCCTTGATGTACCCCTTAGCAAAATAGTTGACAAAGGCTATGAAACAGATAATAAAAGGCTGTCAGACTACGAAAGGTGGCTTGGAGATTTAAGCTCCCTGCGGACACTGCTTATTTTAAAAATATTGGAGGATATTAAGGAAAAGATATATGAATACAATGTGGAGAAAAGCAATAAGGAGCATATGGTTGCAGAGGAAATTGACTATGGCTCTATAGGTCAGAATATAGCGAAGCTTAGGGAAGGGAAAAATTTAGACCAGCATACAATGTCGAAAAGAATGTTAAAACGCTCGGGAATGAAGGAGGGCACCTACAGAAACATTGAGAGCAACAACGGTACTGTGTCTATGTCGTCATATATGGAAATAGCAAGGGAGCTTGATGTTTCGGTGGATTACATTTTTGATAAGGCATTGCATAATAAGGAGGCAGTATCAAGAGAATATATAAGAAGAATATTTGATGATATTGATGAAAAGGAAAAGGGGATGTTTAAAAGGCTGGCAGAGGTGATGAGGGAAATATTTGATATGTACTGCATATAAATAAGTTTCTTTAGTCAAAAAATCGGTTGCAATTTTCAAATATTCTGTTATATTATGATTAAGAGTAAATTGCTTGCCGTTTGCTGTGTAGCGGGATATAAAAAGCACAGCAGATAAATCTGCCACTTGCCGATGGTGTGGGATATAAATAATTCGGTACGTAAATAATTGCCACCTGCTATATGGGTGGGATATAAGTAGTATAGTTTGTAAAAAAATCCCCATCAGCTTTTGGTGGGGATTTTTTCATAAGGAGAAATATAAGCATTATACTAATTATTATCCCTTTAATCCCTAAACCATCTCCCCGAAGCCCCACAAGGCAGCACCAATCCTGTTGAAGAAACAGGCAGCCCTATTTCATCAGAAACAACCTTTCCTCCAAATTTATTCCCAATCTCCTCAGAAATCATATATGTAAGAACTGAAGGAGCAAGTCCTGTGGTATATGAATTTACAAGAAAAAACAGAGGCTCCTTTGATAAAAGCCGTGAACAAAGACCTATAAAGTCATATATGGAATCCTCAATTTTCCATATTTCTCCCTTCGGTCCTCTGCCGTATGAAGGCGGATCCATAATAATACCGTCATATTTATTTCCACGCCGTATTTCACGTTCAACAAGTTTTACACAATCATCCACAAGCCATCTTATGGGAGCCTCTGAAAGTCCGGAGGTCTTGGCATTTTCCTTTGCCCAGCCTATCATGCCCTTTGAAGCATCCACATGTGTGACGGAAGCACCGGCAGCGGCAGCGGCTAAAGTGGCACCGCCTGTATATGCAAACAGATTTAAAACCTTAACAGGACGGTCTGCCGCCTGTATTATTCCAGAAAACCAGTCCCAATTTACAGCCTGTTCGGGAAAAAGTCCTGTATGCTTAAAGCTAAAGGGCTTTAATTGAAATGTAAGTGATTTGTAATTTATACTCCACTGCTCCGGCAGATTAAAAAATTCCCATTCACCGCCGCCCTTTACGCTGCGGTGGTAGTGACCGTTCATTTTTTTCCAGCCATAATGGGATTTTGGGGTGTTCCATATAACCTGAGGGTCGGGGCGAACAAGTAAATATTCGCCCCATCTTTCAAGCTTCTCACCGTCAGAACAGTCGATTACCTCATAATCCTTCCAGTTGTCGGCAATCCACATAATTAACCTCTTTTCGCATATTGTTAGTTTTCATATGATGAAATTGTTGCAACATACCAGCTTCCGTCTATTTTCACTATGGCAGCCATAAAATAATATTCATCATTGTCAATATCCACTGTGCCGGAATATGTAACCGCAGCCTCGCACATATAGTCCTCTACATCTCCCACGTCAATTCCGACAGCACTGAAATATACACTGTAGGTCTTAAAGGTAGAACGCATAGTGTCGTTATATTCGTCAATATCCTCTTTATCCATAGTTTCTTTATTGACTATTTTAAGGTTAGAGTATTTAAAGCCGCCGGACTTCGGATTTGATGATTCAATAAGCTGACTTGTAAGAGCTTCTGATGAAAGACCAAGTGATGCGTATGCACTGCCGAGATCATCTAAAGCTTCACACATTTCGTTATATAATGGATGCATAACCTTTAATGCGTCGTCACTGTCATCATCAGCGAAAGCATCAAACGCAGCTATAAGTGCATCCTCAGCACTTCCGGAGCCGTTCTTTTTTCCGCAGAAAAACAAACAGCATATAACAACGGCAGCAACTATAAGCAGTGCAATAACCGATAATGCAATAATAACAGGAGCTTTGGATTTCTTCTTTGGAGGCATAAGAGGTCCCCAATTTTGTGTATTTTCAGGAGTCATTCCCATAGGATTAGGGTAGACCGGCTGCGGATTTGGTGCTGCGTTTCCGTTACCGGTTCCAAATACAGGATTTGAGTAGGCAGTATTTTGCGGTTGTACGTAACCGCCGTTAAAATCAGCCTGAGCCTGATTATTATAGCTCATAGCAGGAGAAACTTCATTAGTCTGAGAGAAAACCTGAAATTCCACAGTCGGAGCCGCCGCCTGAGTTTCATTAATCGGAGCGGAAAATGGAGCCGCCGCCGAAGCTTCATTAACCGGAGCAGAATACGGAGACTCCACAGCCTGAGTTTCATTGCCGGAAACAGTAAACGGGGCTTCCAAAACGGGAGCTTCCGCCGTATGAACCTCACTGGCAGGTATTGCCACAGGATCTATAACCGGTGACTGGTACACCTGCTCATTTGAAGGTGCAGGTTCAACATTTGGAGCAGCATATACCGGATTCGGAGCTGCCACAGGTGAGCCGCAGGAAGTACAGAAATTCGCACCATCCGGCAGCATGGTTCCACATTTAGAACAAAACATAAAAATCCTCCTTTTATCGTGAAAAGCTTCAATAAGAACCGCAATTTAAAAATGGCAAGGCAGTCACTTACAGAATACTTTTGAGAGTCCTTCAAGCTTTCAAAGACTCTGGTTATGTATATTATCTTACTATATGAAAGCCTGTTCTGTCTAGTGAAAATAGTTAAAAAAGAGTTTCTTCCTATATAAATATGTATAATAATAAGTACAACCATAAATACAACATTATAAATATGTAGATTATGTAAATATAAACATCATAAATATGTAAATGTAAGCGTAAAAGTTTATATTCTGCGGTAAGTGTGCAGCAAATATTCAGGGGCATAGGCGTGGAAGTGGTACCGCTATACAATAATTCCTCAAGCATTGAGGAGGAGGTTAGAAATTTATCGCTTGAAAACTCCTTGAGCTTAGCAGAGGGCATCTGTTTGAGAAAAGTGCTGCTTTTTAGCACTTTTCGAGTTATGCCCGCCGCTTAGCGAAAGAAGTTTTTGAGCGATAAAATTTCTTGCCTCCTCCGAAGCTTGAGGAATTATTGTATAGCGGTACCACTTCCACGCCTATGCCCCTGAATATTTGCTGCACACTTACCGCAGAATATAAACTTTTACATAATATTCTAAAAAACTTAAAAAAACACTTGCATTATTTGGAAGAATAGTGTAAACTACTAAATGCTGTGACATTGATAGCAATGAAGCGAGAGGTTGTTGCAAGGATATTGCAGGTTTTCCGTGGAGCAAATGTCAAAAGCCGGCAGACTCCGGCTTAGTAAATTGGCGACAAGTCACTGTACAAGAGTAATAGTCCGCCATATGGCGGAAACAACGGGATGAATGATTGTAAATTGAAATGACAGACATATGGTAATGTGGTATGACAGTTTACGATACACCCGGAGGAGTGTACAGTCACCACTTGTCGAACTTAAAGCGTTTGATATAAAGAAATATCAATATGCTTACAAAAAGTGCGAAAAGGAGGCGACTTTTTTTATGGCAGGTCAGGTCATGAGAATCACATTGAAGGCGTATGATCATCAGTTAGTAGATCAGTCAGCCGGAAAAATCATCGAAACTGTAAAGAAGACAGGTGCTCAGGTTAGCGGTCCCGTACCACTTCCTACAAAGAAGGAGGTAATCACAATTCTTAGAGCCGTACACAAGTACAAGGATTCAAGAGAGCAGTTCGAGCAGAGAACTCATAAAAGACTTATCGATATCATCACACCTTCACAGAAGACGGTTGATGCACTCACAAGGTTAGAGATGCCGGCCGGTGTTTATATCGATATCAAGATGAAGACAAAATAATAATTTGTCAGGGAATTAAAGCAAATAATCCTGAAGGGTTTAGATATAGAAGCAACACTTCCTAATGAATGTTCCACTTATATTAGACTGTTCTAGGATGTTTTCGGTAATATGCCGAAAACCGCTGTAGATTAAGCAGGAGGTAAAACAATGAAGAAAGCGATTTTAGCAACAAAGGTCGGTATGACCCAAATCTTCAATGAAGATGGTGTATTGACACCGGTTACGGTACTTCAGGCAGGACCGTGTGTTGTCACTCAGATTAAGACAGCAGAAAATGACGGTTACAAAGCAGTACAGGTAGGCTTCGTTGATAAGAGAGAAAAATTAGTAAGCAAGCCAATTAAGGGACATTTTGATAAGGCCGGAGTTTCTTACAAGAGATTCGTAAGAGAATTAAAGCTTGACAATGCTGAAGAATATTCAGTAAAGGATGAAATCAAGGCTGACATCTTTGAGGCAGGCGACAAGATTGATGCAACTGCAATCTCAAAGGGCAAGGGATTTCAGGGAGCAATCAAGAGATTAGGACAGTCAAGAGGTCCTATGGCTCACGGCTCTAAGTTCCACAGACATCAGGGTTCAAACGGTGCATGCTCAAGCCCGAGCAGAGTATTTAAGGGCAAGGGAATGCCAGGACATATGGGAGCCAAGAAGGTTACAATCCAGAACCTTGAGGTAGTCAGGGTAGATGCAGAGAACAATTTACTCCTTGTTAAGGGTGCAGTTCCGGGACCAAAGAAGGCTTTGGTTACAATAAAGGAAACTGTAAAGTCAGGCAAGTAGGTCAGGTAAGATAAGGAAGGAGGAATATTAGAATGTCAAAGGTATCTGTTTATAATATGGAAGGCCAGCAGGTAGGCGATATTGAATTAAACGATGCTGTATTCGGTGTTGAGGTCAATGAACACTTAGTACACATGGCAGTTTTGAGCCAGCTTGCAAACAAGCGTCAGGGCACACAGAGTGCCAGAACACGTTCAGAAGTGAGCGGCGGCGGTAGAAAGCCTTGGAAGCAGAAGGGTACAGGCCACGCAAGACAGGGTTCAACAAGAGCTCCACAGTGGACAGGCGGCGGCGTTGTATTTGCTCCAAAGCCAAGAGATTACTCTTTCAAGCTAAACAAGAAAGAGAGAAGAATAGCATTAAAGTCAGCATTGACATCAAGGGTTCAGGAGAACAAGTTTATCGTTGTTGATGCAATAAAGTTAGATGAAATAAAGACAAAGAAATTTGCTGAGGCATTAAACAGCTTAAATGTAAAGAAAGCATTAGTTGTATTAAATGATAATGACCAAAATGTGGTTATGTCAGCAAAGAACATCCCTACAGTAAAGACAGCTTTAACAAACACTATAAACGTATTTGATATACTTAAGTACGACACGGTGGTTATTGATAAGGCGGCTGTAGCAACAATCGAGGAGGTGTACGCATAATGGCAGACATTAAATACTACGACGTAATCCTCAAGCCTGTAATAACAGAGAAAAGTATGAATGAGATGAGCTTAAAGAAGTATACATTTTATGTTCATACAGAGGCTACAAAGTCACAAATTAAAGAGGCTGTTGAAAAAATGTTCGAAGGAACAAAGGTAAAGAGTGTCAACACAATGAACTTAGACGGAAAGAAACGCAGACGCGGTATGGTAGTCGGAAGGACTGCTAAGAAAAAGAAGGCTATAGTCCAGTTGACAGAGGACAGCAAGGACATTGAGATATTTGAAGGACTTTAAGGCGTACAAAAGTCAGCAAAACAGATTGCAGTTATGTAATTGCTGACCTACCATAAAGGCTTAAAAGCTCAAATGCCATCATATAGCTGCATGATAAAAATCTCACATATATGCAGCGATTATTATAGAAAAGGAGAAAAGAACATGGGAATTAAGAAATATAACCCATATACACCTTCGAGAAGAAACATGACAGGTCTTGATTTTTCAGAGATTACAAAGACTACACCTGAAAAAGCGTTGACAGTTTCTTTAAAGAAGAACGCAGGTCGTAACAACCAGGGTAAAATAACAGTAAGACACCATGGCGGTGGAAACAGAAGAAAATATAGAATAATTGATTTCAAGAGAAAGAAGGATGGAATCCCTGCCACTGTAATAGGCATCGAGTATGACCCAAACAGAACGGCAAACATTGCACTTATCTGCTACGCAGACGGAGAGAAAGCATACATCCTTGCTCCAAACGGTCTCACAGACGGCATGACAGTTATGAATGGTGCAGAGGCAGAGGTAAGAGTAGGCAACTGCCTACCACTTGAAAATATCCCTGTTGGTACAGAGGTACACAATATAGAGTTATATCCGGGCAGAGGCGGACAGCTTGTTCGTTCGGCAGGTAACTCAGCACAGCTTATGGCTAAGGAAGGCAAATATGCAACACTCAGGCTTCCTTCAGGAGAAATGAGAATGGTTCCGATTATCTGCCGTGCTACAATAGGTCAGGTAGGAAACATTGAGCATGACTTAGTAAACATTGGTAAGGCAGGACGTAAGCGTCATATGGGTATTAGACCTACAGTTCGTGGTTCTGTTATGAACCCTAATGACCATCCGCATGGTGGTGGTGAAGGTAAGACAGGCATCGGCCGTCCGGGTCCATGCACACCTTGGGGCAAGCCTGCACTTGGCTTAAAGACAAGAAAGAAGAACAAACAGTCTAATAAGCTCATCGTAAGAAGACGCGATGGCAAGAACATGAAATAAGGAGGACTACCAATGGCTAGATCATTAAAAAAAGGACCATTTGCTGATGAAAGCTTACTTAAAAAAGTAGATGCAATGAATAAGTCCGGCGACAAGTCGGTTATCAAGACTTGGTCACGCCGTTCTACTATCTTTCCACAGATGGTTGGACATACAATCGCAGTTCACGACGGTAGAAAGCACGTTCCGGTATATATCACAGAGGATATGGTTGGACATAAGCTGGGAGAGTTCGTGGCTACCAGAACATACAGAGGACACGGTAAAGACGAGAAGAAGTCTAAGCGTTAATTAAGAGAGTGAAAGGAGGTTTTCATCTATGGCAAAGGGACATAGAAGCCAGATAAAGAGAGAAAGAAATGCAAACAAGGATACAAGACCAAGTGCAAAGCTTTCATATGCCAGAGTATCAGTTCAGAAAGCATGCTTCATATTGGATGCTATAAGAGGCAAAGATGTGGAGACAGCTTTGGGAATTTTAGCCTACAATCCAAGATACGCATCTTCAGTTATAGAGAAGCTGTTAAAGTCTGCAATAGCAAATGCGGAAAACAACAACGGTATGAATGCAGAGAACCTTTATATCGAGGAGTGCTACGCAGATCAGGGACCTATAATGAAGAGAATAAGACCAAGAGCACAGGGAAGGGCTTACAGAATCGAAAAGAGAATGAGCCACATTACTATCGTGCTTAATGAGAGATAGTATATAGAAAGGAGACCATATAATGGGACAGAAAGTTAATCCTCACGGCTTAAGAGTCGGCGTTATAAAGGAATGGGATTCTAAATGGTACGCAGAAAAGGATTTTGCTGATAACCTTATAGAGGACCAGAAAATCAGAGAGTACGTAAAAAAGAAATTATTTAACTCAGGTGTTTCAAAGATTGAAATTGAGAGAACATCTGACAGATGCAAGGTTATAGTTCACACAGCTAAGCCGGGTGTAGTAATCGGCAAGGGCGGTGCAGAGATAGAGAAGCTTAAGGAAGATATTCAGAAGCTTACAGACAAGAAGTTGGTGGTAGATGTTAAGGAAATAAAGAGACCTGACAGAGAGGCACAGCTTGTAGCAGAGAATATAGCACTTCAGCTTGAGAACAGAGTTTCTTTCAGACGTGCAATGAAGTCTACAATGTCAAGAAGCATGAGAGCCGGAGTCAAGGGTATAAAGACAGCGGTTTCAGGAAGACTTGGCGGAGCTGATATGGCTCGTACAGAGTTCTACAGCGAAGGCACTATTCCTCTTCAGACATTGAGGGCTGATATTGACTATGGATTTGCA
>N._stephensi_703_cecum__coassemble_156_pt1 | contig 11044 bp, 12 predicted proteins | sample N__stephensi_703_cecum__metabat2_low_PE_004 | metagenome-assembled genome bin N | reverse complement strand
TAATAATATCTTTTATATTATTCATTTCATTCATATCAAATCTCTCCTCCGTTATTTATATGTTCTATATCAACTTATATATTTATTATTTTACCTTTATGTAACTTTTATTATGTATAAAGTGTTGCATTACATTATAACAGGAGGCTGTACATAATGGTTGGCTGTACAATAAAAAATCATTTAACAATACATATCAACAAATTCCGCCGGTGTTAAAATTTCAGGCTTTTCAACATTTACATCGCTAAAATCATTATCTCCTGTCACAAGAATATCTATATCTTCCAGTATTGCCGTATAAAGAACCGGATAATCCTTTACATCCCTAATTTCAAATAATGTTTCATCCGGCATGTCCGGTGTGTACACGTACTCATAATTCATCTTAGCAAGCAAAATATCTACAACTCCGACCTTATCAGGAAACTTTCTTTTAACAACATCCTTTAATTCTTCTACCACATATGACGAAAGAACTAACTGATGCTTCATAAAAATACACTCCATCATCTGATTCATTTTACTGCTTGAAAACACCAATAGTGAAATCAATACATTCGTATCAACCATTATCCGCAATTATTTCACCATTCTGTCCTTTCTAAGCTTCTTAACCATCTCAACAACATCCTCGTCTGTTTTCAGACCAACACGCTCTGCCTCACCCGAAAATTCCAGTTGTGCTTCCCGCAATGCTTCCATAGAAGAATTTGTCAAATATATCCGTCCGGCTTCCTCCATAAAAAGCACCTTACTTCCCTCTTTTATTCCCAGCTTTTTCCTAATCTCTATTGGTATTGTAACCTGTCCCTTTGACGTGACCTTTGCAAGCTCCATATGGTGACCTCCCTTCAATGTACTCTCACATTTATTATATAATTTTATCCTGTACTATCAACTATCCTTTCTGCAAATCTTCGCCCTTACTCCAAAATACCACACCGGCACGGCAACAAACACTAGTCCATGCCCCGACAGCAGCCTGTAGCCTGCAAGTGCATAGCTTACATACCTTTCATAGGAAATCTCCGTCATGGCATCCCCCTTTACAGAGTAATACACGCCCTCCACAGTCTGCAAATCCCCCACATCCGACAGCATAATAAATCCATACACAAAATTAAAAACCACATACGCCGCCACCACACACATAAGCACAAACAGCGGCGTTTTTACCGACTCCCTTGAAAAAACTTTTTTCTTTATACCCGGCTTAAACCTTGACATTCCGTAATAATCAAAAAAGCAGATAACAAACAGTGCAATAACCGGCATCCACAATATCCATGCCAATATATAAAGCATATTTGTAAAATAACCGCTTATATGCACCAGTGCTGTTAAAATCAGCAGTCCTGCCGAAAGCCTGTACCACAGCTTGTAATTTTTCTCTTTATACATATTAATCCTCCATGCAGTCTGCCGTCTTTATCTCCGGCACAAAATCCTCTGTTGTAACAGCTATGGCACTATTCTCAAAATCAAGCTGCACAGTTTCATACCGGCTTGACACATATACCACCTGCCAAAGCCTGTTATCATCATATACTGCCCTTATTTCAAGGGGCATAATGGTCTTTATGTGGGGATTCATACAGCTTTCTGTAACAAAAGGCTCAATAATTCTTTTTTCGCCATTTTCCCCTGTGATTACTACCCTTGTTTTACAGGTCTTTATGATAATCTCCCGGCCAAGCGTAACTCCCGGATCGTCATCGCATATGTACCCTTCTACATTATTATCAATATCTATTGCTCCTATAGGTATATGAACTAAATTCTGCATTTTATCTCTCCGTTTTTTAAAGATTTGTCCTGACTATCTTTGGCTTATAGCCGCTTTCCTCCAGCTTCTTCACTATGGCATCCTTATGCTCCTCTCCGAAGGTTTCCATAGTAATGCGAAGCTCCACAGCAGCATTTCTGTTTATGCTTACAAACTGATTGTGCTCAAGCTTAATTACATTGCCCTTTTCCTTTGCAATGACATTTGCCACATTTACAAGCTCTCCCGGCTTATCAGGAAGAAGAACCGATACGGTAAATACCCTGCCTCTCTGTATAAGTCCAAACTGCAGCATAGATGACATAGTGATGATATCCATATTTCCTCCGCTAAGTATGGACACAACCTTTTTGTCCCTGCAGTCGAGATGCTTAAGTGCAGCCACCGATAATAGTCCCGAGTTTTCACAGACTATTTTATGGTTTTCAACCATGTCCAGAAATGCCCCTATAAGCTCGTCGTCCTCTATTGTTATTATATCATCAATATTTTCCTGTATATATGGGAATATTATTTCACCCGGCGTCTTTACGGCAGTTCCGTCTGCGATAGTAGCCGCACTTGGAAGTGTCACGACCTTTCCTGCCTCTATGGATGCCTTCATGCAGCTTGCATTTGCAGGCTCCACGCCTATAACCTTAATGCTTGGATTAAGCATTTTTGCAAGGGTGCTTACACCTGTGGCAAGTCCGCCTCCCCCTATCGGTACAAGTATATAATCGACAGTAGGTATCTCCTTTATAATCTCCATAGCCACAGAGCCCTGTCCCGTTGCCACCTCAAGGTCGTCAAAGGGATGTACAAAGGTGTAGCCATGCTCTTTGGAAAGCCTTAATGCCTCATCATATGCCTCGTCATATACATTGCCGAAAAGTACTACATCGGCACCGTAGCTCTTTGTCCTGTTTACCTTCATAAGAGGTGTTCCTACAGGCATAACTATTGTTGCCTTTACTCCGTATATCTTTGCCGCATTTGCCACACCCTGTGCATGGTTTCCTGCCGATGCGGTAATAAGTCCCTTTGCCCTCTCATCATCTGTCATCTGACTTATTTTATAAAATGCTCCTCTTACCTTATATGCCCCTGTTCTCTGCATATTTTCAGGCTTTAAGTATACCCTGTTGCCGCACTGGCTGCTGAAAAACTCGCTGTATATAAGGTTTGTAGGTATAGTTACCTTTTTTACTATCTCTGCCGCTTCCTCAAATTTCTCTAAGGTTAATTTATCTAACATTGCTTTTCCTTCCTTTATAAATATAAATTCTACTCTTCATTGTCATCAAACAGTGCATTTACAAACTCATCTGCATCAAACCTCTGCATATCGTCTATCTGCTCTCCTATACAGATATACTTTACCGGCACCTTAAGCTCTGACTGTATTGCCACCGCTATGCCTCCCTTAGCTGTTCCATCAAGCTTTGTAAGTATAATGCCTGTAACCTCTGTAACCTCCATAAACTGCCTCGCCTGCTCCAACGCATTCTGACCGGTAGTTCCGTCAAGGACAATGAAGTTTTCCCTATATGCTTCACTATATTCCTTTTCTATTATTCTGTCAATTTTTTTAAGCTCCTCCATAAGATTTTTTTTGTTGTGGAGCCTTCCTGCCGTATCGCACAAAAGAACATCTGCGTTTCTTGCCTTTGCTGCAGAGATTGCGTCAAATACCACCGCACCCGGATCCGAGCCCTGATTTTGTGCAACAATGTCAACTCCAGCCCTTAAAGACCATTCCGTAAGCTGCTCTATGGCTGCCGCCCTAAAGGTATCGGCAGCGGCAAGAATAACCTTTCTTCCCTTAGCCTTTAGCTGACCTGCCAGCTTTCCTACCGACGTGGTCTTTCCTACACCGTTTACTCCAATAAACAGTACAATAGACTTTTTATCCTCAAAATCATATGCCGCATCATCTACGTGCATTATCTCCTTTATGCTTTCTATAAGCAATGCCCTGCACTCTGACGGCTCCTTGATTTTGTTTTCCTTTACCTTCTCCTTAAGACTTTCAAGTATTTTTTCCGTAGTGTTTACGCCTAAGTCTGCCATAATAAGGATTTCCTCAAGCTCCTCGTAAAAATCCTCATCAATGCTTGAGAAACCGCTGAATATACTGTCAATGCCTGACTTTATGCTGTTTCTTGTCTTTGTAAGACCTGCCTTTAGCTTTGCAAAAAATCCTTTTTTTTCTTCACTCATAATATTATTTCCTTTCTTTGATACTTAATGCCTAAGCCTCTTTTACATCCTCCAAACGGTCCTCTATGAGATTTACGGAAACAAGTGTTGACACGCCCTTTTCCTGCATTGTTATTCCATACAGCCTGTCTGCCGCCGCCATAGTGCCTCGTCTGTGGGTTATCACTATAAACTGCGTATGGTCAGTAAGCTTATGTAAATAATCGGCATATCTGCCTACATTTGAATCATCAAGCGCCGCCTCTATCTCGTCCAGCAGACAGAAAGGCGACGGCTTAAGATTTTGTATGGCAAACAGCAACGCTATCGCCGTAAGTGCCTTCTCTCCTCCCGATAGCTGCATCATATTTTGAAGCTTCTTTCCCGGAGGCTGTGATATAATGGTAATGGCTGCCTCCAGTATATCCTCATCCTCCGCAAGCTCTATTGTACCCTTGCCGCCTCCAAAAAGTATTTTAAACACCTTGTCAAACTCTGTCTTTATCTCTGAAAGCTTCTCCAAAAACTGCTTCCTCATGCCTGTGTCAAGCTCTGCTATAATTTTTTCCAGCGTCCTTTCCGCTGTCACAAGGTCGTCATGCTGTCCCTTTAAAAAGCTGTATCTCTCTGATACCTCCTTGTATTCCTCTATGGAATTAACATTTACATCTCCGAGATTTTTTATTTCACCTCTTAAGGCTGCAATATTTCTTCTCATATCCGCAGGATTGTCTAAGCCTTCATCCTTCATTTCCAGTGCGCCGCTATATGTTATCTCATATTCATCCCACATATAGTTTACCTGCTTTTCATTTGCCTCCTCCAGCCTCTCACGCTGTGCGTTCAGACGGAATATATCCTTGTCTAAGCTGCTTATATCCTCCGAAAGCTGTTCTCTCTTTGCAAAGAAGTCCTTATGCTCCCTTGTCTGCTCCTCCTTGTCATCTACCATAGAGCTTATCTCCTTCTCAAGAGCTTCTATTTTTTCCTCTGTCTCTGATATTTTACGTGACACGTCGTCTATTTTGCTATGCTTTTCGGCAGCCTCACCTAATGCTTCCTCCATACTCAGCCTGATATTTTCCTGCTCCTCTGTAAGCTTAACTATCTCTCCGTTTACCCTTCCGAGACTTTCACTTACAAAGTCCTTTTTCTGTGTAAGCCCTGCCAGATTAAGCCTTAGCTCCTCATTATTCTTAAGCTCCAATGCCTCCAGATTTCTTTGACGCTCTATCTCCTCATTCAGCTTAAGTATCTCATCCTCAAGCTCCTTATTTTTATTTTCCCATCCTGTAAGCTCCTCATTCAGCTTTCCATAATTTGTATTTATGTCTGCTATCTGTGTTATTATCTCTCCGTTTTCCTTTGTGAAATCATTATAGCTGTCGTCTATCTCCTTCTTTTTCTCATCCGCCTTGTTTAAATTCATCTTTACGGTATTCTGTAAAATATACTGCTCATTAAGTACAAGCTTAATACGCTCTGTTTCTTCTTTTACATCATTCTCCTCGTTACGAAGGAGTTCAAGCTCACTCCTTTTCTTAAGCAGTTCCTCACTTAAGGCTTTAATTCTTCCCTCAAGCTCCTCTATCTCTCTCCTTCGTCCAAGAAGATTGCTGCTGTTCTTAAAGGCACCTCCCGAAAGTGAGCCTCCTGCATTTAAAAGCTCTCCCTCCAATGTAACCATTCGCAGTGAGTAATTGTACTTTCTTGCTATTACAAGGGCATTGTCAATATTGTCAACCACCACTACCCTGCCTAACAGGTATTTTGCAATATTTTCACATGACTTATCTATCGTTACAAGGTCACATGCAAGGCCTATCACTCCCTTTTCCAAAAGTGCCTTTTCATTTGTAAAGCCTGTTTTGTTTGCAATGCTGCTAAGAGGAAGAAAGGTTGCCCTTCCGTATTTATTTTTCTTCAGGTACTCTATAACCTCCTTAGCGGTATTTTCATTATTTGTAACAACATTTTGGATGTTTCCCCCAAGTGCCGTTTCTATCGCCACCTCATACTGCTTTTCAGTCTTGATAATGTCCGCCACAACACCCACTATTCCCTTGTTTTTCTCCTTTAGCTCCATTATCCTTTTTATGCTGTTTCCGTAGCCTTCATACCGCTCCGTAAGGTTTTTAAGTGCCTCCAGCCTTGAGTTTGTCTCGTGATACTGCCTTTGATTTTCCTCCCTGCTGTTTACGGCTTTCCTTATGTTCTCTGTTATTCCTTCAAGCTTTTCTTCATTTTCCTTTATCTCATCCATCGATGAAATAATCTCATCATTTACCTTTTTAAGCTCCTCATTAAGCTGTGCTATAATGCTGTCCTGAATATCCTTATCGCTCTGAAATTTAACCATTTTCCGGTTAAGCTCTGCCTTACGGATATTTATCTGCTCAAGCATAGTATCATATCGCTGTATTTTAGCCTTTATGTTTGACTTTTCATTAAGAAGGCTTATAATCCTGTTTTTTAAGTCCTCAACCTCCATAGTAAGGGCGTTTATCTTTTCTGTAATGGCTGCTGCCCTGCCGTCTGCCTCCTTCTGAATGGAGGCTGCATTGTCAAGCATATGCTTTATCTCCTGTTTTTCGCCATTCAGCTTATCCCTCTCAATATTATATTCTTCAATACTATGCTTTATTGCATTTATTCTGCTTTTATAATGCTCATCATTAATTTTTGAGGAATTTATCTGTTCCTTTAAAACCTTTATCTCTCCCTCAAGCTGCCCCTTGTAAAGAACTGCGTTATTTTGCTCCTCCCTTTTTTCCTCAAGCCTTTGGTTTAAATCTTCTATAAAGGCATCCAGCTTTTCATAGCTTTTCTTTGCCTCCTCCAAAAGCCCTTTTTTCTCCTCCATATCCGTGACTGCAATGGTATACCTTTCAGAAAGCTCTGAAAGCTCCCCCTTAATTCTTGTTATCTCCATAAGAAACATATTTATATCATATTTCTTTAATTCTTCCTTGAATTTAAGGTATCTTCTCGCCTTTTCCGACTGTTTTTCAAGGGGTCCCGTCTGTTTTTCAAGCTCTGTGAGAATATCCGTCACTCTGATAAGATTTTGCTTTTCATTCTCCAGCTTCTTTACAGCCTCCGCCTTTCTTCTCTTAAATTTTACTATTCCTGCCGCCTCATCGAAAAGCTCCCGTCTCTCCTCCGGCTTGCCGCTTAAAATTTTATCTATCTGCCCCTGTCCTATGATAGAATAGCCCTCTTTGCCTATACCCGTATCATAGAAAAGCTCATTTACATCCTTTAGACGGCAAACGGCACCGTTTATCATATATTCACTCTCACCTGACCTGAAAAGCCTTCTTGACACTGTCACCTCATCATAATCAACTGAAAGTGCATGGTCCTTATTGTCAAGGGTAATTGCAACATAGGCAAAGCCTTGCGGCTTACGGTTTTCGGTTCCTGCAAATATTACATCCTCCATTTTTCCGCCACGAAGCTGTTTTATACGCTGTTCTCCAAGCACCCACCGCACTGCGTCTGCCACATTGCTCTTTCCGCTTCCGTTTGGCCCTACAATGGCTGTTATTCCGTTATGAAATTCAAATTTAATTCTGTTGGCAAAGGATTTAAAGCCCTGCACCTCTATGCTTTTTAAATACATACTTATTTTTCACCCTATTTTCTTAATTTTAGTATCGCCTCGTATGCTGCCTGCTGTTCGGCACGTTTTTTTGTCTTTCCCACGCCTCTGCCAATTACTTTTCCGTTAAATATGGCATTTGCATAAAATTCCTTGTCATGGTCGGGACCCTTTACATCTGTAAGCACGTATTCCACACGCTCCTTAAATTCCTTTTGCAGTATTTCCTGAAGGATGGTCTTGCTATCATAAAAGAGATGCTTATTTTCAATATCATTCATAACAAACCTCCTTATGAACTCTTTTGCATTAGCAAACCCACCGTCCAGATATATGGCTCCTATAAGTGCTTCAAAGGCGTCAGCTATGACGGAATCTCTTTTTCTTCCTCCTGTTATTTCCTCTCCCCTGCCAAGACGTAAATATTCCTCAAGCCCTATATCTCTGGCACACAGGGCAAGTGTCGGCTCACATACAATGCTTGCCCTAAGTCTTGTAAGCTCTCCCTCAGCCTTGTCCGGATACTCCTCATACAAAAACTCGCTTGAAAAAAGCTCAAGCACCGCATCCCCCAAAAACTCTATCCTCTCATTATGATTAAGCCTGCCAAGCTTTAAATCATTTGCATAGGAGCTGTGTGTAAGTGCCAGCTCCAGTATACCTCTGTCATAAAATTTATATCCTATTTTTCTTTCCAGTTCATCCAGATTTCTTTTCATATAAAGCTGCTTCCCTTCATTTCAAAACGCTACTGCAATGCTTTTACCTGCATTGACAGTAGCGTACCTTCGTACATTATCCGTAACTATTTACATGGCTTCCTTTACCTGTCTTACGGCATCTCCGACAGTAACTATCTTTTCTGCTGCCTGTGCAGGTATCTCTATATCAAATTCCTCCTCTATCCCCATCACTATCTGAAATACATCTAAGGAATCTGCTCCTAAATCATCGGTAAAGGCAGTGTCCTCCGTAATATCATCAGAGCTTATGTTTAATACATCGGCAATGATATTCTTCAACTTTTCCAATTCCATTTTCCCTATATCCTTTCCGGCATGTGTATACACAAATATTTGAAAATTATGCAGCCTGCAAAATTACTCCTCGCTGCTTATATTTTCCTTTATCTTCTCATTTATTTTCTGTTCCTTAAAGGTTATACACTGTAAAATTGAATTTGATATTTCCTTGTATGTTGAGTTTCCGTGTGATTTTACCACAAGTCCCTTACATCCAAGCAGCGGTGCTCCTCCATACTCGTCTGCACTGAAGGATTTCATGGTTTCCTTTAACGCAGGCTTTATAAGAACTGCACCAAGCTTACTCCTAAAGGAGGTCATAAGTCCTGCCTTTATCTTGCTTATCAGCGTCATTCCAAGTCCCTCATAAAGCTTAAGTATGACATTTCCCACGAAAGCATCTGCCACTATGACATCTGCTGCACCTGACGGTATATCCCTTGCCTCTATGCTTCCTGTAAAATTAATGTCGGTAAGCTGCTTTAAGAGCGGCATGGTTTCCTTTACAAGTGCATTCCCCTTTTCCTCCTCAGCCCCTATATTTACTATGGCTACTTTTGGATTTTTAATACCTATAACATTTTCCATATAAATAGAGCCCATTCGTGCCCACTGGACAAGATTAGACGGCTTTGCGTCAACGTTGGCTCCTGCGTCAAGAAGAAGCGCTGCACCTTTAGCCGTAGGTATAAGCGGAGCCATAGGCGGTCTTTCTATACCCTTTATTCTGCCTACTATTATCTGACCTCCCACTAAAATCGCTCCGGAGTTTCCTGCCGACACAAGTGCGTCTGCCTCGCCTTCCTTTACCATATTCATTGCCACCACAAGTGAGGAATTTTTTTTCTTTCTGATAGCCTCCACCGGCGGCTCGCTTGTCTCAATAACCTCTGAGGCATGTACCACTTCTATCTGCTCTTTATTGTATTCATATTGTGACAGCTCTTTTTCCAAAGCCTCTTTAGTTCCTGCAAGCTTTATTATTACATTTGCATTTTTGCCTGCCGCATCTACCGCACCCTTTACTATCTGTGACGGAGCGTTGTCACCTCCCATAGCATCAAGTGCAACTATAGTTTTTTCCATATTTACACACCTTTCATTTTTCAAAATAAAATAATGCCGTTTTACTCACTATAGTAGTTTACAGTAAATAACAAAAAAAAGCAACAAAAAATGGTACCAAAAGTGCCGCAGGCAGCGGCACTTTCAAATTTGCTCCGCAAATTTTCTTTCGTTCGCCTGTATGCTGTCGCTTTTGTTGCCTTTTTAAATTTGCGGAGCAAATTTTCTTTCATTCAACTGTATACTGTTGCTTTTGTTGCCTTTTTAAATTTGCGGAGCATATTTTCTTTCGTTCGACTGTATGCTGTCGCTTTTGTTGTTTTTCCTAAATAAATAATAAAAGTGCCGCAGACAGCGGCACTTTTGTTATTCTTTGATTAGTCCTGAGCGATAATCTCTTTCTTATTGTAGCTTCCGCAAGCCTTGCATACTCTGTGTGGCATCATAAGTGCTCCACACTTGCTGCACTTAACAAGATTTGTGGCTGACATTTTCCAGTTAGCTCTCCTCTTGTCTCTCCTGGCCTTAGAAGTTTTATTCTTTGGACAAATAGACATGGTTTACACCTCCTTAAAGCTTTTAAAGACCTCCATAGCTTTCGCCATTCTTGGGTCGATTTCTGTGGTATCACAACCACAATCTTCATGGTTGAGATTCGTTCCACATCTATTACAAATTCCCTTACAGCTTTCACTGCAAAGAATCTTCATAGGTAAATTCATCAGAATCTCACCGTAAGCGAACTTCTCTGCATCAAATGACATTCCTTTAAGATAAGTCATCTCATCCAATACATCTCTCTGTGTGTCATCCGTATCGCCTAAGTTTATTTCTCCGGAAGTACTAATGTTAATTTCCTGCTTTACCTCCTCAAGACACCTGTCGCATGGCATTAATAAAACAACCGAAAGCTCCGCCTCCATATTTACCTTCTTGTTTCCAAGACCTGTAAATTTAAAAGCCATAGGCTTCCTGTCAGCAATATCATAGGAGCCAAGCTTCGTTCTGAATTGTTCCATCTCCAAAGGTATCTCTACAGCTTTAGTCTTATCCTTAAGAGATAAAAGCTCAGATAAATCAATAACCATAAATACCTCTTTTCATTGTATAACTGCCTGTCTGCACCGAACAAACAGACAATTTATTCACACAATGAATGATTATACATAAAAGATTGAAGTTTGTCAACTTTTTTCCTAATAAAATTTCCTACGATTGCAGCACGCAAATTTGCAAGTGTCGGTTCTGCCGACACTTTTTTATTTTTCCACAAGCTCCTTAGTCTCTCTTGCTATCTTAAGCTCCTCATTTGTAGGTATAACCACTACCTTAACCTTTGAGCCCGGTGTTGAAATATATCTGTCCTCGCCTCTCTTATTGTTA
>N._stephensi_703_cecum__coassemble_153_pt1 | contig 11293 bp, 11 predicted proteins | sample N__stephensi_703_cecum__metabat2_low_PE_004 | metagenome-assembled genome bin N | reverse complement strand
AAAATAAAGAAAAACCGCCAAAAATCAATAGATAGGGGGTACAAAAAACCAGCCGGAGACACTGATTTTTCTATAAATCCATTAGCTAGTTCTTCCACACACTCACTAAAAAATCAGACCTACCAAAATCATCTCAACCCCACTAAAATCAAGCATTCCAGAACTTTCCCCCTTAAAAAATGAATATCGAACCTAATATCGAAAAAACCTAATAAATAAGCCACTTTCAGCACTTTCAAACACTAATTTTTGAGTTCCAAATTATTTAAATTCCTGTCCAAAAAATCCTTGAACCCAAGATAAACACTCATTTTTCTACGATAACCATTTCCAAGTAAATTAATCTATAATTTTTCTCATATTTCTTAAATCCGAAAAAGAGAATAAATAACTATAACTTAAAAACACATATTTAACTATGGAGGTATACAAAATGAATACTTATATTATTCCAGTAACAGAATCTTTCGGATATGACTATAAATATTTTGCGTGTGTTCATGCTAACACACCACAGGAAGCATATCTTACAGCAAAACAAATACCTGATATAATCAATTATGATCATATTGTATGTGAAGACGAAACAATGTACGAAACACATACCAATGAATTATACATACCAAAAAAATTCTTTTATATATCAGAAAAAGATGATATAATAAATAATATGCACATAGCTGTTGAACAAAAAAACAAAGGAGATGAACAAATGCCTGATTTACTATATGATTTTATTTACATGAAAGATTATAATAAAAACATTGCAGATTTAGCTAATATGGCTTTACCTGAAACATGGACTTTTCAATCTGATGAAAACAACTTAATTTTGAAAAAATACCTTAGTAAAACACTGGAACGATTGCAGGAGGAAGATAAAGTTATAAAAACAGAAAACTTTTGTGCATTCAATACCGGATTATTTACAATCAATTATGAAAATATATATCTTCTTGCAGAAAAAACCATAAATCAAAATACTACACAAAAAGAATGGACATTTAAAGAATTTTGTACAGAATATAAGTTTGATGCAACAGATATATTAAATTTGCCGGAAAGAGCAAACTATTTTGAAGATCCATCTCTTCTACTGTTTGATTGGCATTATCCCATAAGAGTACAATATGGACATATATTAGATGAAAACCAACACAGATTACCGGATTGTATAGCTAACAGCAAAATGAAATTAAAATTATTTACAGGTATTGTAGATACTTCAATTAAAAGAGTTGTTGCTAATTACAAGCTCGCAGTCCCTCAATATTATGAAGGAAAAATTCAATTATTAATACCTTTATTTTTTGAAGATGATAATAATCCCGAATTAGCATTAGTTATAACAAAGAAAGACGGATATTATCAGGGACATACCTGTTTAACTCTTGATATGGCATATAATAACGCCAGACTTATTGCAAAACCGGAATCTAATTGGTTAGTACCATAAATATGTATTTTATACCAATAATTACCAAAATAGCTGTCACTTTTATGAGTTCGCAGTTCATTAAAGTAGCAGCTTTATCTTTTTAATAATTTATTATTTTTATGCTTATTTTTTGTTTCCCATTCCTTTGCTAGTTTTTCTAATATTATAAAATCCAAGCACCTTTGAGAAACTTTTGAATTTGGATATAAATACCTGCTCTTATACAAGTCTTTTGCTGCATCTGATAAATTCATTGTATTTATCATCTTCATTTCAGAATCTATTAAATCAATATATTTGCTTTTCTCTTGTTCAGATTTAAATATTCTGTATGTATCAATTTTTGACTTCTCAAAATGCTTACTTCCTCTTTCGGTATTGGAAACATATAATTAAGATTAACAACTGCTATCAATCTTGACAGTTCTTGCGGGTCATATATCTTAAAAAAATCCGGCTGATTTTTCATTTTTATATGTCTTGGTTGTGCATGTGATATTTGTGTTATATAACATAAATTATCTTTTTTAAACAGAATGCCAAAAAAAGGGTTATATTTATCCAAACCATAATCAGTATAGGGAATTCTTCTTTCAAATTGTCTCATATAATCTAAGTACTTTTCATTTACATTTATCCATTGCATAATATTTCTCCCAAAATAAAAGGGAACAAGCATAAGCCTGTTCCCTTATTAATACGATTTTGATAGGCTTCGTAACCTCTATTAATACGATTTTGATAGGCTTCGTAACCTCTATAGAAAGTATTAATCTTTCTTAATTATATTATACACCATATTTACATAAATGCAATACAATTTTTTGTTTTAATTGTTTTCTATTTTTAAATATTTAAAGTATTTATCAATATATTAAATAGAGAAATATTATCTGTAACCCCATCATTAACTCATCATTTAGACAACCAGATATTGAGGTTTATTTATAAGAACAACTAAATCTCAATATATCAAAAGAAAGGATAATACAATATGAATAATTTAGTAGAAATCAACAATGTCACATTAGGAATTAAAGAATTTCAAGGTCAACGTGTAATTACATTCAAGGATATTGATAATGTACACAACAGACCAGAGGGAACAGCAAGAAAAGCATTTAATCGTAACAGAAAACACCTTATTAAAGATGTTGATTATTTTATTTTAACTCCTCAAACCCTTGAAAATACTGAGATGGGCATTTCGTGCCCAACTGGAATCACAGTGATAAATCCAAGAGGAACAACATTTGTTACTGAAACAGGATATCTTATGATAACAAAAGTATTTACAGATGACTTAGCATGGAATGTTCAACGTCAATTAGTATCGAATTATTTTCAATCCAAAGAAATACATAATAATGCAAATAATATAGAAAATAAGCTAATTGATTTATTGTCTTCCATAAATGACAGACTAACTGCTTTAGAAGAAAATCAGATCAAAGAACAATCTCAACAACCACAAACAGAAACAACTGCATATAAGAAACCTTATAATCAATGGTTTGCTAAAATGCAGCCAAAATATAAACTCTTGGAGGATTACTTTGATATAACAAGAGGAAAATTATATCATAATATCCTGTTGGAGTTGGAGAATTCATATAATATAGATACACAACAAATATATGCAGATTATTGCTATGAGAATAATCTGACATCATGTTATCCTCTGGAACCATATGAATTTATACCAAAATACAGGAATATGATTGAACAGATTATAAATACCAATCTTATCAAATACGGAATTGTATCTGAAGATGATCCGATAGTATCTGCCAAGCATATAACTATATTTGATACACCGATAGAAAAAAGAAGAGAAATTAAAGGCTAAGTCCTAAGAGACATTCTAAACAAGTAAATTAAAATTAATGATATTGGAGGTAATAAGATGAAAGAAACTAAAGCAACAAAATTATTTAGTGGAGAATATAGAAATTTCACCAACGAGCGGAAAGACGAAATTGAAAGAGAATTATTATTTTTCATAAAAGAAAACGGCTTGACTATTAGCCAAGCCAAAGAATTATTTATAAATACAATTAATTCATTAGAACATTATGGCACTCTTTTAACTATTGCAGATTATGAGAAATTAACTGGCAGAGACGTTAATTCTGGTCTTGGTGAATAAAATCTATACCTGCAAATGTAATGCCCCAAATGTTACTGGTTGCAGATTGAATTATATGGTTATTTAGATATTGTATATTTATATCAATATAACCATATCTATGACATTGAACAAGGTTATATGCAATTTCTTCAATTGTATATTTACTTTCTTCTGACAACTTTTCTAATAAAGTAGATATATTTATTGAGCATATGTCAATATTATGCGAATTTGTATTATCTACTTTTACTTTAATTATGTTCAGATACATACAATAATATGTCTTTCATACACTGTTTATCTGGTTTCATGTGGTATACCTCCTATGTGATTTAATAAGAATATTTTACCATAAATTTGATATAAAAGATACAAAATAATGATATTTTAACTTCGGAAGATACACAAAGCTCTTACTTGCAGAGTTAATATTCGTAAGAACTTTATTACCCTACTTAGTAATTTATAAACGCAGTAAATAAATTATTTTAAATCCTATTTATCAAGACAAGACCGTATAATCATTAATATTGAATTCATTAATATTGTATTAACTGAAAATTCTGCGTAGTTTTTTACATTTTATCTCTCAAAAAGGACAAGTGTGATGTCAAAAATTACGCAATTATTTCACTATGAAGGAAATCAAAATGGGTGTAATTTATATTTCTATCAGAAAGGAAGTGTTTACAAATATTAAGAGAAGAAACAAATAATGAAATAACATTACTCCTTCCAGAAATGCTCACCAATAGTGGTAACTATTCAAACTACGCTATTGCTGTTTATTGTGTATTACAGGCATTATCTATACCAACACTTATGCCATTACAATGTATCACTCACCACCAAATTATTTATTATCTCACTGGTAAAACAAACCAGCAACGAAACAAGATTGTTGATTATGTCAAATGTGGAGTAAATGAATTGATAGATAATCACATAATTGATAAAGAAAAAGAATTTCAAAAACATTTAATACTCAACTGTTCTAATATGAGGATTAATACAAAACAGGATAAGTATACTGTAATTACCTTCAATGAAGTACAAAAGATTTTTAAAGTAGAAAATATAAATAACTTCCTATTGCTTAAATATTTTATTTTGCTAGTCGGAACTATTAGCAGCAAGATTACGGTCTATCTTGAGGATGGTTCCTTTAAAAATCGTGTCGTTGGTAATTTTACTATTGATTATTTATCAAAACTGTCAGGAATATCAGACAGATCAATTATTGAATATAACAAAATCTTAGAAGAAATCGGCTTGATTTATATATTCAGACAAGAAGATTTTGTAATTGATAAAGAAAATAATATCAAGAGATTAGCAAATATCTATGGGAGATTTAAGGATTCTGAATATATCAAACAATTTGCCAATAATCAGCAAAAGCATTATGAGTCTTATCGTTATGTAGAAAATAATAACAAAAAGGCTAATACTAAACGCAAACTTGCACAAATGTACCAACAGTTACTAAAAGGAAGGGGTGAGAATTATTCAGAAAAAGAAATTAGGGATATATACAACTATGTAATATCAGAAAATAAAAAATATGAAAGAATGTATGAAAAAAATGAATATGAAGAATATTTGGGCAAAATTCGTAACACCGACATTTTTGACAAATATAAGTTTATAGAGAAGAAATAATCTGCATAGACAACAAATCAACATAATTCATAGCACTCAAAGGAGGAGAAATCTATGAAAAACACTAACAAAAATTTATTAACACTAAAAAGGAGACACAATTTAAATAATGACAAAGAATTTTTACAAAACAGAAATTTATAAAACAAATTACTCACTTTATGGTGGAGAAATAGATATTGAAGATTTTAACACTAACACACCAAATAAAAAGAGAATAAATAATCAGGCAGAAGCACTAAATCTGCAAAAAACATTAGAAAAGGAACATCAAATGAAAAAGCAATATGAAAATATGACGATGGAAGAATTAAGGAATATGAAATTAATTTCAAATACCAATGGCAGACCTTCTTCCACTCTTACTGACGAAAAATGGCAGAAAGAACTCAATCTGCGAAAAATGTTTGTCACCCCGTATGGGAAAGATATAAAAAAGCTTGGCGGTAAATTTTCAACGGAATCCGGCTTGTGGAATGATGAAACAATGGGTGAGTTTCACGGACAGACTAACTGGCAATCCTATTGTTCTTATATTAATGATGTCTTAAGAAACATCCGTAGCGGACAGGTGGACTACTGCTACTACATATATCAAATTTTGGATCTTGTTAAATTTCATTATAATACTTTAAGAACAAGATATTGTGATGGATATTGGGAAGTCTGGTTGGAAGAAAGGTGATTAAAAATGATAAAAGAAAAACTGACATACGAAAAATATAAAGCTTTTGAAAATATTATAATGATTGACCTGCATAACAATTATACCATTGTTGCACTCAAAAATTATAATAGAGAAAAGCATAATTATACTGTTGAGCTGCGAATAAAGCAAAATTCTATTGAAAAATGGGATTTGATTGAGGATGCGGAAAATCTTGAATTTAATGTTGATTACCGATACATAAATGCAGCTATTCTGAAGCAGGTATCAAAATTCTTAAAAGAAGGATTTTTTGATAAATATATTGACCGATTTGAATTTGAATTAAGATGTTTTGATATGGGTATAGAGATAGATGATAAAGAAAGGCTGAGTAATATAAATGCTTTGTAAGACAGACTATAAATATTTTGACAAAGCAAGACAGGTTGCCACTATTTCCGATTATCATAAGACTCATATAGGCTGTGTCGCTGTTTATCAAGGGCAGATTATAGGAATAGGATGTAATTGTAATAAAACTCATCCAACTCAAAAATATTATAACAAATACAGAAAACAGTCTGATGCAATGCTGCCAAAATTACACGCTGAAATTAGCTGTATTAACCAAATTAAACATCTGGATATCAATTTTTCCAAAATAAAATTGTATGTATATCGCATCAGAAAAGACCAGCCTTATGGAATTGCACGCCCCTGCCCTTCCTGTATGGCTGCAATAAAAGATTTGGGAATAAGGAATATTTTCTATACGACTAATTATGGATATTCCTATGAGCGAATAGAGAAGAATAATATTGGAGGAGCTGCATAATGGCTTGTGAATATTGCTATGGAACAAACGGACATGACTATCGCTGTCCAAATTACATACCGCCAAAACCCAACCACTACTGCTCTATTTGCAATGAGGGTATATATGTAAATGAGGAATATGTCATAAGCATAAATGGTACATATGCACATTATGATTGTTTAACAGACTTATCATCTCATTCAATGATTAAGTGGCTGGGTGGAGAAGTTAAAACTATGGAGGAGGATGATTATGAATAAACCAAAATGGATAATTCCAAAAATACATAATTTACCACTATGTATTTACATTTGTTGGTGGAACAGTGAGATTTTTATTGATAAAAGAAACTTAAATATATGGATTAAATAAGGAGTGTGAATAATTATGGCAAAACAGCAATCATGCCACAAGTTTATTTATAAACTTTCAAGCAAACGATTAAAACAATCAAAATGGAATCTCACCCTCCCTCTCCAATCTGCAATAAAAAACAAAAATGATATTGTTGCATTAAATGACAGTCAAATACTTCGTTGGATTTGTGAACTTAATGGAACAGATAATTTAGATGATGAAGTTACAAAACTGAAAAAAGAAATTAAGGCAATTAAAAAGCAGCCCAAAAGCAAAGAAAATAAGGACAAAATTAAGGAATTATATCAAAAGCTATATTCCCTGCAATATCAAAAAGATTATTTTTGTATGATTATGAATTCTGATAAGGACTATGACAGAGCAAATCAGGGATTTAAAATCAACGGCTATGGTTATCACAGACTGCTGGGAACTAACGGCGGTATTAAAAAATCAACAATTACATATATAGGTGAAAATATTTATAATGAAATTATTAAGCGTATGGATAATGGCAGAGATAAAACAAAACCTATTATTCCTGCAAAGCTTGAAGCCTATCAGGCATTAATATGCAGTAGTTCCATACCTGTTACTATGCCAAAAATTGTTGTTGTAAATGATTGTAATGTGTCTTTTAAGGAAAATGTAATTAAGATTAGTGATGAATGCGATGGTGAGCCACTTCTCACTTATGAGGATAACTATGAAATTGAATATTGCGATTCAGATGGGTATGGTTTTATGTCACCTGAATACTCCCGTATAATCAATGTCGATTTATATGGCAGGGAATTTGAAGGACAAACCATATCAGGTATTAATACACGATATGCATGGACTAAGGGGATGCTGTTTACATTTGACTTTGTGGAATTTGCCAAAAGAATAAACAATGAAACTTATATGATAAAAGATGCGTGGGGAGATTGGCGTGATGTAAGAGAGTATGATGTTATTCTCACTACGTCTATGGTTAAATTGTGGGATTCATATAATAGTCTTGAGCATTTTATAGATTGTTGTAATGAGAATAAGTATCAGTTTTCCGTAGCAAAAACTACACCTCACGAATTGGAGAATGTACGCAATTCAAATTACCAGTTTTTACAGACATATTTTTTGACAGATGAGGAATTATATGACCTTTGTAAGCCTACTATTGATGAGATTACAGATGTTCTTGGTGGTGATTGGAGAAAAACCATCGTTTTTTCAAAAGGAATGTATCTCAATGAAGATAATATAGATTATACAGATAATGACTTTATAAAGGCACTTATGATAGACAAACGATTATTGAACGATTCGTTTTTAATAAGAAAAATTCATTCAATGATTAAAAAGCGAATTGAATTAGCTGCTAAAGGTTCCATTAAGCTTAACGGAAATTTTTCTATCGTATCCGGCGATTTATATTCTCTCGCACAGTCTATATTCGGACTGCCTGTAACAGGTTTGTTGAAAGAGGGTGAAATCTACCTGAAATATTGGGCAGATAAGGGCATTAATGAAATTTCAGTATTTCGTGCACCTATGACTTGCCATAATAATATCAGACGCAGAAAAGTAGTTCATAATGATGAAATTGATTTTTGGTATCAGTATGATACCACTGGGATTATTTTAAATTCTTGGGACTCTACTTGCGATGCTACCAATGGAAGTGACAAAGATGGAGATATATTTTTTACAACAGATAATAAAATTATAGTAGAACACACTCTCAACTCTACTACCATTGAATGTATGCAGCGTAAAGCAGAAAAAATCATACCTACTGAAAAAGATATGGTGCAGGCAAACAAATTAGCCTTTGGCGATGAAATCGGAACTACAACTAACCGTATAACTGCAATGATTGAAAGACAATCGGTTTTTGATGCAGACAGCGAAGAATATAAGGTTTTAGATTATCGTATCAAATGCGGTCAACATTTTCAGCAAAATAGTATTGATGCGGTCAAAGGCATTATTGCAAAACCAATGCCTAAATACTGGTATGACAAATCTGCTTGCAACAAACTTCCTGATGACACGGATGAACAGAGACATTTTAAGGAGCTTTGCCTAAATATTGTTGCCGAAAACAAGCCTTACTTTATGAAATACGTGTATCCTGACCTAATGGCAAAATATAATAAATATCTTAAAGCCACTAACAGTAAGTGTATTCGGGAATTTAAAATGACTTTGGTCGATTTAATCAAAAAGCCGAATAAAACCATACCTGAAAAAGAATTTCTTGAATACTACAGAAAACTTATGCCGGTTGGTGACAATCCTTGTACTATCAACAGAATTGCATGGTTATTTGAAGAAACCTTCAGCTCATATCTGAGCGAGTATGTGAAAGCAAAAAGCTTTAATTATTCTATATTAAAGTCTGGTGTTGAGTATAGTAAAAATGATTATCAGAAAATAGCCAAAATCAAGTCTGAGTATGATGATTCTGTAAAATATTATCAGCAGTTGGCTAATAAACAACGCTTAGACAAAGACGAAGTGAGTATGAATCGTAATATGATGTTACTAAAATTCAAAGCGAAATGTGAGGAAATTTGTCCAAACGAAAAAGAATTATGTGACATTGTTATTGATCTTTGCTATTCCTCGTCTAAATCGAAACAATTTGCTTGGGATATTTGCGGAGAAGTTATTATTGACAATTTATTAGCAAAAAACAATAACATTGTAAATTATCCTGTCAGAGTTAAAACAGATGGTGAATTTGAATTCGGTGGAGAACAGTTTGTTATGTGTCAGAAAAAATACATGGAGGATGATGAATTATTATAATTTTAAATGAAAAAGAGTATGTTCAGGATATACTCTTAAACAAAAATATTGATACATCTAAAATTTACACTTTTTTAAGTATGTATGCCAGATATTTATATCATGAGAGAAAATTAAGAAAAGCGGGAATTATCAAAGAATTGAATTCTTTTATGGAATCTAATTATCCACATTATAATCCCGTTGATTGGGATGTAAGCTTTGAGAAATATGCAAATAAGGCAGGTAAATATCCTTTATGTGAATGTAATGGGGTTTGGATTACAAAGAATGAATTAAAGACTATAGAAGAAATGCATGATAAAGTATTGGAACGACTTGCTTTTACCCTCCTGTGTCTGGCAAAGTTTAGAAATTACAGAAATCCAAATAATAATAATTGGGTTAATCATACAAATGGAGAAATCTATTCTTTGGCTTGTATTAATGCTACCTCATTTGAAAAAGATATTAAATTTAACAAATTAAAAGAACTTGGACTTATTGAATATGCAAAAAAAGTAAACAATCTTAATATTCAGGTTCTATATATAGATGAAGATTGTGAGAAGACTTTTTTTGTTTCTGATTTTAGAAAGCTTGGATATGAATGGAGATTATATAAAGGCGAAAAATACATTCGATGTGCGGATTGTGGTACATTGGTTAAAAATACTAATGGTAAAAGACGATATTGTAAAGAGTGTGCAGAAAATCAAAACAGAACTAAGACATTGGAAAAATATTATGAGAAGAAAAAAGAAAATTTTTGATTTGCTAAATTTTTAAAATAGCCTTCAATCGCTCTAAAATCAAGGGTTACAAAATTTGATTTTTCAAATTGAGATTTTCGTAATATGATAGAGAGTATATGGCAATAGTTATGTTGGTTATGTATAACGGTTATACAATATGATTTTATGATATATGCTCTTATCACTTTTATATTCGGATATCAGTTAATTAATATGATTCTATATTATATGACTATATGATGAAAAAACGTGTGGTTCTCATTCAAAATTATATGAATTTGCTTATTCTTAAAGATATATAGAAATTTCTGATTTCAAATGTCATACTGAAAATCGTCCTGGTTCAAGACGTTTTACTGAGTATTGTTGGGCTTTTTATATTTTCTATATTGCATCTATTTTATATTTTAGGTGGCAGTGCTGCTGTTCTTGCAGTATTGTCACTTATTTCTTTAAATATTATCTTGGCAGGTTGGAGAAGTCAGTATCTCGTCAGACTCATAATCCGAAAATCGCAGGGGCAGAGCCTGCACCTGCTACTACCCTATTGGGAATATAATACGAGTGAGGTGACTATTATTAAAGAAATCTCTAAACAGGATATGAAACTCCTGACCAAATACGGTATTATACATAATACTAATCATGGTTATGTTGATCAACGTGGCTATGATACCGGATTTTACCGCACTAAGGGAGCCGCAAG
>N._stephensi_703_cecum__coassemble_151_pt1 | contig 11388 bp, 12 predicted proteins | sample N__stephensi_703_cecum__metabat2_low_PE_004 | metagenome-assembled genome bin N | reverse complement strand
TCTTTGATTATGGGTGTTTCCAGTGATTGTTGTTTAAAAAATGGGGAAAGTCAAAACCCTATACTTATTGACATTTAAAATTAATTATCATATAATCACTTAGTAATTTATTTAAATATATTTATACATATAGGAGATGCGAGGAACGTTATGAGAGGAACTCCAAAGAAGGAAGATTTGTTTAAGATACCAAATCTTTTGTGCTATTTAAGAATTTTGATGGTGCCGCTTTTCATATATCTGTTTTTGACAAAATATTACTGGCAGTCTGCCGTTGTTGTTTTGCTTGCTGCCGGCACTGATATTTTAGACGGATATATTGCAAGACATTTTAATATGACTACTGACTGGGGAAAATTTATCGACCCTGTGGCAGACAAGATGATGCAGTTTTCAATGCTGATACTTACCATATTTAAAATCAAGTGGGTGCTTATACTTGTTATCTGCTTCACTATAAAGGAATTAATTCTTTTGGCAGTGGGAATATACATATATCACAATGACTATAACCTAAGCGGCTCTAACTGGGCAGGAAAGCTTTGTACCGTAGTTATGGACACTGTTTTACTTATATTTATTGCATTTGACGGTATTCCCGACGCCCTTGCCATTGTTTTGGTTGGTGCTGTTATTGTAGTTTTAGCTATATCCTTTGTGGAGTATCTTTCACAATATAAAATGCTTTATGACGAGCATATTAAAAAGAAGAAGGTCTAAGCTTTCTTCTTTTTTTCTACACTATATCCAAATTTTCCCAATTTTCTGCCTAATGCAAAATACTCTCCATGTGAATATGATATAAGGCGGCTTAAATTTAAGTCAAGCCTTCCGGTCTCACTCATGTACGCTTCATCAACCGATACCCCCACTACCTCTGCCAAAAACATATGATGGCTTCCAAGCTCCTTTATTTCCCTAACCTTACATTCTATATTTACAGGGCTTTCTCCTATTCCCGGCACATCCACATGGTCTAAGGCTATCGGAGAGAGCTTCATCTCCTTAAACTTATCTACATCCCTTCCTGACCTTACACCGCAGAAATCTGCGGCACAGACCAAATTCTCATTTGTAAGATTTATGACAAATTCTCCTGTTTCCTTTATAATATCGTAGGAATATCTCTCAGGCCTTACGGATATTGACACCATAGGCGGATTTGTGCATATGGTTCCTGCCCATGCTACCGTTATTATATTTGGCTTTTCCCCATGCCTTTTGCAGCTTACCATTACTGCCGGCACAGGGTAAAGCATATTTCCCGGCTTCCACTGCTGTCTTTCCATTCTACTGCTCTCCCTCTCCCTCTACCGTATAATCCACGCAGGTAACGGCAGTATCTACAGGCTGCCACTGTCCGTCTATATACTTAAAGTATACCGCAGATATAGCCGTATTTTTGCCGGTATAATTTTTTCTGTAGCCGTTTATTACAGTTCTTCCCTTTTTAGCCGTATAATTCACATCATAAATCATATTTACGGTAACGCTGTCGTTGTAGACAAAATCTGTCAATTCATATCTGAGGGAGGTTATCTCCATGCTTATTAAGGTTCTTCCGTCCTCATGATTTATTTCATTATATAATGCTGTTATCTGCTCCTCCACATGTGCGTAGCCGGTTTCATTTTCAAGCAAAAGAGCCTTTATTCCGTCTGCACTTCCGTCTGCCAGACCGCTTGCATAGTATGCCTGTAGGATTTCTACAGCCTTATTCTGCATGGCAGCTCTATGCTCCTCCTTAATCGGTATGGAAGCCTGTAGAAGCTCGTATTTTTCATTATTTTTTTCCCACAGGACTTTTTCCGTAATAGTGTCTATGCTTTCCCCTTCAAGCTTTATAATATGATTTCCCATAAAAATTCTGTCGAGGGTATATATGGTATTTCCCGTTTCCTCATTTATTCCTTCAGCACAGTCGCTTATATCCACCCCGTCAAAGGTCACCTTTGCATAGCTTGGAACCTCTATGGTGCAGTTTTTTATAATATAATTATCCGCCCAGCCCTTCCATGTGGTAAATATAACCATAATGTTTTCCGGCTGCTTTTTAAGTGTCATAGTATATGTATCTGATACCTTGAGTGTAGCCGGCTCTGTATTTTCTTCCGCCGCACTGTCCTGTGCAGTACTTTCCTCTGCCGCACTTTCTTCCGCAGTACCTTCTTCCTGTGTCTGTTCGTCTGCCGGCGGTATGGCTTCAGCCTCCTTATTCATATTATATTTCACTCTTACCGTAGCAAAATCTCCGCTTCTGCTGTCAACTATAATATCATAGTCCGTGACATTTCCGTCAATGGCATTCTGTGACATAAATTGGGAGAATGCAGATAAATTTATAAACTTTGACTCCTTAATCTCTGTTTTCTGGTACATATTGTACCAGTTGTTATTTATGTAATACTCAAAATACTCCTCAGCGAAAACCTTAGGGCCTCCCCTCATCTGTCCCACTGCAACGAGTATTCCTGTTCCTCCTGCCAAAGCAAGAAGAAGCAGGGATGTAACAAGCTGCCATACTATGGCAAATATCCTGTTTTTCTTCCACTTCTTTATTTTTCCTCTTATTCTTCCAAATATGGATTTCCTTTTTTTCTTTTTGCCATAATCGTCATAATCCGTATCTATTATCTCAATTCCTATATCCTCAAGAGACATTTTCTCCCGCTTCGCCTCTTTTTCCTCAGGAATATTATTCTCCTGCTCCTTTTCGTCCTTTTCCTTTAACTCTATATCCTTATTATCTTCCATGCTGTTCTCCTTAATACGGTTTGTTCACAAGCAAGGTCTTAGCACCTATTCTTCGCCTGCGTCTATAGTCAATGCGTCTATGGATATCTTCATAAGCTCCTTTATTTCATCCTCTGATAAAGCAAGCCTTTCGGCAAGCTCCTCAAGTGTCGCCTCCCTGCCAAGCTCCTCCGCCAGCTCTGTAGAGGCATCATTTAGTGCGTTTATACGCTCCACCAGATGGTCTGATGTTCTGCTGCTTCCAAGCTCACTGAAAACAGCCTTCTCTATGCTTTTTCTTATCCTCTCAAATATAACCTTTTCAAATTCATCAATGCTGTCATTTCCGTCATACCCTATGACAGCCTCATACAGCGCCAGATTTCCCTCTGCCACTAAATCACTTTTACTTAAAGGACCTCTTAAGTATTCCTCGCTTATGATTATTACCTCCTTAAGGTAGCTTTCCGTAAGCTCCCTCGTGCAATCACCCTTACCTGCTAAATGTCCCTTAAGCAATTTCTCTCTGCCGGATTTTTCTGTGGAAATTCCCTCAAGCTCATTCACATACATATTATAGAAGTGTTTTGCCTCCTCCGTCTCGGTTTTTCCCGACGTATTTCTGTCAGCTTTGTCCTTATGGGCTCCTTCTATATCTATTTTAAGCTCAGCAAGATAATTATATATAGGCTGATAGTTTTCCTCATCCTTGATAATGTCCTTAAAATACAGTCTTATCTGTTCCTTAGTCAGCTTATTGCCTGACACATTGGCAAAGCTTACAAGCTCTGCCAGTGTATCATTAAATTCCTTCTTTTTATCTATGTCCGGCATGGTTAAATCCTTTCCTGCATAGTCATAATTTTATGATAAATATCAAGCATCTTTTTGTCTGTAGCTGCTATAACGTTTGCACATTCAGCCAGCTCCCTCACTATATTATCTGCGTCAGGAATACCCTTTTTATACTTTACCTGATGCTCAAGCGATGCCCAGAAATCCATAGCTATGGTTCTTATCTGAACCTCCACCCTTCTGTATAAATATTTATCTGATAGGAAAATCGGCACCTCCACTATCAGGTGCAATGAACGATAGCCGTTATCCTTAGGGTTCCGTATATAATCCTTCCTTGTGAGAAGCTTAATATCACTTTGTTTTATCAGCATATCCGCTACGCTGTATATGTCTTCTATAAAAGAGCATATTACCCTTACCCCTGCCACGTCATTGAGGTGCTCCTCCATAGATTCCACCGTAATCGGCCATCCGTTTCTTCTAAGCTTTCCTATAATGCTTTGTGGTGCCTTTAATCTTGATGTAATAGACTCTATAGGATTTCTCTTTGTTCTAAGCGACAATTCCTCGTTTAATATTTCCAGCTTTGTCTGTATCTCCTTTATTGCACTGCGGTTATAAAGCATTGCTTCCCCAAACTTTTCCGCCTCTTCAAAAAACATCTCCGGAACTACTATCTCAGAATAATCGTCTGTATATTTTGTTCTTCCGCTCATACGTTTTTTACCTTTCACTACTTCCAACTCAGATGTACCTTAAACATATTTCCCCTGATTAATATGCTTTATACCAAAATACATCCGTCAAAACATATATGCTTAAATACACGGCATAGGGAGATGTCTCCTAACATCTCCCTACACCTGCTCAACATATCAATGTCTTTCAAACCCTTTTACTTTACAAATTCCTTTACCTTTGCATAAATGCCTTTTGCATCAAGTCCATATTTTTCAATTAACTTAACTGCTGAACCTGATTCTCCAAACTGATCGTTGATGCCTATTTTTAATACCTGTGTAGGTGCCTTTGTGCTTAATAAATCGCATACTGCACTTCCGAGTCCGCCTATAACTGAATGCTCCTCTACCGTAACTACCCTGCCTGTCTCCTTTGCTGCCGCAACGACAAGCTCCTCGTCCAAAGGCTTTATGGTGTGAATGTTTATTACCTTTGCATTTACACCGTCTGCCTCAAGCAGCTTAGCAGCTTCAAGTGCCTCTGCCACACAAAGACCTGTAGCTATAATTGTTAAATCCTTGCCTTCCTTAAGTGTAACACCCTTTCCTATCTCAAATTTATAGTCCGGCGTGTCATTTATAACAGGTGTAGCAAGACGTCCGAATCTGATATAAACAGGTCCGTCATGCTCGATTGCCGCCTTTACGGCTGCCTTTGCCTCCACATCATCAGACGGGTTTATAACCACCATTCCGGGAATGGTTCTCATAAGTGCAATATCCTCATTACACTGGTGTGTTGCACCATCCTCTCCTACGGATATACCTGCATGTGTCGCACCTATCTTTACATTTAAGTGTGGGTATCCCACAGAGTTTCTCACCTGCTCGAATGCTCTTCCTGCCGCAAACATTGCAAATGAGCTTACAAACGGTATCTTTCCTGTTGCTGCAAGTCCTGCCGCTATACCTACCATATTACATTCTGCAATACCACAGTCTATATGTCTGTCAGGAAACGCCTTCTTAAAAATACCTGTCTTGGTAGCCGCAGCTAAATCAGCGTCAAGAACCACAAGATTTTCATACTGTGCACCAAGCTCTGCCAAAGCGTTGCCGTAGCTTTCTCTTGTTGCTATCTTCTTTACTTCTGACATAATGCTTCACCTACCTTCTCTAAATCTTCCATCGCAACAGCGTACTGCTCGTCATTTGGTGCTGTTCCATGCCATGCAGCATTATTCTCCATAAATGATACGCCCTTGCCCTTAGTACTCTTAAATACTATAGCCGTAGGCTGTCCCTTTGTGGCTCTTGCCTCGTCGAAGGCTGCCTTTATCGCATCAAAATCATGTGCGTCCACATTCTCTATAACATGGAAATTAAATGCCTTGAACTTATCTCCGATAGGATAAGGAGAGCATACATCCTCTATCTTTCCGTCTATCTGGAGTCCGTTGTTGTCAACCATAACCACAAGGTTGTCAAGCTTTCTGTGTCCTGCAAACATAGAAGCCTCCCAAACCTGTCCCTCCTGTATCTCACCGTCTCCAAGAAGCGTATATACTCTGTAGGAATCGCCGCTAAGCTTGGCTGAAAGTGCCATACCTACCGCAGCAGATATACCTTGTCCCAGTGAGCCTGATGACATATCCACACCCGGAATATGCTTCATATCAGGATGTCCCTGAAGGTATGAGCCTAACTGTCTTAAGGTCTTTAAATCCTCAACCGGAAAATATCCTCTGTTTGCCAGTGTGGAATAAAGTCCCGGCGCAGTGTGTCCCTTTGAAAGTACAAACCTGTCTCTGTCTGCCTTCTTTGGCTCCTTAGGGTCAATGTTCATCTCCTCGAAATACAGATATGTGAAAATATCTGCTGCCGACAGCGAGCCGCCCGGATGTCCTGCCTTAGCACTATGTACGGCAGTAACTATACCCTTGCGGACTTCATTGGCAGTCTTCTGTAATGCTAACTTGTCCATTAAAAATACCCCTTTCCTTATTAGTCTCCAAATACTGCTCTGTAATCAGCCTGGAACTTAGCAATGCCCTGATCTGTAAGAGGATGCTTTGTCATCTGCTCAATTACCTTATATGGTACTGTAGCGATATCTGCTCCTGCAAGAGCACAATCAGTAACATGGATAGGATTACGGACTGACGCTGCGATAATCTGCGTCTCAATGCCTGATACTGCAAACATATCTGCTATCTGTCTTATAAGGTCGATACCAGGCTGTGAAATATCGTCAAGTCTTCCAAGAAACGGTGATACATATGTAGCACCTGCTCTTGCTGCAAGCAATGCCTGATTAGCCGTAAATACAAGTGTAACATTTGTCCTAATGCCCTCAGAAGAAAGAACCTTTGTAGCCTTTAAGCCTTCCACTGTCATAGGAATCTTAACTACCATATTCGGATGAATCTTGGCAATCTCTCGTCCTTCTGCAATCATGCCCTCTGCATCTACTGTAGTAGCCTTAACCTCTCCGCTGATAGGTCCGTCCACGATAGAAGCTATCTCCTTTATAACTTCATTAAAATCTCTGCCTTCCTTTGCGATAAGAGATGGGTTCGTAGTAACACCGCATATAACTCCCATGTCATTTGCTTTTCTGATGTCCTCTACATTTGCTGTGTCAACAAAAAATCTCATTTGAAAATCCTCCTTATATTTTGTTTTGTTTTGACATAATTTGAAAAAATACCTAAAAATTCCGTCCCGGCATTTGTAAACATTATACCACTTTTATTACTGATTGTCTATTTTCAAATTAACAATTTACTATTTTTTTACAAAATAAAGCCACACTCTTGCAGAGGTCTCTGTCAAAGCTTGACCGCCGCTTAGAGCGTGGCTTTATTTTGTCAATGTACTGAGCGTCCTTTCGCCAAATTATTTTACCATTCCAAGACGTACAATAGACCTCTTAAGTGCCAGTTCCGCCCTATTCCTGTCTATTTCCGAGCCTCCGTCCCTAAGTCTTCTCTCGGCTCTGACCTTTGCTTCCTCAGCCCTGTTCTTATCGATTTCCTCCGGCCACTCAGCTACCTCAGCCATTATCTTCACTTTATCCTTAAGTATAACCACAAAGCCCGACATAACTGCCGCAGTCTTTAAGCCCCCTGCTTCATGTATCTTCACAACGCCCGGCATTAAGACATTTGTCATAGGTATGTGGTTTTTATAAATTCCAATCTCGCCTTCACTGGTTGTAAGCTCAAGAAAGCCTGCCTCACCCTTATAAAATACACGTTCAGGTGATATTATTTCCAGTGCAAACATCTTTTCATCTGCCATACTGCTACCTCACTATTTGTTTACCTTTGCCAGTACGTCGTCTATGCTTCCCGCATTTAAGAAGTAGCTTTCAGGTATATCGTCATGCTTTCCTTCAATTATCTCCTTAAAGCCCTGTATGGTCTCTGCTATAGGAACATATCTTCCCTCAAGGCCTGTAAACTGTCCGGCAACGAAGAACGGCTGTGAAAGGAATCTCTGTATCTTTCTTGCTCTTGCTACCACCAGCTTATCCTCCTCCGAAAGCTCATCCATACCAAGAATAGCGATAATATCCTGAAGCTCCTTATACTTCTGGAGTATCTCCTGGACACTTCTTGCCACATTGTAATGCTCCTCGCCGACAATTCTAGGGTCAAGAATACGTGACGTAGACTCTAACGGGTCTACTGCCGGATAAATACCAAGCTCTACTATGGAACGTGAAAGCACCGTAGTAGCATCAAGGTGGGCAAAGGTAGTAGCCGGAGCCGGGTCCGTAAGGTCATCCGCTGGCACATACACTGCCTGAACAGATGTGATGGATCCGTTCTTTGTAGAGGTTATACGCTCCTGCAATGCACCCATTTCCGTCTGGAGTGTCGGCTGGTAGCCTACGGCTGAAGGCATACGTCCAAGCAATGCTGAAACCTCTGAACCCGCCTGTGTGAAACGGAAAATATTGTCTATGAAAAGAAGCACATCCTTTCCGCCCTTATCTCTAAAGTACTCTGCCATAGTAAGTCCTGTAAGTCCAACTCTCATTCTCGCTCCGGGCGGCTCGTTCATCTGGCCGAATACCATAGTGGTTTTATTGATAACACCTGACTCCATCATTTCATGGTACAAATCGTTTCCTTCTCTTGTACGCTCTCCTACGCCTGTGAATACTGAATATCCGCCATGCTCTGTAGCGATATTTCTGATTAACTCCTGAATAAGTACTGTCTTACCTACACCTGCACCGCCGAACAGACCGATTTTTCCACCCTTCTGATAAGGGCAAAGCAAATCTACAACCTTGATGCCTGTCTCAAGCATCTCTGTTGACGTAGACTGCTCCTCAAATGAAGGTGCCTTTCTGTGGATAGGGAAATGCTCTACCTCCGTCGGTGCCTCCTTATTGTCTATAGGCTGTCCAAGCACGTTAAACATACGTCCAAGTGTATTTTCGCCTACCGGAACGGTAATCGGTGCTCCGGTTGCCTGAGCCTCCATTCCTCTTACAAGTCCGTCTGTAGGACCCATAGCTATACATCTCACTGTGTCATCACCCAAATGCTGAGACACCTCCACTACCAATGTTCTCTCATCTGTGACAATATTGATAGCTTCATTTATCTCAGGCAAATTACCTGTAGTAAACTTTATATCCAATACAGCTCCGATAATCTGGGTAACTTTACCGATATTATTTTCTGCCATTATAAGCTTACGCTCCTTCCTTTAGCTGATAGCCTCCGCACCAGCTATAATTTCTGTAAGTTCCTGTGTGATGGAGCCCTGTCTTGCCCTGTTGTACATAAGCGACAAATCTGCAATCATTTCCTCCGCATTTGATGTAGCGGAATCCATTGCTGACATTCTGGCACCGTTTTCACTGGCAACCGCCTCCACTAAGGCACCGTATACAAGACTTGTAACATACTTTGGTATGACAATGTCCAGCACCTCATCCTCACCAGGCTCATAATTCATAGGAGTTCTGTCATTCTCCCACTCTTTGGTTTCAGCCTGCAATCCTGATACAGGCAATATCCTCTTCATGTCCGGTATCTGGCTTACGCTGTTTTTAAATATGGTATATGCCAGATATATCTCGCCTATCTCTCCGTCCTCAAATGCCTTAAGCACATCTGACGATATCTGCATAGCATCACTGTACATAGGCTCCTCTATAACCTCAGAGTAATCGCCTCTCACCTCAAAGCCTTTCCTCAAAAGACCTTCCTTTGCCTTTCGTCCTATTGAATATATTACCGTATTATCAGCAGTAAACTCGGGATTTGTGGTTATAAGCTTTATGATATTTGAATTATAACCTCCGGCAAGACCTCTGTTTGATGATATAACTATGACTGCCTTTTTTCTGCCCTCTGTCTGCTGCAAATATCTGTGGTTTATATTTACCGACTTTGAAAGTATATCTGACACCGTGTCATACATACCGTTGAAGTAGGCCTTGCTGCATTCAGCCTTCTCCTTTGCCTTTTGAAGCTTAACGGTAGAAATAAGTTTCATGGCCTTTGTAATCTGTCCTGTACTCTGTACACTTACTTTTCGTCTCTGAATATCTCTCATTGACGCCATGCCTTATCACCTCTCTTAATTTTTCTTTACTTCCGCTATAGCCTCTATAAGCTTTGCCTCTGTCTCCTCAGTAAGCTCTCTTGCTTCCTTTATAGAGCTTGGGATTTCAGGGTACTTCGTATCAATAAGCTCAAATAAGCTGTTCTGGAATTCAAGTACCTTGTCGACAGGTATGTCAAGGAGATGCTTTTTTGTAGCTGCATATATAATGATAACCTGATATTCAACAGGCATCGGCTTATACTGCGGCTGCTTCAGGATTTCCTTTATTCTTGCACCCTGATCCAGCTTTTCCTTTGTATCTGCATCCAAATCCGAGCCAAACTGTGCAAAGGAGGCAAGCTCTCTGTACTGTGCCAGCTCCACTCTGATAGGCGCCGCAAGCTTCTTAATAGCCTTTATCTGTGCCGCACCTCCCACTCTGGATACGGAAAGTCCTGCATTTACGGCAGGTCTGAAGCCTGCGTTAAACATTTCAGTCTCTAAGTAAATCTGTCCGTCTGTGATAGAGATAACGTTTGTAGGAATATATGCCGATACGTCTCCTGCCTGTGTCTCTATAATAGGAAGAGCCGTAAGAGAGCCTCCTCCAAACTCATCGGACATTCTTGCCGCTCTCTCGAGAAGTCTTGAATGAAGATAGAAAACATCTCCCGGATAAGCCTCACGTCCCGGCGGACGTCTGAGAAGCAATGAGAGTGTACGGTATGCGGTAGCATGCTTACTTAAGTCATCATACACCACAAGCACGTCCTTGCCCTGCTCCATCCATTCCTCACCGATAGCACAGCCTGAATACGGAGCAATGTACTGAAGGGGTGCAAGCTCACTTGCCGTAGAAGCTACTACCGTAGTATAGCTAAGTGCCCCATGCTCCTCCAATGTCTTAACTATAGAAGCTACAGTAGATGATTTCTGTCCTATGGCAACATATATACATAAAACATCCTGTCCCTTCTGATTTATAATGGTGTCAATGGCAATGGCAGTTTTACCTGTCTGCCTGTCACCGATAATAAGCTCTCTTTGTCCTCTGCCGATAGGCACCATAGCATCTATAGCCTTTATACCTGTCTGGAGAGGCGTATCTACTGACTTTCTTGAGATAACGCCTGATGCGACTCTCTCAATCTGACGGCTCTTTTTTGCGTTTATAGGGCCCTTGCCGTCTATAGGCTGACCGAGTGCGTTTACTACTCGTCCTATCATTTCGTCTCCAACAGGAACCTCAACTACTCGTCCCGTTGTCTTTACGGTATCGCCCTCGTTAATATTTTTACTGTCACCGAGAAGAACTGCTCCAACATTGTCCTCCTCGAGATTCATTACCATTCCATATACTTCGCCGGGAAATTCAAGAAGCTCACCCTGCATTGCCTTTTCCAGTCCATGTACTCTGGCAATACCGTCAGCCACCTGAATAACAGTACCCACATTGGATACGTCAAGCTCTGTAGAATAATTCTTTATTTGCTCTTTAATAACCGAACTTATCTCTTCAGGTCTTAAATTCATGGAGCTACCACCTTTCCAATCTTATTTTGTAAAGCTCTCTCGACATATTTTCAATCTGGCTTTTCAGACT
>N._stephensi_703_cecum__coassemble_148_pt1 | contig 11643 bp, 6 predicted proteins | sample N__stephensi_703_cecum__metabat2_low_PE_004 | metagenome-assembled genome bin N | reverse complement strand
TACTTAATAGCACTAAGTGAATCAGCCACCACTGAAAGTCCTGCAATACCGGTAGCAAACCATCTCTTGACATCCCTGTCGTGGAGAGCCATCTGAAGCGTCTCATAGCAGTACTTGTCATGGCAGTAATGAATAACATTAAGTGTGTCAACATAAAGATGAGCCAGCCAATCCATCATATCATCATATTTCTCCATAACCTCATCAAAGTCAAGGTACTCAGATGTTACAGGTCTGTACTTTGGTCCTACCTGCTCAAAGGTCTTTTCGTCGATACCACCGTTGATAGCATAAAGGAGACACTTAGCAAGATTTGCTCTCGCTCCGAAGAACTGCATTTCCTTGCCAACCCGCATTGAAGATACACAGCATGCGACAGCATAATCATCACCATGTGTAACTCTCATCATATCGTCATTCTCATACTGGATAGATGATGACTTAATTGACATCTCTGCACAGTACTTCTTCCAGTTAATAGGAAGTCTTGTGGACCAGAGAATTGTCATATTCGGCTCAGGGCTTGTGCCAAGATTGTCAAGTGTATTTAAGTATCTGAAGGACATCTTTGTAACCATCGAACGTCCGTCAACGCCGATACCTCCAAGCGACTCCGTAACCCATGTAGGATCTCCTGCAAACAGTGTATTGTACTCAGGTATTCTTGCGAACTTAACCATTCTAAGCTTCATAATGAAGTGGTCAATAAACTCCTGAATCTGCTCCTCTGTGTACCTGCCTTCCTTTAAGTCTCTTTCAGCATAAATATCAAGGAATGTAGATGTACGTCCTAAGGACATTGCAGCACCATTCTGATCCTTAACTGCTCCAAGATAGCCGAAGTATACCCACTGGATAGCTTCCTTTACATCCCTTGCAGGTCTTGAAATGTCAAATCCATATGCCTCAGCCATCTTCTTAAGGTTGCCCAGTGCTCTTATCTGCTCTGCAAGCTCCTCACGAAGCCTTATATTTTCTGATGTCATTCTGACAAAGGCTGTTGAAAGCTGTGCTTTCTTATCTGTAATAAGATTATCAATACCATAAAGTGCCACTCTCCTGTAGTCACCGATAATACGTCCTCTGCCGTATGCGTCAGGAAGACCTGTTATAATATGATTATGTCTTGCAGACTTCATCTCTGCCGTGTAAACATCAAAAACTGCCTGATTATGTGTCTTTCTGTATTTGGTAAATATATCTACAACCTCAGGGTCAATCTCATATCCATAAGCTTTTGCTGCCGATACAGCCGTACGGATTCCTCCAAATGGCATAAATGCTCTCTTAAGAGGCTTATCTGTCTGTAAGCCGACTATTGTCTCTCTGTCCTTATCAATATAGGCTGCACCGTAAGCTGTTAAGGTAGAAGGTATTTTTGTCTCACAATCCAGCACTCCGCCCTTTTCACGCTCCTGCCTGAAAAGCTCCATAACCTGTGCCCATAAAGCCTTTGTGTTCTCTGTCGGTCCTGATAAGAAATCGTTTGTACCTGTATACTCGGTATAATTTTTCTGAATGAAATCTCTTACATCAACTTCTTCATTCCACTTACCGGCCTTAAAACCGTTCCATTCCGGCTCCATAATCTTACTCATTTTTGTACATCCTCCTATATCTGTCAAATATATATATTATTAATAAGCTGCTGCTTTACAGACATTCACTATCCACGTCTGCTGCCGGTTTTGATTATATTGAAATCCTGTATACAAGTCAACAGTTTTAAACAGTGTTCTTAATTTTGTACAAAAATCTGCCTGTTCTATATACTTAACAGTTCTCTTTCCTTGCGTTCCACCATATCAAGTACAGCCTTGCTTACACTCGGGTCCTCCTCTATTGTTCTCTTTATGTTTTCCTTTGATTTAGCTATTAAATCGTTATTGTAATCAATATTTTTTTTAATTCCGTCACGTCTTTTGTAAAGGGTTTCCTTTATTACGTTCATTTCCTCCGGCTCTAATATGGCTGCGGTCTGATAGCTCCATACTGAGGCGTCATAAAGCTTAAGTGACTCTATTATCGCCATATAATTTTCAGTTGCCTTATACAGATTATCTGACATTTGAAAGTATGCCTCCCTTTCCTTCTTTGCCGTCAGATATGTCTGCCACAAATTGCTAAGCTCGTAGGTGTTTGCCACCCCGTAGGTATCATACATATATTCCACACTGCTTTTTAAATTTACATATCTTAGCTTGCACTTATTTAAAATGCCTATAATCTTGTTCAGCTTAAGCTCTGCTATGCGTAAGTTTTTTTCCTGGTTTTTATTTACTGCCAGTATGAGCGCTATCATTGCCATAGCCGTAACTATTACCACATAGTAGCCTATAGTGTAATCATACTCCCCCTTAAACTGTCCATAGGTAAAGGCTGCCAGCAAAACAACGGAAAGCAGCATTACAAGCTTTAAAAGCTTTCTCATTCCATTCATTCTCTGTATGCTTATTTTCCGTTCGTATTTTAAAGCCGATTTTTCTCCCTCAATATTGTGCATATCTGTTTTTATTGCCTGCAAATTCTCCTCACAGTCCTTAAGATTTTTAAGAATCCCTGACATATCATTTTCATGCCTGCTAATGTAATCATACTTTTTATCTGACATTTTTGCGGCTGAATTTTTATAGCTTTTTTTATCCTCTGTAAGTGACCGTATCCTTCTTGCCTCAAACATCAGACTTTCCTTTTTCTCCCCCTCAAGATTTTCTATGGTGCTTATGTCCGTAAGATAATGATTTATCTCCCTGTACTCTGCCTTTGCCGTTTCAAGACGCTTTTGACACATAACCATACGGTCACAGCAGTTCTCGGCATATGCAAGCCTCTGCTCAGCCGTTTTTGTATACTGCTCCTCATCGTCCGCATCTAAATCTATATCCCTTTTTTCCTCCTGCTTCTCCAAAGTAAGCATATATTCATTTTTCTCTTTTATTTTTTTCCTTGTAAACAATCCCATTTTAACTTATCTGCTCCCTGTATTCTTTTTTCCACATAGCTATGACCTCATCGCTGCTCTTATAAAACTCTGACAGCTCCATATCACTGCTGTATGTAAGCCTTTCCATAATATTAATCACAGACTTATCCTGCCTTATTTCATTTTCTGCAAGCTGCATTGCATAACGGTGCCTTTCTATAGCCTCCTCTGTTATCTGATACTGTGTCATTATATCCTTAAGACATTCCTCATCCTTTATCAGCACAGCCATACATATGAGGTTAATCTTATACTCGTCCTCTCCTTCCATATCATACGCCCTCTTAAAGCAGTCCAGTGCCTCCGTAAATAAAAACTGCTTTGCATACACTACTCCGAGATTATTCCACACACATGCTGCAAGCTTAGCATCCTTTGTGCCTGACAGCCTTGATGCCGTCCTTTTATAAAGCTCTGCTGCCTTGCTCAGTCTTCCCCTTTCTGCCATTACGTCTGCTCTCATTTTCATTTTTTCAAGTCCTGTCATATTTTCCAGTCCCCTTAAGCCCTTAAACAAACTTTCCTTCTCCTGCTGGGAATAATAACAGCAGCCGTCGAGAATGGTTTTTATCATATTGGCAGCAGGCTCCTGTCTGAATCTCTGGTCCTTAAGCTTTTTTGCAACATTTACAAGCTCCAAATCCTCCTCTATAAATTTAAGCAGGCTGTCGTCAAAAAAATCCTGACCTATCATATATACATTATTGTACACAAAATAGCACAGCTCCTCCATAGAATACAGATTAATCTCTGCCTCCCTTACATAAAACGGGCTGTCTGATGTTTTTCCGCATAATAATAATCCACTCATTGCAATCTCCATTTCCGCCGTATATAAGCCTAGCTGAAAAGCTCCTTCATATTAACGGTTTCCTTAACCGTTATCCCTGATGCTTTAAACAGCTCTCCAAACCCCATATCCTTAACTATAATCTCCAAATCATTATCATTTTTATACCCCAGTGTAATTTTTACTTTGGTAGTTTTATTTGGCCTTTTTGGAAAGTCCTTAAGGCTTATATATTTTTCATAGGACGCCGTATTCTTTGATGACACCATGACAAGCTTTATCCTGTCTGTGTTGTCAATTATGCACTCTGCCTCCGCTCCTGCCTCATACCAGTTAGTTCCTGACTCCGACAGGGAAATCACCATATTTTTCCCCTGATTTTCTATGGCAAGCCCTACATCCCCTATGGTTCTTCCCTTACACTGGAAAATATGTCTTCTCGGTGCAGTATTATCATACTTTTTCATGGCTGCAAAGCAGGCACCCTTTACATACAGGTTATAGCCCTTAAATACCTTTCTTCTCTCACACATTTCACGTATGGTTTCCTCTCCCCACTCCTTATAAAAGCCGCTTCCCGTAAGAAATGACGTACATACAATATGCTTTTTCATTTCCTCCATTGCAATTTCCATAAAAAGCCTGTCCGCCTTAAGCCTTCCAAGCTCCGTGTCTATAAGCTTAAAATATATATCATCGCTGTAATCCTCACAGCTTACGGTAATAATAGACGGCGTCCTTCCCTTTATCTCATGAAATCTTCTGTATTTAAAATGCTTTTTTGTAAAATCAAAGAGCAATACGTCATTTACCCACAGCTCTTTTCTCTGGTTAATGGTATAGTAAATAAATGCCTCGTCATGGTTTATCACCCTTACCCTTTCATCATCATATCCCAGATTTTTCATGGCACTGTATATACAGCCTGTGCTTTCCAAATCACTGTCCTCCTCCGACACACATATGACTCCGTCTATATCCGCCTCTGTCATTTCAGTTAAAAGCTTTATAAGAAGCTCTAAATATTTTGTCATTTTGTCCCTGTCATACTTTATATGACTGTCAAAGCCAAATACGGACCTTCTGTCTGTTGCACTGTTAAACAAAGCCTCGTCGCCGGCATACCATGTATCGTTTTCCTCTCTGTAATAAAGCAACGCCGGTATAAGATACCTTTTTTCCTCCGGATTTACCGTAAGAGACTGAGGCTCGCTTTCGCCTGACAATATATAGCTTATCTGTGCATATTCATCTGTTAAATCTATTCCTGCTGCATGTATTACCTTACTCATTATCCTTACACCTTTATCCTTTTTAGTGCTTAATGTCAAATACAGAATCAACAAGCTCCTTTTTCAAAAGATAATCCTTTGTCATCTCCTCAAAGGTTCTCTCCTCCTTCATATCCCTGCATACAAGTATGTCGTTTATTGTGCCGTACCTTGTGCAATCGCCTGCAAACTCTACATCCGTCACCGACAGGTTTCTGCTTTCCGTCACATTGCTGCTTCCGTCTGCTTCCTCCGTAATATAGTATAATATATTTTCTCCGTAAAACAGTACAAAGGAATATGTAAAGACGCCGTCACATACAGGCTGCATCTTGGCCGTCTCATATCCGTTATCCTCCCTTTGGCGGTTCTCCTCAATATAATGGATTAAAACCTTATGCTCCGGAGCTGTCCTGTACTCCACTATGGTTTTATCAATAATGGAATATGGAAGCTGAAAATATTTCCTAAAGGTCTTGAAAAATTCAAAATTCTTTCCTATTCTTGTAAGCTCATACAAAAGCTCCTTACAGATCGTGACCTTATCCTTAGGAATTTCCTCCTTTTCTGACATATATTTCAGATACGCCAGGCCGCACATATCATTTATTTCACTGCCGTTATCCATTTCCCTCTCTATATAGCCAAACACGCTTTCCTCTATCACATGCTCCTTTACAAAGTAATCATAAGCTTTACTGAAAAGGTATGCTTTCTTTACCCTGATGTTTGGAATTTTCAGCTCGTAGGAATCATATATCTTATCTATACTGCTCACATATGCTCCGGTAAACAGCATCTGCACTATTATTTTTTCCTCAAGTTCCTTAAGCTCGCAATTAAAATCCTTTGCCGCCTTCCATATTTTCAACAGCTCCTTTGTGGTTCCATTGTAGTATTTATTCAGGTAGTCCAATGTATTTTCATTGTACTTTCCCTTTTCAAATGCAAAGGCTGCCATTTTTACAAGAATATCATCATTATCAGGCTCATTATAATTATCGGCCTTTTCTTCTATAATTCTTGCAGCACATTTAAACACACGTCTTGGCTCCACGTTGTAAAAGCCATATTTACCCATAAGCTCATATGCCCTGTCATAGAGGCCTCTTATAACACACATTTCCATTATCTTTATTCTGGCAGGTGTTCCAAGATTGTCTGCGGATGTGTTTAACAGATATTCATCAAGACTGTCACCGTCATAGTTATTTGAATAATAGTCTATAATTTCCTTCTCTACCATTATCCTGCAGCCATCTGTCAAATCCTCCATATGAAGCATATTTTTTAACACGCTTATGCTCTTTCCATGCTCCTTTCTGTACCTTAAATACTTATCTGCAAAGTACATTACCAGCGGCTTTAAGGTATCTGATATTTCATAGCACAGCTTAAGGTACTCCTCCATGTCAAGGAGCTTTCTAAGCTCATAATCTATTCCATCGTACCTCATACCATAGGTATCCTCGAATATTATGGCGGCATCCTCAGTGTATATGCTTACATACGCCTTTCCGCCAGTGATTTTGTAACGCCCTGCCTCCTTAGTCTCCTTATGCACCACTATTATGTACTGCATATTTTCTTCATTTACCGTTATCTCATATGTATTTAAAATTGCAGGAAGCTTCTCTGCAAGCTCCGGTCCTACCATTGCCTTGTCAAGTATATCCCTGTAGATAACAGCCGGATATTTCCCTGCTTTTCCGTCAAGTATGCTTTGTGCTGCATATTTCTCTATCTGAGGTCTGTAGGCGTCATAAATTGAACCTATGCTTTCCTTATGCTTAATTACGTTTGCAAACAGCATATCCGTCTTTCGGTCAGGAAGCCGGCTGTGGTTATATGCAAAATATAAAAGCACTATCTGCGGAAGCAGGCTGTCGTAATCCTCATCTATGGCATACATATAGTATTCATAGAGGCTTGTTATCTTAAGCTCCTTCTTAACGCCACGCTCAAACCACTTAAAATATTTATGGTCTGTCATATTGCACTTTATAAGAAGACCGCATATGCTCTCAAGCATATCCTCCTCAGTATACTTTTCATAAAGGCTTGACATTATATTGTAAACCAAAGGGTCAAAATGCTTTTCTGTCCTTATAATCTCACTTACCTGGTCTGCAAGCTTTTTGCTTACACACTCATTTTTTATGCCGAAATTTAACACCTGAATCTCAAAATCATCAAGAACTCTCATCATCTCAGGCATTCTGTTAAATGATGACAACGCTTCAAAATACATAAGGGGACTACGCATACCCTTATTATACTGCTCCTTTATGCGAAGAAGCTTAATGCTTAAATTTCTGTCACAGCTCTCATCAAGGTATATAAGCATCCACAAAAGCCGCCAATCGTTACACTCACCTTCATAATAAGCCTTTATCTTTTCCGTAACCTCCTCTGTAAACTCGTCGTCACGCTTTTGAAGCGTCCTTATATAAAGATAATAGCAGTAGAGAACTATCTCCTCATCTCTCCTTGAAATAAGCTCCTCTGCAATATTTTCCAAAAGCCATTCGCTGTCGCTTTCCCTGTTTTTGGTGACAAATATATGAGCCTGAAACAGCTTTAACAGTATACTGTCCTTTATGCCTCTTGCCCTTGAAACTATCGCATCGCTCTCCTCTGCCCACCGGTTTATATCGATTTTTTTAAGCCTGAAGTCAATATATTTTTTAATAACGCCTGCCACAGCTTTCTTTTCCTCAAAGGCTCCGTCACGTATACCTGTTGAATTATCTACGGTTATTTTGTATACCAAAGTCTGATATGGCGTGACAAAGCTTATGGAACCGAAATTTTTGCCCTTATGGAGCTTGTCACTTTTTATATAATATGAAAGCTCATAATTGCTTCCCGCAAAGTCCTGACCTGTAAGCTGCTTTTTATCTGTCCGGATAAAATCTCCGTCTGTCAAAATCCTTATATCGGTATATCCCCATGTATTTTTTGATACTGTAACTGTGTCCCCGTAATTCTCTGTTATATCCGTGTAGGTTCTTTCCATATCGGAAATGGAAATCCGTATTTTGTTTTTCTTGCTTGACGCCACCAGAAATTCTTCCATTGCCGTATTTATGTCACTGCTTCCAATAAGTCCGTTATACACTGCAGCAAGCCGTAAATCATTTTCCAGAAAAATATGTGGGAAATCAGGGGAAGCAAAAAGCTTCACCGCCTCGTCATAGCTTGTCTGTGCCAGACTGGCAAACTGAAACAGATTTTTAATATTTCCTATAGTGGTGTCGGCACTCATGGCATCTACTGATATTTTAAAGGGTATGGCTGCCTCTCCGCCATTAGTCACAACATTTATAAAGCCTGCTATCTCATCTCCCTTATTTACATAGTCAGTACATACCTTATATGTAATAATGCTTTCGCTTCCTATAAACCTGCTGTTTTCTATAGTAAGCCTGCTGTCGGTAGAAAAGACAATTCCCTTAAGGGTTTTTCCATTGGTGCAGATTACCTTAAAGGAGTCTGTATAGGTTTTTTCCGTCTCCATATTTATGGAAATTTCCTCTATATTTACCTCCATCTCAGGCTTTGTATATTCAGTTACGCCAAGAGACAGCTTTTCTATAAGCTCCTTCATTTGTCTACCGCCTTTCAGTCATTTAAGCTTCATGACTTTCCTCTTTTATCCTTTTTAAATGTTCCTTTATCTGTTTCTCATACCCCATGTCCGAAGGCTCATAAAATGTAACCCCCACAAGCTCATCAGGCAAATACTGCTGCTCTACATAGTGATTTTTATAATCATGTGCATACTTGTAATCTATGCCATGTCCAAGCTTCGCCGCTCCTTTATAATGGGAATCCTTTAAGTGTATCGGTATGGCACCGGTTCTGCCTGACCTTACCTCTGCCATCGCCTTGTCTATGGCATTTACGGCAGCATTGCTTTTAGGTGCACATGCCACATAGGAGGCCGCCTGTGACAATATAATCTGTGCCTCCGGCATGCCTATCTGATGCACTGCATTCGCCGCCGATGTGGCTACCACCAGTGCCATAGGGTCTGCATTGCCTACGTCCTCAGAAGCACATATCATAATACGCCTTGCTATAAAGGTAACGCTCTCTCCCGCATAAAGCATACGTGCCAGATAATAAACAGCCGCATCCGGGTCCGAGCCTCTCATGCTCTTTATAAATGCGGAAATAGTATCATAATGATTATCTCCGTCCTTATCGTAGCGTACAGCCCTTTTTTGTATACACTGCTCCGCCACCTCTATGGTAATATGTATCTTTCCGTCCTCTGACCTGTCGGTAGTCAATATACCAAGCTCTATGGCGTTGAGTGCCATTCTTGCATCTCCGTTTGCTATATCAGCCAGAAAATCCTTTGCCTCCTCCGTTATATCTGCATCGTAAGCACCCATTCCCTTATCCGTATCATATACCGCCCTGTCAATAAGCGTCATTATATCCTCCTTTGAAAGAGGCTTTAGCTCAAATATAATGGAGCGGGAAATCAAAGCACCGTTTACCTCAAAGTAAGGATTTTCAGTGGTTGCTCCTATAAGTATCAGGGTTCCCTCCTCAACAAAGGGAAGCAGGTAATCCTGCTGCCCCTTATTAAACCGGTGTATCTCATCTATAAATAAAATGGTTTTTTTTCCATACATTCCAAGCACTGATTTTGCCTCCTCCACAACAGTTTCCATATCCTTCTTTCCTGCTGCTGTGGCATTTAGCTGCTTAAATTCGGCACTTGTAGTATTTGCTATTACCTTTGCCAATGTAGTCTTCCCTGTTCCGGGAGGTCCGTAAAATATAATAGAGCTTATTTTATCTGCCTTAATGGCCCTATACAAAAGCTTGTCCCTTCCGATAATATGCTTCTGTCCAACCACCTCATCAAGGGTGGAGGGTCTGAGCCTTGAAGCTAACGGACTTTCTTTTTCCATTGTATTGCTCCGCATATATTCAAATAAGTCCATTTCTTCTCCTCCTGCTTCAATTCTGACATCACACTTAACTTAGAGTATATCATAAATTCATCGATGACGCCATATAAATTTAACTTCAATTTAAGCCTTCAATTAAAGCCTGTCATATACAAAATTTCAAGCCTTCCCCATATTGCATAAATATAAACTTTCTATGAATTTTATAAGTTTATGTTTTATTAGCTTGCCGTAAAACTGTTTTTATGATAGAATTCTATATACTTCAAAAAGAAAGGGGCTATTTAAATGGCAAATACCAATTTTTCCGAGATTACTCCAGACATTCTGGCATTATCCGAAAAATGTCAATCTCACACTATTGATCCGGAGCTTTATGGAAAATATGAGGTTAAACGTGGATTGCGTGACCTTAACGGAAGGGGAGTCCTGACAGGTCTGACGGAAATCGGCGAAATAAAATCATATATTATAGATGACAGCGAATACATACCATGCGAAGGTCAGTTATTTTATCGAGGCTACGATTTAGATGATTTAGTAGATGGATTTTTAAAGGACAACCGCTTCGGCTTTGAGGAGGTTACATACCTTCTTCTCTTTGGCTCACTTCCTACAGAAAAGGAGCTTTCTGAATTTAACATTCTTCTGTCAAAATATCGTTCACTTCCCACAAGCTTTGTGAGAGATATTATTATGAAGGCTCCAAGCAAGGATATGATGAACACGCTGGCAAGAAGCGTTCTCACTCTCTACTCATATGATGATGCGGCAGATGACACCTCCATTCCAAATGTCCTAAGACAAAGCTTACAGCTTATCGCACTATTTCCTATGCTTTCAGTATACGGTTATCAGGCATATAAGCACTACCATGACGGAGACAGTCTTTTTATACATACACCAAATCCTTCATTATCAACAGCAGAAAATATCCTATATACCCTGAGGGCAGACCAAAAATATACTCCTCTTGAGGCTAAGATACTTGACCTTGCACTTGTCCTTCACGCAGAGCATGGCGGCGGCAACAACTCAACCTTCACCAACCATGTTGTCACCTCGTCAGGCACAGATACATATTCTGCCGTAGCTGCATCCTTAGGCTCCCTCAAGGGACCAAAGCATGGCGGAGCAAACATTAAGGTTGTGCGTATGTTTGAGGATATGAAGGAGAATGTAAAGGATTGGGGCGATGATGAGGAAATTGAAAATTACCTTAAAGCACTTCTCCACAAGGAAGCCTTTGACAATGCAGGACTTATATACGGTATGGGGCATGCCGTTTACTCTATTTCAGACCCGAGAGCACGTATACTTAAGGGCTTTGTGGAAAATCTTTCAAGGGAAAAGGGCATGGACAATGAATTCCGTCTGTACTCTGCCGTAGAGCGTCTTGCTCCTAAGGTCATTGCAAATGAGAGAAAGATATACAAGGGTGTCAGTGCAAACATTGATTTCTACAGCGGCTTTGTATACAATATGCTTGAGCTTCCTTTAGAGCTTTACACTCCTATATTTGCCATTGCACGTATCTCAGGCTGGAGCGCCCACCGCATAGAGGAGCTTATAAATGCCGGAAAGATTATACGTCCGGGCTATAAAGCAGTATCTAAGCATAAGGCCTACACAAATATGAATGACAGGCAATAATAAATTATATAAATA
>N._stephensi_703_cecum__coassemble_144_pt1 | contig 11741 bp, 10 predicted proteins | sample N__stephensi_703_cecum__metabat2_low_PE_004 | metagenome-assembled genome bin N | reverse complement strand
GATGTTATTAGTACTTGTTAATAAGATTAATATTAATGCATCTTATGACTCTTAACTCATTATTAAATATATTTATTCTAACCAATGTCTACCGATTAAAATTAAATATTTGTTTGTATGTGAAAAAATTAATATTTTTTTTATTGACAGATAAATGATAATACTGATAAAATGTCACTTAACAGTAAAGCTTACTGACCTGCGAAAAGGAAAAGAGGTCAGATGAAAAAATTATTTAAAAATCTTTTGTTTCTTACGGTTGTCTTTAGTGTAAGTCTTTTTATTGTGTCCCAAATGAAAGCTGTATATGCAGGAAATGAGACAGATAATACAGGCACTAACGCTTCGCCCCAAAGCGGAATTTATTTCGACCAAAACGGAAATTTTGTGTTTGCCACATATAACAGAATTGCCACAAGCAATATTGTGTACAGGACTGTAGGGTGGATTATAAAAAAATATGAGGAACCTGTAGATGCGGCAGGGCAGCTAAGCGTTGTCATACCTACGCCGAATTATTCATATGAGATTATTGATGAGGAAAATCAGGGCTATAAGTATATTTTCTTTATTATGGAGAGGGAGGAGGTTCTTGATTTTATAAACAGTGTGTCGCCTTCATGGAGAAATTATCTGGAGCAATACGGCGGTACGGTATATTTGGACTCAGTTATGACTGTGGCAGAAAAAGGAGTGCCTAAAGGCGGTGTAGACAGTAAGGGAAACGGCTATGGAGAGATATATATTGATTATGAGGGTATTTCCACTGCGAGAGGATGGGCAGACCCATACTGCCTGAAGGATTATTTTGATATACCGATTGCTTTTCCCGTTATATTGATAAAGCCTGATATACAAATACTCAAGAGCTATATAAAAACAGACAGGATATCCATAGGAGGCAGTGTCATAGCCGGCATTACACTGGGAAGCCATAAGCCGGGAGAGGAGGAGTATGACATAGGCTTGGGGATTCCGTCCGGCGAGGATATTTATGCGTACGGAGTGGCGGACAGATATTATCAGGAGGGAGAGCTTATAAAAAATACGGGAATTGTAAATATTCCTGTGAAAGTGACGACAGATTATATTTTAAAATGGACAGATACCATCGGAAGCGACAGAACGGAAAAGGTTCAGGTGAACAGGTATTATTATGTTCAAAAAAGCTTTGAGTATTATACCGTAAGCAATTTTGCGGTTTATGAGCTTACAGGTGTAACCATTGACGGAGAATGTATAGAGAAAAGAGACTACGACATAAGCGTGCCAAAGCTTAAGGTGGTCACAAGCGCTTATGGGGCTGTAGAAAATCATATAAAAATAACAGAGGGAAGTATTTATGGAGGAGAAAAAACCATTTATTCCTCCGATAACCGAAAACCGGACATACCGGACGAAAATCAGGAGGAGCTGGCGAAGCAGTCAAATGCAGCCATAAAAGTCAGAAATGACAGCCTGTCTGTGGAGGGAAATGTTATATTAAGCGGAGAGTGGACGGATAAGGGTACATATAAAAAGCCTGCTTTAAACCAAAAGGAGACTATTTATAAAGAAGGACTTATTATATATGACAAAATGCCAAACGGACAATATAGTGATATGTCAGCAGTATACCAATATACACATGGAAATAATATAAAGAATATTTCCGTAAATGCAGGAGCGTTAACTGTACATACACCTATAGTATGCAGCGTGGGAGTGTCGTCACCTAGAAAATATAATATGGCAGTAAAGCCAAAGGCAAATCAGCTTGTGGCAGGTACGGATTTTTCAGTAACCTGTAAAAATACAGGCATGCACAGGGATATAAAGGGGTATGGCGAAAGAAATTACAGTACGTATATGGACAAAGGCTATGTGAGGTTTCCCTTTGAGGTTATAAAAGATAATAAGAAATATGACAAAAATACATGGATAGAGGTAAAGGGTACGGGAGCCATATGCAGTATTCCGGAAAGTGTTCCGCTTGGAAATTATAAAATAGAATACGCAGCTATTGCAAAAAACAGCAGCATAACAGATATTTCAGCTGCGATAAATACAGGGGTAATAGGAGCAGATGCAAATTTGTCGGTTACGCAGTATGGGGCAATAAGTACAATAGATGTACAGGTAATAGGAACCATAAGGGGATTTTCCATAGAGACAGATGGAGGAACAGCATATGTAGGCAGCAGGATAGGCTTTTATGGAAAAGTACCTGATGACGGGGAGACTATGCCCTTAGCAGAGGAAAAAGCAGCCTTGTCCTACAGAATAAAAGTAAGCAGCTGTGGAATAGGAGCAAAGGCAGAGGATAAAATAACAGGCGACATTTCCTATTATTATATAAAGGACGGAGAAAGATACGAGGCAGATTTATATGTATGCGGCAAGCATGATATATTGGGGAAGATGTCCTATGAAAGGCTGGCTGAAAGGATAGAATTTAATGGAGATAAAAAGACACAGGTGTCTGACGGAGTGTATGAATGGGAAGAAAGCATGGAAATCGGGGAAAATTTGTTAGCTATGCCAAAGGGCGTAAATCCTGATAGTGAGGAAATAGTAAATCAGTATGCGTATAGGGGAGGGAGTATTCTGATAAATTTTGACATAAACGGATATAGTGGAAATAATTGGGGATACTCATATATAAATGTGGAAAACTCTCCTAAGGGCTACTGCAATATGTGGAAAACGGAAGGATTTTTGTATGATTTTGTCGACAAAACAGGTACAGAGTATAAATTAAAAGACGGTGACAGCGTGATAATTGAAATAAACGGAGGTATATATGAGGACTATGAGATAGTAGGAACCCACTAAATTTAAAATATAGTCTTGAATTATAGGGTTAAGTAATGTATATTTAATAGGAAAACTTTTTATTTAAGAGAGGAAGAGGAAAATGTCAAAAAAGCCATATTACATTACAACAGCCATAGCTTACACCTCAGGTAAGCCTCATATTGGAAATACATATGAAATTGTTCTTGCAGACAGCATTGCAAGATTTAAACGAATGCAGGGCTTTGACGTGAGATTTCAGACAGGTACGGACGAGCATGGTCAGAAGATAGAGCTAAAGGCAGCAGAGGCAGGCATTACGCCAAAGGAATTTGTGGATAATGTGTCCACAGAGATAAAAAGAATTTGGGATTTGATGAATACCTCTTACGATAAATTTATCCGCACTACAGACGAAGCACATGAAAAGCAGGTTCAGAGGATATTTAAGAAGCTTTATGAAAAGGGAGACATATATAAGGGTCATTATGAGGGTATGTACTGTACGCCTTGTGAATCCTTCTTTACACAGTCACAGCTTGTAGACGGAAAGTGCCCTGACTGCGGACGTGAGTGCCAGCCGGCAAAGGAGGAGGCGTACTTTTTTAAGATGAGTAAATATGCCGACAGACTTATAAAGCATATAGAGGAGCATCCTGAATTTATTCAGCCGGAATCAAGAAAAAATGAGATGATGAATAACTTTTTAAAGGCAGGACTTCAGGATTTATGCGTATCAAGAACCTCCTTTAAGTGGGGCATACCCGTAGATTTTGATGACAGGCACGTAGTGTACGTATGGATAGATGCACTTTCAAACTACATCACAGGCTTGGATTATGATGCAGACGGAAATAACGGAGAGCTGTTTGATAAGTACTGGCCGGCTGATTTGCATCTTATTGGAAAGGATATACTTAGGTTCCATACAATATACTGGCCTATTATGCTTATGGCTCTTGACATTCCGCTGCCAAAGCAGGTTTTCGGACATCCGTGGCTTTTGCAGGGTGACGGAAAAATGAGCAAATCAAAAGGAAACGTTATATATGCAGATGACCTTGTTGATTTCTTTGGTGTGGATGCAGTGAGATATTTTGTTCTCCATGAAATGCCGTTTGACAATGACGGTGTTATCACATGGGAGCTTTTGGTGGAAAGGCTTAATTCAGAGCTTGCAAATACACTTGGCAACCTTGTCAACAGGACAATTTCCATGTCAAATAAATATTTTGACGGAATAGTAGAAAATAAAAATGATAATGGCGGTCAGGAATTTGACGATGAGCTGAAGGCTGTGGTGACAGGAGCTGCGGCAAAGGCAGAGGCTGCTATGGACAGGCTTAGAGTGGCAGATGCCATATCAGAGATATTTGCTATGTTTAAGAGATGCAATAAATATATTGATGAGACAATGCCTTGGGCGTTGGCAAAGGATGAGTCTAAAAGGGACAGGCTTGCCACTGTACTGTATAATCTTGTAGAAAGTATAGCTATAGGAGCATCGCTTCTTGAGCCGTTTATGCCGGAAACCTCCCAAAGGATACTGACCCAGCTAAATGCTTCAAAAAGAGAGCTTTCCGAAACATCAGAATTTGGAAAATATGTAAGCGGAACAAGGGTTACCGATAAGCCGGAAATACTTTTTGCAAGGCTTGACTTAAACGAGGTTATGGAAAAGGTTGAGGAGCTCAACAAACAGGAGGAGCCTGAGGTTAAATATCCGCAGGTAGAAAAAAAGCCTGAAATATCCATAGATGATTTTGATAAGATACAGATAAGAGTGGGAGAGGTGCTTAAGTGCGAGGCTGTCCCTAAGTCAAAAAAGCTTCTTGTTTCACAAATCAGGGTAGGCGACGAGGTAAGGCAGATAGTGTCAGGCATATCAAACTACTATAAGCCGGAGGAAATGGTAGGAAAGAAGGTAGCCGTTATCACAAATTTAAAGCCTGCCAAGCTTTGCGGTTTAATGTCAGAGGGCATGATACTGGCAGCTATGGATGATGAGAATAATCTTTCTGTGCTTACTGTTGATAAGGATATAATAGCAGGAAGCGAGATAGGTTAAGGAAGCCCGATAATGGCTCCGCAAAGGAACAAAAAGTCATAGTAATTTTTATATTTGGAAATGGAGAATAGCATGTATATTATAGAGACACATGCCCATTATGACGATGAAAGATTTGACGAGGACAGAGATGAGCTGCTTACATCTCTGTCTTCTCATAACATAGGCATCGTTATAAATTCAGGGTCATCAATGAGGGGCGTAAGAGATACAATAGCCCTTACTGAAAAATATGATTTTGTATACGGAAGCTTGGGAATACATCCAAACAATGTATTGGAGCTTGAGGATGAGAAGAATTATGAGGAGCTTAAGTCACTCCTGCTTCGGGATAAGATTGTGGCAGTAGGAGAGATGGGCTTGGACTATCATTGGGACGAGCCGGACCGGGCGGTACAGAAAAAGCATTTTGAAAGGCAGCTTGAGCTTGCAAGAGAAATAAAAAAGCCGGTAATTATACATTCAAGAGATGCTGCAGAGGATACTCTTGACATAATGAAATCCCTTCACGCAGAGGAACCGGGAGGAACTATACACTGCTTTTCCTATGAAAAGGAAATGGCAAGAGAATACCTTAATATGGGCTTTTATCTGGGGATAGGAGGCGTAGTCACCTTTAAAAACGGAAGAAAGCTTAAGGAGGTGGTAGAGTATATGCCTCTTGACAGAATACTGTTGGAGACAGACAGTCCTTATCTTTCTCCTGAGCCAAACAGAGGAAAAAGAAATTCATCCCTCAATCTGCCATATGTAGCAGAAAAGATAGCCGAGATAAAAAATATATCTGTCGGAGAGGTAATACAGGCAACATATGACAATGCACGCAGGATATATAAGCTGCTACAGGCTTAAATGTAATTTTTTACAGAAAAGAGGACTCTATGGCAACACTTGGAAATCCAACAGGCACCATAGCCGTATTGAACAGATACGGTTTTTCATTTCAAAAAAAATACGGACAAAACTTTCTTATAGACAGGGGAATACTGGAGAAAATCATAAGGGAGGCAGGCATAACAAAGGAAGATACAGTGCTTGAAATTGGTCCCGGCATAGGCACGATGACTCAATATCTGTGTGAGACGGCAAAAAAGGTTGTAGCCGTAGAGATAGACAAAAATCTTATACCTATTCTTACGGAGGATACATTGGCATCCTACGACAATGTAAAAATAATAAATGAGGATATTTTAAAGCTTGATATAAACAGGCTGGTGGAGGAGGAAAACGGAGGAAAGCCCATAAAGGTTGTTGCAAATCTTCCTTATTATATAACGACGCCGATTATTATGGGTCTGTTTGAAAGTCATGTGACAATAGACAGTGTTACAATTATGGTGCAAAAGGAGGTTGCAGACCGTATGCAGGCAGGACCGGGAACGAAGGATTACGGAGCATTATCTCTTGCAGTGCAGTACTATGCTAAGCCTGAGATAGTAGCAGTAGTTCCACCTGAGTGCTTTATGCCAAGACCAAAGGTTTCGTCGGCTGTTATAAGACTTACAAGGCATAGCAGTGTGCCTGCAGCAGTGGAAAATGAAAGACAGATGTTTGCAATTATAAGGGCAGCCTTTAATCAGAGAAGAAAGACGCTGAAAAACAGCATAAATAATTCAACGGAGCTGCACTTTTCAAAGGAAGCGGTTGAAAGGGCATTAGAGCAGATGGGACTTCCTGAAACGGTTAGGGGAGAAACACTTACCCTTACGCAGTTTGCAACGCTGTCAAATCTGCTTGGCAGATAGAGTTGTTGAGAAAGAGGTGATTTGAGTGAGTATACAGTCAGATATTGAAATGCTTTATATTCATGCGATGGAGCTATATGCTGCACGTAATAAACTGACACCGATAGAAGTGAATAATGTGTTTCATAAGAATCAGATTTTTGAAAAGATAATACTGCAGCACGAATATCTTCATCAGGTATCGTTGGAAGAAGTAATGGAATTTATTGAGAAAGCACTTATGGAGGAAAGCAAGGAGCTTATACTGTTTCATGGCACAATAGCTGACTTTGATAAGATATTGCTTGAGAAGTCACATAATAGAAGAGATTTTGGAATAGGGTTTTATACAACACTTCTTGAACAGCAGGCGAAGGAATGGGCATATCGTTTAAGCTTAAGAGAAAGTGCTAAACAATTTTTTGTTTATCAGTTTATATTTCAAGAAAATGATGTTTTAAAAATCAAAAGATTTGATGCTTTGAATAAAGAATGGTTAGAATTTATTAAAGATAACCGTTCTAAGGGAGGACTTCAGCATTCCTTTGATATTGTCATCGGTCCGGTGGCAGATGACAATACAATGGAAACGATTCAGTTGTATATATCCGGAATATTAACAGCAGATGAAGCAGTGGAAAGGTTAAAGTATAATAAAGTGAACAATCAGGTGTCATTTCACACAGAAAAGGCACTTCAATATTTGAAGTTAGTTGGGAGGGCGGTTTATGAATGATATTATTTATACATTTAATGGTAAGGATATTACAATGAATGTCTGTATACAGATTCGTGCTGTGCTTGATATTTTGCAAAAACAGATGGGAATTGATTTTATAGAGGCAGTTGACCAATTTTATACATCTGAAACATATGCAACGCTACAGAATACAGAAAATGGTCTATGGGCAGAATCTGCGGAATATATTGCCGATAGATTTTTTGAGGAAAAGGCGATTTTGTTATAGACAAATCTGCGGAAATGATTTTGAGTAAATCAATCACTTCCGCAGACAGATGACCTCCGCTAAAGAGTAATTTCGTATATGCACGATTTTCCGTCGCGAACGAAAGAGCGAATTACTTTAACATTCACCTGATTTCCGACTACTGCCGAAAACATTTTTTGTGCAAAATGTTCGGAACAGTTACAAATAACAGGAGGAACATTATTTTCCATTCTATGGACTACGGGACATACACAAAAATTTTTGCCTTCATCTATAATTATTTTTCCGGTATCGTCAGATTTATTGATTTTCCAACCCCATGCTTCGGATAAAAAATTTAAAAAACCGTCAGGATTTCCAACATATTTTTTGATTATATCCTCCATATTGTTGGCAGAGTAATGAAAACAGGCACATTTTTCAAATGAAGCATATGTATTGTTCGAATTATCGTTTATACCATCCAATAATGCCCTTGTCCAGCCTACAGTAAAATCATATTCATATTTTTCATTTTCCTGCATAATAAAATAACCTTCTTTCTCTGAATTGTCGTAAAGCTATAGGAACAAAGATTAATTCCTATAGACTTCATTGTATCACGTTTTTCACAAGCACTTGTTGTAATTGATTATAGTATTTTATAATTTAAAGGTAAATATAATTAACTACATAATTGGTGTGAAAAAGTAAGATATAATAATTTGATTAAGAGTCAGCAGTGCTTAAAGGATGGAATGATATTTCCTGCAGCTATCCGTCAAAAAATCTGTTTAATATTGGTTATATTTTTATAACTTAAAAAATATACTGTGAAAAAGACAAAAAAGAGGGGACATGGGTGTATAGAAGAACCACATCATACATATATAGCTATGAAAACGGACAGAAAATCTGTAGCTGTGGCTTTTGTCGCTTTGACACAGGCGATAATCAATGTAAAATATTTATAAGCGTTAAGGTTCCGGACAGATACACTATGGGTGTAGCAGAAATATACATTTTAGTACAGGAGGAAGCAGACCAAAAGATAACAAGGAAAATGCTTGGAAAAACAGGAGGGCTTAACGGAAGCATATGCTACAGGCAAATCTGTGAAAAAGACCATATGGCGGGAAATATAGGCATGGACAGTATTAAGGGGGTGCTTATATATAACGGAGAAAGCCTGAAAAAGGTATTTTACTGCAACCTTAAGGGTGAGGAGCCAAATATACTAAGTCTTGAGGAAGAGACCGAAGATAAGAATATGTATGACAATGAAAATGATAACGCCTATAGAGAAGAAGATAGCAATAATAATATAGGTAACAATAATACAGACGTTAGAATGGCAGATATAAATATGATAGACATAAACAGAGCAGATATAAATATAAACATTAAAGGTGCAGAAAACACAGATAGCGACGCAAGCAGTTACACAGACAGCAAAACAGGCAATAGCACAGATAACATTAGTGCAGATAACTCTTGCAATACAGTAAATAATGCTGATTGTAATGTCTGCGAAGACAACGATGATATAAGCGGAAGCACCAATGCCGTTTCGGAAAAGCAGCTTGAATATACCGATATTGTAGATTGGGAGCACAACAGAACGGAAAAAGAAAACAGTAAAAAAAACAATAATGAAAAAAATGTCATCATGGAGGATAAATGGCAGGAGCTTTTGTTTTCAAAATTTCCAAAGGTGAGAATAAGCTTTGGAGGGGAGGAGAGCGAGGCAATAAAAATGCGTCCCCACGACCTTGTGTGGTTTCCGAGAAAATACTGGCGTTTCAGTAACAACAGATGTCTCCTAAACGGCTACTATAATTACAGATACATAATGCTTGTAAAGGGTATAGGGGACAGGGAAGGAAACTACTACTTAGCAGTGCCGGGAAAAAATATGGTGAACGAAGCAATCTCGGCGAGAAAACAGGGCTTTAGCGAATTTGTGAGGAGTAAGGGAGACTTGGGCTTTTGGTGCTGTAAAGTTGGGCAATAATAACCTGTGCGGGAAGATAAAACAGCCACATTGCTATAAGACCAAAGCTGTACCATATGCCTGAGGAAAACACATTTGTAACACCTACATGTACATCACAGCATAAAATCAGACACAGGCATATGGAAATATAGCGGTATTCATTATATAACGAAGAAAGCTTAATGGCGGTAACTGCATTAAGGACAAGTGAGGAAAAATATGTGACCGCAAGAAACGTGTTAATATCAATAGGCATAACAAAAAAATTTATAAGGACAGACAAAACCGAGCCGACACATATCATTAAGGCAAAATGCTCCAATGGGAAGCAGCCGGTTTTTGCGATAAAGCGATAATAATTCATCTGTACCATCAGAAACAGGAAAAGTCCTATAGAATAAAAATCCGTAAGGACAAGAAAAAAATCCGCAGCAACAGTTAAAGCCATTATCCTTTTTATATCACGAATATGTGTGTCAACGGCAAAAAAGCAGAGACACACTGACAAAAACTTTAAAAGAGAAGATAACTGAGGCATATTATTGGTAATATCAAGTACAAGATATGCAGCATATATAATAAGCTCTGTTAAAATAAACATATATTTCCTCCCGGCTGACAGCACTAATTCTGCAAATAAAAGCAGGCTTACGCATCAAAATATAATTGTAACAATACACTAAAAATAATTAAAGTATTGTTGCAGTATTTTTAATGGTTTGATAAAATAATAAAAGAGTGCTAAAATAATGTAAGAATATTATTGGATAAAAACAAAAAAATATACAATAAACGTTAAGGAGGATAATTAAGTGAAGTTTGTAAAGACGGAAAACCTTGAAAAGGGAATGAGGCTTGCCAGGCCGATATATAATAAGAATGGGGTTCTTCTCTATGACAGAGATACGAAGCTTACAAAGCAGGGTATCAACAGCGTAAAAAACTTTGACCTTATCGGTATATACATACTTGAGGATGCAGAGCCGCTTCCTCCGATAACGGAGGATGACATAGAGTTTGAAAGATTTCAGACTATGAGCGTGTTTGGACTTCGTGAGGATATGGAGCTTATACAGATGGGCAGAGAGCCGGCAAATCTTGAAAATATGGTAAAGCTTATACATAATTCCTATGGAAGGGCAGACAAAAAGCTTAGCACTATCCAGAATTTAAGAAGCAATGAGGATTACACATATAAGCACTGTCTGCTTATAGCCATTATCTCGGCGGCAATGGCAGCAAGGCTTAAGTTTACCGACAGGGAAATAGACGAGGTTATATATGCAGGGCTTATACATGACCTTGCCCTTTCGTCTGTGCTAGAAACGGATTATATAAGCGACAATGTAAAAATCATACTGGAATATGAGAACAGATTTATCAATAAAAAGGAGCTTGAGGATGCAGATAAGAGAAAGGAAATTCTTGCAAGAATTTTATGGGTTGCAAATGTGTATGACGATATGACAGCCATGAAGCTTGATAAGGAGCCTGCCTCAGAGGTACTTGCGGTAAAATATCTGCTGAAAAATTCCAAGAAATTTGGAGACAGTGCCATAGGAGCACTTGTTGACAGCCTTAGAATGCTATATCCGGGAGTATGTGTTGAGCTTACAAATAAGTCTACAGGTATAGTTATTGTAAGCAACGAAAGAAATGTGTTAAGGCCTCTTATTTTAGGCTTTAGATATAATGAGATATATAATCTTATGGCGGATGATGTATATTCAAAAATTCAGATAAGAGACATAATGAAAACTATGGACAAGCGTGTGAAGATAGATAAGAGTACCATAGCTGAATACATGGAAAAATACAGCAAAAAAGCATTTTAAAACAGCACTGATTTGAAACGGTCTTAAAATGGATTGATATTTGCATAGAGCAGATGGTCAGTCCATTTTCCGTTTATACGCAGATTTTTAATACATTTTCCCTCCAAAGCAAACCCGCATTTTTCCAAAACTCTTATGGAGGCAAGGTTATTTTCCTGCACAAAGGCATTTATACGGTGAAGCCTAAGATATGAATATGCGGCGTCTATGGCAGCAGCAACAGCCTCAGTGCAATATCCCTTACGTGAATGGGAGGAGCTTATCTTATAGCCGATATTGCAGCAAAGATAAGGCTCAGGAAGAACATTTCCAAAGGAAACCGTGCCGATGATTTTAGCTTCGTTTTCCTTCTCAAAAATATAATATCTAAGATAGGGGTTGTGCTTTGAAGCCTCATATTCAGATTTTAATATA
>N._stephensi_703_cecum__coassemble_142_pt1 | contig 11774 bp, 8 predicted proteins | sample N__stephensi_703_cecum__metabat2_low_PE_004 | metagenome-assembled genome bin N | reverse complement strand
ATCATTTTTCCTGTTTTTTCTTTTCTTTATCATTATTTTTTTCCAAAATAACAATTTTTTCGTCTATTTCGCCAAATATATGATAGCCCTCACTAAGCTTTTCGTCCTCTACTCTTTGGCTTTTTTCCCTTGCACTCTGACTTCTTTTGTCAAGGACTATAAAATCCGTCTCGCAATCAAGGTCATTGCTGTATTCATATATTTCCCTCCTGCCTGACAATGCAGGCACAAACCATGTTGAGGCACTTACGCTCTTATCCTCAGGAATGGTATAGAGCAGATCAAATATCTCATCACAGGCTGCAAGCTCCTCCCATACATTGTCAAGGTATGAATTTCTTTGGGCTATGGAGTTTGCCGATGTAAGCATTGCCGCTATCACCATAAGAACGGCACATATACGCTTTTTAACAGTGTCTGTTCCATCAAACCATAATATTACCATATAGATAATAAGGGTGCAGGAGCCGAATGTATACTGAAAGCCTATGTCGTATTGGTAACCGTAGCTTGTCAGCAGATTTATAACCAGATACGGTATAAGGAGAATGTATGCCGCCGCTTTTTTCATCATCAAGGGAACAAACAGCACCGGCACCATTGTCCATAAAACAAACTCAAGCTTTTCCTTATTTATAAGCTGCTTTATGGTGTAGGCTGGATTTTTTAAAATATTTATAAGCATATCGGCAAGTCCGTCACCGTCAGCCGCAAGGAAATTATCGTAGCGTCCAATGGAATTTATGGCACTTCCGGCACCATATCTGCCCAAAAGGTAATAAACTGTCAGAAAATATACTACTGCACCTGCCGTAATGATTAAGCCTGTCAGCTTATTGCTTTTTTCTTTTCTATATGCCATAAGAAATAAGCCTATGCACGCAACATAAATAGCCGCATCCTCCTTTACCATAAGGGACAACAGGGTAAATACGCCTATTCCGATATTTTTCTTTTTTAAGGACAATTTTTCATTTTCCGTAAAATACAGCAGCCACAAAAGTAACGGCGTAAGGAATTTGTTTTCGTGAAAATCATAGAACAAGCCGCTTCTCATTGTAGGGTATAAAAGAAACACTGCGGTGATGCCTACGGTAATAAGACAGGAATATTTCCTGTTTCTGCACATCAAATATACCGGTATGGCTCCCGACAGGACAATTAAAAGCTGGACTACTATAAGGGTAACCGGGTGCGGAAATATCATATATATCGGCAAAATCAGGTAAAACACCGGCGAAAAATGGATTGCAAAATGGGAGAGATAATAATTTCTCTCTGTCGTAGTCATAGGCAGTCCTGTCTCCTTCATATAATAAAACATTTGTGAGAAAATCCCAAAGTCAAAGTTTGGGGTTTTAAATAAAAAGAAGCGTAATACCACAAGCGTCCCCACATAAATAAAGGTAAGGAGAAAAAGTCCTGAAAGTATAAGCTTTTCTGTCCTGCCGCTAAAGCTTAACCCCTTTATAAACAATGGAAATCTCTTTATCACAAAGCCTGCCGAAAGCATTACAAGGGCAACCGTAATAACCGTTAAATATATGTCCTTTTCTCCTATAAGCATCATCAGTCCCAAAAAGACCGATACCGCAAGAAAGATAACGGCATCAATATTTTTAAAATTCAATTTTGACAATAAATAATTCATCAAGGCAAATATGGCAAATATTACTGCCATCTTAAGCAGCCAAGTCAATATGCTTATGTTTTCCGTATAGCCAATAACAGTCCAGTCACTGTCAATAGTCACAAGATTAATAACAGTGACTGTAAGCACTGATGAAAGCAATCTTAAAAACAGCCTTTCCCATATGCTTAAAGCCTTGTCCTTAACTGCCATATCCATTATCCATCCTCCATAAATCCGTTTTCTGCCCTCTAACGCAAAATTTTATCCTTTGCTGCATTCACAAAAAATGCACCGTAAAAATCTTACGGTGCAAATGCTCTTATATTATACTCTTGAAAGATACTCACCTGTTCTTGTGTCAATCTTTATAATATCGTGCTGCTCTACAAACAGTGGAACATATACTGTGGCACCCGTCTCTACGATGGCAGGCTTTGTAGCACCTGTAGCCGTATCACCCTTAAAGCCCGGCTCAGTATCCGTAATCTCAAGCTCTACAAAAAGAGGAGGCTCTATGGCAAAAACCTCGCCATTGTGTGAGCAAATCTTAACCATTTCATTTTCCTTTACGAACTTAAGAGAGTCTCCTACGCTATCCTGATTTAGGGCTATCTGCTCAAAGGTCTCTGTGTCCATAAAGTTATACAGCTCTCCGTCTGAGTAAAGATACTGCATGTCCTTTCTCTCTATACGAGCCTGTGGGAACTTCTCTGTAGGACGAAAGGTCTTTTCCACTACACCGCCATTCTTAATATTCTTTAATTTTGTTCTCACGAACGCTGCTCCCTTTCCGGGTTTTACGTGCTGGAACTCAATAATCTGAAATACATTTCCTTCAATTTCAACTGTCAGTCCGTTTCTAAAATCGCCTGCTGATATCATTAAAAAATCCTCCTTAATTACATGCCCTGAATATCTCAAGGACACACATTAGATATATTTTATAATATATACTGCTTTTTTTCAACTATTTTTTACAAAAGACGGAATATTTTTGTAATATCTCATCTGCCACATCCCTTACTGTCTTGTCATCAGTTTCAATTATTATGTCTGCAACCGACAGATACCTGTCCTTTCTTTTGTTCATAAGCTCTGTTATAAACTCTATGTTCATATTTCCGTTTAAAATAGGTCTGTCCTTTGAATTCTGCACTCGCAAAAGAGTGGTGGCAGGGGTTGCCGTCAGCAGTACTATTATACCGTTTTCCTTCATAAGGCTGACATTTTCGTCCTTTAATACGGCACCTCCCCCACAGGAAACAATAGCTCCCGAGTTCTTTTGTATTTCCCCAAGATATCTTGTCTCTATCTGTCTGAAATATGCTTCTCCCTTATTTTCAAATATTTCATTGATACTGCAGCCTTCCTTCCGGACTATATATGCGTCCATATCAATTTCCCTTTTTCCGGTGAGCCTTGTAAGCTCCCTTGAAACTGTAGTTTTTCCTGCTCCCATAAATCCTATAAGCATTATATTTTTTTCGTTTTTATTTTCAGTATTGCTCAATAATTCCAAAGCCTCCTTAAGCTTTCCTGCCTCTATCTGTCCCGGTGCGGAAGCCTTATCTGCCACTCCAAATGTAAGGCAGGAGCCAAATACCTCGCCTGCCACACGGCTTACGGCACCAAGCCTTCCCATAGATATTGCTATAACAGGTGTGCAAAGGCTTTCATCTGCCAATATAAGTGCTGAAATAAGTACAGCTACATCCTTTTTTGACTGGGGCATAACTGCTATCTTTGCCACGTCTGCCCCTTCTCCTTCCATATATTTAAGGCGGCTGACTATATCCGCTTCATCAGGGGTCTTGTCAAAATCATGGTTTGATGCTATTACAGCTACTTTTTTCCCCTTTGAATAGTCTGCAATATCCCTCAATATATTATCGCCAAAGAAGGCTTCCACATCTACTGCATCTGCCATACCGCTGTCTATAACGCTTTTTATAAGCTCTGTGTATTTTTCTGCCGATATTTCCTTTTCTCCTCCCTCCCTTTTTGAGCGAAAGGTTAAAAGAAGTGCCATATCGCATATAATTTGTCTTACATTCTCAAGAAGCTTTAACAGTTTTTCATTGTCAAATACATCCTCAAAAAAATCTATTCTTAATTCTATTATATCTGCAATTTCTCTGTAGTCCCGATATATCCTTTCCATCTGACCGGTTATATCCTCATACAGCACTCCGGCAACCGGCACACATATCTTAGGTCTGCCCTCTCCAAGCACTATATTTCTGATTTTTGCTGTTTTTTTCATTTAATTTAATATTCTCCTTTTTTATCATAGCAGGAAATTTCTCTAGGAAACCTGCAAGTGCCGGCTTTATACATCACTTTTTTTTCTTTTGAAAATTCTTCTGAAAAAATTTTTTATTTTTTCAAAGAAGCCGGTATTTTCCTCCAATTCATCATATTCAGCCAGCAAATCATCAATGTCGTAATCGTCTCCCGATAAAATATCTCTGCCAATATTTTTATCAGGGTTTTTATCACTGCTTTTACTTACCTCCTCATAATCCAGTCTGTCATCAAGTGAATATTTCTTCATTAACTGACGTCTCTGCCATTCAGGCAGGCCCGGCATAAGCTGACTATCCCTCCTTGCATTTGCCACACGCCTCCTTGCTGCCTCAAGCTCAAGCCTTTTTAATTCCCTAAGCTCAAACTCCCTTGCCTCCTTCTTCTTTCTCTTTCTCATGCTCCATGCAAAAAGCCCTATGACAGCTATGGAAACTGCTCCTATCACGCCTGTTACAATATAGCTTACCTGCTTTGCCTCCTCATGCTGCCTCCTTGTAACGGCTCCTGCTGACGAGCCTGTCAGCATCTCCGGATTTTTCCCTATAAATGACAGGAGAACACAGGTCAGTGCAAGTATGGCAAAAATAGCAAAAACCGTCAGGAGGTCCTGAGGACTGTTATAGCTGTTTTTCTTTTTTTCTACCTTTGTCTTTAATTTTATTAATTCCTCCTCAGGTATGCCGCCATATTTTTTTTGTGATTTTTCGGTAATGTCTTTTTTCTTCACAATATCACAGCCTTTCTAATCAGAAATTTTTCCAAGCAGATAGTTTATAAACTGACTTGCCGTTCTTCCCGATATGCCTCCATGACTAAGCTCCCACTTATTTGCCTCAGCCTTAAGCGTATCATCGTCAATCTCAAGTCCTGCCCTTTTTGCCAAGCCGGTAACTATATCAAAATATTCCTTCTGACTTGGCTTTTCATAGCTTATCGTCACTCCAAATCTGTTTACAAGGGAAAGCTTTTCCTCCATTGTATCTGATTTGTGAATACCGTTATTCATCTCCACATCATTTCTGTCGTTCCATGTTTCCTTTATGAGATGACGTCTGTTTGATGTGGCATATATCAATACATTTTCAGGCTTTGTCTCCACTCCGCCCTCTATCACAGCCTTAAGAAACTTATATTCTATCTCAAATTCCTCAAAGGACAGGTCATCCATATATATTATAAATTTATAATTTCTGTTTTTTACGGCTGCAATGACATTTGACAGCTCCTTAAACTGATGCTTATAAATTTCAATAAGCCTTAGTCCCCTGTCATAATACCGGTTTACTATTGCCTTTATGCTTGTGGATTTTCCTGTTCCGCTGTCGCCAAAGAGCAGCACATTGTTTGCCTTTCTGCCCTCCACAAAGGCTTCCGTGTTTTCAATAAGCTTTTTTTTCTGTATTTCATAGCCTATAAGGTCATCTAACATAACACTGTCCATATTGTTTATGGCATAAAATTTAACGTTTCCTACAATATGGCTGTCCCCTGACTGCTCACTGTTTCCCTCTGCTATTCTGAACGCCTTGTTAAGCCCGAATACGCCTACTCCGTAATCCCTGTAAAAGCCTGTGACAATGTCAAAAAATTCATTTTCATTCTCTGCCCCTTCAAGCTTACGGCTTAAGGCTATAACCTTTTCGCTGACATTTTTATTGTACATAAGCTCCGGCTTTACGATTGCCTTATAATCAGACAATATGGTAAAGCAGTCTATCCCAAGCTCCCTCTCTATGTATGTAAAATCATAATTAAAAAGCTCCATAAAGGCTTTAAAATCATTTTTTGCAAATATGTTTACGCTTCCGTCTCCCGAACCAACCTTCTCGCATGTAATGGTAAAGGGATTTTCATCGGTGATAAGTATGTAGGTAAGGTAATTGTGCCACAGATTTTCGTTAAAGCCGTAATCCGTAGCCGTCTTAAGTATTCTTTTTATCTGCCTGAACACTCTTATCTTAAGCACGTCCCTGCTTTCGCTTTTGTCCTCAAGGCTCTTACATATGCTGCCAAGCTCCATCAGTATGGAATCCTTTGGCATATCGCCATATATAAGCAATTTTGAAATAATATGATTCATCTGCTTTCCTTCTTTTTCATATATATATTTGTACTATCGTTAATAAACAGGTCCGATTCTAGCTGTGATAAAAATTCATTATAGAGCCTGCTTTTTTGCTCCCATATCTCTTTGGCACGGGGCGTTACCATAGAATTCGGCATACTGCTTCCAAACTGTATCATTCTGTCATATGCTGCCTTAAAGCTGTCTGCTCCGATTTTACCGGTCACAAGGCAATCCCATACAACCCTCATGGCACCCTCCTCGTCCATCTGGTCAGCCTCCATAAGAAGTGTAAGCTCTAACGGAATATCTGTTCCCAAAAGCTGTTTGTCTGAATGCTTTTCTATCAGGTATGCAGCCTTTTCTACAAGCTTATCCTCCAAGCCCTCTCTCTTTGCAAATTCCCTAAAGATATCGGCTCCTCTTTTTCCGTGATTTTTATTGTCCTTATCTGCATAGCCTATATCGTGAAATACGGCAGCCAGATACAATGCTTCCCTGTCTGCCTCTATTCCCTCTGATATAATATCCAGCCACCTGATAACACGCTTAGTATGCTCAAGCCTGTCCCTAAATGTCTGCTCCGGTACAGTGGATTTTATTCCGTTATGCTCCTTTAAATAATCTCTAACGTAGCTTAGATACTGTTCATACATATGTAATATGCCCTTCTTATCTTTCCTGTTTTTTAACCTGAAAAATCCTTTGGTTATAAAGCATTATACCCTTTACCATTCCATAAATCAATATAATTTATGAAATAGTAAAGGGTAAATAGTAAAGGATAATGAAAGCTTTAGTTTAAAGCATAATATTTTCCCTTAAGTGCCATAAGCTCCTCATGTGTACCCTGCTCTGCAATTCCCTTGTCTGCTATATACAGTATCCTGTCGGAATTTCTGATGGTTGAAAGCCTGTGGGCTACCATAAACGCCGTTTTATCCTTAAGAATTATATCAAGAGCCTCCTTAATCATAATCTCCGTCTCCGTATCAATAGAGCTTGTAGCCTCGTCAAGTATAACCACCGACGGATTTTTAAGAATAATACGTGCAAAGCTTAAAAGCTGCTTTTCCCCTGCGGAAAGTCCGCCGCCACGCTCCTCTAAGACTGTCTGGTAGCCGTCCGAAAGCCTGCTTATAAATTTATCCGCAAATATGGTTTTTGCAGCCTCAATACACTCCTCGTCTGTGGCGTCAGGTCTTCCGTACCTTATATTTTCCATGATGGTTCCCTTAAAGATAAACGGGTCCTGCATAAGGACGCCAACCTCTTTTCTTAAGGATTCTAAGGACGCATCCCTCACGTCCACCCCGTCTATGGTTACGCTTCCCTCCTGGACATCATAAAATCTTGTAAGCATATTTATGATGGTGGTCTTTCCTGCACCTGTAGGTCCCACTAAGGCTATTGTTTCTCCCGGCTTTACATGTAAATCAAAATTCTCCAGAATATTTATTCCTTCTTCATAGCCAAAGGTAATATTGTTGAAATCCACCTTTCCCTTTATATGGTTAAGCTCGGTGCTTTCCTCCTTGCTCTCTATCTCTATAGGATAATCTATCAGGTCAAATACCTGCTCCAGATTAGAGCTTACCTGTGCAAGCTGCTGGATAATAACCGCTATCTGTGTAAGGGGACCGCTGAAAAGTCCCATATAGCTTGTAAACGCCACCACCGTACCTGCTATAGTCTCTGCGTTCACTGATGTGCCTTCTGCGAGAATGAGTGCTAATGCTGTAGCGTAAAGACATATGGTTCCCACATTCCAAAAGGTTTCCACTATAGGCGTGTTCATCTCGTTTCTGTAAAAAATTTTAAGCCACACCTTACATGCCCTGTCATGAATTTCATCATATATTTTTATATTTTCATCTGTTCTGTTATAATTTTTAATTATCTTTTCACCCATTATCGACTCCACAAGAAACGCTGTTCTGTTGGAATTGCACTGTCTCTGCTGTGAAAAGTATTTTTTTATCCTGTATCTTAAATACATTACGGCTATCATCATCGGTATAACCGTAAGGAATACCACAAGCGTAAGCTGCGGGCTTATTGACAGCATAAACACCGTAACCACCACTATCTTTATTATGTAGACCATAAAGTTTACCACATAGTTTGTAAAGAAGTTCGCCAAATCATTTACATAGTCAGTTACCCTTACCACTATCTTGCCGTCAGGTCTTGAGTCAAAATAGTCAAAGGGCAGCTTCTGAAGCTTGTAAAATGCAGTCTGCCTTATTTTTGCAATAATCTTATGGCCTGTTGTACCCATTATACGCTGATGTGCAAAGGTTACGGATATTTCTATTGCCGCACAGCATACAAGTCCTGCTACGGTAAAGATTAAATCCTTTATCTCCTTTGAGACAGATATGTCGTTTATTATATGCCTTAAAAGAAGAGGTGCCACCATAGACGCTCCTGCCGATACAAGCATAAGCACCACCACAATTACAAATAAATGCGTGTATGGAATAATATATCTGAATATTTTTCCAAACTGCTTCATATCTATTTTTTTCTGAATATTCTCATCCTCAAAATATGTATTTCGCTTTGCCATTACTGCACCTCCTTTGCAAGTGCATCAAAATCAATAATTTTTTCCTTCTGTGCCTCCTGAACATTGTACACCTTTGCAAAATGTCCGTCTAATTTCATAAGCTCCTCAAAGGTACCTCTCTCAATTATCATACCGTCCTGCAAATAAAGTATTTCATCACAGTCTGTAACCGACGAAAGCCTGTGTGCTGATATGATAATTGTCTTTTCCGGATAAAACTCCTTTATATCATTCAAAAGCCGCTTTTCCGTATTGACATCAAGAGCGCTAGTGGAATCGTCAAGTATCAGCACATCAGCATCCTTTAAAAGTGCCCTTGCTATGGATACTCTCTGCTTTTGTCCTCCTGAGATGCCTAAGCCTCTCTCTCCCACGATTGTGTCATAGGCGTCAGGAAGCTCTTTAATAAAGCCATGTGCCTGTGCATGCTTTGCAGCCCTTACCACAGCATTTCTGTCAACATACGGCTCTGAATATGCTATGTTTGAATCGATTGTATTTGAAAAGAGAAAAACATCCTGAAATACATAGGCATAATAATTTCTAAGGTTTTCAAGGGAATACTCCCTTACATTTATTCCGTTTATCTCTATATCTCCGGACGTCATATCATGTATACGTACAAGTGACTCAAGGAGCATACTCTTTCCGCTTCCGGTTCCTCCCACTATTCCAAGCTTCTTTCCATAAGGAATGTCAATATCTATATTTTTTAACACTGCCCTGTCATTTAATACAAGAGAGGCATTTTTTACCTTTATGTTCGGCACCTGAGTTCTTTCCGTAATTATTCCGTCATCAGGTATCTTGGAATCCGTATTCATATAATTTAACATCTTATGACCTGACACAAGCTGCTGCTGCATCTGGAACATTACATTATTTATCTGGGTAATATAATCCATTATCTTAAGAACATAGCTGCTGCATGTAAGGAGATAGCCTACAAGCATATGACCGTTTATGATAAGCAGCGTACTTACAGTTATAGTGCCTACATAGGCAAACTGCTTTATGGAGCTGAATATTACCTCGAATTTTGATGACAGCCTTATCTGGTTAATATATGAATTTTTAAGTCTGTCGTTGGACTTATCAAACTTTTTCTTCTCAACCTCCTCATTTGTAAAGGAACGCACCAGCCTCACTGCCTCTATATTTTCCTGTACGGTAAGATTCATCTCACTGTTGCTGCTTCTTATCTCCCTGTAATTAATCCTTGCCTTTGTCCTGAACCTTAACACTGCCACAACAAGAAACGGCGTCAGTATAACAGGTATAATGAGAAGTGAAATATTTAAGGATGACAGAATAGCCACACTTAGCACAAGTGCAAATATACAGTCTGTCATAACAGGTATGATACGGCAGAACATTTCCTTAAACATAATCGTGTCGGAGTTTATGGTTGTCAAAAGCTCTCCTGTGTTAAACTCTGACACTGTCTCACTGTCAAGCTCCATAAGCTTTTTAAAGGTTACCTTTCTGAGGTCCGTCTCAAGCCTTAGGCCAAGCCTTTGGTTTCCTACATTTTTTATGTAGACAATAACTATACGGAGCAGCAGAAAGCTTATAAAAATAATGCCAAGATTTATACAAAGCTTCATTGTATGTATCTCTCCAAGCCTTCCGTCCAGGAGAAAAATAAATATATTTCCCGTGTCCTCAGACTTGTCCTTGCTTAGAATAACATAGTTTATAAACATTCCCGACAGCATCGGCAGCATCAAATCCGCTATAATGCCTATAAAGCTTAATATCTGAAATAATATCTGCAGCGGAACATTTCGTTTCCAATACTTAAATCCAAATTTTATAACATCCATTATAAGGTTTCTCCTTCCGTAAATGAATAATCTACCACGCAATCGTGTATATTTTCTTCATTATTTATCTGGGCAAGCAGCATCTTAAATGCGTTTTGTCCTATCGTTCTTATCTTACAGTCCACCGAGCAGATGTGAGGGGAGATACGGTCCAGCATCTCTATATTGTCAAAGCCCATTATTCCTATATCCTCAGGTATGCTTATACCGTTTCTTCTGTATATCTGTAGGATTTTTATGGCAATATTGTCATATGCACACAGCAAAGCCGTCTTTTTGTGCTTTTCCTTTGCCTCCCTCACAATATCCAAAAGCTTTTCCTCATCATACTCTACCATCACCTGCGGCTCTCCGAGCTCATACATCTCCAAGCCCTCCTCATAACCGCACCTTCGCTGCTCCATAGAAAAGATGTTTATTCCCATTTCCTTTTGGTGCTCTATTCCCCAATCCATGTACCATATGCTTTCATAGCCCTTTTTCACCATATGCTTTACCGCATTTCTCATAATCTTGCGGCAGTCCACGTCAATATGAGGTATCTTTCCGCAGCCGATACGGTTGTATACTGATACTAGCGGTATCTCAAGCCCTAAAAGAATGTCTGACAGGTCCTCCTCCCTTCCTACAGGGAATATAATCAGACCATCTACCTTTCTTACCGCAAAGTGGTTTATGGCTTCAAGCTCGCTTTTCTTACTGTTTTTTGATAATATAAGCTCCATAAAGTAGCCATGCTTTCTTGCCTCCGCCTCTATTGCTTCTATGAGCATACAGAAAAAGGTGTTTTTAAGATTTATTCCTATAACTCCTATTGTGTTTGTCTTGCCCTTAGCCAGACATCTTGCAAGGTGATTTGGCTGATAGTTCATCTCCTTCGCTGTCCTTAGGATGAGCTTTTTTGTTTCCTCCTTTATTCCGCCTCTGTTATTTAACGCCCTGTCTACTGTGCCTTCTGACACGCCGCACTTTATGGCAATGTCTTTAATGCGTACTGCTATGATAATCAGCCTCCTCTCTCCGTCTGTTCTTTGTTTTTTTCATTTGGTGTTTTCGTGTGCGTACACTATTTTTGTTAAAAAAAATATGTAAGGTTTGTATTTTGTATGCGTGTGCGTACACGATTATAGTATATAATTATATATTTAATGGAAGGATATGTCAATAGGTTTATACCTCTTTTTTTGTTTTTGGGAGGGGGATGTGCAGCATAAAGCTGTAGGTGAGAGTAAGCTGTGAGGGAGGCGTAAGGCAGCTATATAATATTTTTTGAAAGCTTCGAAAGCAATAAGAAATTCTATTGACACGAAAATGCTGCCTTCTAAGCTTCGTGCGTAACTCGGAAAGGCTAAAGAGCAGCCTTTCCTCAGA
>N._stephensi_703_cecum__coassemble_140_pt1 | contig 12015 bp, 12 predicted proteins | sample N__stephensi_703_cecum__metabat2_low_PE_004 | metagenome-assembled genome bin N | reverse complement strand
AGACAATAAGAAATGAAAACGGCATAGTTGTAGATTATGAGGTGGAGGGAGACTTCCCTAAGTATGGAAACAATGATGACAGGGTAGATGAGCTTGCCGTAGATGTTGTAAAGAGATTTATGGATAAGGTTAGAAAGAACCACACCTACAGACACTCAATCCCTACAACGTCAATTCTCACGATTACGTCTAACGTATCATACGGTAAGAATACAGGCTCTACACCTGACGGAAGAAAGGCAGGAGTTCCTCTTGCACCTGGAGCTAACCCAATGCACGGACGTGACTCACACGGTGCCTTAGCTTCACTTTCATCAGTGGCTAAGCTTCCATTCAAGGATGCACAGGATGGTATTTCAAATACATTTACCATTCTTCCAAATGCACTTGGCAAGGATGCCACATTCATTGACAATATTGATGTTGACATTAAGCTTACGCCGGAGCAGATAGCTGAGATTGAGGGAACAGCAAACTAGTATACAGCATCATGGAATAGTTAATATAAAGAATAATTTATTAATCGGAAAGGAGATTATTTATTATGGCAGAGGTAAAGGTTACAGAGACACAGAAGGACAATCTTATTTCATTATTGGATGGATATGTACAGAAGGGCGGACATCACCTTAATGTAAATGTACTTGTAAAGGAGACACTGCTCGACGCACAGGCACATCCTGAAAATTATCCGCAGCTTACAATCAGGGTTTCAGGCTATGCGGTAAATTTCATTAAGCTTACAAAGGAACAGCAGGATGACGTTATTTCACGTACGTTCCATGAGGGAATATAGTCAGTTGAAAATATGATAAGAACAGTAGTGTCATATCCCAAGCAGTGGTCAGATGTGACCGGATAGTAAAAGGTTCGGTTATTTGAAGAAGGTTATATGCGGAGGATATGGCACTATTTAATTGTAAAGGAGAGGTTGTTATGGTAATTTTTTTTGGAGTGCTGTCAGCAGTATGTCTTGTTTACTATGCAGTTATAGTTATATATGCAGGCTTTGGTGCCTCCTTTGTGAATTTCTGGCTTCTGGCAGCACTTGGGTTCGGAGCAGCCTGCGGCGTGTTTTATCTGAATAGAAAAATACAGCTTTTGGCAAAAATTCCTAAGCCTCTCTTAGGAATGGTATGTACTGTTATAGCAGCCGGAATTATATTGTTTTTAGCCCTGCTTGGCTGTGTGGTAAGCGGTATGGTATCAAAGCCGGAAAAAAAGGCAGATTACGTTATTGTACTTGGAGCACAGATAAAGGGGGAGCGTATTACAAAATCTCTTAAAAACAGGCTTGAGAAAGCATATGAATATTATACAGATAATAAAGATATTATTATCATTGTTTCAGGCGGACAGGGTGAAGGAGAGAATACATCGGAAGCCTTTGCCATGAAGAAATATCTGGAGGAAAAGGGTGTACCGTCAGAAAGTATTATATTGGAGGACAGGTCAACTACCACTAATGAAAATTTGAAATACAGCTACGAAATAATAAAGGACAGAGGCGATGACAATGCAAATGTTCTTATATGCTCTAATAATTTTCATATATTCAGGGCAGTAAGGCTGGCGAAGCACATAGGAATTAAGAATGTGGAGGGGCTTGCGGCTGACAGTGACAATATTCTTCTGGTAAGCTATATGGTAAGGGACAGTATTGCCGTATTTAAGGAGGTTCTGCTTGGAAATATAGGTATATTTGATTAGAAAGTAATTTGGTTATGAATTATTTTGGTACAGCAGTATTGCTTGAGGTATTATTTTGAAAGGACAGGTATTGTATTATGAAGGGATATATACATTCGGTGGAGACATTTGGCACGGTGGACGGACCGGGAATAAGATATGTAGTGTTTGCACAGGGCTGTCCTATGAGATGTGCATATTGTCACAACCCTGATACATGGGAGCCAAATATAAATGAGCAGAAGGAAGCGGAGGAGATACTGGAGGATTTTGAAAAATACAGGCCGTATCTTAAGGAGGGCGGGCTGACGGTCACAGGCGGAGAGCCAATGCTGCAGCTTGATTTCCTTACAGAGCTTTTTATGAAGGCAAAGGAAAGAGATATACATACATGCCTTGATACGTCAGGCGTAACCTTTAGAGCTGCCGATGAGTATTTAAAAAGGGTGGACAGGCTTTTGGAGTATACAGACCTTATTATGCTTGATATAAAGCATATAGATGATGAGGAGCATAAAAGGCTTACAGGTCAGTCCAACAAAAATATTCTCGCATTTGCAAGATATCTTTCCGAAAAGAGCTTTCCCGTATGGATTCGTCATGTGACGGTGCCGGGTATTACATATAAAAAGGAATACCTTTTAAGGCTTGGAGAATTTCTGGCAGAGCTTAAAAATGTCAAGGCTCTTGATGTGCTGCCATACCATACAATGGGCGTGCCAAAATATGAAAGGCTTGGAATACCGTATGCTTTGGAGGGAGTTGAGCCGCTTGATAAGGCAGATGCGTTAAAGGCAAGAAATATAATTCTCTACGCTATACAAAAGTGCAGGGAGAAAACAGCATCTGAATAAATATAAGGACAACTTTAATAATAAAAATTCTGAGACGTAAAGAGTACGTAACAATAAGGATAATGCTGTACAGAGTTTGCTGCAATAGTAATAATGCTATATAGGATATGGAAATGTTTTTTCATAAATCACCGTATCCTGTATGGCATTTTTTAGTTGGACAGCTTTTTAATGATATTAATTCATCTTTTTTGGAAGAAAAACAGAAAAAAAGAATATTTGTGAAAAAACAGGAAAACATAAGCATATACAATTTTTTTGACAGGTGGTGATACAGGTGATAGGCAGGACAAGAACTATACTTGCAGTCGTATTAATAATTCTGGCGGCAATAATAGTATTGGCTATATGCTATTTAAATAAAATAGAAGGAATAGAAACCATAACCGGAGGAACTCTTGTGGAAATTCCTTTGTGGGATGTGTAAGATGTGGAGGGAAAATGACAGACGAGATATATATAAACCTTAGTCAGTGCAGTAAGGTAGAAAGCAATGCAGTTACAATAAAGGATGCGGCTACGGTATGGTGCAGGGATGACAAAATAAAAAACAGGGTTAATGCAATAAAGCTATATGATTTTAAAGGAAAAAATGAGACGAGGGTTATTATATCCGCACTAAAAATAGTTGAGGAAATACAAAAGGAAATACAGGGGGTGCAGGTAGTCCCAACCGGTGAAACCGATGTGATAATAGAACTGGATATAAAAAAACAGCCTCCTGTGTGGCTTGAGTATATTAAGGTAGCTTTAATATGTGTAATTGTATTTTTCGGCTCTGCATTTACAATTATGGCCTTCAACAATGATGTGGCAGTCCACGATATATTTGCACAATATTATCAATATGTGATGGGAAAGGAAAGTGATGGCTTTACTATACTGGAGGTAACATATTCCATAGGGATGGCTTTAGGAATACTTGTATTCTACAATCATTTCGGAAAAAAGCGGCTTAGCAAGGACCCTACGCCTATCGAGGTGGAAATGAGACAGTATGAGACACAGATAAATACTACTATGATTGATGGAGTAAAGCGTAAGGAGGCACATATGGATGTGGATTAAGGAGATACTGCTTGGAGCGTCAGGTCTTGGTGCAGGAGCACTTGTGTCGGCAGGAGTATTCGCACTGATTTCCTCTATAGGACTTATTCCAAGAATGGCAGGAAAAACCCACACAGGCTCACATGTGAAGAAATATGAGATAGCCGTGCTTTTCGGCGGAACACTGGGAAATGTGATGAACATATTCAGGGTATCTGTTCCATTAGGCGTGGCAGGCTTAATATTGTTTGGCCTGTTTGCAGGGATATTTGTAGGCTGTCTTGCCACATCACTTGCTGAGAGCCTTGATGCGACAGCTATATTTTCAAGGAGGGTAAGGCTCCATAAGGGAATGGGTATCATAATTTTATGTGTGGCTATGGGCAAGCTTTTGGCATCAATTTTATTTTTTTACTTAAGGTGGTATTCATAAAAATATGCAAAAATTATAAATTGGAGGATTAATATGCCTGAATTATCAGAAAAACAGCAAAAGGAATATGAGGAATATGTAAAACAGGTAACGCCTACCACGTCACTGGCAAAAAATATGCTTTGGGCGTTTATTGTGGGAGGACTGATATGTGTGCTTGGCCAGTTTATCCTGGAAATGTTTTTAAAGGCAGGCTTAAGCAAGGACAATGCCACAAGCTGCGAGCTTATTGTGCTGGTAGGACTTTCGGCACTTACTACAGGGCTTGGACTTTATCCAAAGCTTGCAAAGTATGGCGGAGCGGGTACCCTTGTACCTATAACAGGCTTTGCAAATTCAGTGGCGTCTCCTGCCATAGAGTTTAAGCGTGAGGGGCAGGTGTTTGGAATTGGTACACGTATATTTGTTATTGCAGGGCCGGTTATATTGTATGGTATATTGACAAGCTGGGTGCTTGGGATAATATATTGGTTGGGGAAGATATTTAACTGGTACTAAGTGCGAAGAGAATTTCTAAGCCAGTAAAAAACACAGGCTAAGAAATTCTAAGGCTTCGCACAGAAGAATGACCTTAAGGTCATTCTTCCTTAAAGTATTAAAGTATTTAAGAATTTAAGTATTTGAATTAGTCAGTGGTGAATGTAGAGAGAAATTTTAAGGTTTTGTAGTATGCTTTTAGCATGAAATGGTGATAGTAGGAGGTTGTATGATATTAGGAAAAGCGAGTATAAGGTTTGATGAGGCACCTTATATACAGAGCTATGCCTCAGTGGTAGGAAAAAAGGAGGGTGAGGGACCTTTGGGAGGAGCTTTTGACGCTGTGGTGGAGGACCCTATGTTTGGCGGTGAAAACTGGGAGGATGCTGAGGGCAGACTTCAGGCACAGATTGCAAAAAAGGCTTTGGAAAAAGGAGGTCTGACTGCTGAAAATATAAGGTATATATATGCGGGAGATTTACTGGGACAGCTTATAGCTACATTTTTTGGATTAAAGGATATGAATATTCCGCTGTTTGGATTGTATGGTGCATGCTCAACAATGGGAGAGTCCCTGTCGCTTGGAGCCATGAGTGTGGCAGGAGGATTTTCTGACTGTACCATGTGTCTTACGTCAAGTCATTTTGCCAGTGCGGAAAAAACCTTTAGATTTCCGCTGGGATACGGAACACAGAGAAAATTTTCAGCCACATGGACAGTGACAGGCGGCGGCGGAGTTATACTGGGAAAGGATAAATCAAAGGTAAGAGTGACGGGAATAACAACAGGAAAGATTGTAGATTATGGCATTAAGGATAAGGAAAATATGGGTGCATGTATGGCGCCGGCAGCAGCAGACACTATTTATCAGCATTTTTGTGATTTTTCATCGAAGCCGGAGGACTATGATAAAATTATTACAGGCGACTTAGGCTATATCGGACAGACCATACTTATAGATTTTATGGAGGAGAAGGGTTACGATATAAAATATAATCACATGGACTGCGGAATAGAAATATTCAACAAGGATGCACAGGACACACACGCAGGAGCAAGCGGCTGCGGCTGTTCTGCATCGGTACTGTGCAGTCTGATACTTGGGCAGATAACAAAGGGAATATGGAAAAAGGTGCTGTTTGTGCCTACGGGAGCATTATTTTCACCTGTCACTGCAAATGAAGGAAATTCTATTCCGGGAATAGCTCATGCTGTGGTTATTGAGCATGCGTAAATAAAAGGTGTGGAGTTTTTTTGTCTGTTGAAAATATAAAAAATATATATAAGTGATTTTTGGGTGAGGTTTAGCGATTTTTGAAAGGAGAAAAAATATGATATATTTGTGGGCATTTCTTGTAGGAGGCTTGATATGTGCCATTGTACAGATATTTATAGACAAGACAAAGCTTATGCCGGGACGTATAATGGTAGGGCTTGTAGTGATAGGTGCCATACTTGGTGCTATCAACGTATATCAGCCGCTTATTGATTTTGCAGGAGCCGGTGCGGGAGCGCCTCTTTTAAGCTTTGGAAACAGCCTTATGAAGGGTGTGAAGGAGGCTGTGGACAGCGAGGGCTTTTTAGGGATATTTCTTGGAGGCTTTAAGGCGGGGGCGGCAGGAATATCTTCTGCGTTGATATTTGGATATATTGCATCGCTTATATTTAATCCTAAGATGAAAGAGTAGATAATGATGTGATTTGGTAATAGCAGCAAAGGGCAGAGCCGTGTTTTTGGGTTCTGCTCTTGTCTTTTATTATTCCGAAGGATATTGGTATTGTTCGGAATGATGTCGATATTATTCGGAATAATATTGACATTATTCCGAATAATATTGATATTGTTCCGAACAATATTGATATTATTCCGAAAATCGGTTATAATATACTTAAATCATTATAGGAGGTGCCGATTATGACAGGTACTATGACAGTGAAAGAAGCCGCAGCTCTTTGGAATATAAGCGAACGCCGTATTTCTGAGCTTTGCAGTCAGGGAAGAATAGATGGTGCTAAAAAAAGCGGAAAGAGCTGGGAAATTCCGGTAAATGCAGCGAAACCGGCTGACCGGCGTATTAAAACAGGTGACTACATAAAAGCTTCTCCTGTCCGCCCGAATATGCTGCCATTGCCTATCGGCATTTCAGATTACCGCCTGGCATCGAAGGAATATTACTATGTTGACAAAACGATGATGATAAAGGATTTTATAGACGAGCGTCCGATGGTATCACTGTTTACCCGTCCCCGCCGTTTTGGTAAAACGCTGAATATGGATATGCTCCGTACTTTCTTTGAAAAAACAGACGAGGACACCTCTGTTTATTTTAAAGATAAGCTTATATGGAAGCAAGGCAAAAAATATCAGGATTATCAGGGAAAATATCCTGTTATATTTGTCACATTTAAGGATATTAAATTTGACACTTGGGAGAAAACCTTTGACGCCATAAAGGATGTATTTGCCAAAGAAGCAGGACGCCACAGCGAGCTGCGAAAAAGCGAAAGGTGTGATGAATTTGAGAAAAAGGCGTTTGATAAGCTGCTTTCCGGTGAGGTAAACGAGGTTGAGCTTTCAGGTGCACTCCTTGACCTTTCACGTATGCTTCACAAGCATTACGGGATTGCTCCTATTATTATAATTGATGAGTATGATATTCCTATACAGCAGGGATATATGAAGAAATATTACGACAAAATTATTCTTTTTATGCGTAATCTGTTTTCCGGCGGACTCAAGGATAACAAGCATTTGTCCTACGGATTTTTGACAGGTATTCTTCGTGTCGCAAAGGAAAGCATCTTTAGCGGTCTTAACAATCTCACTATTAATTCGGTTTTAGATAATAAATACAGCACTTATTTTGGCTTGACGCAAGAGGAGGTTAAGGAGATGGCAGAATATTACGGTGCCTCCGATAAGTACAATGAGCTGTGTGAATGGTATGACGGCTATCGTTTCGGCAGGACGGAAATATTTAATACCTGGTCTGTCATAAATTATTTCAGCAGTGAATGCGAGCCAAGAGCATTCTGGCAGTCAACAGGCAGCAATGATATTATCGGGGAGGTTATTGCAGAGGCCGACAGGGAAATTTATGAAAAACTGACTTCTCTGATTAGCGGAAAATCATTTACAACCTATATTGATACCGGAGTAATCTATCCTCAGATTAAGAATAATCCGTCGACAATATACAGCTTTTTACTGGTTGCAGGGTACTTGAAGACAATAAAAACCACACTCTCTTTTAACGGAGATTTTATGTGTGATGTAGCATTGCCAAATAAAGAAATTTCTTATGTCTATAACAAAGAAATACTTCAAAAGCTGGACTGTATTATTCCTCAGTCAACTGCCATATCAATTCAGGAAGCCATTTATTCGGGGGACGGTGCTAAGCTTCGGATTTTAATACAAACTCTTCTCACACAGTCTGTAAGCTGGTTTGATACGGCAGGAGAAAATTTTTATCATGGTTTTATGCTTGGACTGTGTGCATTGTCAGGTGGCTATTATACAACCTCAAACAGGGAATCCGGAGACGGCAGGTACGATATTCAGATGATGCCAAAAAACAACAGGCTTCCCGGCATTTTGATTGAGCTTAAGGCAGAAAAGAAATGTACTGAGGACAAATTGAAAAGGCTGGCAAAAACGGCTTTGCAGCAGATTAATGACAACAAATACGATGCTGAAATGACTGCAAAGGGCATTAAGACTATCTGTAAATACGGCGTTGCTTTTAGCGGAAAAAATGTTGAAATTGCGGTCGGATAATTTTCCGGTCTGCAGCAAATTTCCGTATGATAATTGAAAAGAAAAAAATTTTATTATATAATACGTGCATATGCGGTATCAGCCGGTGAAAATGATTATACATCATCAGCCGGGTATTGCTTAGTATATACAGTTAATTGTACAGTTAATTTACAGGAGAGCATTGAATTTGAAAGAGCAGTCAACACTTAATTTAAACAGTCAGCTATCCTTAAAGCATATGACAGCTATGGTTATAAGACTTAGCATTCCTGCCATTATGGCAGAGATAAGCTCTGTTATAATGCAGTACATCGATGCGGGAATGGTAGGAAGCTTAGGGGAAAATGCAACGGCGTCCATAGGGCTTGTAAGCACGACAACGTGGCTTATCGGGGGCTTGTGTATTTCCGCAGCAATGGGCTTTTCCGTTCAGGTGGCACAGCTTATCGGTGCAGGGCGTGATGAGGAAGCGAGGGACGTATTTCGTCAGGCACTTATTGTAGCATTGGCTTTTGGGGCATTGCTGTCCGTAATGGCTATTTCAATAAGCGGCAGACTTCCTGTGTGGCTTGGAGGCAATAAGGATATACTCCATGACGCATCACGCTATTTTCTTATTTATGCCTGTGCCCTGCCTGCCACACAGCTCCGCCAGCTATGCGGCAGTATGCTTCAATGCAGCGGCGATATGAAAACGCCGGGAATATTAAATATCCTGCTGTGCGTACTTGATGTAATATTTAATTTTATATTTATATTTCCGTCAAGGACAGCTACAATATTTGGAATGTCAATACATATATACGGTGCAGACTTAGGGGTGGCAGGAGCGGCACTTGGAACGGCTGCGGCAGAGGTATGTGTGGCAGCCCTAATGCTTTTTGCCGCATGTGTCCGTTCAAAAAGCTTAGCATTAAAATATGGAGGACATTGGAAAATCAAGGGCAGATGTATGAAGACGGCTGCAAAAATAGCACTTCCCACAGCCCTTGAGCATGGAATAATGTGCGGGGCACAGATAGTTTCAACGCTCATTGTGGCGCCGCTTGGAACAGTGGCGGTAGCCGCAAATTCACTTGCGGTGACGGCGGAGAGCTTTTGCTATATGCCCGGCTATGGAATAGGCTCAGCCTCAACCACACTTGTGGGGCAGAGCATAGGAATGGAGCGAAAGGACCTTGCCAGGCGTTTTGCAAAAGCAGCAGTTTGGCTTGGCGTAGGAATTATGTCATTTGCGGCGGTGATAATGTTTTTTTGTGCACCGAAGATATTTTCCCTGCTGACAAGCTCTGACAATGTAAGACAGCTTGGGACACAGGTTTTAAGAATTGAAGCCTTTGCAGAGCCATTATATGCAGCGTCAATAGTCTGCTCAGGAGCATTAAGAGGTGCAGGAGACACGCTTGTGCCGAGCATTTTAAGTCTTGTGAGTATGTGGGGAATACGTATTACAATGGCGGTTATTTTAGTTCCGCATTTGGGACTGCATGGCGTGTGGATAGCAATGTGTGTTGAGCTTTGCATAAGAGGGATTTTATTCTTAATACGGCTTAAGAGGGGAAAATGGCTGGATAAAAAAATTATACCGGCTGATTAGGAGAAATTTTATGTAGGAGAAATTTATGCGGCAGAATTTTAATGCTTGTACTATAAAAATAAATATGGTAAAATATTCCTTGAGAAATTCAAGGACATAACGGTGTACCACCTGCTTCTATTGGCGTAGAAGCAGGCAAGGGATGGTAGGACAAGTACCACACGATAAGACATAGTCTCGATACACACATAGTATATTATAATGTAATTATAATTTATTTACAATATTTTTGTGGTGTTTTGGCTGTGTAAAGCCTTTAGTATATATACGGGGTGTTAAGTGTGGATGCATACATACTTGCACCTCGTTCTTGATTTCTCACAAAGTATCCCTTTAAGGTGTTATAAGGCACCTGTAAGGGATATTAGTGGGAAATCGGAGTTTATGATTTAAGCTGCGATTATTTGTCGTGGCTTTTTTTGGCTCTGATTTTGCGTAAGAAGCATAGGAAAGGAGCGAAAAGCAATGAAAAAAGAAGTAGAAAAAAGGAAAAAAGGAATTGCAGCAAAAGTATTAGCCGTAATTATGCTTATAACGTGTATTGCAATACCTGTATTAGGCAGTACGGAAAGCAGAAACGGACTTGAGGTTACTATTGAGACTGATAAGGAATCATATGTGGCTAATGAGGAGGTTAAAATTTCTGTAGGTGTCAGAAACACAGGAGAAATAGCTTTAAGCAATGTAACTGTAGAGGTGAAGATTCCTGACGGAGTAAAGGCAGAAGATGGAAGTGATGCAAAGATAACCTTTAAAACTCTTGCAGCAGGAGAGACAAAACAGCAGACAATAGCTGCAAAGACATTAGATGTAACTGATAAGAAGGATATTGTTTTAGATAGCAGTGTGCAAACAGGTGATGGTACAAAAAATATTATATTGGGATTAGTGATATGTGAAATAATAGCAGCAATTATTGTTATAGTGATGAAGAATAAGAGACTTAGAAAAGGAATTGTTATGCTTTCCGTAACAGTTGTTTTTGTAAGTGCATTTACAATGGTTGCATATGCGGTTATGCAGTTTGAGGTAAGCAAGGAGATAGATATAGAGGGTGTTAAGAAAGAGATAGTTGCGGTTGTAAGCTATGATAAGCCGGAGGGAACACAGAATGCTACAGAGCTGTCTTCTGAGGAGAAGGTGACAGAGGAACACGGAGATACAAATAAGACGGGAAGTACAGAAGGGGAGAAGGCTACAACGGAAAAAGAAACCGCTACAGGGGAGCAGGAGACTACAGAGCCGGGAAGCGACAAGCCGGAGGAAACAGGTGTTAAGTGGGAGATATTAAATGGTGATACTCTGCACATTTATGGAAAAGGGGATATGGAAGATTATATATATGATAAATATGGTTGTTATACACCTTGGATTGAACAAAGTTATAACATAAATAGAATTATAATAGATGAAGGAGTAACGAGTATAGGAGATGGTGCATTTGGATGGTTCGGCAGTATAACAGATATAGAAATTCCAAGTAGCGTAACGAGAATAGGAGGGTTTGCATTTGGGTATTGTGACAGTCTGACAAATATAAAAATCCCAAGTAGTGTAACAAAAATAGGAGATAGAGCATTTATGGCTTGTAGCAGTTTAACAGATATAGAGATTCCGAACACTGTAACGAGAATAGGAGAGAGTACATTTTGGTATTGTACCAGTATAACAGATATAGAAATTCCAAGCAGTGTAACGAGTATTGGAGATGCTGCATTTTGGCATTGTAGCAGCATAACAGATATAGAAATTCCAAACAGTGTAACGGGTATAGGAAGTAGTGCATTTGATGAATGCAGTAGTTTAACCCATATAAAAATCCCAAATAGTGTAACGAGTATAGGAATTTATGCATTTAGAAATTGCGATAGTCTAACAAGCATAGAACTCCCGAATAGCATAATGAGAATAGGAGAGTGTACATTTTATGGATGTAGCAGCATAACAGATATAAAAATTCCAAACAGTGTAACAAGTATTGGAACAGATGCATTTGCGGAGTGCAGCAACTTAACAGATATAGAAATTCCAAGCAGTGTAGCAAATATAGGAGATGGAGCATTTAGTGGAACAAAGTGGCTGGAAACGAAAAAGGCAGAAAATTCTTTAGTAATAGTAAATGATATACTGATAGATGGAACAGCAGCAGTTGGAA
>N._stephensi_703_cecum__coassemble_139_pt1 | contig 12019 bp, 7 predicted proteins | sample N__stephensi_703_cecum__metabat2_low_PE_004 | metagenome-assembled genome bin N | reverse complement strand
CCAACAGAACTGCCGTTGAAATCGTTCTCTGGAATATTATACAAAGGAGAAATGATATATGAAGCAGGAAATTATAACAGAAATATTGCAAAAGATGACGACATATCTTAATAATGTTCAAGCAAAGCAGTTGCAACAGGTACTGGAACATACCTTGTTTCAGTATGAAATAGTGGAAAAAACAACAGTGAAACAGGAAGATGACACAAATGAATTAATAGAGGCTTTTATATCAGCTAAGCGTATCGAAGGATGTTCGGAAAAAACATTAAAATATTATCGGAATACCATAGATACTATGATAGCCGGGATTGGTAAATCTGTGAGAAAAATTGTTACGGAAGATTTGAGAAGATATCTTACAAAATATCAGGAAGAAAATCAGTCAAGTCGAGTTACAATTGATAATATCCGCAGAATTTTATCAAGCTTTTTCTCTTGGCTTGAGGAGGAAGATTATATTTTGAAAAGCCCCGTAAGGAGAATACATAAGGTCAAAACCGCAAGCAACATTAAAGACACTTATTCTGATGAGTCGCTTGAATTAATGCGTGACAGTTGCTCTGAAAAGAGGGATTTGGCAATGATTGATATGCTGTCTTCAACCGGAATGAGAGTGGGAGAAATGGTACTGCTTAATCGTGAAGATATAAACTTTAATGAAAGAGAATGTATAGTTTTTGGAAAAGGAGATAAAGAGCGGGTTGTGTATTTTGATGCAAGAACGAAAATACATTTACAGGATTATCTGGAAAGCAGAGTAGATGATAATCCTGCATTATTTGTATCATTAAAATCGCCACATAACAGGATAAGTATTGGAGGAATTGAAGTCAGATTACGACAGCTTGGAAAACAGTTGGGATTACAAAAGGTACATCCGCATAAGTTTAGGCGGACACTGGCAACGATGGCAATAGATAAAGGTATGCCTATAGAGCAGCTTCAGCGATTGTTAGGGCATAAAAAGATAGATACAACACTGCAGTATGCAATGGTTAAACAGAGTAATGTTAAAATTGCTCATAGAAAATATATAGGATAAGGAGTATAATTAAAATGTGGACTAAAAAGAAAATGTCAGATATTGCAGAATTGAATCCAAGAGAAACGATAAAGAAAGGAACAATTGCCAAAAAGGTAGCAATGGATAATTTACAACCTTTTTGCAGAGATATATTTGCATATGAAATGAAGGAGTTTTTTGGAGGAGTAAAATTTAGAAATGGGGACACAGTTATGGCAAGAATTACACCATGTTTAGAAAATGGTAAGACAGTTAAAGTTAATATACTTGATGAAGATGAAATTGGATTTGGTTCTACAGAGTATATTGTTTTTAGGGCTAAGAATGGATTTGATAAGGATTATATATATTATTTAGTATGTAGTCCATTTGTTAGAGAATCAGCAATTAAATCAATGGTAGGGTCTTCGGGAAGACAACGAGTTCAAATTGATGTTGTTAAAAATCTGGATATTATGGTTCCTTCACTTAAAGAACAAATAATAATATCAAGAGTTCTTAAGGCATTGGATGATAAGATATTGGTAAATATACAAATAAACAATAATTTAGAGCAGCAGGCAATGGCTATATTCAAATCATGGTTCATTGAATATAATATTTTTGGTGGTCAAGTCCCTAATACATGGAAAAGAGGGGTTCTTGGTGATTTTGTTGAGATAAAGCGAGGAAGTTCGCCTCGACCAATTCAAAAATATCTATCAAATAATGGATTGCATTGGTTAAAAATTTCCGATGCAACAAGTATAGCCTCGCCTTTCATCAATGAAATTAAAGAATATATCATTGAAGAAGGATTAAACAAAACAATTTTTCTCAAATCAGGCAGTTTGGTTTTATCCAACAGTGCCACACCTGGTTTGCCTAAAATACTGGATATAGATACCTGCATTCATGATGGTTGGTTATATTTTCCATCATCGCAATTATCAAATGAATTTCTATATTTATATTTTAAGCATACAAGCGACAAACTGGTTTCACTTGGCAACGGTAGTGTGTTTACAAATTTAAAAACAGACATTTTAAAAAATTACCCTACATACTTGCCAACATCTGACATACTCAATAAGTTTGACGATATTATCAAACCGCTATTTTTGCTTATTTTAACAAATACAAGAGAGATTAGGCAGTTGTCTGAAATAAGAAACACTTTGTTGCCCAAACTTATGTCTGGAGAGATTGATGCCTCCAACCTCGACATCTAAGCCGCTTGTAGACTCAAAAACTGCTCCGCAGTTTTCTCGTTACCGCCTCTGCCAGCCACCTTGCCATCCGAAAGTAAAATTTCGCCTATCTTCGGTGTCTGCCTTGCGGCTATCGTCGCTTGTTGTGCTTTGCACAACTGATATGGTAAATTATTGTTTACCACACAATTTACAGAATGAAAACAGCTAATGTAATAACTCTTAAAAAGAGTAATAATGGCTCAACTCAACCGCAGCAGAATTATCTTCTTAAGCTGCCCAAAAGATGGTGATAAAAATATCATAGAAATATGGTACAAGATAGTTTTCAAATAAATAATATATGTTATAATTTATAATTATACAGAGATATAAATTAAAGCATGATACTTATTTTTACAATAAACAACATATAAAACAATAATAAATATGTTCAAAAATAAAGGAGATGAATAACAATGGAAGAATCTTACAAAGAAGCAGATTATGAAAATTCAGTCATAGAACTGTTTCAAAATATGGATTATGAATACGTATACGGTCCTAATGTTGAAAGAGATTTCAAAAGTCCTCTATATAACGAGATATTGGAAGACAGTATACGCCGTATTAATAAAGACGCTTCCCTTGAAGCCATAAAAGAAGCCTTATTCAAGCTTAGAAATTTTGAGAATGATGAATTAGTGCAGAAAAACTTTGTTTTTATGGAATATTTGCAGAGTGGCGTGCCTGTACGATATTTTGAAGAAGGCAGAGAAAGGTCCGCCATCATATATCTTGTTGATTATAAGAATACATACAATAATTCCTTTATCATTGCAAATCAATGGACATATATAGAAAATAGTGAAAGACGACCGGATATACTATTGTTTCTAAACGGGCTGCCTATTGTACTGATAGAATTAAAATCTCCGTCAAGGGAAGACACAGATGCGTCAGAAGGTTTTTTACAGATAAGAAATTACATGCAGGAGATACCATCTATGTTTATTTATAATGCAATATGTGTAATGAGTGACCAGCTAACATCAAAAGCAGGAACTATTACATCTAAAGAAGACAGGTATATGAAATGGAAAACTATAGATGGAAATTATGAAAATACGCAATTTGCCCAATTTGACACATTTTTCGAGGGGATTTTTGCTAAAGAAAGATTATTGGATATTATTAAAAATTTTATATGCTTTTCAAACGATGGTATATCAAAGGTTAAAATATTAGCAGGCTATCATCAGTATTTTGCGGTGAAAAAAGCAGTGGAATCTACTAAAAAAGCAACAGCAACAGATGGCAGAGGAGGTGTGTTCTGGCATACACAAGGCTCAGGAAAATCATTGTCAATGGTGTTTTATGCACATCTGCTACAGGAAGCATTGGACAGTCCAACGATTGTTGTGCTTACAGACAGGAATGATTTAGACAATCAGCTATACGGTCAGTTTGTAAAATGTAAGGATTTTTTGCGTCAGGAGCCTATACATGCAGACAGCAGAGAGCATCTAAAGAAATTGCTGGATGGCAGAAAAGCAAATGGAATTATTTTTACTACCATGCAAAAATTTGAAGAAGCTCCTGAACCATTATCTGAACGAAGGAATATTGTTGTTATGGCAGATGAAGCACATAGAGGACAATACGGTTTAGATGAAAAAATAAAAATGATAAAAAATGAAGAAGGTGAGGATGAGGCAAAAGTAGTTACAGGAACTGCAAGAATTATCCGCAACAGTCTTCCGAATGCTACATATATCGGATTTACAGGTACGCCGATTTCTTCAAAGGACAGAAGTACCAAAGAAGTGTTTGGCGATTATATAGATATTTATGATATGACACAGGCGGTAGAGGATGAGGCTACACGACCGGTATATTATGAAAGCCGTGTTGTTAAGCTTAAGCTGGATGCAGAGACTCTTAAGATTATTGATGCAGAATATGACCTTATGGCGGAAAATGCAGATGCAGGGGTTATAGAAAAAAGTAAGCATGATATGGGTCAGATGGAAGCCATTCTTGGTGCAGACACAACTATAGAATCTCTTGTAAATGATATATTAAATCATTATGAAAATTACAGAGCAAATGTGCTTACGGGAAAAGCACTTATTGTAGCGTATTCAAGACAGATAGCTATAAAAATATACAGAAGGATATTGGAATTACGACCTGATTGGACAAAAAAGATTGCTGTTGTTATGACTTCAGGCAATAAGGACCCGGAGGACTGGCGGAAAATTATAGGGAATAAGGCTCATAAAAATGAACTGGCTAAGGAGTTTAAGGATAATAAAAGTGAATTAAAGCTTGCAATTGTTGTAGATATGTGGCTTACAGGATTTGATGTGCCGTCTCTTGCTACAATGTATGTATACAAGCCTATGAATGGGCATAATTTAATGCAGGCAATAGCAAGGGTTAATCGGGTGTTTGAAGATAAGGAAGGCGGACTTGTAGTTGATTATGTTGGCATAGCTGCAGCACTTAAGCGGGCAATGAATGATTATACAAAGCGTGATAAGAAAAACTATGGTGATACGGATATAAGTAAAGCTGCATATCCGAAGTTTTTGGAGAAATTATCTGTATGCAGAGATTTATTTTATGGTTTTGATTACTCATTATTTGCAAGTGGTACAAATTTAGAAAAAGCAAGGACAATAAGCGGAGCTGTTAATTTTATTATTGAACCAAACAGAACAGAGAAAAAAGAAGCATTTGTAAAAGAAGCCTTAATGCTTCATCAGGCATTATCATTGTGTTCATCATTGGCAGAAGCAGAGCTGAGATTTGAAGCGGCATTTTTTGAAGCGGTGCGAGTGCTGGTAATGCGTCTTTCTAATCAAGGATTAGGAAAAAAGATTTCTCTTCCGGAAATGAATGCAAGAATAAATGAGCTGCTTAAGCAGAGCATAAAAAGTGATGGAGTTATCAATTTATTTTCAGATATCAAGCAGGAGTTTTCATTGTTTGATTCAAAGTTTCTTGATGAAGTGTCTAAAATGAAGGAAAGGAATCTTGCAGTTGAGCTTTTAAAAAAATTAATTGCAGAACAAATATATGTGTATCGCAGAACAAATGTGGTTAAATCAGAAAAATTTTCTGAAATCATACAGCGTACGATGAATTCATATTTAAACGGAATGCTGACAAATGAAGAAGTAATTCAGGAATTATTGCGTTTGGCACGAGATATAGCACGCTCAAAGGAAGAAGGAGATAATCTTGGATTAACTGAGGAGGAGATGGCCTTTTATGATGCCTTGACAAGACCACAGGCGATTAAGGATTTTTATGAAAACAAGGAATTAATTGCCATTACAAAAGAACTCACAGAGACTCTTCGCAAAAATAAGACAATAGACTGGCAAAAGAAGGAGTCTGCAAGGGCACGTATGCGTATGTTGATTAAAAAGCTTTTAAAAAAGCATAAATATCCTCCGGAAGGAATGGAGGATGCGGTACAGGTGGTAATGACACAGTGTGAATTATGGACAGACAATATGATGACAGAAAGGGATTATGCCGGTATTCATAAAAAGATAACGTATAATTTACAGGAAACGGAAGAATTGATGGTAGCAGAGGAACCATAACATAAATATAAAACCCTTTCTTTCCTTTTTAATGATTATTTAATATTTCCCATGCTATACTTTACCCCATAAAAAGGAAAGGAGCAGGCATACAATGTTTTTAAGAATACTTAAGCGTGACCTGAAAAGAAAAAAGACAATAAATATCATCCTTCTTCTCTTTATTATATTGGCGGCAATGTTTATAGCAAGCAGCGTAAATAACATCACAACGGTTATGACGGCACTTGACGGCTACTTTAAAAAGGCTAACGTACCTGACTACTGGTTTGCCACTGCATATGAGAAGGAAATAGAAAGGTATAAGGAGTTTGCAGAGGAAAATAATTATGAGTACGACATAACGTCGCTTATACAGGTAAATCCCCAAAATATAACAATACACGGAGAAAAATTTGATTTTTCCAATACAAGCTGTATTTCAGCCGTCAGCGGTAATCCGAAGGTATTTGACAGAAATGACAATGAGATAACCCACATTAATGACGGAGAAATATATGTGACAGCAGCTATAGCAAATTCCGGTAAAAATGATTTTTCTGTGGGAAATACTATAGAAATAACAGAAAACGGAAGGACAAGAACCTTTACCGTAAAGGGTCAGACAAAGGACCCGCTGTTTGGCTCAGCTATGGGAGGAATTACACGTTTTCTTGTAAGCGATAATGATTTTGAATTTTTTGATAATGATGATGCAGTTATCTGCTATTCTGCAAGCATATATACGGATAATGAGAATTATTATGAGAACTATTTAAGTCTTGAGCTAAACACCGTATCTAATATAGATAAAGCAGGCATAAAAATGATGTATGTGATGGATATGATTATGGCAGCAGTATTTCTTATAGTAAGCATATGCCTTATATTGATTTCTATGGTTATATTAAGGTTTATAATAAATTTCACCATGAGCGAGGAGTTCAGGGAAATAGGCGTAATGAAAGCAATCGGCTTAAAATGCGGAGGCATACGAAGACTTTATATAATAAAATATCTGGCTATATCAATGGCAGGAGCCATAGTTGGCTTTGTATTAAGCATACCCTTTGGGGATATGCTGATTAAGGAGGTGTCGCAAAATATTGTAATAGAAGGGGCAGGAGGCATTTGGATAAACGGAGTGTGTGCATTGCTTACGGCTGCTTTGGTAGTGCTGTTTTGCTTTATGTGTACCGGAAGGATAAAAAGGTTTTCTCCGATAGACGCCATAAGAAATGGTCAGAGCGGAGAAAGATTTAAGGCAAAAAGCAGGCTGTCGCTTGAGAGAGGCAGGCTTAAGCCTGTAGTCTTTATGGCGTTAAATGACATATTAAGCGGGTTAAGAAGATTTGTTTCGATGATACTTATATTTTCACTGGGACTTTTGCTTATAGTTATACCTGCAAATACGGCAAACACATTGCAGTCTGATGGCATAATAAAGTGGTTTAATATGTCGGAATGTGATATTGTGCTGAATGAGGAGATTATGCTTGCAGGCAATGAAAAAAAGGAGATGCTGACGGAAAGGCTTGAGGAGATAAAGAAATTTCTTAAGGAGCAATCCATTGAGGCAGATGTATATCGGGAAATCGTGTTCAGAATGAACATTTCAAAGGACGGTAAAAAGGCGTCATCACTGGCATTTATAGGAATTAACGGAGTTACCTGTGACGATTATGATTATCTTTCGGGAACTGCACCCCAAAATACAAATGAGATAGCGGTGACTAAGATAACCTGTGACAAGATAGACGCTGATATAGGAGACTATGTGTATATAAATAAAGGAAATGAGATAAAGAGATATATTATAACAGCCACATATCAGTCAATGAACAATCTGGGAGAGGGAATAAGGTTTTATGAGAGGGAGGACTTGGATTACGGCAATGTAGTAGGCTGCTTTGGCATACAGATAAGGTACAGGGATAATCCGACGTCAAAGCAGGCGGAGGAAAGAAAAAAGCTTTTGACGGAAAAATATTCAGACGTACAGGTATTTACGGCAGGAGAATACTCCAATTACATGATAGGCGATGTGGCAGCTCAGATTGATGGGATAAAGCAGCTTATATTTATGGTTGTTATTGTAATAAATATGCTTGTTACGGTGCTTATGGTAAAAAGCTTTATACATAAGGAGAAAAACGAGATAGCACTCCTTAAGGCATTAGGCTTTAAAAACAGCTATATAGCAGGCTGGCAGACACTTAGAATAGGGATAGTGTTTATTATTTCAATTATTTTGGTGACGGCGGTATCAGCACCGCTGTCGAGGCTTATAATTACGCCTGTATTTAAAATGATGGGTGCGGAAAGCATGAATTTTGAGATAAAGCCTGTGGAGATATATGTATTTTATCCGATGATGGTGCTTTTGGCGACCACACTTTCTGCTATGGCGGCAACACTTCAGGTAAGAAAAATAAGCACATCAGAGATATCAAATATAGAGTAAGCCAAAAGTAAGCACATCAGAGATATCAGATATATGGCAAAATAAAAATAAGCACGGAAAAGAGGTTTAATATGGAAAATATATTAGAGGTAAAGGATTTATGCAAGACATACATTGTAAATAAAAGACAGAATAATGTTCTTAAAAATATAAGCTTTTCTATAAAAGACGGAGAGATGGTGGCAGTTATGGGGCCGTCAGGCTCAGGAAAATCCACACTCCTGTATACAGTGTCGGGAATGGATGAAATGACGGCAGGAGAAAGTGTTTTTTGCGGTAAAAGGATGTCCTCTCTTTCGGAAAAGGAGCTTTCAGACCTAAGACTTGATGAGATGGGTTTTATTTTTCAGCAGATGTATATGCTTAAGAATTTAACTGTCTTTGACAATATACTGCTGCCGTCGCTTTCATCAAAGGCAAACACAAAAAGCAGACAGGAAAAGGTTAAGCACGGACAGGCTTTAATGAGAAAGCTTGGAATTATGGATATAGCTGACAATGACATAAACGAGGTGTCAGGAGGACAGCTCCAAAGGGCATGTATATGCAGAAGCATGATAAACAATCCTAAGATGATATTTGCCGACGAGCCTACGGGAGCATTAAACCGCACGTCGTCGGAGGAGGTAATGAATGAGCTTAAAAAGCTTAATGATGAGGGAACAGCCATTATGCTTGTCACACATGATGTAAAGGTGGCGGCAAAATGCTCAAGGATTATGTATATAGTTGACGGAAGCATAAAGGGTGAGTATAATTTTGATAAGGAGGAGAAGGAGGCGTCAGTAAGGGACAGAGAGAGGCTGCTTGGCAACTGGCTTATGGAGATGGGATGGTAAGGATATGACAGATATACTTATTGTGGAGGATAATAAGGAGCTGGCAGAGGTGTTATGTGACTTTCTCAGGGCGGAGGGCTACATAGTAACGGTGGCTGATAATGGGGAGAAGGCTGTTTTGGTGTATGAAAGGTATGGGGCAAGGCTTGTTATACTGGATATTATGCTGCCAAAGGCTAACGGCTTTGAGGTGCTTAGGAGAATAAGAGAAAATGACAATACACCTGTAATTATAGTAAGTGCCAAGACGGAAAAGGATGATAAGATAAACGGACTGATACTTGGAGCTGATGATTATATAGAAAAGCCATACGATATAGATATACTTATGGCAAAGATAAGCGGAATATTTAAGAGAAGGTATCAGACTGACAGTATAGTCTGCGGTGATCTGACCATTGACAGGATAAAGTGTACAGCCAAAAAGAAGGGCAGGCTTCTTAATCTTAATTCAAAGGAATTTGCACTGCTATTGTATTTGGTGGAGAATAAAGGGAGGGCAATCAGTAAGGATGCTTTGTTTAATAAAATATGGGGCATTGACAGTGAGAGCGAGCAGCAGACGCTTACCGTCCATATAAAATGGCTGAGGGAAAAGCTTGAGGATAATCCCAAGAAGCCAAAGCACATTGTGACAGTGTGGGGAGTAGGCTATCGGTATGAGGAGTAGCTATGGGAGCAGCTTGCAGCTATGGGGAACATTATGTGGCAGTACAGGTATAGTATGTAGTAATTTAAAAGCTGTGATTAACATATATAAAAGGATGGAAAATGAAAGCATATAATAAATATATGATATATACTGCTGTTGTCGGTCTACTGATTATTTTAGGCGTAAATACAGCCATAATATACAGCGGCAGAAATAATGAACGTGAATATATGGTTGAGATTGAACGGGCGGCAGAGGAAATAGAGCAGCAGCAAAACGCTGATTTGGAAAAATATCCCCATATACATGGAATAGAGAGGTCATCTGAAATAACAGATGACTTTTTGACAGGCTTAAATTACGACTATGTTATTAAAAGAATAGATGATGTGTATTACAGGTTTGATTTATTGAGGGAAAATAACGCAGATAAAAAGCTTTTGGTTTATGTAAATCTTGCTATGGTCATAGCTATGATAATAATTTTCACAGCTCTTTTTACCGTTAAGCTGGCAATACTGAAGCCCTTTAACAGGCTGAAAAATATACCCTATGAGCTTGCAAAGGGTAATTTAAGCGTTCCGTTAAAGGAAAATAAAAGCAGATTTTTCGGAGGCTTTGTGTGGGGACTTGATTTGCTTAGGGAGAAGCTTGAAAAACAGCGAAAGGAGGAGCTTGCCCTGCAGAAGGAAAAGAAAACCCTTATTCTGTCAATTTCCCACGATATAAAAACGCCCCTTTCCTCCATAAAGCTGTATTCAAAAGCATTGTCAAAAAATTTATATAAGGACGATAATAAAAAGCAGGAGATATATAAAATACTGGAGAAAAATGCAGATGAGACAGAGACCTTAGTGGCTGATATTATATTGACGTCAAGGGAGGATTTTTTAAGGCTTACGGTAAATTCAGAGGAGTTTTATGTTAAAAGCCTTATAAAGGCTGTGGAGAGCCATTACAGGGAGAGACTTGAAATAAACAGAACGGAATTTAAAATATATAAATATAATGACTGCATATTAAAGGGAGATTTTGACAGGAGTGTTGAGATTATGCAGAATATAATGGAAAATGCCATAAAGTATGGGGATGGACGCCTTATTGAAATTGATTTTAGCGATGAGGAGGACTGCAGGCTTATAACAGTTTCAAACAGCGGTGCGGTGCTTGAGGAAAGCGAGCTGCCTCATATATTCGACAGCTTTTGGAGAGGCTCAAATGCAGACGGTCACGAGGGCAGCGGCTTGGGGCTGTATATATGCAGACAGCTTATTATGAAGATGGGCGGAGATATATTTGCAGCCATTGACGGTGATATGCTAAGGGTGACTGTGGTGTTAAGGAGAGGATAGGGTCTCTGCTTTTAAATATGTAAAAACAGCTTAAATAAAAACCTTGAATAAATTTCTAATAGGTACTTTCAATTATCAAAAAAAAGTGGTAAAATAGTTTTAACATTACAGAGAACCGTTGGGGGATTTTTATATAAAAATATATAGAAAAAGCTACAGAAGTGAGGAGATAAGACTATGTTAATGACATTAATACCATTATTTGATGAAAATATGACAGTATGTGCATATTCTCTGTTTACGCAGAAGCAGAATAAATTTATTAATACGAGGGCACTGGGAATGGGTGAGATGGACGGAGTGGCACAGCTTGAGGGCCTTGAGATGATTGAAGGTATGGGGATAGACACCATATCGTCAGACAAGGAGGTTTTCATTCCCATAAACAATATATCCATATTTGCGGATATAGAGTCGCAGTGTACAAAGCATCGGGGAAGGATAGCTTTTATAATTGATAATACCATACTTCCGGAGGATATGTATATAAACAGGATTTTGGAGCTTAAGAAGGCAGGCTTTAACATTGCCGTAAGAAAGCTTGAGGTAAAGCAGTACCAGCAGTACGCAGGCATATTGCAGAATGCAGACTATATGTTTCTTGACCATAAGCGTATAAATATTGACAGCGCCCGTATATTCTTTTCAAAGATGTACCCGCAGATAAAGCTGTGCGCAGGAAATATAGATACGCAGGAGACCTTTGAAAAGCTTAAGGAAACGGGAGGCTATCAGCTTTACGAGGGAGAGTTTTACCGTACGCCTGTAACTAAGGGTGAGCATGAGGTTGCACCTCTTAAGGTAAATTATGTAGAGCTTTTAAATATGGTAAATAAGCCTGACTTTGAGCTTACGGGGGCTGCTGATATTATAGGCAGAGATACGGCTCTTGCCATTGATTTATTAAAGGTGGTAAA
>N._stephensi_703_cecum__coassemble_135_pt1 | contig 12242 bp, 7 predicted proteins | sample N__stephensi_703_cecum__metabat2_low_PE_004 | metagenome-assembled genome bin N | reverse complement strand
AAGGGAGAATGCCTGCTATGATAAGGACCATATGGAGAGAATTTGCTATAACTGCCGTATTCTTGCAGGGGCTATGCAGCTCTCGCCGGAATATGAACACTTAATTTCCGATACATACGTTGACACAATAGAAATAGCGGCGCCTCTCTGCGATTTGGGAAATGTGGCGATACCAACTGACATTCTTCAAAAGAAGGAAATGCTAAGCCCTGAGGAAATTGCAGTGATACAGACACATACCACCATTGGGGCAAGGATTCTTGAGGATATCAGCAGCAAAGGTGATTACAATGATTTCCTTAAGCTGTCTGTTGATATTGCAAGGTATCACCATGAGAATTGGGACGGAAGCGGCTACCCTTGCGGAAAAAAGGGTGAGGAAATTCCTTTGGCGGCACAGATTGTGTCGGTGGTAAGTGCTTACTGTGCCATGACGGAAAACCGTGTTTACCGTGAGCCTCATCACATTGAGGAAACTTTGGAAATGATGGAGGCGGATGCCGGAACGAAATTTAATCCGCGAATAATTGGGATTTTACGAAAAATTTACCGGCAGCTTCACTAATGTACATTTATATACTTAGGAGGATATACATTGGGATTTTTTAATCAAAACAAACAGGACCAAAGAGGAATGGAGCGTCTGGTTGTCATATTTTACAGCCTGTATACCGTTAATTTATGTATTGGCGTGATTAGGGAGGGCTTTAAGTCATGGATTCCGGCATTGATGATTGTATTGGGAGTGGTTAGCTGGATTGTTTTTTTAAGCAACACAAAGACCTTCCGTATAAGAGCAGCGATAACATCCTGCTTAATGCAGATAACGGTTATTTTATGTGCAGCAAACACAGACGAGCTGTCGGAGGTAATCCCAACCTTTATGATTTTTATGGTTCTTGGGGCGCTGTATGGTCAGATAAGACTTTTATGGCTTAATTTGGCGTCTATGGCATTCATTATTTTCTATCATGGTGTAATTGCGGACACATTTATGGTTCAGTCAGGGGAAAATCTTATTCTTATGGCGGCACAGATGGGAAATCTTTTATGTCTTGAGGTTATTCTTTACATATGGCTTAGGAAACGTGACGAAGCATCGAAGCAGATTGATAAGGTTATTGATACATTGATAGAGGCTGAACAAAGCAAGGATGATTTTTTGGCAAATGTAAGCCATGAAATACGTACTCCCGTGAATACCATCTGTGGAATGAGTGAAATGGCACTTAGAGAGCCGGATTTAAGTAAAATGCGTGATGAGATTTTGGATATTCGTGATGCGGGACATAATCTTATGTCTATTGTTAATGATATTGTGGATTTTGCACAGCTACAGCAGGAAAAGGTGGATATTGAGGAGGAAGCCTACAATATCACATCTACGATTAATGATGTAATCAATATGGCGATGGCACGCAGAGGTGATAAGCAGATTGAATTTATTGTGGATTGTGATGCAAATATTCCATGCGGTCTTTTGGGAGATGAGAAGAAAATCCGCAGAGTGATTATGAATATAGTGGATAACGCCATTAAGTTTACAAATGAGGGAGGTGTTATAATTGACATTCATGCCAGGAGAGAGGACTATGGCATAAACCTTTGTGTAGCGGTAAAGGACACAGGCAGCGGCATTGCTGAGGAAAATTTAGAAAAGCTTTTTGAGAGCTTTAGTCAGGTAGATACGAGAAGAAACCGTCAAAATGGCGGCGTAGGCTTAGGACTTGCCATTTCAAGGGCGTTGGTTCAGAAGATGGGAGGAACTATCACGGTTCAGAGCCGCATTAATAAGGGAAGTGTTTTTCGTTTTGTAGTTCCGCAAAAAATATTGGATGAAAATAAAATCGGACAGGTGATAAACCGTCATGAGTTGAATATTGCCGCTTATTTTGACATGGAGCAGTTTGATATGTTTGCTATCAGAGATGAGTATTCCAAGCTGATTGTGAACATGGTAAGGCAGCTTCAGGTGAAATGTCATGTTTGCCGTAATTTGGCTGAGCTAAAGCGAAGACATAAGAATGAACCATTCACACATATTTTTATCAGTATTGAGGAATATCAGGAGGATGAGGCTTATTTTGATGAGCTGACAAAGCAGACCAAAGTAATTATTGTGATGGAGAGGTTCAATGAAAAATATGTTTCCAATCATGATATTATACGGCTTTATAAGCCTTTTTACATATTGCCTGTAGTGTCAATCCTAAATGGAAATTCCGGCTCAAAGGGCGGAAAACAGGTAGTGCATATGGGTAAATTTACGGCACCGGATGCACATGTGCTGGTTGTTGATGATAACCTGATGAATATCCGTGTGGTGGAGGGCTTGTTAAAAGAATATCAAATTAAGGTGACATATGCCACCAGCGGACAGGAAGCCTTGAAAATAATTGAGAAAATGTGCTTTGATTTTGTATTTATGGACCACATGATGCCGGAGATGGATGGAATCGAGACTATGCACCGCATACGTGATAAGGTGGGACGTTATTATCAGAAAGTGCCTATTATCGCTTTGACGGCAAATGCCGTTCCGGGCAACAGAGAGATGTTTTTGGAGGAGGGCTTTAATGACTTTGTGGCAAAGCCGGTGGAAATGTCTGTTTTGGAGCGGGTGCTCAGACGTAATCTGCCGGAGGAAAAGCTTGTGCTACAGACAAGTAAGGAGCAGCCTTATGCGGCACAGCAGATGAAGGCAGACATAGAAGAAACGGAGCAAATGCAAGAAACGGAGGAATTGAAAATCGGTGATTTGGATGTAAAGCAGGGACTCCTTTACTGTGGCGGAAAACAGGCGTATTTGGAGATTTTGGACCGCTGTCTTGAGGACGGGGAGGCAGAACGTCAGCTTTTGGAGAAGCTGTATGAGGAGCAGGATTGGAAGAACTATACCATCAGGGTGCATGGCTTAAAGAGTACAATGCAGAGTATCGGAGCGATTCCTCTCTTTGAAAAAGCAAAGGCACTGGAGCTTGCAGGAAAGAGCGGAGATACCGGCTATATTTTGGAATGGCATAATGATATGATTGCAGAGCAGGTACGGGTAATGAAAGAGCTTGCACAGTGTCCGCTGCTTCATCATAAGCCGGAAGCTGTTTCAGATGCTGTTGCTTTGAAGGAGGAAGCCTTCCATGATTTGCCTGAGATTGATGATGATATGTTCGACAGGCTCATTGCGGAATTTGAAACTGCCATGTACGATTTGGACGAAGAACGGATGCTTGGGATATTATTGAAAATTCAGGAATATCAATATTGTGGAGCTTCACTGAAAGAGAAACTGGCTCCTGTAAAGAAAAAGGTGGAAATGTCGGATTATATGTCAGCAGTGGATTTGGCATACAAAATTCGGGAGGAGTTAAAAAATAATGGGGAAGGAGAAGCTGTGGAATGATTAAGAAATTGATTGAAACAATCTGTGGACGGGAGTATGAACTGCGTGAACGGATTTTCAGAATGTTGATTCTGGTAGGCGGCAGCTTAGCGATTGTGGGAATTTTGGAATGTCTCATCCTTATGGATGTTAAGGTTATTATCATTCCGCTTATTTTACTGCTGGCAGTGCTTGGCATAGAGCTTGTGATTACCTTTAAATACCGTAAAATTGAACTTGCTGCTGTTATTGTGGCATTTCTTATTATACTTCTTGTATTTCCGGCAATGTTTTTTTTAAGCGGAGGGCTTGAGGGCGGTGCTGTCATTTGGTTTGTGCTGGGACTTCTTTATGTCTTTTTGATGTTTTCAGGCAAAAAGCTGGCATTTTTTTTAAGCCTTTCATTGGTGACTGATATTTTCACATATGCCTATGGCTATTATCATCAGGAAGCCATTACGCCTATGGACTCTCCTGCGGCAGCCTATATGGATTCTCTTTTTGCAATTCTTGCTGTAGGGCTTGCAGGCGGGTTTATATTAAAGGCTCAGATGAAAATGTTTGATGTTGAGCGTGATTTGGCAGCAAAGCAGCAAAAAGAGCTGGAACAGATAAGCCAATCAAAAAACAGCTTTTTTGCCAGCATGAGCCATGAGATCCGTACACCGATTAATACAATTGTCGGCTTAAACGAGATGATCTTAAGGGAAAGCAGGGAAAGCGAAATACGGGAATATGCAGAAAGTATTCAGAGTGCAAGTAAAATGCTGCTGAATCTAGTGAATGATGTTCTGGATTTATCACAGATTGAAATGAAGAAAATGGAGATTATTCCTTCGGAATATAGGACGGAGGAAGCCTTCAGTGATTTAATTGATATGATTCAGGTACGCATGAGGGAAAAAAAGCTTGATTTCCAAGTGGATATAGATGAAACAATCCCCTCGTCACTGTGGGGTGATGTGAAAAGAATCAAGCAGGTAATCCTGAATATTCTTACGAATGCGGCAAAGTATACGATGGAGGGCTCTGTTATTTTTTCGGTTCATGTGGAGTCAATGGATGAGGAATCAGTCTGTTTAAAGATTACGGTGGAGGATACAGGCATTGGAATCAGAAAGGAGGATCTGCAGTATTTGTATGATTCCTTTAAAAGAGTGGACACCAATAAAAACTTAAGAGTGGAGGGAAGCGGTCTTGGGCTTTCCATTACAAAGCAGTTAGTTGATTTGATGGGTGGTGAAATTTCAGTAGACAGCATTTATACAAAGGGTTCCACCTTTACAGTTATGCTGCCGCAAAAAATCGTGGACAGAACTCCTATCGGGGCTGTGAAATTTTTGTCACGAAGCAGGCTTAAAGGGGAGGAATACAGGCATAGCTTTGAGGCTCCGGAGGCACGAATTCTGATTGTGGATGATAATGCGATGAATTTATTGGTGGAGCGTAAGCTGCTTGAGGCAACTAAGGTAAGGATTGACACTGCAAAAAGCGGAGAGGAATGTCTAGAGAAGACATTACGAAAGTATTATCATGTGATTTTATTGGATTATATGATGCCGGATATGGATGGCCTTGAAACATTGCGGCAGCTAAGAAGGCAGGAAAACGGTCTGTGCCGTGACTCTGCTATAGTAGTTCTGTCTGCAAATACTGCGGCAGAAACGGAAAAAAACTTTTTTGAGGAGACCTTTGACGGCTATCTGGAAAAGCCTATTCAGGGAGCAGCGTTGGAGGCTGAAATTATAAAATTCATACCTGAGGATATTATTGAGTATCGTTTGGAGCAGGATACACTGGAGGATGAAACGGAAATTCAAAAAATTTCCCATCATAAAAAAAGAAAGGTATATATTACTACTGACTGTGTAAGCGAGGTGCCTGACAGCCTGTTGGAAAAATATGATATCGGATTAATGTATTTATATATAAAGACAGACAGCGGACGCTTTGCTGACACATGGGAAATTTCTTCAGATAATCTCAGTCAGTTTATGACAGATACCACAAGCAATGCCATAGCTGACAGTGTTTCTGTTGAGGAATATGAGGATTTTTTTGCCGAGTCGCTGACACACGCCGAGCAGGTGGTTCATATTTCTATGGCAAAAAATACAGGCAAAAGCTATGAGGTTGCCAAAGTGGCTGCACAAAGCTTTGACCATGTGCATGTTATAGAGTCATCGCAGATTTCCTGCGGACAGGGGTTGATTGTATTATATGGCGGACTGCTTGCCGTGCAGGGACATACAGCCGGTGAAATATGTGAAAAGGTTGAGGGCATCAGGAAGCATATAGAATCACGTTTTATGATGCCGTCTGCAAAGATTTTTTATGAGCATGGCTACACAAATAAGGTCTTTGCCAAGCTATGTGAGGTGTTTTCCCTTCATCCGACGATGAAGATGAAGCAGAGCAGGCTGGCGATAACAGGACTGGGTGCAGGAAGAATGGACGGAGCATGGAAACGGTTTATTCACCGTCAGCTTAGGCACAATAGAAAAATAAATGATGATGTAATTTTTATTTCTCATGTGGCATGCAGTGTTGAGCAGCAAAAATTAATACAGAGGGAGGTGCTTCGGTGTATTCCGTTTAAGCGTGTTATTATGCAGAGAGCGTCAGTAACCACAGCCTGCTGCTCGGGGATAGGAACCTTTGGGTTTGCTTATTTTGTGAATGCGGGGATTGATGATTTAGGTGATGAGTAACAAGCTAAATCCTGAAAATGTTTATTTATACTGATTATAAAATAAAATTTTTGCATTGTTTATATAAATATCAATATATGGATACAATTACAATAAAAATATTATATTTATAGTGAGGTATTCATATATGAAGATAGCAGATAAGCAGTTTGTAAGGTTTATGAGCCGGTTTGACGATTGTCCCTTTGAGATGGAGCTAAACGGTGAAAGGTATGAGATAGGCAGCGGAAAGCCATGTTTTTCAGTGGTTTTTCACCATATGCCGGATATAAAGGATATGGTTACAAGCACGTCCATAGCTTTAGGCGAGGCGTATATGGACGGTGAACTGGAAATAAAGGGAAATCTTTATGAGGCATTAAATTCCTTTTTAGGTCAGATAGATAAATTTTCTACTGACCATAAAAAGCTTAAAGCACTGCTTTTTTCATCTAAGACAAAGAAAAATCAAAGGGCGGAGGTTTCCTCACATTACGATTTAGGAAATGATTTTTACAGTATGTGGCTAGACGACAGTCTCAGCTATTCCTGTGGATATTTTAAAAGCGATAAAGATACACTTTATGATGCACAATATAATAAGGTGGACAGGATTTTGGAAAAGCTTGATTTGCATGAGGGTATGAGCTTGTGTGACATAGGCTGCGGCTGGGGCTTTCTTCTTATTCAGGCGGCAAAAAGGTATAGGGTTCATGGTACAGGGATAACCTTAAGCGTGGAGCAGAAAAAGGAATTTGAGGAGCGGATTAAGGAAGAACAGCTTGAAGATTATCTTGATGTTATGCTTTTGGACTACAGGGATTTGCATGGGACAGGACTTAAATTTGACAGGGTAGTAAGCGTAGGCATGGTAGAGCATGTTGGCAGAGGTAATTATGAGGAGTTTATGAGCTGTGTCAAGTCAGTTATGAATAAGGGCGGATTGTTTCTGCTCCATTATATAAGTGCCCTAAAGGAATATCCGGGAGATGCATGGGTGAAAAAATATATTTTTCCGGGCGGGGTTATACCAAGCCTAAGGGAGATTATGTATATAGCGGGGGATATGAGATTTTATACACTTGACGTGGAAAGCTTAAGAAGACATTACAGCAGAACCCTTCTGTGCTGGAATGAGAATTTTCAGAAGCATAAGGAGGAAGTGAGGGAAATGTTTGATGAGCGGTTTGTGCGGATGTGGGAGATGTATTTGTGTGCATGTGCGGCAGGCTTTAGGAATGGGGTGGTGGATGTTCACCAGATTTTGTTTTCAAATGATGTGAATAATGATGTGCCGATGAATAGGTGGTATTAGGTTAATTGATATTGTGGGACAGGCAGTTTAGACGGATAATATGGGAATTAGGTGCTGAAAGATGTTGACAATCAGATAAAAATGGTCTAAGATAATAGCATAAAAGGTGTTACCGATAGACGGTTGCCCTTAAAAAAAAGCAAAAATAATCGCCTAACTTTTGAGGGGTTGAGGCGATTATTTTTTATGTGAATTGCTTCCGATTGCATATCCGAGTCCGAAAGCAGTAGTAACGAGACTTATAACTGCAATTAAACTGTCAATAGACAACATTGGCAACACCCCCTTTTGAGATTTCTTATGAAAAATAAGATTTCTATGTAAACAGAGGGTCATAATCCCTCTGCAATGAGGGTAACCGCCTACCGTTATGGTAACACCATAAAAACATTATAAAGGAAAATACGTTTTGTTTCAATAGAAATATATAAAAAATATTAAAAAATATACATAAAGTATTAAAAAAATTAAAAAAATGTTAAATAAAAAAATTTATGTATGTATATTTTCATTTTAATCAGCACACTTATTCAACATCTTGCAGTCTTGAAAATACTAGAAAAATCAGATAAACACATTAAGAGTATTGTAAAAATCCGTATTTTTTTTTATAATGTTGAGGTATACACAAGGAGACTTGCAAAGAAAGCGATTGAAAGCAATTAATCGGGAAAACGGAGGAGAATATCAGATGGCAGGTTCAACATTTGGAAATATATTTAAGATAACTACGTGGGGTGAGTCGCATGGAGATGGTATCGGCGTTGTGGTGGATGGATGTCCGGCAGGCCTTGAGATTTCGGAGGAATTTGTTCAGACTTATCTTGACAGGAGAAAGCCGGGACAGTCGAGGTTTACAACACAGAGAAGCGAGTCGGATACAGTTAAGATTTTATCGGGAGTTTTTGAGGGAAGGACAACAGGAACGCCTATATCTATGATAGTGTATAATAAAACACAGCGTTCATCTGATTATTCAGAAATTGCAGGGTATTACAGACCGGGACATGCAGACTATACCTTTGATGAAAAGTATGGTTTCAGGGATTACAGAGGCGGAGGGCGTTCGTCAGGCAGGGAAACCATTGGAAGGGTGGCAGCAGGTGCCATAGCCTGTAAGCTGCTTTTGGAGCTGGGAATTACGGTGACGGCTTATACTAAGTCCATAGGAGAGATAGAGATTGATTATGATAATTTTGATATAAGAGAGAGGGAGAATAATCCTGTGGCGATGCCTGACGCAGATGCGTCAGTGAGGGCGGAGGAGCTTTTATCACGGAAGATGGAGGATAAGGATTCTGTTGGGGGAATTGTTGAATGTGTAGTTAAAAATATGAGGACAGGCATTGGAGAGCCGGTTTTTGACAAGCTTGATGCTAGTCTGGCAAAGGCAGTTATGTCTATAGGTGCCGTAAAGGGTGTTGAAATAGGTGCAGGCTTTAAGGCATCGAAAATGACAGGCTCCGAAAATAATGACAGCTTTTATGAGGAAAACGGAAGGATTATGAAGCATACAAACAATGCAGGAGGAATACTTGGAGGAATAAGCGACGGAAGTGACATAATCCTAAGAGCTGCCTTTAAGCCGACGCCGTCTATATTCAGCCGCCAGAATACCGTAAATAAAAGCCATGAAAATATAGAGATTGAGATAAAGGGACGCCATGACCCTATTATTGTACCAAGAGCTGTGGTTGTGGTGGAAGCCATGACAGCCCTTACGGTATCAGATTTGCTCCTGGTCAGCATGACCTCTACTATGGACAGGATTAAGAAGCTTTTCATAGATTAGGCCTACCGTAAACCATGCAGGAGCATAGTCAAGCCTTACAAGGCCGCTTATATTATATTTTGCCTGCTCATAATTCCATGGGCATGCACCGAAGGCTTTAAGTATTGAGCCTGATGTATATTCTACTATAAAAATCATCATAGTATATATTATGCCGCGAAATACTATGTGGGAGCCTGATATGAATTTAGAGACAGGCTTTATTACAACAGCCATAGCATATATCGGAAACATAAGGAGAGAGGTTGTGGAGGTCATTTTTGGGTCGTTATGGATGCAGCTGCCCATGCCGGTCCAGAAAACCTCAAAGCACCATCCCAAAAGACCGCAGGTCAAAAAATCCCGCTTTGTTATATTTTCTGCTGTAGATATTTTTTTCACTTTTTTCCTCCTTTTTAAGGTGATTTTTCTTCTTCAGCTTGATTTTATTTTGATATATTTATATAATGATACTTGTGCTGCAAAATTATGCGGCATTTTGAAAGGAAAAATTTATATGTATAAATTAATAAAGAGAGACGGAAATGCTAAGAGAGGAGAATTTCACACTGTTCACGGAGTTATCCGGACGCCTGTATTTATGAATGTAGGAACGGCAGCAGCCATCAAGGGAGCTGTGGCGGCGGAGGACCTAAGGGAGATAAAGACACAGGTAGAGCTTTCAAATACATATCACCTTCATGTAAGACCCGGAGATAAAATTGTAAAGCAAATGGGAGGGCTTCACCGCTTTATGAATTGGGATGGGCCTATCCTTACGGACTCAGGCGGCTTTCAGGTGTTTTCTCTTGCCTCCTTAAGAAAGATAAAGGAGGAGGGAGTTTACTTTAACTCTCATGTAGACGGAAGAAAAATATTTATGGGGCCGGAGCAGAGTATGCAGATACAGTCAAATCTTGCGTCAACTATAGCAATGGCGTTTGATGAGTGTCCCCCTCACCCGGCGGCAAGGGAATATATGCAGAATTCAGTGGACAGAACCTTCCGCTGGCTGGAAAGGTGCAGGGCGGAGCTAAAAAGGCTTAACGGCCTTGATGATACCATTAACAAAAATCAGATGCTTTTTGGAATAAATCAGGGGGGAACCTTTAGGGATATAAGAATAGACCATGCCAAAAGGATTTCAGAGCTTGAGCTTGACGGATATGCACTTGGAGGTCTTGCAGTAGGCGAGAGCCATGAGGAGATGTATTATATTATAGAAGAAACAGTGCCGTATCTGCCATTGGAAAAGCCTACGTACCTTATGGGGGTGGGAACTCCGGCAAACATACTTGAGGCAGTGGAGCGGGGAGTAGATTTCTTTGACTGTGTATATCCGTCAAGGAACGGACGTCATGGTCATGTATATACAAATCAGGGAAAGAGAAACCTTTTTAATGCGAAATATGAGACAGATGACAGACCGATAGAGGAGGGCTGCAAATGTCCTGCGTGTCGGAACCATTCAAGGGCATATATAAGACATCTGCTTAAGGCAAAGGAAATGCTGGGAATGAGACTTTGTGTCTTGCATAATTTGTATTTTTATAATACAATGATGGAGGAAATCAGGGATGCCATAGACAATGAAAGCTATAGTCAGTATAAAAAGGCAAAGCTTGAGGGAATGAAACAGACTGTCTAAAAACAGCAGGTCTGTTTTCATAGTGAAAGCTTTTCATAGTGAAATTTTCCACAGGAAAATTTTTCACAGGAAAATTTTTTACAGGGAAAAATTATTTTGTCTGTGAAAAGCTTAATAAAAAATTACAGGAAAAGGAGATTAGAAATGAACGGAATATTTGCAACAGGCGGAGCAACAAGCCTTATAATAACATTGGTATATGTAGTCATATTTGGAGTGGGTATATATTTTCTTATGATAAGACCACAGAAAAAGCAGCAGGCAAAGCTGCAGGCTATGCAAAACTCGGTAGAGATAGGAGACAGCGTTCTTACAACAGCAGGCTTCTACGGTATTGTTATCGGAGTTGAGGACGATACGGTTGTAGTTGAGTTTGGAAACAATAAAAACTGCAGAATACCTATGCAGAAGGCATCTATTGTGGAAGTGGAAAAGGCAAACGAGGAATAATTTATTATAAGGCAAAAAAGTGAGAGAAAATATAATGAGTGAAAAGGATGAAAAAATAAAAAATATAAATGACAACCCACTGGGCTATGCTCCGGTGGGTAAACTTATGGTTAAATTTGCGGTGCCAAGCATTATAGCTATGCTTGTAGGTGCATTATATAATATAGTAGACCAGCTTTTTATAGGACAAAGAGTAGGTGAGCTGGGAAATGCAGCTACTAATATTGCTTTTCCGTTCAGTACGGCATGTCTTGCACTTGCATTGATGTTTGGAATAGGAGGAGCCTCCTGCTTTAATCTGACTATGGGCAGGGGCGATAAAGAAAAGGCGCCCTATTATATAGGAAATGCCATTTCCATGCTGGTGCTGTCAGGCTTGATATTATGTATAATTGCACTTGTGTTTCTTACGCCGCTCCTTAAGGCATTTGGTGCGCCGGACGAGGTACTTCCGTATGCTAAGGATTATGTGAGCATAACTGCCGTAGGATTTCCGTTTATGCTCTTAACTACAGGAGGAGGACATCTTATCAGGGCAGACGGAAGTCCCCGAATGACAATGATATGTAATCTGACAGGTGCCATTATTAACACTATACTTGATGCGATTTTCGTATTGGGAATGGATATGGGAATGAAGGGGGCGGCACTTGCAACCATTATAGGACAGATTATATCGGCGGCTATTGTTATAGTATATATGTTTAACTATAAAACGGTAAAGCTGTCCTTTAAGCACCTTAAGATAAAAATCAGCTATATGGGAAAGGTTACCTCCATAGGAATGGCGTCGTTTTTTAATCAGATAGCTATGATGGTGGTGCAGATTGTTTTGAACAATTCACTAAAGCATTATGGAGAATTGTCTGTGTACGGCTCGTCCATACCTATAGCATGTGCAGGTATAGTAATGAAGGTAAGTCAGGTATTCTTCTCAGTCGTAATAGGACTTGGACAGGGAACGCAGCCGATAGAAAGCTTTAACTATG
>N._stephensi_703_cecum__coassemble_134_pt1 | contig 12245 bp, 9 predicted proteins | sample N__stephensi_703_cecum__metabat2_low_PE_004 | metagenome-assembled genome bin N | reverse complement strand
CTAAGCCGGTATCTGTAGCCCGTATTTTTATCGCACATATCCATATTCTTTTTTATGCAGCCTGCTGTAGTCATAACAGGGATATAGCCGTATATTTCCATTCTTGCAGATATATCTGCTCTCTTTAACAAAAAGCTTATCTCTCTTTTGTTAAGCTCATATGGAAGGGTTGGCGTAACAATATTACCGTACTTTTCCGAAAGCTCTGCGGCGTACTCAAAGCTTTTTTCATTAAACATATAAACATTTGCATCAAGAATAAAGTGCTTTTTTATTCCTTTTTCCTTTAACAGCCTTGAGAAGAAAATATACTCCTCATAGTTTCTTGCAATAAATCCTTCAATATTATTAATTGTTTCGACAAAAAAATCAATATTTTTATTGAAGTCAGATATGGCTTTTTCCCTGCAAATATAGGGAAGTGCAATATATACCTTCTTGTTTTGTTCCGTTATAAGATGAAGGATATCTTTCATTTCCTCATATGAAAACATGCTAAGCTCTAAGCCTATGGCGTCTATAAAATTTCCGGTTAATGCCTGTGAAAGCTGCAGCCTGTCTGACACAATACATTCTATAACCGCTTTCCCACAGACATCGGTTTTGGCAGTAGTACTGTTTATATTTATTTTCGGCCTGTCAGATATATGACTGCTTATATTACGTTTATATAAGCCTGTTACTTTTTCCTTCAGCTTATCAAGACATTGTCTTCTAAGCTCATTTAATGCTGACACCGGCACAAACAGACCGTCATCAAGCTCAATATCCAGCCTGTCAAAGTAAAATTCGGTGGCACCTGTCTTTCTTAGGTGGCTTTCTATGTCCTCCTTATTTGCAGGCTTACCGGAGGCTTCCTGTGGTACATCGCCATATACACACTTTTCAAACAGGTCTCCGTTCCTGTACATATATGCGGAAAGCTCCATTTTCGTCTGCCTTTTTATGCGGCATATGCCATATATAGGAATGTTGTCATTTTTCTTTATTATATTCCTTTCTATATCTGATATAAGCTTATTATTTCTCGTCCTGAAAACGCCATCCTCATACAATGAGTGTAAATCATCAAGTCCTTCTATGGTGTTTTTTATTGCAGCCTCATCACCTGCCCTTATACTGCCGTGATTTATTATGGTGCCTTTTGGTTTAGGATTTTTTAAATTAAGCTCGAGGACATCCTGCTCGTCTATATCCCTTAACGCCCTAAAAGTAATGGCTTTAGGTGTTACTGACAATACCTTTCCAACCTTAAGCCCATAGTGGTTAGGCTTGTATAAGGACATTATTTCTCTGCCGTTTTGCCTTTCATAATAGCCTTTTGTAAAGCCTCCTCTGTTATATATGTCCTTAAGCTCAGCTATGGTGTCCTCGTCGGTTTTATATGTATCGCCTGACTTTAAAATATCAATATATCTTCTGTAGGCTGAAACTACCCCTGCCACATACTCAGGCTTTTTCATTCTTCCCTCTATCTTAAGAGAATACACTCCTGCCTTTAATATCTCAGGTAAAATATCAAGGGTACATAAATCCTTTGGGCTAAGAAGATACTTCCTTGTCTCATTGTCAACCCTGCCTTTGGTATCGTAAAGCTCATAGGGAAGTCTGCATGGCTGTGCACATCTTCCCCTGTTTCCGCTTCTTCCTCCTATCAGGCTGCTTAAGAGGCACTGTCCTGAATAGCTGTAGCACAATGCACCATGCACAAAGCTTTCTATCTCAAGACCTGAAGCCTCATATATATGACGTATTTCATCACAGGACAATTCTCTTGCTGTAACTATTCTTTTTACACCAAGCTCCTTTAATTCCCTTGCGAAATGTATGCCTGTAACAGTCATCTGTGTGCTGGCATGTATGGGCAAATCCGGGAAATTTTCCTTTATTTTCTTTAAAACTCCCATATCCTGAACTATAACCGCATCAATGCCTGCCTTATATAATGGCTTTAAATAGGGTATAAGCTGTCTGTTCAGCTCATCAGATTTCAGAAGTGTATTGACTGTAAGATAAAGCTTCTTTCCCCTTAAATGTGCATAGTCTGTTGAGCGTATAATCTCCTCCTCATCGAAATTCTCAGCATAAGCCCTTGCTCCAAACCGGCTGCCGCCTAAGTAAACTGCATCAGCTCCGGCATTAAAGGCTGTCGTCATACACTGATATGAGCCTGCCGGTGCCAGAAGCTCGCAATCCGTGTAATGCTTCTTTATGTTATCATTATCTCTCATACTATTCATTCACTGTGCTTTCAGATGAGCTGCTGTTTGAGGAGGACTTTTTTCTTGAGGAGCTTTTGCTCTTTTCGGAAAGCTCTGTCTCAAGCCTTATAATCGTCTTTTCATGCTCATTTATTTTTTCCTTTAAGGAGGCGGCTTCCTTTTCCAAAGCTTCGTTTTTAATCTGTGCAGCTATAAGCTCATGCTTTACATCATAAAGCTGCTTATCCTTAGACTCTAAATCGTTGTCAATGGAGTCCGCCTGTTTTTTTGCCTTAAAATAGTCATCAGCAATATTTAATTCCAGCAGTGTTCTCTGAACGTCAACGCTTTGTCTTTTATATCCGTCATCCTGCTTAAATACGGTTATTTTATTGTTGATATAGGCAGCAACCTTCTGTAAATACTCCTCACTTTCATAGCCGCTGAGTGTATATATTTTTCCGTTTATAATAACCTCTGTATCGTTTTTTGTTGCCATATCCTTATCCATCCTTCTTTGTACTTTAAAACTATTACATAATAACACATATGTCATATTTTAACAACATTAATTTACTCTTACTCCCATATGGGAATATGCCAGCTCTGTAACAACCCTGCCTCTCGGAGTTCTGTTTATAAAACCGTTTTTTATAAGATACGGCTCATATACCTCCTCTATAGTCCCTGCATCCTCCCCTATGGCAGCCGCAAGTGTATCAAGTCCAACCGGCCCTCCGCCAAATTTATTTATAATAGTCTCCAGTATGCTTCTGTCTCCATTGTCAAGGCCATACCTGTCCACATCGAGAGTGTCAAGGGAATAATCAGCTACCTCCTTTGTGATTTTGCCGTCGTAGATTACCTGTGCAAAATCCCTGACTCTCTTTAAAAGCCTGTTTGCAAGTCTTGGAGTTCCCCTTGAGCGTCTGGCAATCTCCCCTGCGCCGTCTGCATCTATATCTACCTCCAAAACCCTTGCCGAGCGGATAATAATGCTTTTAAGCTCCTCCACACTGTAAAACTCCAGCTTGTTTATAACGCCGAACCTGTCCCTTAGGGGAGCTGTCAGAAGTCCTGCTCTCGTGGTGGCACCTACCAATGTAAACTTTGGCAGCTCAAGCCTGATGGAGCGTGCTCCTGCTCCCTTGCCAATCATTATATCTATGGCATAATCCTCCATAGCGGGATACAGCACCTCCTCCACCTGCCTGTTTAAGCGGTGTATCTCGTCTATGAAAAGGACATCATTTTCATTAAGATTATTTAGTATGGCTGCCATCTCTCCCGGTCTTTCTATGGCGGGACCGCTTGTTATCTTTATGTTTACCCCCATTTCATTTGCAATAATGCAGGCTAATGTGGTTTTTCCAAGTCCCGGAGGTCCATAAAAAAGTGTATGGTCCAATGGCTCGTTTCTGCTTTTTGCAGCCTCTATGTATATTTTAAGATTATTTTTTGCCTTCTCCTGACCTATATATTCGTCCAAACCGTCAGGCCTTAATGAGTTTTCAATAACAACATCATTTGATGAAAGCTCCGTATTTATAAGTCTGTCCATTATAACGCTCCTCTTTTATAATTTTTCAACGACACCTTTTACCTTAATTTAGTAACTCCTATACAGTAATACAGTACCCAAGTTCGGCTCTGCCGAACTTGCAAGTGTCGTCTTCAGACGACACTTTGGACACTTTTTAATGCTTTACATTATCTTTTTTAAGGCTTCCTTTATAAGCTGCTCCACTGAATCCATATTTTCAGGCGAACACTGCCTTACGGCTTTAAGTGCCTCTGCCTGTCCATAGCCCAATGAGGTAAGTGCAAGGACTGCCTCTCCTGCTATATCGCCGTCAGACGATATGGCGTAAGCAGTGTCTCCCTGATTTGCCGCATTTATAAAATCAACAGCCTTAAGCTTGTCCTTCAGCTCTATAATAATCTTTTGAGCAGTCTTTGCTCCTATGCCGGGAGCCGACGATATGGTTTTTACATCCCCTGACATAATTGCAAATCTAAGGTCATCTGCCGGCAATGCTCCCAGTATGCCCATAGCCCCCTTTGGACCTATTCCGTTCACCGTAATTAACAGCTTAAAAAGCTCCAAATCCTCCTTTGTCAAAAAGCCAAACAGTGTAAGGGCATCCTCCTTTACATTCAGGTATGTATAAAGCTTTACCTCCCTGCCTGTATATCCTGTGGCAGCAATAACGCCTGACGGCACAAATACATTGTAGCCTATATTATTTGCTTCTATAACTACTCTGTCGGCAGCTATGTCTTCTATTTTTCCCTTGATGTATGCGTACATAAATTACCTCTTAATTTCTAAATTAATTTTTCTCATATACTATTCTATCACACTTTCTTGTCGAACGCAAGTTCTTATTGAAATTATAGGAAATTACTCTAAGCAATCCACAAGTTTGACAGAGGCAATTCACAAGTTTGGCAAAGCCAAACTTGCAAGTGTCGGCAGAGCCGACACTTTTGGCACCACCGACACATTTATATATAGGAAAAACAACAAAAGCGACAGCATATCGGCGACCGAAAGAAAATTTGCGGAGCAAATTTATAAGTGCCGCTGCCTGCGGCACTTTTTTGTTTACAAATTCTTTAAAAAATGATATATTTCCTATGTAAAATATCACTAAATTATAAAAATTAAAATTAAATTACAAGGAGGAATGAAAATGTTTGAAAAACTCTTTAAACTAAAGGAAAATAACACAAGCGTTAAGACAGAGGTTTTAGCCGGTGTTACTACCTTTATGACTATGGCTTACATTTTGGCAGTTAATCCAAATATTTTAACCGAATCCGGCATGGATAAAACTGCCGTTCTCATGGCTACTGCTATTGCCGCATTTGTAGGCTCGATGTGTATGGCATTTATGGCAAACTACCCCTTTGCACTTGCTCCCGGCATGGGACTTAATGCGTATTTTACATATACGGTGTGCATGCAGTACGGAGTATCTTGGCAGACTGCCTTATTTGCGGTATTTGTTGAGGGTGTGATATTTATTATCCTGTCTCTCACAAATGTAAGGGAAGCTATTTTCAATGCTATTCCTGCTACCCTTAAGCTTGCCGTAAGCGGTGGTATAGGCTTATTTATTGCATTTATAGGCTTGCAGGATGCGGGGCTTATTGTGTCAAACGAAAGCACTCTTGTTACATATGTGGATTTCAGCAATGATTTCTTTAATTCCGGCATGGCTGCCATATTTGCAATAGTCGGTGTTATAATCACAGGTATTCTCTTAGTAAAAAAGATAAAGGGCGGTATACTTTTCGGTATTCTCATAACATGGATTTTAGCTATGATTTTCGAGGCTGTCGGCGTATTTGACCCTGCCGTCTCTACAATACCAAGTAAGTTTTTCAGCTTTGAGATTACGTCACTGGGCAAAACCTTCGGTCAATGCTTCAATGTAGATTTTAGTGCTACATCAGTATTTAACTTTATAGTAATTATATTCTCATTTTTATTTGTTGATTTATTTGATACGCTTGGAACTCTTATCGGCGTTTCAACAAAGGCAGACATGCTTGACGAAAACGGAAAGCTTCCTCGTATAAAGGGTGCATTGCTTGCAGATTCTGTTGCTACATGTGCCGGTGCGGTAATTGGTACCTCTACCACCACCACATATGTTGAAAGTGCGTCAGGCGTTACTGAGGGAGGAAGGACAGGCCTTACCGCTGCTACGACGGGCATACTTTTCCTGCTGGCTATTTTCTTCTCGCCTTTATTTGGCTCAATCCCTACATTTGCCATTGCTCCCGCACTTATTACCGTAGGCTTTTATATGATTGGCAATGTTGTTAAAATCAACTTTGAGGATGCCGGCGAAGGAATACCTGCATTCCTTACAATCGCTGCAATGCCGCTTGCATACAGTATTTCAGAGGGTATTGCTATAGGTGTTATTTCATATACACTTATTAATTTATTTACGGGCAAGGCAAAGGAAAAGAAGCTTGGGGTGCTGATGTATATTCTTACGGTGCTGTTTATTGCGAAATATATATTCCTGTAGAATATAAGTACATTTTATAAATTATGTACCTGTTTGGAATTTTGTATATGTTAAAGACGGGGTATGATTGTACTTGTAAATTGGGATTTATACATAACAGAAAGGCAAAAAAATGGATTTTTCTATTGTTGAAAGGAATTTAACAGATAGAGGATATGTTGTTACAATCTTTGAAACAGTTACCGATGCTGTAAAATATTTAGATATGCAAATTGACAAGCAGACAGTTGGATTTGGAGGTTCAGTAACACTTGAACAGATGAATTTATTTGAAACACTTCAAAGTCATAACATAGTATTTTGGCATCAAAGAATACCAATGGGAAAAACAAGTACGGAAGTCAGAGTTGCAGCCAATAAAGCAGCAATATATGTATCTTCTGTAAACGGATTGGCAGAAACAGGTGAAATAATAAACATTGACGGTAATTGCAATCGAGTAGCTTCTATTTTTTATGGTCATGAAAAAGTGTACTTGATAATTGGTAAAAATAAGTTAGAAAAAGATTATGATAACGCCCTATATCGTGCAAGAAATATAGCTTCACCTTTGAATGCAAAAAGAATTGGTGCAAAAACTCCTTGTGCGATTAAAGGTGATAAATGTTACGATTGCAAAAGTCCGGGAAGAATTTGCAGAGGGCTGTCCGTTTTATGGGGAAAACCAATGACGGGTGAATTTGAGATAATTCTGATTGATGAACAACTGGGATATTGAACTTGTCAAAATAATTTTATGGCAGTATAACACATAACAAATTACGCATCAATCCTTTAAAAGTAACGCTTTCCAATGAGGGACTGTCGTATAAAGGAAATTTCAGGGAGCGAGGTGGCCGGTTTGCCTAAGGGTAAACCGGCCGCCCTGCTCCCTGAAATTTTCTTTATACGACAGTCCCGGACTCTATTTTTGTTTAAAATTCTATTAAGCATACAACAGATTTAACGGTAAATTTTTCTGTATTTATCACAGCTTATGACAGCTTTAAAATAAGCTCCCTGACCCTGTCAGCCACCTTACTAATCTCTACCTTCTCCTGAACCGACTTGTCCCTTGTGACAATTTCAGCAACAGACTCCTCCATATTACGCGGACTTACAATTATTCTTATCGGCACGCCAAGAAGGTCCGCATCGGAAAACATTACTCCCGGCCTTACCTTTCTGTCGTCATATATTACCTCTATGCCGCTGTTTTGTAATGTTTCATAAAGCTTATCGGCACATTCCTTTGCTGCTGCATCGTCTGAACGCAGACAGCAGAGATGTACCTGCCATGGAGCTATAGCCATAGGCCATACAGGGCCATATTCGTCATGGTGAGCCTCACACACTGAAGCCGCAAGGCGTCCGATACCTATGCCGTAACAGCCCATAACAGGATATTGTGTCTTGCCGTCCTTGTCAAGATAAGTCATATTCATTGATTTTGTGTACTTTGTTCCAAGCTGGAATATATTTCCAACCTCAATGCCTCTTGATATTGAAATAGTCTTCTTTTTGCAGCATGGACAGATGCCGCCGTCAGGAAGCTTTGCAAAGTCGCCAAAGACAGCCTTCTCCTTCTCTATGTCTCTTTCCACTGACATTCCCGTATAGTGGTAACCTGTCTCATTGGCTCCGCATATAATATTTTCGGCTCCCTTAAGGGAATTGTCAATAAGCACTGTGGCCTTTCCGTTAAAGCCTACAGGTCCTATGAAGCCTGCGGCTATATTGCTTTCATCTGTGATAACGGCAGGATGGATTTTGTCTCCTATATGGTTTTTAACCTTTGTCTCGTTTACGTCGAGGTCGCCTCTTATAAAAATAACAATATACTCATCATCGCTGTTTTTCTGATATACAACTGCCTTACATGATTTATTTACAGGCTCCTTTAAAAATGTACACACATCCTCTATTGTCTTTATATCAGGCGTATGAACCTTTGTCAATGGCTTGGCCTCACCGCTTTTCGTATTTTCGGTTATACATTCGGCAGCCTCCACATTTGCCTTATAGCCGCACTCACTGCATATGGCAATGGAGTCCTCGCCCATATCCGTAAGAAGCATATATTCATGAGAAAGCTTGCCTCCCATCATTCCCGAGTCGGAAACTACCGCCACTACCTCCGGCAGACCGGCTTTGGCAAATATACGGTTATATGCGTCATAGCACCTTTGATAATATTCCTCCAAATCCTCCTGTGAGGTGTGGAAGGAATATGCGTCCTTCATGGTAAACTCACGAACCCGTATAAGACCTGCTCTTGGTCTTGCCTCGTCACGGAATTTCGTCTGTATCTGATATATCATAAAAGGATATTTTGTGTAGCTGTTTGCATATTCACGAACAAGATGCACAGAAGCCTCCTCATGTGTCATTCCAAGAAGCATACGTGAATTGTTTCTATCCGTAAACCTTAAAAGCTCGCTTCCGACAGACTCATATCTTCCCGATTCATCCCAAAGAGAAGCCGGCAATGCCACAGGAAACAATACCTCCTGTCCGTCTATTGCATCCATTTCCTCTCTTATGATATCCTCGATTTTCCGGCATACCCTCTTAAGGGGAGTATATTGTGAGAAAATACCATTGGCAACGGGCTTTATGTAGCCGCCCCTAATCATAAGTGCATGGCTGTCTACTACGCAGTCTGCAGGCTTTTCCTTAAATCTTTCTCCTACAAGCTTTTCAAGTTTCATCTTGCTTTCCTTCCTTTTTACGTATTTCGTGTATATATTTTGACACGTTAAAGTATTTTAACATTTTGATATAAGGGTGTCAATCATATTGGGAAAAAATGTGTTGGATTACGGTACATTTTCAATTACCCAAAGAATCCCTTTTTTCAATCTTTCATCAGGATTATTAAAATGGTTCCCTTCATTCCACTCAAGCTTTAAATTTTTTACCTCCGGTGTATTGCCATAAAGCTTATACGCATATTCCGTCACAAGCTTCACCCTTGACATAACAGGATTTTTTGTCTTATGCTCCCTATCCCCAAGACTTAAATATATGCTGCAGTCCTCCGGCAGCTTACGTCCTTTTATATATTCCTCAAATCCTTTAAACCACAATGACCCGGAGCAGCTTACTGCTCCCTTAAAAACATCAGTATTATATACCGCCCAAAGTGCAAAAAGCCCTGCAAGGGAATAACCGCATATAAAAAACCTGCTTTCTGCCGTATCAATATTATAGCTTTCAATCAGATATGGTATGCAGACATCCGTAATATTGCCAAGTGTACACTTCCCTTCACCGCCAAAATCTTCCTTTCCAAATACGGCAGGTGCCTTCCAAGGCGAAAGGTCCCTGTTCCAATTATCAATCAGACAAAATACAAGCATCAGCTTACTTTCTGATATATCATCTGCGTATATAATTTCCTCTGCCATCGCCTCATCACTTTTATCCACCATAACAAAAATGATTTTTTCCGGCTTTTTTTCACAGCTTTCACAGGAATATATAATATACTCCCTATCATTCAAAACAATTCTCTCCATATAAATCCTCCTGACACATAAGGCGGCAGCCCTCCGTTATCTGTAGGTCGGCTGTCTCTTTGGCCGGCAGATATATAGTTACCATGTAAGCATTGGAGAGGAGGTTAGAAATTCATCAGGCTGCTATTGTCCGCATAAAAGGTTTCAATAGCAGCCTGATGAAATTTCTTACTTCCTCCGAAGCTTACACAATAACTATATACCTGCCGACCCGAAAGACAGCCGCACTTTTCCTATCCAACTCTCCTGAACACCGGATGATAATCTAAAATCCTCTCAATCTCCTCCAACGCATCCTCAGGAATTTTAAATCCGCTTGCCTTTATATTATTCTCAAGCTGCGAAGGCTTTGAGGCTCCCGTGATAACGCTGCTTACAACAGGCCTTCTCAAATCCCAAGCAAGTGCAAGGACTGACAGGTTTGTTCCAAGCTCCTCTGCCACCTTTACAAGTTTTTCTACCTTTGTAAGATTTTCCTCCGTCAAAAGATTGTTTATCTGCTTATCAGCCTGATGTGTGGCTCTTGAGCCCTCCGGTATCGGCTTTCCTAAACGGTACTTTCCTGTGAGAAGTCCCTGCGACAATGGAGAGAATGGCACTATTCCTATACCGTTCCTTTCGCATATGCCCATTATCTCATTTTCAATAAATCTGTCCATCATATTATACTGTGGCTGAATAACGTTCATTGGCCTTAAATGATTTTCCTTAATTATGCCAAGTGCCTCCGTAATCTGAACAGGAGTCCATTCGCTGACGCCATAGTATAAAATCTTTCCTGCCGCTACCATATCGCTTAAAACCTGCATAGTTTCCTCTATAGGTGTGGTTGGGTCAGGTCTGTGGCAAAAATACATATCTATGTAATCTGCCTTGAGATTTTTAAGGGATTTATCAAGCTGCTCTATAATGTGCTTTCTTGAAAGTCCCCAGTCATTTGGACCCGGTCCCATCGGGAAAAATACCTTGCTAGAAACTACGTAAGAATTTCTTGGAAGCTCACTTAATATATTTCCCAGAAATCTTTCCGCCGCACCGCCGCTGTATGCGTCTGCACAGTCAAAAAAATTTACTCCGTTATCATATGCAAGCTTAATTGTATCTCTTGCTACATCTGTCGCCTCGCCGGGATGCAGATCTGTCATCCAGCTTCCAACTGCAATCTCACTTACCTTTAATCCCCATTTTCCTAAATTACGATATTCCATTTCTCACAAAATCCTTTCTGCAATATTTTTTACTTTCCGTGTGCGTACACGTTCTGTATGAATAGTAAACCATATTGTGGAAATTTTGTCAATTACTTTTTAATTGTTTTTTCCAAAATTAACACTGCCGCAGTCATTTATATCGCCGCAGATAATTTTATCATTTGCACTTACGGTATCACAATCATTTATATCACTGCAATTTATGGAATACTGCGACTCAACACTCTCGCAGTCTGATATATCGCTGCATTGTATTGTATTTCCCGCTGAAACCACCTCCGCTTCACTGATGTCGCTGCAATCTATACTGCTTCCTGCCGATATATCTCCTGAATCCGATATATCACCGCACTGTATATTGCTTCCTGCCGATATATCTCCTGAATCTGATATATCACCACAGTTTATGCTGCCTCCGGCTGTTATTGTTCCTGATACGTCTGATATCTCGCCGCAATTTATACTGCCTCCGGCTGTCATGGCTGCTGCTCCGTCTGATATATCACCGCAATTTATGCTGCTTCCGGCTGCCATGCCTTCTGCACCTGATACATCACCGCAGTTTATGCTGTCTCCTGCCGCAAGCCTTGAATTAGAAACTCCTTCGGAAATATTAATGCTAAGCTGTGATTCAATTACGCCTCCGTTTACATCCGTGCAAAGCTGTACCGCAGCATACTGCTTTATATTTTTGTCAAGCTCCTGATTTTTTATAAGCTTATGCCCTCTTGCCACAACTACTCTTATAATATCATCGTTCTCCCAGTCACATTCAAGCATATTCTTTCCCTCAAATGTATTGCTTTTATTATAATCAGGATTTTCCTGCCTGTCCTTTGAAGCATCCTCATTACAGTTATCCTCGCCAAAAAGATAACCTACAGGCACGTTAAAAATTTTTGCTATATCAGGTATAATGGATATATCGGGACATGATATATTATTTTCCCACTTTGACACTGCCTGAAAGGTTATGCCAAGCATACCTGCCAGACTTTCCTGCGAAAGCCTGTCCCTTTTTCTAAGCTGTGAGATTCTGCTGCATATTACCTCACTGATATTGCCTCCATTGCTGCCCGCCTCTTTATTATTATCCATATGTTTTCCTTTCCGATATTTTTAAAATATCACTGAATTTTTTGAAATATATATTTCCGTAATAAAATTCCATTTCATAGCTATGAAAAAACAATATCATAATACTTCCATAAAAACCATAACTTGTAGGTTTAGTAAATATTCAACCAACAGTTGAAGCCGGCTGACGGTTAAGTTCGGCTAACG
>N._stephensi_703_cecum__coassemble_131_pt1 | contig 12507 bp, 12 predicted proteins | sample N__stephensi_703_cecum__metabat2_low_PE_004 | metagenome-assembled genome bin N | reverse complement strand
CTTAAGAAGCGATAAATTGTATTTATATTATACACAGCTTGGAAAATGTGCATATACAGGCAGAAGCATTGAGTTAGACGAGCTTAATCTTTATGATATTGACCATATTTATCCAAGATCAAAAACAGCAGATGACAGTCTTGATAACAGGGTATTGGTATATAAGCCAGTCAATGGGGATAAGAAAGATGTTTATCCTATTGATAGCGAGATACGTAACAAAATGAAGAATGACTGGCTGATGTGGAAACAGAAAGGACTTATTAGCGAGGAAAAATATAGGAGGCTTACAAGAACAACAGAGCTTACCAGTGAGGAATTGGAGGGCTTTGTAAACAGGCAGCTTGTAGAGACAAGACAGAGTACAAAAGCATTTATTGAGACCTTAAGATGTATTATTCCTGAAAGCACGGAAATAGTATATTCAAAAGCATCAAATGTTTCAAGATTCAGGCAGCAGTATGACATTTTGAAGGTAAGAGACATTAATGATTTGCATCATGCAAAGGACGCATACTTAAACATTGTTGTTGGCAATGTGTATCATCTGAAGTTCACAAAGGATGTGAGAAAATATTTTAATAAAAACGGTACATACAGAACATATAATCTTTACAGAATGTTTGAGTATGATGTTAATTTTGGTTCAGAAACAGCATGGAAGGCAGGAAATAAAGGAACCATAATTAAGGTAAAAGAGAATATGCAGTGTGATAAGATTCTTGTTGCCAGACAGACTTATGAGAAAGGAGGAGCGTTGTTTGATGTTCAGCCTCTGAAAAAGGGAAGGGGGCAGATTCCACTTAAGAGTGGAAAGGGTAATGAGAGACTTAATAATATTGATTTGTATGGAGGATACAATTCGGCTTCGATTGCATATTTTATGTTAATTGAAGGAAAGGATAAAAAAGGCAGGCAGGTTAAATACATTTCACCGGTTCCGTTGCATTTAAAGAAAAAGATAGAAACTGATGAAAGCTTTGCAAAAGCATATTTTTCAAGTGAATACAAGCTTAAAGACGTAAGGTTGGTGAGAAAAATATTGATACAGACACTTATGGTTACTGAGGGCTTTAAAATGAGATTAGCCGGAAAGTCAGGTTCATCATTGATTTTTCACAATGCAAATCAACTTGAACTAAACACAAAATACTATAAACCAATGAAAGAAATAAGTAAATTTATTCAGGACAGAAAAGAGAAAAAGGACGTCAGTGTAAATAATAATAGCGGAATTACTGATGAAATACTGTTGGATATTTATAATATGTTTAAAGAAAAATTGGAAGACAGTGTATATAAAGAATTGCTTGGTAATTTTGGTAATATTATGAGAGAAGGTACTGATAAATTTAAAGAATTATCATTGGAGGATAAAGCCATTCAATTATATGAGCTGATAAAACTGTTTAAATGTACATCAGAAATGCCGGATTTACTGAGAATAGGAGGTTCAAAGAATACAGGTGCAATACGAATTAGTATGGATGTAACAAAGAGGGAGAAATTAGCAATAATTCATCAGTCAGTAACCGGAATATACGAAAAAATAGAGAGGATAAATGAATGAGCTGGCGAACCATTGTAATTACAAAGAGAGCCAAGTTGGATTTACAATTAAATCATTTGGTAATAAGAAATGATAGTGTGATAAAGGTTAATTTAAGCGAAATTGCCGTCGTGTTAATTGAGTCGACGGCAGTTTCAATAACCACAAGCCTGCTAGCTGAGCTTACAAAGAAAAAAATAAAGGTTATATTTTGTGATGATAAAAGAATGCCGTCATCAGAGCTTATAGGATATTATGGCAGCCATGATACAAGCCTGAAATACAGGAAGCAAATAGAATGGACAGCAGAGATGAAAAAGCTGGTATGGTCAGAGATTGTGGCTGAGAAAATCAGAAAGCAGGCGGAATTTTTAGATGAAATGAAGAAGCAGGAGAGTAGTTTGTTAAATCAATACATCAATGAAATATTGCCGGGAGATGAGTCAAATAGGGAGGGACATGCGGCTAAGGTATATTTTAATGCACTGTTTGGGATGGATTTTTCAAGGACACTTGATTGTAATATAAATGCAGCACTAAACTATGGATATAGTATTATATTATCGGCATTTGCAAGGGAGGTAGTTTCACAAGGATATTTCACACAGCTGGGAGTTTTTCATGACAATATGTTTAACCAGTTTAATTTAGCGTGTGATTTAATGGAACCATTCAGAATATTGGCAGACAGGAAAGTAGCAAATATGGAACTGACGGAATTTAACAGTAAGGAGAAGATGGAATTGGTAGATATATTAAACCATACTGTATATATTGATGGCAATAGAGAGTATGTGAGCAAGGCAATGCGAATTTATAGCAAAAGTGTATTTGACGCATTAAATGAAAGTGATTTATCTATCATAAAATTTTATCAAAATGAGTTATAGATTTATGAGAGTAATTGTGTTTTTTGACCTTCCAACAGTGTCGGCAGAGGATAGGCGTGAATATGCAAAATTCAGAAAGTTTTTGATAAAGGGAGGCTTTCTTATGATGCAGGAGTCCGTTTATACAAAAATGGCTCTTAATAAAACTGTTGCAGATTCTATTGTTGAAGGTGTAAAAAGAAATAAGCCGCCGAAAGGATTGGTTCAACTGATGACAATAACAGAAAAACAGTTTAATCGTATTGAATATGTTTGCGGAGAATTTGTAAGTGATGTATTGTGTACAGATGAGAGGCTGGTGATTTTTTGAAATTTTATTGTAAAACCTTAGATACAAAGATGGAATTAGATATTGAAAAAATTAATTACATTATAATAGAATCACCTAAATTGTATAGGGAGATTATACAAAATTTAAAGACATCAATAGACGAAGATAATGAAGAATGGATATTTTCAGATAATGAAAAAATATTGAAGAAAGCGGCGTTGATAGATATGATAGATTCATTGCTTGGTTTGGATTTTGACAGCAGGAAAATTCAGGGAGCTATTGTTGAACAGGCTTATAGAATAGCTTTAGATGAAAGATATTTTGAGAAAACAAAGAAGCTTGTCAGCGATATTGAAGCTTATTTGTATGAGCTGGAATGGGAACTGGAATATGATACGAGGATTAATGAAATAGATATAAGAAATGTAATTAAGTTGGGAATAGGCGGGATTGATAAAAAGGAGAATTTGGCTGAACAATTAGATGATTATATAAAAATTTCGTCAAGAGTGTTACATAATAAAGTGTTGGTATTATTTGGTATGTCGGGGTGGTTTGATGAAAATGAGTGGGAACAGATACAAAAGACTGCGAAATATGAAGAAATGTATTTGTTGTGCATTGAGAATAGGGATGTTTTAGGGAAAAATAATAAAATTGTTGTTGATTTAGATGGGTGTAGGGTTATATAATGGATGTATGTGGTATGTGTTGTTCGATTTTTAATACAGTAAAGTATTTACTCTTGGATTTGAGGTTTGAGAGTAGTGTAAAATCGGATGATACTAAAACCTCACAGGCGACAAGAAGAAGGGGGCTGAAGTTTGAGAGTAGTGTAAAATCGGATGATACTAAAACATGGTCTTTGTTCCACTTATGGTCTTTTTGGTTTGAGAGTAGTGTAAAATCGGATGATACTAAAACTATACGGTGAATTAGGGGACATTATACCGCGTTTGAGAGTAGTGTAAAATCGGATGATACTAAAACACGTCGGGCTGACTTTCTACGCAAATGGACGGTTTGAGAGTAGTGTAAAATCGGATGATACTAAAACACGAAACCATAGAGGATTGGGGGAGGGATGGTTTGAGAGTAGTGTAAAATCGGATGATACTAAAACTATTGCCTTGATATGAGTGGAGAGATGGGCGTTTGAGAGTAGTGTAAAATCGGATGATACTAAAACAGACTTCCAAGAGGTTCTCGCACAGTCTTGGTTTGAGAGTAGTGTAAAATCGGATGATACTAAAACTGAAGATTTATATTAATGTGAAGTGAGTTTGTTTGAGAGTAGTGTAAAATCGGATGATACTAAAACCACCCTACAGCGATAGCAATATTACTTAAGTTTGAGAGTAGTGTAAAATCGGATGATACTAAAACACGTTGACGTATTAGCCCCTGCTTTCAATAGTTTGAGAGTAGTGTAAAATCGGATGATACTAAAACTGATATTTACAAATTCGATTGATGTTATAGTTTGAGAGTAGTGTAAAATCGGATGATACTAAAACACACAGAAGAAGAACCGCCACAAATACCGCGTTTGAGAGTAGTGTAAAATCGGATGATACTAAAACATATTTGATGCGAAAGTATGATTTTATAGAGTTTGAGAGTAGTGTAAAATCGGATGATACTAAAACTCGAAATCCCATACACGGATATTGTCGTTAGTTTGAGAGTAGTGTAAAATCGGATGATACTAAAACCGTCGGGTTGACTTTCTACGCAAATTGACGGTTTGAGAGTAGTGTAAAATCGGATGATACTAAAACTGAAAGTAACATTAAATATAAAAGGCTTATGTTTGAGAGTAGTGTAAAATCGGATGATACTAAAACTAAAATACAAGTGTACCAAGTAAGAAAACAGTTTGAGAGTAGTGTAAAATCGGATGATACTAAAACTTACATTATACTTTATAAGTTTCTGTTTGTGTTTGAGAGTAGTGTAAAATCGGATGATACTAAAACCCATACCCTCTGTATTGGTTATATCTTCAGTTTGAGAGTAGTGTAAAATCGGATGATACTAAAACTTATAGGCTTGTTATTTAAAAAACCTATGTGTTTGAGAGTAGTGTAAAATCGGATGATACTAAAACTATACCACTTAGATATAGTAGTAATGGTAGGTTTGAGAGTAGTGTAAAATCGGATGATACTAAAACTGCCTTCCTGTATAGAAGGTTATATCTTCAGTTTGAGAGTAGTGTAAAATCGGATGATACTAAAACAATATTGATGAAATGATTATAGCTGATTTAGTTTGAGAGTAGTGTAAAATCGGATGATACTAAAACTATACACATGAAAGTATACCGCTTTATGAGGTTTGAGAGTAGTGTAAAATCGGATGATACTAAAACGCCTTTCCATCTCGCCAAGCGACCCTGCGTCGTTTGAGAGTAGTGTAAAATCGGATGATACTAAAACCTCAAATGGTTTTCTTGTTGGAATACAAGGGTTTGAGAGTAGTGTAAAATCGGATGATACTAAAACGACCCAGTACAGATTTTAAATACAATTAGGGTTTGAGAGTAGTGTAAAATCGGATGATACTAAAACTATCCGAAAGGGAATTGATAAGGTCTATAAGTTTGAGAGTAGTGTAAAATCGGATGATACTAAAACAATTTACACCATAACTAACATATTTGGTGTGTTTGAGAGTAGTGTAAAATCGGATGATACTAAAACATTTCTGTATTGCCTTGATGTATTCCATTTGTTTGAGAGTAGTGTAAAATCGGATGATACTAAAACCCTTTCGGAACTGTAAAACTAATCTTATCAGTTTGAGAGTAGTGTAAAATCGGATGATACTAAAACAAGTGCCATGAATTGTTTGACCGACAATGGGTTTTAGAGTAGTGTAAAATCGGATGATACTAAAACAAGGCGTGCCCTTACAATAGGAATTTCAAGGTTTGAGAGTAGTGTAAAATCGGATGATACTAAAACGTGCCGTTTTCCTTGCGGTAGCCTATGTTAGTTTTAGAGTAGTGTAAAATCGGATGATACTAAAACAAACACACATCAGTATATCGTGTGTGGTCGTTTGAGAGTAGTGTAAAATCGGATGATACAAAAACTAACTTGCCACACTTAGCTTATGATGATACTGCACCAATTCCGACAGAACAAATGAAAAAGCCGAAAACCGCAAGACCGTTTAGGAGCATAAGTCAAAATACTGGCTGGTATAATAGGATAAAAGAAAAGAGTTTTGCGGAAATGATGAAAGACAATGCAGATTTTGTTGAATGGCTGAAAGAACTTAAAGAGGTATATGGGTAATGTGTACGAATATGGGAGGAAAAAGAACTGTAATCAGAATCAAAAGTAGATTACCAAATCATAAATCCGCAATAATTTCTCAAAGAAAAATAGGAAATTATTTATTGAATCCAACCAAAAGCAACGGAAAATCAACTTTCTTCAATGGTCTAGGCTATAATATGAAAAATGCTGAAAGATTTGAAAGTGATATTAGAAAAGGACTTGAAAATAATAAAGCTGTGGGTTATGATAAAGACAAATACGGAAACAGAAAAATTCAAGTTGATATGATGCTTGGTATAAATAAAAAAGAAATAGTTGTAACGGCTTGGCAGATTGATAAAGGAAAGAAAAAACAAAGATTAATTACTGTATACCCAAAGAAGCGAAAGGAGTAAATTATGTTTGGTTGGTACGACAGGGTGAGAATAAAATCAAATGGTATTTTGGGAATTATCGTTGATGTAACTGATGTTGAAGAAAAATATATCATAGAAATTGATGATGAACACAAGACAGGCGACATTTCAAAGGATTTGATTCCTTGCAAAGAATCTGATATAGAGCATATAGATAAGTAAGAGCAGTAGCGATACTGCTCTTTTAATTGATACAAACTGCCAAATAAAAAAACTACCAACCGTTTAGTTGGTAGTTTTTATCCTTGAATATCCTTTTTTAAATGACCGTTTTATTTCCTACGACAATGTTAATCTGCAAAGGCAAGTCGTTCCCGTAGCTTCTTGTTTGAGAGTAGTGTAAAATCGGATGATACTAAAACCCATGCTTTATTATAAGGAGATGTTTATTGATGGATGCAAAAGCAATGGTGGAAAAGATTAGGAACAAAAAAGAATTTGATGAAGAATGGTTTGATATAAGAGATGAAATATTGCAATTCTTAAAAGAGGACCAACTGGAGGAAGAAAAGAAATTATTTATACCGTTTGGTTATTTAGAGGTTGTTACCATGATGTGTGATGGAATAGAGAGAAACCAAATTTATAGAAAAGGATTTTCTGCAACGGCTGCAAATAAATACATCAAAAAAGCTGAAAATTCTATGTACTAAATCGTCAAAAAAAGTGCAAATTTTATTGACGCAGAGAAATACCGGCAGTATAATTGAAAAAAAGTGATTGGCAGGTGCTTTATATGTTGAAACGAAAAATATATGATGAGCTTTTGAACTGGAAAAATAAAAAGAACAGAGAATGCCTTTTAGTGCAGGGTGCCAGACAGATTGGAAAAACATACATTATTGAGAAATTTGGCAAAAATCAATATTCAAGCTATATTTATCTGAATTTTTATCAAAATCCTGACCATAAGAAGATTTTTGAAGGCTCTTTGGAAGCAGTGGAAATTTACAAAAAAATTTCCCTGTATGTTAAGGAGGTTCATTTCATAGAACATGATACACTGATTTTTCTTGACGAGATACAGGATTGTCCAAATGCGAGGACAGCACTAAAATTTCTTGCTATTGATAATCGGTATGATGTAATCGCTTCCGGTTCTCTGCTGGGACTTCATTATAAGGAAATGTTATCCATTCCTGTAGGCTATGAACGGACCTTAGAAATGTTTTCCCTCGACTTTGAGGAATTTCTTTGGGCTATTGGAAGAACATCAGAATCTATAGAAGTGCTTCGTGAATATTTTGAAAAAAGGGAAAAAATTGATGCCGGAATCCATGAACAATTTATGTCAGCACTTCGGGAGTACCTTGTTGTCGGAGGAATGCCAGAGGTTGTCAATGTATTCTTAAAAACAAACAATTATCAGGAGGCATATGCCACACAAAAAAAGATTATGGAGAGTTATCGTGAGGATATTAAACATTATGCGTCAGCCACAGCCAGGCAAAAAATCAGCGATTGCTATCTTTCCATACCCAGACAGCTTACAAAGGAATACACAAAGTTTCAGTATAAGGTTGTCAGCAAGGAAGGAAATGCACGCAAATATGAGAATTGCCTGAATTGGCTTGCGGATGCCGGAATGATTAAGCTGTGCCTGAATGTATCAACACCTCAGTTTCCGCTTATAGCTTATGAAAAGCCGGACCAATTTAAGGTGTATGTGACGGACATTGGTCTGCTTACCTCACTTTATGGATATGAAACGCAGGCAGCTTTGTTGAAAGATACTTTGACCGGTCCCGCAAAAGGTGGAATTTATGAAAATCTTGTATTTGATATGCTGATAAAGCGTGGATTTGCACTTAATTACTATAAAAACAGTAATAATACTCAGGAGATAGAATTTATCTTTGCCAAAAATAGTTCCGTAATCCCGATTGAGGTTAAATCAAAAAGAGGTGCGACATTATCTCTAAACTCTTTTATTGCAGAATATAAACCGCCTTATGCGTATAAGCTGGTTTCGGGAAATGTAGGTGTAAGCGGTACTAAGATTACTCTGCCGCTTTATATGGCAATGTTTATTTAATGAGCATTACTCATTTTAGCATAAAATTTTTATAGCAAGTGGAAAGTTAAGAGAATTTATGGTATAATGCAAAAGTATCTGTATAGTTGATATTTGACGGCTCACAAGCCGGATTTCGCCGACTTTAGCTAAGCATACGGATATATTGTTTATAAGAAATTATACTATATGAGAAAAAAAGAAAGAACCAGAGGTAAATTATGAAGCGGGTAAATATCATAAAATTAATAGGAATAATAATATTCGGAGCAATAGGAATATGGGGTCTTGTCTACGGGGCATCGCAAATTGCAAAAACCAGTGCATTTATCAGTGATGCAGCACAGGTAAAAGCAAAGGTAAGCAAAATAAAGGCAAGCATAGACAGTGATGGAGACACAAACTACAGTGCATACGTCACATATACATACAATGAAAAGGAATATAAAAATATAGCCCTAAGGGAATATAACAGCTCACTGTATGAAGGAAAAGCCATAGATCTGTACGTAGATAAAGACAATCCAAAGAACGTCAGAATAAAGTCTGTTATATACTTTTTCCCTGTTGCGTATATAGTTATAGGAGTTGTATTCCTGTCTATAGGAATAATCATATTGCTTCTAATGATAAAAGATAAGCGAAGGAGAAAAAAGATTATAAAGACAGGAGTAAAGATATACGCACAGGTTAAGGGAAGCGTTATTGATACATCGTACACAATAAATGAAAAGCATCCCTACAGGCTTGAATGCGTTTATTACGATGAAATGTCAGGTCAGCCCGTCATATGCACCAGTGATATTATATGGGAAGCACCTGAAAAATACATTGATAAATATGTGCCTGTATATGTAGACAGAAACGACAGAAGCAGGTATATTGTAGATTTAAAAAATATAACTGACAGACAGCTTTAAGGAGGAAATACTGTATGCAGATGGACGATTTGTTTATGAAGGCTTGTAAAAATAATCAGAAGGGAGTAATTCAGACCTTTTTGAAAAAGGGCGGCATAAATGTAGACAAGCGGGATGAAAATGGGTGTACGCCGCTGCATTATGCCTGTCAGAAGGGTTCGAGAGACATAGTAAGACTTCTGCTTGAAAACGGTGCTGATGTGACAATGGAGACAAACCTTATGCTTGCTCAGACACTTCCTTATGGCGAAGCTGTTGATGTGACTATGGAGCTTTTGGATAAGGGCGTGGATGTAAATAATACTGACAATGCAGGAAACACCCTGCTTCATATTCACCTTGACAGGGTCTGCAATAAGGACGCCGTAAAGGAGATAATAAAAGCAGGAGCAGATGTAAATGTTAAGAATAATGCAGGAAATACGCCGCTCCATATTGCTGTGAAGAATGGAAATGATATGGTTGCAAGGCTTCTTATAAAGAATGGAGCCGACTATAAAACTCCAAACGGAAATGGGGAGACTGCTATAGATATAGCGGTGGCTAAGGGAATGGAGACAGTGCTTGAGCTTATGGAGTTTTAGAGAGATGATAGGATTTTGCCGCTTTACATGGCTAAGCAGAAATGGCATAGGTGTATATAAATGAAGATATTTATTAAGGAACTCCGCAAAGAACGGGGAATGACACAAAAAGAGCTGTCAGAGAAAATGCAGGTTTCATTTCAAACCATCAGCAAATGGGAAAATGGCGTGAATTTACCTGATATTACCCACATACCACGACTGGCAGAAATCTTTGGAGTCAGTGCAGACGTTATTCTGGGCTTGGAGCCGATGGAAAAAAGGTATGAATTACGTCAGTTTAACGGAGTTGCTTATTGGAATGAACACAGGGAGCTTATAAAAACATGGAAAGCCTTATATTGGAATGACGACTGGTTTGAGTTTCTGGTAAGAAATGTCTGGAGCTTTAAAAATCCTATTGATATTTTGGATTTTGGTTGTGGCTACGGTTTTTTGGGCATGAAGCTTTTGCCTATACTGCCTGAAGGCAGCAGCTATACCGGAATCGAACTGGATTTGGAGGAAATAAGAAAGGCAAAGGACTATTTTGGAAAAACATGTTATTCCTGTGAGTTTATCAGACAGGACATTTATAAGTTTCAGCCTGAAAAAAAGTATGATTTGGTTGTAGCATTATTTCTGCTGTCCTATATGCAGAATCCGGAGCTTTTAATAGAAAAAATGAAATCCTCCTTAAAGCCCGGAGGTATGCTGCTTTTGATAGATGCTGATATGGAGGTGGAGCAGGCCGGATATTTTTCAGGCTTGGAAAATGAGAAGGCTGGAAATAAACGCCCTGATTTTATACCATTGTGGGAATATGAGCTGACACATCAGGAGAGAGATTATAAAATGGGCACAAGGCTGCCATACCTTCTTTATAAATGCGGAATGAAAAATATTCAGGCACGAATTAGCGATCAGGTGGTTATTTATCAGCCCTCAGATAAAAATAAAAAGGAAACGAATGAGATTTTCAGGTATGTTTATGAAAATGAAGATTCATACCGGGCCGGAGCAAATTATTTTACTGCTAGAGGCGTAAATTATCAAAAGGCAGAGGAGTTTGAAAAATACTATAAAAGCACAAAGAAATATTTTGATTCAGATGATGCTTTAGCAGTAAAAACCTCAGGAATATATTTTGTATATGCCAATTTATAATATACAGGAACAAGGTTAATATAAAATGCAAATCACAGATAACCGATGATGGTAATTATATAATGAGATATGGAGGAAAAATGAACTGGAGTGAGCTAAGACAATTAAAACCACAGGTTATTAAGGCAGAATGTGATGCGTCATGTGAGGAAGTAAACTATGACAGCAGCAGACTGGAGGCTTTAAACAGACATATTCAAAGCCTTATTGATGAAAAGCTTATCCGGTCAGGAAGCTATTGTCTGTGGAGAAACGGAAAGGTATTTGCCGATGCAGCCATTGGTGAGCTGGCATGCTTATGGCAGGGAAGAAAAAAATTTATGCCTGATACGTTTTTTGAGATACAGTCAGTAGGTAAATTGATTACGGCTATTGCCATTTTAAAGCTGGCGGAGGATGGAATTTTATATATTGACCAGCCTGTAAGTGAATGGATAGACGAATTTAATCAAAAGGAATTCAGAGATATTACCATTAAGCATTTGCTTACACACACCTCCGGAATTTGCGGCTTAGACGAAGCAATTCCGGAGGATAAGAGAAGCTGGTGGGACACGATAGATGAAGACAGGGTAAAGGAAACATGGATTTTATCAGTGATAGGTGCAGGACTTCATGGAAAGCCGGGAGAAAAATGGATTTACTCTATTATCGGGTATGCCGTTCTTGGTGAAATTATAAGCAGGGCAGCAGGAATGAGGGCAGAGGATTTTATCAGGGAGACTATACTGCTGCCATGTGAAATGACGGAAACACACTGGAGATGGCAGGGTACGGAGGAATGGATAAAACGCTATAATATTGCAAATGAAACCGATTTAAGGATGGCAAAGGAATGGGAGACTAAGGGCGTGTCTGCAATGGCTTCAAGAACCTATAGATGGTGGGATGAAATTCCTGATACGGCAGGAGGACAAATGTCAACAGGTCGTGAGATGATAAAATTGGCGGAAATGCTTCTTAGAGACGGATATTATCGTGGAAAAAGGATTATTGGAAAAAAAGCATTGTCATTGTTATGGACAAATCTGGTCAGTGAGGGTGTGCGTGATTTATGCTGGGATCACAATAAGCCTGTTTTATATGGTGCAGGAGTTCCGATTTTTACATATAAATCAGATTTGGAGCAGATACTTTCAGATAATGTAATATTCCATGAGGGCAGCGGAACCTGCGTTTTCCTTGTCGATAAGGAGGAGGATTTTGCTGCTGTATTTCAGACAAGCTTTAGAAAGGAATTTGATTGGTGCCATAGGGCTGTAAAGGGGACAGCATCTATTATATGGTCGGGAATTAATTAAAGGGATTTTAAAGGTGAATAGGGATTTGTATATGTATATGAGGTAACGTATTTATTAATATATAGTCCGGGACTGTCGTATAAAGGGAATTTCAGGCAGCAGGGCGGTCGGTTTCCCCTTAGG
>N._stephensi_703_cecum__coassemble_129_pt1 | contig 12600 bp, 9 predicted proteins | sample N__stephensi_703_cecum__metabat2_low_PE_004 | metagenome-assembled genome bin N | reverse complement strand
CTAAAGAACAGCTCTTTCCTCAAACAATGCACTACGCTAAGAAGCTGACATTTTCGTATCAAAGAATTTCTAATTGCTTCCTCAATGCTTTCAAAAATTATTATACAGCAGCCTGTCTGCTCACCAGCAGCCTTTAGCAGCAGCCGTCTGCAACACTCCACAGGATATATGGCAGGGATGAAAAATTTACAAATAATGAGTTAAATCTGTGGGAAAAGAGTCTTGAAATTTAGTATGTGATTTGATATAGTTATAAATTGAGAAAATGATAAATCCTAAGACAGCTTGGGAAATTAAAAAGGGAAAGGTTGGACTTTACGATTATGAAAAAGACAGTGATAACTGTGGTTGGAAAAGATACGGTTGGTATTATAGCAAAGGTATGTACCTATCTGGCGGATAATAATGTCAACATTCTTGATATTTCCCAGACTATAGTACAGGATTATTTTAATATGATGATGATAGTGGACGCAAACGGTTCTGAAAAAAAATTTGGAGAGCTGGCAGATGAGCTTGAAAATCTTGGCGGTGATATAGGAGTGCAGATAAAAATGCAGTCGGAGGATATTTTTAATATAATGCACAGGATATAAAAGTGTCGGCTTTTAGCCGACACTTGCAAATTTGGCTCTGCCAAATTTGTGTACCGATTGAAAGAAGCAAGAGGAAAAAGTGTTGTCCGAAAGCCGACACTTGCAAATTTGGCGGAGCCAAATTTGTGTGCCGATTGGAAGAAGTATGAGGAAAAAAGTGTCGTCTAAAGCCGACACTTGCAAATTTGGCTTTGCCAAATTTGTATACCGATTGAAAGAAGCAAGAGAAAAAGGTGTCGTCTGAAAACCAACGGTTTGACGGGAATGGAGAATTATTTATGATAAATATATTTGAGGTTAATGAGACTAATAAGATGGTTGAGCAGGAAAACCTTGACGTTAGGACCATCACAATGGGAATAAGCCTTTTGGATTGTATTGACAGTGATTTAAGCAGATTGAATGAAAAAATATATAATAAGATTATGTCAAAGGCAAAAAAGCTTGTTTCCACAGGTAAGGAGATAGAGAAGGAAATAGGGATACCTATTGTAAATAAGAGAATATCTGTTACACCTATAGCACTTGTAGGGGGTGCTGCATGTAAGTCTGCGGAGGATTTTGTGACTATAGCAAGGACACTTGACAGGGCGGCAGATGAGCTTGGCGTTAATTTTATTGGCGGCTATTCTGCACTTGTGTCAAAGGGAATGACACCTGCGGAGGAGCTTCTTATACGTTCCATACCAAAGGCACTTGCCGAGACAGAAAGAGTGTGCAGCTCGGTAAATGCAGGCTCCACAAAGACAGGCATTAATATGGATGCGGTGAAGCTTATGGGAGAGATTGTATTGGAGACGGCAAAGCTCACAGGTGAAAAGGATTCCATTGGCTGTGCAAAGCTTGTTGTATTTTGCAATGCACCTGACGATAATCCGTTTATGGCTGGGGCATTTCATGGGGTGACAGAGGCTGACGCCATAATAAATGTAGGAGTAAGCGGACCCGGTGTTGTAAAGACTGCTCTTAGCACAGTTCGTGGAGCTGATTTTGAGGTGCTTTGCGAGACTATTAAAAAGACAGCCTTTAAGATTACAAGAGTGGGACAGCTTGTGGCACAGGAGGCGTCAAAAAGGCTTGGCGTTCCCTTTGGAATTATTGATTTGTCACTTGCACCTACGCCTGCTGTCGGAGACAGCGTAGCAGATATACTTGAGGAGATTGGTCTTGAATCGGTGGGAGCTCCGGGAACTACGGCGGCACTGGCACTTTTAAATGACCAGGTAAAGAAGGGCGGAGTTATGGCGTCATCATATGTGGGCGGACTTAGCGGTGCATTTATTCCCGTAAGTGAGGATCAGGGTATGATAAATGCTGTGGAGAGAGGAGCCCTTACGCTTGAAAAGCTTGAGGCCATGACCTGTGTATGCTCTGTGGGGCTTGATATGATAGCTGTTCCCGGCGATATTAGTGCAGCCGCAATATCAGGCATTATAGCCGATGAAGCTGCCATAGGCATGATAAATCAGAAAACCACAGCGGTCAGAATTATTCCTGTTATAGGAAAAAATGTAGGCGACAGGGTTGAATTTGGCGGATTGTTAGGTTATGCACCTGTTATGCCTGTCAACAAATACAGCTGTGAAGCATTTGTAAACAGGGGAGGAAGAATACCTGCTCCTATACACAGCTTTAAGAATTAGAAAGGTACAGCCAAAGTATGAAGAAAATAGTTATAGGATGCTTTATGATACTGGTAAATATATTTTTTTACGCAGGACAGTCTATCATAGGATTAATTCCCGACTTTGCAGGATATATACTTATATCCAACGGAATAAAGGAATGTGTGGAGGATGAAGGTGTATATAAAAAGGTACAAAACTGTGCCTTTGCGGCATGTGTTTTTTCTGCCGCAGTATGGGTGATGGATTTAACTACGGCGACATCAAGAATATATTATAAATTCGGAAATATATGGGGATACGCTTTAAGGGCGGTTTCTGTTATTTTTATTGGTATTGTTACATTTTTACTTACAGATGTTTTTAGGAGGATAGCTCCAAAGTATAAATATGAGCTTGATTTAAGAGGGCTGAAGCTTTCTTGGGTATTTGTTGTACTGATGAATGTACTTATGCTTGTCTGTTCAAATATTGCGGCGATAAACAGTTGGATAACCTTAGGGGAGGTTATGGCAGCTTTATGGTTTTTGATTATGCTGTATCTGGCATATGAGAAGGCGTTTGAGATGAGTAAGGGGAAGAAATTGTAGTAAAGCATATACTTATAATAGGAAAAAAATTACAATATACAGTAAAAAAATTTCATGTTAATACTTTATCTTGAAAAAAAGTGTGATATAATCTTCTTAATTAGGAATTATATATTATAAAAATTAATATATCTTACTTTTTATAATCGATTAGTCGATATATGTGAGTTTTTAATTAGTAATGTTTTTCCTAATATAAATAACTTATAGATAAATGAAATCGGATAAATTTATTAATTTAAGAAAGGAAAGACTGCAATGAATAAAAAGAATATAATTTTAACAACAGTATCAACAATTATAATTGCAACACTTGTAATTATATCAGTTGTTTTAGTAATAGGAAAAAAGAAAGAGAACAGTGAAAGATCAGAAGGTAATAAAGGCTATGGCTATGTCGAAGACGAAAATGAGGCTAAAGCCAGAGAAAAGCTGGAAGATATGATTGAAAAGAAATGGGTGGCAAGTAAGTATAATTCATACGGAAAACCTTTTATGATGTTTGCAGAGGTATTAAAGTACTCTGAATACGAAACAGAGTATCCTCAATATGATAAATTTACTTCAAGTGAAGACTATATTTGGAGATGTACAGAAAACAGTATAAGTGAGGAAAATGTAGGTGAATGTATAGGAAAACTGACAGGAATAAACGAGAAGGAGTATGAAATATATAAGATAGAGGGTATTTCGTCTGAATATGCTGTGGCGTTTAAGGAAACAGAGCCTGATTGCTATATGGTACTTATAAATTCAGAATATATACCGGAAAATGTTCAGGATTTTATAGAAGATACAGATATAAAAAATTCAGATGTGGAAATAAACATGATATTTAGGGAGCAATTACAAAAAGAAAGCACAGAAAAGTATGGCTTGATGACTTTTATAGATAAGGATGAATATTTGTGGAATAATTTTTTAGGTGATAATAAATATATAGGAGAAGATATTTATTATGGACATTTTGATGAATTTAATATATATGTATACCATAAGACATTAAAGCTTATTTATGTCATAAATGTAAATGACAAGGGAAATATAGGAATACGTTTAGATAATATACATTCATTTGAATTTGAAAGCACCACAGAAGAGGTGGGAAAATTTATTGAATATATATCTGAAAACTATGAGGCATATAAGGAGGAAAGTCCTGTACAGGGACCGGAAATAGCATATAAAAACGAGTTAATAAATGATTGAGCTATAAAGCGATAGTGATTAAAAGATTATATTATTGCCGGCAAAATATGATAGAATAAAAATAAGCTGCCACATTAAGTGAACCCCACACAATATATCAATTTCAGCGGATATATTGCGGGTATTCATCTTAGTGAGGCAGTTTGTTTATTAAAGCTTTTGAATAAACGAAGTATATTCTGTAGGAAGCTTTGAATTATATTTCTGCCTGCAAATCATACGATAAAGGCTATCACAGTATATGCTGTTTTTAATGAGCTTTTTATCTGTGGAATTTAACCGTGAATTACTTTCATAACCTGCAAGTCCTGTGATTATCTCCATATCAGAGGAGGATTTTATCAATTTAAAAACCTTTTCATGTTCTGACGAAAAGCCCAATATCCTCACAAAGGAACATACATCATTGTTCATATATTCAGACATATCATCATTAAAAATATCCAGCACACAGTGCAGCAGTGCCCTTGAAACGGCAGTGTAGCTTAAATCCTTTGTTTTCAGCATATCAGTAAACTGAACAATATCAGTAAAATCATCAATATTTTTCCTTATACGGTTTGAGAGCTGCCTTGTCATGCCAAAAACATTATTTAATGTACCGTTAAATATATGTGTACGAAGTGAGTACCCGGACATTGCAGAGTAATCTGTCGTAAATACAGGAAAGGAGCTCATAAATGATGTTAAATAATCACTGTCTATTTGTTCAAGAGTATATTTAAGGTCGTCATATGAATGTTCTGCCAGCTTTCGGATTGCTGCAGCAGAATAAAAACGACTGTCCGATGTATTATCGTGATAGCAAGCATTTATACGCTTAAGGGCGACAGGCTTAATTTTACTTTTTCGCTTTAACAGTGCTTTCAGGTACTCAATGGCAAGAATATTATTTGGGGCAGACAATATGCCATGAATGTCGGCATCCTTAAGCACTGAAATATTATCATCGGTAAGCTGTGAATATTTTTTTGCATAAACAATATCTGGTGTAAGCTGTGAATATTTTTTGTTACGCTCAATATCTGCCGTTAGCTTTTCGATATATTTTATGAGGGCAGCTTCACGGGCATAAGCAAAGGAAGCTCCCTGCCTTAAAAACTCATTTAAAAATGTGCAATATAAATCAGGCTCGTCTGATAATATACGGGCGATGGCAAAAAGTGTGCCCATATCATCATTTTCAGCACCAAAGCACAGAAAATCCACTATGCCAAGCTTATCAAGGACAGAAACTGCTCCGTAGGCAAAATATTCCGCACTTGCACAGGCAAAGCAGCAGGGAAGCTCAATAACCATATCGGCACCATTGTTTAAGGCTATTTTTGTCTTTGTATATTTATCCAAAAAGGAAGGCTCGCCACGCTGCACATAGCTTCCGCTCATTATTACAATGGCTGTATCTGCTCCTGTAAGGCGTTTAGCCTGCTCAATATGATATTTATGTCCAAGATGAAAAGGATTATATTCAGTTATAAGTCCTACTATTGACATATAAAAACTCCTTTTGGTGCTTTAGCCGGATGAAAAATGATTTTGCATTTTATGAATGCAGCATATATTAACAGGCATATGGAATGCCGATAAAATATACACATATATATTATGTGTTATTCAGCTATAAGTCAAACTGTTTTCACTTTATTTTCACATAAAAATATGATACTGTCAGTGTAGCCTGCAAAAATAAAATGATAGCAGATAATTAATATATAGAAAAGAGGAATAGCTTATGAGAAAGAAAATACTGGCAGCAGGAATGGTATCAGTTATGCTGGCAGCAGCTTTATGCGGCTGTGATAAGTCAGATAATGCAAAAAATAATACAGAAAATAATACAGGCGGCAATATAGAGCAAGCCGATAACAATAAAGAGGGTAACAGTCAGACAAATAATACAACAGCCGCTAAGTTTGACATAAAGGCAGAACATGTGGAGGAAAACGAGCAGACCGTAGCGGTAAAGAAAGACGGAAAGCTTTCAGGAGAGGGTGCGGATGTGACAGTTGAGGCTGCGGAAAATAATCTCATTACCTTTGAGGAAAGCAGTGTAAACAGCAAGGCAGCCGGTGTAAATGTAAAGGATGGTACGGCAACAATAAGCAGTTCAGGGACATACGTTGTTACCGGAACAGCGAAAAACGGTCAGATAATAGTAGATACGGAGGATAAGGGAACCGTATGGATAATTTTTGCAGATGCAGATATCACAAACACGGTAAATTCGCCGGTCTACATTAAAAATGCAAAAAAAACCATAATATCTGCGGCTGCGGGAACAGAAAATACATTGACTGATGCACAGGAATATACATATGACAATGAAACAGACGAGGAGCCGAGTGCATGTATATTCAGTAAGGATGACCTTGTTATATCAGGTAACGGAAAGCTTACCATAAATGGAAATTTCAACAATGGAATTGCAAGTAAGGATACATTGGAGATTAATGACACAAACCTTACTGTAACTGCAAAAAACAATGGTATAAAGGGAAAGGACTATCTTATCATAAGAAGCGGAGATATAGAGGTAAACGCTTTAGGTGACGGACTTAAGAGTGATAATACAAGCGATTCAAAGCTTGGCTATATCCTCATTGAAAACGGAAATATAAATATAACATCAGGTGAGGACGGCATACAGGCAGAGACATGTATGAAAATAACAGGCGGAGAAATAAATATTACAACAGGCGACGGAGCAAAGACCACTAGCACAGGAAATATGTGGGGAGGTGGAAATACCGCCTCAGACACAAGCATAAAGGGTATTAAGGCCGGCGTGGATATTACTGTTACAGGCGGTAATATTACCGTCAATTCTGAGGATGATGCCATACACACAAACAGCTCCATACAAATTGACGGAGGAAGGTTTAATATAGCAAGCGGTGATGACGGTATTCATGCTGACACTAAGCTTGAAATAAACGGAGGAGAAATAGATATAACGCAAAGCTATGAGGGAATAGAGTCATTGGATATTACCATAAATGACGGTGATATAAAGATAGCAGCAAGTGATGACGGAATAAATGCTGCCGGAGGAAACGACGGCTCATCAATGGGAGGAAGACCCGGAATGAACAGCTTTTCAGCTTCTACGGGAAGCGTTTCTATAAACGGAGGCGATATATATGTAAATGCCTACGGCGACGGACTTGACTCAAACGGAAGTGTGACAATGACAGGTGGGGAAGTGTATATAGACGGACCGGAAAATGACGGCAACGGTGCATTGGATTATGATTCAACATTTAATATGACAGGAGGCATATTAGTGGCAGCAGGAAGCTCGGGAATGCTCCAGACCGTAAGTCAGTCATCAAGCCAAAACTGCATAACCGTAGTGACCTCATCATACAAAAACGGAGGAACTGAATTTGTTCTGAAAAACAGCAGCGAAGCGGAGGTAATAAGCTACACGCCTTCAAAAAGATACAACAGCATAATTGTATGTACGCCTGATATTAAAAGCGGAGAAAAATATACGGCATATTTTGACGGAAATGCAGAAGGCTCAGTTGAGGTCACATCTGTATTAAGCAGTATAGGAAATGCCGGAGGCTTCGGCGGAAACGGAAATTTTGGCGGAAACGGAGGCTTTGGCGGAGGTCATGGAGGAAGACGTGATAGTGATTTCTCAGGTAATGAAATGCCGGATATGGGCGAAGCACCAAGTGATTTTAACGGAGATATGCCTGATATGAAGGAGCAGCCAAGCGGCTTTAATGAAAATATGCCTGACATGAGAGAACAGCCGAGCGGCTTTGATGAAAATATGCCTGATATGAGAGAGCAGCCAAGCGGCTTTGATGAAAACATGCCTGATATGAGAGAGCAGCCAAGCGGTTTTGATGAAAATATGCCTGACATGAGAAAACAGCCGGGTGATATTAACGAAGACAGGCAAAATATAAATGAAAGTCCAAGAGATTTTAATGGGTAAATAAGCGATATGGGAGAAGTATCATAGAGTAAAAAAAGGTAAATGATGATGAAATAAGGACTTTAATTAATCAATTACCTGAATTTAATAAATGAACTTGTTTTCTTCAAAAGTTTTTATTATAATGAAAGAAATAAATCATTTATAAACAAACAAGGAGGCTGTATGAAAATTGATGTAAAAAAGAACGGTGTTTGGTATCACGGTTCAGATGAAATCTTTTCTGAATTGAAGGCCGGCAGTACGATAACGCAATGGAAGGCTTTAGCCGAAGCATTTTCACACAGGCCGACGGAGCTTAGTTATGATGATAATGGAATAATTAAACATAACGGCGTAAAAAACGGATATCTATATATCATCAATGAACCAATTGAAGTAGACGTAGACATATATCAACACCCTAATACATCTATGGATAAAGGTGCGGAGTTCTTAACAAAAAGAGCTTTAAAAGTCAAGTTGATTGAAAAAAATTGAAGATTTATTATCTATCTGACTAAAATTGACACTTTCAAGGCTTGAAAGTGTCATAGTGAGTTATATTGTTTCGGTTATTCATAAACAGAAACAGAAAAATATAGTAATGATACGATAAGGGCAACCTTCATTGCGGAGGGTTGCCCTTTGGTCTGTTTTTTATTCTATTTAAGGTAATCAGCTTATACAATGCCCTGTGCTGTCATAGCGTCAGCAACCTTCTCAAAGCCTGCAATATTTGCACCTACAACATAATTGCCCTCGAAGCCGTACTTCTTAGAAGCATTGTCAAGGTTATGGAAGATGTTTACCATAATATCATGAAGCTTAGAATCAACCTCCTCAAAGGTCCAGCTAAGTCTCTCTGAATTCTGGCTCATCTCAAGAGCAGAGGTAGCAACACCGCCTGCATTTGCAGCCTTGCCCGGTGCAAACAATACACCATTCTTCTGTAAATATTCTGTAGCCTCAATAGTAGTAGGCATATTAGCACCCTCAGCCACAGCGATAACACCGTTAGCAACAAGCTGCTTGGCATCGTCAAGAGTAAGCTCGTTCTGTGTAGCACATGGAAGTGCAATGTCAGCCTTTACGGACCATACGCCGCGTCCCTCGTGATACTGTGCACTTGGCCTCTTTGCAGCGTACTCTGTAAGTCTTGCCCTGTTTACCTCCTTAACCTCCTTAAGAAGCGGTATATCAATTCCTTCAGGGTCATAAATCCAGCCTGTAGAGTCTGAAACGGTAACAACCTTTGCACCAAGCTGCTCTGCCTTTTGTGCAGCGTATATAGCAACGTTTCCTGAGCCTGAAACAGAAACAGTCTTTCCTGCAAGCTCAATATTGTTGCACTTTAACATTTCTTCGGTAAAATATAATAAGCCGTAGCCTGTAGCCTCTGTTCTTGCTAAGGAACCGCCGTACGAAAGACCCTTGCCTGTGAGAACACCCTCATATAATCCACGAAGTCTCTTGTACTGGCCAAAGAGGTAACCAATCTCCCTTGCACCTGTACCAATATCACCGGCAGGAACGTCAGTGTCGGCACCTATGTACTTGCTAAGCTCTGTCATAAAGCTCTGGCAGAATGCCATAACCTCTCTGTCGCTCTTTCCCTTAGGGTCAAAGTCAGAGCCGCCCTTACCGCCGCCGATAGGAAGTCCTGTAAGGGAATTTTTGAAAATCTGCTCGAAGCCTAAGAACTTAATTATACCAAGATTTACTGATGGATGTAATCTTAAGCCGCCCTTGTAAGGACCTATGGCAGAGTTAAACTGAACTCTGTAGCCTGTGTTTACATGTACCTGTCCGTTGTCGTCAACCCAAGGAACCCTGAATTTAAGCTGACGCTCAGGATTAACGATTCTCTCTAAGAGAGCTTCCTTTCTGAATTTCTCCTCGTTAGCCTCAACAACAACTCTTAAAGATTCAAGAACCTCCTTTACGGCCTGGTGAAATTCAGGCTCAGCAGGATTTTGCTTTACTACTAAATCAATTACCTCATCAACGTATGACATTTGTTTTTTTCCTCCTAAAAATAAAATAGTCAGGCTTTGTATAATTGTATACAATTACTGCTGCAAAAAATAAAGCGTTAATGCTTTGCTGTAGCAAACTGCCATAGCAAAGATTATAAACTAATTACATTGATATGGCAAGAAATATTTAAAAAAAATGTATTAAATTTTGTACAAAATATTTTTGAAAATATATTTTTTTGTCTTGTGTACATAAAAACTTTGATTTATAATTATTATATATATTTTTCTAATTAACGAAAGGAGACTTTTGATATGGGATTTATAGACGAAATCAAATCAAGAGCAAAACAGAACAAAAAGACAATAGTATTACCGGAATCAATGGACAGAAGGACCTTTGAGGCGGCTGCTGAGATTTTGGCAGAGGATATTGCAAATCTTGTTATAATCGGTACGCCGGAGGAGATTGAAAAGAACAGCGAGGGACTTGACATATCTAAGGCTGTTTTAATAAATCCGGCTACATACGAGAAGACACCTGAGTACATAGATTTATTGGTAGAGCTTAGAAAAAGTAAAGGCATGACAAAGGAGGAGGCAACAAGCCTTCTTATGAACGAATACATGTTTTACGCATGTGTTATGGTAAAGGCAGGAGACGCAGACGGAGTTGTTTCCGGAGCATGCCACTCTACGGCAAACACTCTTAAGCCGGCATTGCAGATTGTAAAGACTAAGCCGGGAACAAAGATTGTATCGGCATTTTTCCTTATGGAGGTTCCGGACTGCGAGCTTGGTGAAAATGGTACATTTGTGTTTGGCGACTGCGGACTTAACCAAAATCCAAATTCTGAGGAGCTTGCCGCAATAGCTGTTTCATCGGCAGAAAGCTTTAAGCTTCTTGTAGGAAAGGAGCCAAAGGTTGCTATGCTGTCACATTCATCAAAGGGCAGTGCAAAGCATGCCGATATTGATAAGGTGGCGGAAGCTACTAAAATAGCAAAGGAGATGGCACCGGAGCTTTGTCTTGACGGAGAGCTTCAGGCAGACGCCGCTATAGTTCCAAGTGTGGGAGCATCAAAGGCTCCGGGCAGCGACGTGGCAGGAAGTGCAAATGTTCTTATTTTCCCTGACCTTGATGCAGGAAATATAGGCTATAAGCTTGTACAGAGACTTGCAAAGGCAGAGGCCTACGGTCCTATGACACAGGGTATTGCAAAGCCTGTAAATGACCTATCAAGAGGCTGCTCTGCAAAGGACATTGTAGGTGTTATTGCAATTACGGCAGTGCAGGCACAGAATAATTAAAAAGCATCGGATGTGTTGTCATCCGTAAGCCTGATATAATCAGGTGGATTTGAGAACAGGAAAGTTTGAGAACAGGAAAGTTTGAGAACAGACAGACTTGAGAACAGGAAGACTTAAGAACAAGCAGGCTTGAATACAAGCAAGTTTGTTTCTATTCAAGCAAGCTTGTTTCTATTCAAGCAAGTTTGTTTTTATTCAAGCAAGCTTGTTTTTATTCAAGCTTTGTGTACTGAAAAGTTGAAAAAATTTTTTAAGGAGAAAATAAAAGTATGAAGATTTTAGTTTTAAACTGTGGAAGCTCATCGCTTAAATACCAGTTGTTTGATATGGAAAATGAGGAGGTGCTTGCAAAGGGACTTTGTGAGAGAATAGGAATAGAAGGCTCTGCACTTACTCATAAGCCGGAGGGAAAGGACAAGTATGTTGTGGAGGCTCCTATGCCTGACCACAGTGCGGCAGTTCAGATGGTGCTTGATGCACTTGTGGACCCTGAGCATGGAGTTATCTCAAATATTGACGAAATCGGTGCAGTAGGCCACAGAGTAGTTCACGCAGGACAGAAGTACAGTGCATCCCAAATAGTAAATGATGACGTTAAAAAGGTAGTGAGAGAGTGCTTTGATTTAGGACCGTTACACAACCCTGCAAACCTTATAGGCATTGAGGCATGTGAAAAGGCCATACCGGGAAAGCCTAATGTTGCGGTATTTGACACTGCATTTCATCAGACTATGCCAAAGAAGGCATATATGTATGCCGTACCATATGAGTACTATGAGAAGTATGATATAAGAAAGTACGGCTTTCATGGTACAAGCCACGCCTTTGTTTCGGCAAGAGCCATTGAGTTTGCAGAGCTTGACCCGAATAATTCAAAGGTTATAGTGTGTCATCTTGGAAACGGCTCATCTATTTCAGCCGTTGTAAATGGCAAATGCGTAGATACAAGCATGGGACTTACTCCTCTGGAGGGACTTGCAATGGGTACAAGAAGCGGTGACATTGACCCTGCCGTAGCCCAGTTTGTAGCAAACAAAGAGGGTAAGGATATAAACGAGATGCTGAACATCTTAAACAAGAAGTCGGGTATGCTTGGACTTAGCGGAGTTTCAAGTGATTTCAGGGATCTTTGGTCAGCAGCGAAGGACGGAAATGAGAGAGCAAGGATGGCACTTGACGTATTCTGCTACAGAGTTGCAAAATATATCGGAAGCTATATCACGGCGATGAATGGTGTTGACGCCATTGCATTTACGGCAGGTGTGGGAGAAAATGACAGCGACGTGAGAAAGAATGTCTTGTCTTACTTTGGCTATTTAGGTATAGAATTAGACGAGGAGGCTAACAATAAGAGAGGCG
>N._stephensi_703_cecum__coassemble_126_pt1 | contig 12684 bp, 8 predicted proteins | sample N__stephensi_703_cecum__metabat2_low_PE_004 | metagenome-assembled genome bin N | reverse complement strand
AGACTGTAAATCTGCTGCAACTTGCTTCGGTGGTTCGAATCCACCTCTGCCCATTACAAGCAGTTTTTCTTTTTATAAGACAAAATTGCCTGTAAGCCGGCGTGGCGGAACTGGCAGACGCACAGGACTTAAAATCCTGCGGGCTTTATCTCCCGTACCGGTTCGATTCCGGTCGCCGGCATTATTTTTAGTTAATGCAGTTGCGGTACTGCATAGGAGACTGCCCCACATTTTCCTTAAACACCTTGCAGAAATAATTTGTCTGATTATAGCCGCACAGCTTCCCTATTTCAGTAACAGGAAGCATAGTGGTCTGCAAAAGCTTTTTTGCATTCTGGACTCTTACCTTAGTTAAATATTTTATGGGAGAAAGTCCCGTATCTTTAGCAAATTCCCTGCTTAAATGGCTTAGGGATATATTATACATTTCAGCTATTTTTTCAATACTGTCTAAATCGGAAAAATGGTAATCTAAATAGTGCATAATCTCACGATTTCTTTTTGAGTAATTTTCACTGTTATCCATATGGTAATAGTATAGCCTGTTTATAAAGTCAAAGGCAAGGGAGCTTGCGGTATTAAAATTGGTAATATGACCATTGCGTGTCAGGTTTATAATCTCCTGCAAAAACTGTATGGGACTGCTGTCAGCCGGCATAGTCATAATGTTGGAAGCCTTGCCGGTAATGAGATTATAGTATTCCCTTAAAAAGTCGCTTTGTATCAGGAAATACATAAATTCCCACCGCTCTCTCTTTTTCAGATTGCAAAAGTATCTTGTATCACTTGGTATGGGAATAAAGAATGCCTCTGACGGCTGAATTTCATATTCCTTTTCCCCTATACACAGAATACCGCTGCCGCTTAATGTATACTGGAAAAGATAACCGTTAAGCATTCGGTCCTTGTTATCGTAATAATATTCTGTTCCCATCCTGTATTCAATACCGACAGATATAAGGCTTACAACGGGATTTGTAAGCTCAGGCATAAATGGAAACACATAGCTGTATGGATTATCTATCATTTAGCTCATCTCCTTTTTAAATTATAGGAAATTCCTACAGGCAAGCCACAAGTTTGGCTAAGTCTTTAGACTTTTCAAACTTGCAAGTGTCGGCTCTAGACGACACTTTTTTGTCATTAATATCAAAAAAGTGTAATCAAAAAAATATCATCAACAGCTTATATATTCAATCAAAAAAATATCAATTCAGATAAAAACTTAATATTGAAATATCAAGCCTTAATTAATATAATTTCATTGTAAAATGTAGTGCCAAGCTGTTTTGAAAATCGACTGCTGCCGATGAAAACATTATAAAGCAATTAATTTGATTTGTAAATAATGTAAATGGAAGAATGATATACAAATCCTTGACATTATAGCTTAAAGAGGAATTGTATAAGGTAAAAAAAGTGGCAGCCTGAAATCAAAATACTATCAATAATAAAATAAGAAAGGTGTGGGATTGATGAGGAAAAAAATACTGATAAGGAGAGCCTTTGCAGTACTTTTATGCACGATTATGGCAGTGACTGCTGCCGGCTGCGGCAAGGACAAGGAGGAAGAAAAGAAGGAGCAGGATAATAAGCAGGAAACCACCTCCTCAGAGGAACTGCCAAAGCTACAGTCATGGAATGGAGTTATTGTGAAAAATTCCGAAGGTAAGGAGGGAAATGCGGTACTTACAGATGAGGGCATATCCATAGTTTATGACGACGCATTAGGAAAAAATGTATTAAAGCTGGATGGAGAGACAGGGTATCTTAAGCTTCCGGCGGATTTATGGGAGGAGGCGGAAAGCGGATTTACCGTATCGTTTAAGGCGAAGCCTGACAGTGATGCGGACAGCGGATCAAGATTATTCCAGACAAATCTTTGCGGCTACGGAGTGGGAGATACCGCATGGCATGATGCCCCTGAAATAAGCCTTACACCGGGAGGAGATATAAGGGTATATGTGGGAGGAAGAACCATAAACGGTACATATTCTGCCATTGCCACGTATAATAACGGAGGTTCGGGAGACGATAAAAGCTACGCTGAACCGGGAGGACACAAAACAAGATATAACGGTACTGTAGATGCACTGTCATCTGAAAAATGGACTGACATAGTCATATCCGTTTCAAGCAGTGAATTAAATATTTATATAGACGGAAAGAAAGCAGATATAAAGGTAAATGAAGCTGACGAGGGTGACATTGCCTCAACACTTGAATATCTTTTTGGAACCTATGATGGAGGAGAAAAGCTGTTAAAGCAGTATATTAATTCATCAATAGGCAATTCCGTATACAGTGACACAAAAAATTATAAGGGACTTGTGGGAGATATAAGAATATACAGGGAAGCATTGTCAGAGGATAAGGCAGCCAGTCTTCCTGATAATGCAGAATATACATGGGATTTTGAGACAAAGGATTTGGTGTATGATGAAGCCGGAAAAGAGCAGGTATCAGATTTAACTAAATATATGGGAGAGATTTCCCTTAATGAGGTTGAAAAGCTGAGAACACAGTCTCCGGACGGAAAAAATGTAGTCAGGATATGGCAGGATGACAAGGGAGCATTTTATTATTCCATAACTGCGGACGATACTGTTATATCAGAAAGCTCAGCCATAGGTATGCAGCTTGAGACCGGCAATCTTTGCGAAGGCTTAGCATTTGATGAAAACAGCCTGTCGGTAAGGACTATTGATGAAGCCTATGACATTATTACAGGTGCAAATGCCACAGCGTCGAATAACTGCAATGAAACAAGATTTACATTAAGCAATGACATCGGCTCCTTTGACTTTGTCATACGTGCCTTTGATGACGGAGTGGCATATAAATATGAGAATGTTTCAGCAGGAACGTCTGAAAAGGTAACTGTTTCAAATGAAATATCAGAAATAATAATGCCTGCCGGTGCAACGGTATGGTCATTTAATTTAAACGCTACGTATGAAGGAGAATATGTTAAGCGTACAGGCAGTCAGATGGAAGCCTTAAGTGCAGTACTGTCAACGCCAATGCTTGCAAATCAGGGTGATTACTGGGTATTAATAACTGAGGCAAATGTATTTAACAATAATGGAGACTTCTGTTCAAGTGCACTAAAGACTGAAAGCGGAAAAAGAAATTTGAACTGGAGCTTCGGACTCGACAGAGACCCGAATAAGGAGTCTACAGGAGAGCTTGATTCTCCGGGACACATTAACATAACAAAGGTAGAGACAAGAAACGGCTTTGCAACACCATGGAGAGTAGCGGTAATCTCCGATGACTTAGAAGCATTTTGCGAGAGCAGTATCATTGCAAGCTTAAATCCGGAAGCAGATAAGGAGCTGTTTGAGGATACAGACTGGATAAAGCCGGGCAGAGTTGCATGGAGCTGGTGGTCGGAGGATGCAGAGCAGGGAAATTATGACAAGCATGTGGAATATATAGACTTTGCATCGGAAAACGGCTGGGAATATGTATGTATGGACGCATACTGGAGGAAATTTGAGGACAGACTGCCTGAGATATGTGCATATGCAAAGGAAAAGGGCGTAGGCATTTTTGTATGGGTAAACTACAGAGATATTAAGAATTATGATGATATGGATACACTGTTTGGAAAATGGAAGGAAGCAGGTGTAGTAGGATTAAAGACGGATTATTTTGAAAGCGATGCACAAAACGTATTGAAAGTTATGGAGCAGGCCGCCGAGTGCAGTGCAAAGCATCAGCTTATGATTTTATATCATGGCTGTGTAAGACCGGGCGGAGAATACAGAACATATCCAAACATTTTAAGTACGGAAGCCGTACAGGGAGAGGAATGGCATAAGTGGAACGCATATCCTACAGTAGAAAACTGCCTGTTATATCCGTTCTCAAGAAATATATGCGGTTCAATGGATTACACACCTGTGGCAACAAAGGTTGGAAGCAATGAATCCACATACGGCTTTGGAATTGCAATGACTGTTGTATATGAGTCAGGCTTACAGCATCTTGCATATGCGGCATCCTCCTACAAGTCATATAATGGATTGTCATTTCTTAATAATCTGGCAGTTGCATGGGACGAATCAAAGCTTATAGAGGGTTATCCCGGCGAGTATATAACATATGCAAGAAGGAACAAGGATAACTGGTATATTGGAACCATGACTAAAAAGGAAAGAACAGCAGAGATTAAGCTTGATTTTCTTGGTGACGGAGAGTACAACGCATACATATACAAGGATAACGGAGACGGAACACAGCTTGTGATAGAGGAGAAAAAGGTAACAGGCAATGATACCTTAAGCTTTGATTTGCTTGATGCAGGCGGGGCAGCAGTGATTATTACAAAGGCGGAGATAGATACCACTGTCGCTCAGTCAGAAGATATGAATAATCCTAATTATACATATTATGAGGCGGAGAGCAGTGACAATACCTTAAGCGGAGCGGCAGTATTCCAAAGCTCTGCATTCTGCTCAGGAAGTCAGAAGGTGGGTTACGTTGGAAATGGTGCAAACAATACTCTTACATTTAATAAAATAAGCGTGGATAAGGACGGAGTGTATAAGCTGATGTTATATTACTGCTGTGGAGAGGACAGAAAGGTTACGCTTACCGTAAATGGCGATAAGACATATGAGATGACGGGATTAAACAGCGGAGACTATGTTCATACTGCGGTAAAGGAGATAGAAATTGAGCTTAAGGCAGGGGAGAATACCATAAAATTGTCAAATGATGCGTATTATGCTCCTGATATTGACAGGATAGCAGTGTCGAAGGAATAGACGGTTAAATAAAGTTTTTAGAATATGGTGGGTGCTTGATTTTCAGGCACCCACTTGTTGTATGTCTGATATGCAGCTGATTTGGTCGGTAGAGGCATAGCCGCAGGTATTTATTATTATGTGTAAGGAACTGCAAATATAGGTATAAATCAATGGAATTGTATGTGTACTTGTGATAAGATAATATCATTAATTAATCTGCAAGTGGAATTAGGAGGCAAACCATGAACAACGAAATTAAAAATTTTGAAAAAAGATTTGATACTATTCAAAAGGATGTGCTTGTACTTACAGAAGGGGGTCCAAGTGCATCAAAGGCAGGAAAGAACCAGCTGTGGGAGGTATCAGTAACAGTTTTGGCTCTTATTGACGTTGCAACAGGAGAGCTTAGAGAGGACAAATGCCGTCTTGAGTGGCAGATGACAGAAAAGGAGCGTTTAAATTCAAAAAAGATATTTAATCTACAGGGAGAAACAATATATCTCCTAAAGGTTCAGGAGTCTCTGCCTTTTTTCAATCAGTATATAGGATTGGAAATAAAGAGAGGTGACAGTCTTTGGGTGAAGGAGGTTGTTAAGAGAAACTGCCATGATGAAAGGCTGGAGATGGTCTTAGCAGAGTACCGCAAGCCTGTAAAGCTTAAAATTGAGGGCTGCGGTGAGATGTTGCTTGATAAATCACTTGGAATGTTTTCGGGAGAAGGAATTTGGAATGGGGAATCCTGCTGCATTAATCTTGACGCAGACGGTGAGGGAGCAACGACCGCCGATGATGCCTGCAGTACACTTAAAAAGCTTATGGATAACTGTAAGGAATGGGACGAAAAGGCAAGGAAATATGCAGCAGGAGAGCTTACGGAAAATGCAAATGAATGGGCAGAGGAGGACGATGATGTAAATGAAATTACAGAGGAGGAATTTGCAGAAAGGCTTGGAATCAGTGAGGTATGTGTATCAACTGACGGTTATTTTGAAATATATTATGATGATGACAATATGTTTTGGGGACATGTGGTTATTGTAAGCGGCAATATAGAAACAGGCTTTGATGATGCAGATATAGCGGGATAGGATTAGGGGGAGGAATTGATATATGAGAAAAAAGATACCATTTATTATTATTGCTGTTGAAACCTTTGTGATATTTATATTTATAATAATTGCCCTTTTTATTTTTAATGTTAATTATGATAAGACAGAGGTATACCGCCAATCCTCCGGTGACGGAAGCCGTACGGTTGCTATTTACAGGGTGGGGGAACCGGGATGGCCGTTTGGCTATGTGCGTTATTATGTTAGTGGTGTTAATGGAGCTTCAGATTTTTATGTGGAGGTTGCCGACGATGGCGGTTATGGCAGGTTTGATGTCAGGTGGACTACAGACTCCGTTATCATAACATTTAGCGGAGAGGAGCAGGAAGATGCAGTATATGAATTACCCTTTAATTGATAAATCATTTTTTACGAAACCTGTGTATTCAGCCTGCGGTACTCACTCGGGCTGCATCCCTTTAGCGATTTAAACAGCCTGTTAAAGGTAGCAATACTGGAAAATCCCGACTGCATTGCAATTTCCGTAACCGACAGGCTGTCATTTAAAAGAAGCCCCTCAGCAGCCTTTATTCTCCTGAGATTAAGATAATCACAAAAGGTATGCTTAGTGTATTCAGAAAACAGTCTGGAAAAGTGATATTTGCTGTATCCAACCATATCAGCCATATCATCAAGGCTTATATTATCGGTAAAATTAGCATCAATATAATCAAGAACAATATTTAGTTTTTGTATATACTCCTTTTTCTTATAGACACGAACACCGGAAAATAAGCCGGCATTATGTGTTCTGCCATATCCGATTTTTGAGAAAATTTCCAAAAGAGCAGAATAAATGGTCATTTCACTATATTGTCTGTCTGTGAAATATTCCTCCTGAATTTCCAAAAATTTATTTAAAATATCCTTGTGTATCTGTGGGTGGCTTTCCTCCGTAATATAAACAGGCTTTGACATAAGTGCTTGGATGGAGGCAAAGCCCTTGATTTTGCCTAAAAATGAGATTTCAATAAGATAGATAAATCTTACTCCCGTATCAGGGGCAGTCAATGTGTGTATTTCACCGGGAGGTATAATAAGTATATCATGGGGAAGAAGGTGGTAGCTGTCTGAACCGGCATACACATCGTAGCAGTTCTCTGTTGGGATAATAACCTCCATTGCTGTATGCCAGTGAGGTGCATAGCTCAAATTATGCGAATTTCTCCAGATGAGAACAGTTGAATTTTCACGAAATGCAACATGCTCCTGAGATGGTGAAAAGAGTGTACTTTCTTTGTTATCCATAGCTTTAACCGATCCTTTCCATATTTATTCATAATAGACAGCTTAAAAGTATTCTAACATTATTAATAGCAAAAAACAATTAATAAATAGCAAAATTTGAGAAGAATTAATGGCAAAAAGATAGTATTGTTATACAAAACAACAGATACAGAATAAAGAACCTGCAACAGCTAAAATACAGCAGCAAAATAACGGAAAAAATATTTTAAAGAAAAGGAGAGTTTTTAAGATGAGACAGAAGGTAAAGGAAATTATTGAAAAAATGACACTGGAGGAAAAGATTTCACAGCTTGTCCATCAGGCAAAGTCCATAGAGAGGCTTGGCATTGACGAATATAACTGGTGGAATGAAGCGCTGCACGGGGTAGCAAGGGCCGGCGTTGCCACCGTGTTCCCACAGGCAATCGGACTTGCAGCCTCCTTTGACGAAGCTATGGTAAGGGAGGTGGGAGACGCTATATCCACAGAGGCAAGAGCCAAATACAATATACAGCATAAGCATGGAGACAAGGGAATATATAAGGGGCTTACCTTTTATGCACCCAATGTAAACATATTCAGGGACCCGAGATGGGGAAGGGGACACGAGACGTACGGAGAGGACCCTTACCTTACGGGAAGATTAGGCGTAGCCTTTATTAGGGGCATGCAGGGAGACAATGAAAAATATTTAAAAACGGCAGCCTGTGCAAAGCATTTTGCCGTTCACAGCGGACCGGAGGGTCAGAGGCATATGTTCGATGCACACGCAAGCGAGCAGGATTTAAGGGAGACATATCTTCCTGCATTTAAGGCATGTGTAAGGGAAGCAAAGGTCGAGGCAGTGATGGGAGCCTACAACAGGCTTGACGGTAAGCCGTGCTGCGGAAATGAAAGGCTGCTGATAAAAATATTAAGAGATGAGTGGGGCTTTGACGGAATGGTCGTGTCGGACTTTTTGGCATTGCTGGATTTTCACGGAGGTCATAAGGTTACGGACAATCCTGTAGATACGGCGGCTATGGCACTTATGAATGGCTGTGATTTTAACTTAGGGGTAGTATTTCCTAATCTTGCAGAGGCAGTTAAGGAAGGCAAGGCCACGGAAGAAAGAATAGACGAGGCACTTGAAAGGGTATTAATGACAAGGGCAAAGCTTGGAATTTTAGGAGATGCAGGCGATAATCCATATGATGATATTCCGTATTCTGTTGTGGACTCAGAGGATATGAGAAGGCTGAATGAAAGGGTGGCAGAAAAATGTATTGTGCTTTTGAAAAATAAAGACAACATACTGCCTCTTGATAAAAGCAAAATAAAGACTATCGCAGTGATAGGCCCTAATGCAGCTAACAGAAGGTCTCTTGACGGCAACTATGAGGGAACATCGTCAAGGTATATAACTGTTCTTGAGGGAATACAGGATTATGCAGGGGATAGTGTAAGAGTACTGTATTCAGAGGGCTGCCACTTATTCAGGGATCAGATAAACCCTATGGCGTTTAAGAATGACAGGATTGCAGAGATAAAAGAAATATGCAGTGAAAGCGACGTGATTATTGCCGTAATGGGACTTGACGGCACTCTGGAGGGAGAGGACGGCGATACGGGAAGCGATTACGGTATGGGAGACAAGCCATATCTCAATCTGCCGGGAATACAGCATGACATTCTAAAGCTTGCAAAGGAAAGCGGCAAGCCGGTAATATTGGTAAATATGACGGGAAGTGCGATGACATTAAACTGGGAGGATGAAAATTTAGACGGAATTATTCAGGGCTGGTATCCGGGTGCAAGAGGAGGAAAGGCCATAGCAAAATTAATATTTGGAGATGCAAACTTTGAGGGAAGGCTCCCTATTACATTCTACAAATCTATGGAGGAAATGCCTGATTTTACGGACTATTCCATGAATAACAGAACCTACCGCTATATGAAAAATGAAGCATTGTACCCGTTTGGATATGGTCTTTCCTACACTGAGTTTGAATATGAGAACACAGCGATTTCAACGAAAGATGACAGCGTAATAATAAAAACAACAGTGAAAAACACAGGAAAAATGGAGGGAACAGAAACTGTTCAGATATATGTAGGAGCAAGGGAGGAATGGGCACCAAATCCACAGCTTAAGAAAATTGAAAAGGTAAGCCTAAAGGCAGGTGAGGCAAAAGCACTTGAAATAAAGCTTGACAGGGAAGCCTTTGAAGTGTTTAATAAATTGGGAGAGCCTGTGATATGCAGGGAATATGACGTGTACGCAGGAGGCTCACAGCCTGATTTAAGAAGTGAAAGGCTTTTAGGAAGAAAGCCTGTGCATATGGAGGTAAGAGAATGCTTTATATAGGAATTGATTTAGGAACGTCGGCTGTTAAGCTGCTGCTGATGGATAGTGAGGGAAATATTGTTAATATAGCTTCAGAGGAATATCCTATTTACTTTCCTAATCCCGGCTGGTCAGAGCAAAATCCGTCAGACTGGTATAAGGCAGTTATAAAGGGCATAAAGAGGCTGCTTATAGGATATGATGGGAGACGTGTTGCAGGCATAAGCTTTGGAGGGCAAATGCACGGTCTTGTTATTCTTGACGAAAATGATAATGTTATAAGACCTTGCATTTTATGGAATGACGGAAGGACAAAAAAGGAATGTGACTATCTTAATAACGTAACAGGTACACAAAGGCTGTCAGATTATACGGCAAACATTGCATTTGCAGGCTTTACTGCACCTAAAATCCTGTGGCTTAGGGAAAATGAGCCGGAAAGCTTTAAGCGGATAAAAAGGATAATGCTCCCAAAGGATTATATTGCCTATATGATGACAGGCGTGTTTAGCACAGATGTGTCAGATGCCTCAGGAACGCTGCTTTTTGATGTAAAAAACCGCTGCTGGTCGGAGGAAATGTGCAAAATATGCGGTATACATAAGGAAATGCTTCCAAGAGTATATGAAAGCTGCGAATGTACCGGTACGGTTTTGGAGTCTGTGGCAAGGGAATTAGGTATCGGCACAGAGGTAAGGGTTGCGGCAGGTGCAGGAGATAATGCGGCGGCAGCAGTGGCAACGGGAACCATAGGAGAGGGAAGCTGCAATATCTCATTAGGTACAAGCGGAACATTCTTTATAGCAGCCGACAGGTTTGGCGTAGATGAAAATAATGCTTTACATTCCTTTTGCGATGCAGCAGGTAAATACCACCTGATGGGCTGTATGCTAAGTGCGGCCTCATGCAATAAATGGTGGCTTGAGGACATTCTTAGGACAAAGGAATATAAGGCGGAGCAGTCAGAGATAAAAAGGCTTGGAGAAAATCATGTATATTTTCTTCCGTATCTTATGGGAGAAAGGTCGCCCCACAACAATCCAAATGCCAAAGGAACATTTATAGGCATGACAATGGACACCACAAGAGAGGATATGACACAGGCAGTCCTTGAGGGAGTGGCATTTGCCTTTAGGGATATGCTTGAAATAGCAAAAAAGCTTGGCATAAATCCCGAGAGGACAAAAATATGCGGCGGCGGAGCAAAAAGCAGCCTATGGATAAAAATACTGGCAAATGTGCTTAATCTGAAAATTGACATACCTGTCAATGAGGAAGGACCGTCAATGGGGGCAGCCATTTTGGCAGCGGTCGCCTGCGGTGAATATAACAGCGTAGAGGAAGCGGCCAAAAAAATTATTAAGACCGCAAAAACGGTGGAGCAGGATACGGAGACGGCAGAAAAATATCAGAAGCAGTATGAACGGTTTAGGAGGATTTATCCTGAATGTAAGAATATATATGATATAATATAAAAAATGAAGTATAAATGATTTTTTAAATTATAGGAAATTACTCTAAGAAACCCAAAAGTTTGGCTCTGACGACACTTTTTTATGAAAAACCAAGAAAAAATAAATATAAAACGGAGGTAGAAAAATGAATAACATCCCAAAGGTAAAGGTAGGCATTGTAGCGGTAAGCAGGGACTGTTTTCCCGAAAGTCTTTCAGTGAACAGAAGAAAGGCACTTGTTGCAGCATACACAGACAAGTACGGAGCTGACAGCATTTATGAATGTCCGATATGTATAGTTGAAAGTGAAATACATATGCTTGAAGCACTTGACGACATAAAAAAGGCAGGCTGTAATGCACTTTGCGTATATCTGGGCAATTTCGGACCGGAGATATCAGAGACGCTTCTGGCAAAGCATTTTGAGGGACCAAAAATGTTTGCGGCTGCCGCAGAGGAAAGCGGGAATGATTTAATTCAGGGGAGGGGAGACGCCTACTGCGGCATGCTGAACGCAAGCTACAATTTAAGGCTTAGAAATGTTAAGGCATACATTCCTGAATATCCTGTAGGAGATGCTATTGACGTGGCAGATATGATTAATGAATTTATCCCTGTGGCAAGGGCAGTTATAGGTTTGTCTGAATTAAAGATTATTTCATTCGGACCAAGACCTATGAACTTTCTGGCATGTAACGCACCTGTTAAGCAGCTTTATAATCTTGGCGTGGAAATTGAAGAAAATTCAGAGCTTGACCTTTTTGAAAGCTTTAATAACCATGCAGGCGATGAAAGAATTCCTCAGATTGTTTCCGATATGGAAAAGGAATTGGGAGAGGGAAATAAAAAGCCTGAAATACTAAGCAAATTAGCACAGTATGAAATTACTCTCACTGATTGGATAGAAAACCACAAGGGCTGCAAAAAATATGTTGCAGTCGCAGGAAAATGCTGGCCTGCGTTCCAGACCCAGTTTGGCTTTGTGCCGTGCTATGTAAACAGCCGTCTTACGGGAAGGGGTATTCCTGTTTCCTGTGAGGTGGATATTTACGGTGCATTAAGTGAATTTATAGGAGCATGTGTCAGCGAGGACACAGTTACGCTGCTGGACATAAACAATTCTGTGCCAAAGGATATGTACAATGAAGCTGTAAAAGGTAAATTTGATTATAAGCATACCGACGTGTTTATGGGCTTCCACTGCGGAAATACAAATTCATCAAAGCTTTCAAGGTGCGAGATGAAAAATCAGATGATTATGGCAAGAAGCCTCCCGGAGGAAGTGACAAACGGAACACTGGAGGGAGATATTATACCGGGAGATATTACCTTTTACAGGTTACAGTCAACCTCAGACAATATTTTAAGGGCATACGTAGCACAGGGTGAGGTGCTTCCTGTTGCAACAAGGTCATTCGGAGGAATAGGTGTATTTGCAATTAAGGAGATGGGCAGATTTTACAGATATGTCCTTATAGAGAAAAACTATCCTCATCACGGAGCTGTGGCATTTGGGCATTATGGAAAGGCACTTTATGATGTATTTAAGCTTATAGGGGTTGAATATGATGAGATTAATTATAATCAGCCTAAGGAGCAGAGGTATCCTTCTGAAAATCCATTTGCAAGGTAGTAGTCAGCATTATATCCTGTGGTCAGCAGGCGGCAGATACTTTTAGCTTGGGACGTGGGGCTACGGCTATATAATAATTTCTAAAGCTTCGGAGGAGGTAAGAAATTTTATCACCCAAAAATTCCTTTCACTAAGCGGCGGGCATAACTCGAAAAGTGCTAAAAAGCAGCACTTTTCT